>Ga0207702_10000098_pt1 | contig 101326 bp, 95 predicted proteins | sample KBSCornC62_FD_184302 | JGI IMG/M metagenome (GOLD analysis project Ga0207702, IMG submission 184302) | Corn rhizosphere microbial communities from Kellogg Biological Station, Michigan, USA - KBS Corn C6-2 (SPAdes) (version 2) | ecosystem: Host-associated > Plants > Roots > Rhizosphere > Soil ...
ACCAATGCCTGGGGCAGCCATTGGCGCGGGCCGAGTTGCAGACGGTCTTTTCGACGCTGTTCAAGCGCTTCCCCGGCCTGCGACTGGCCGTTCCGTTTGAGAAGATCGTCTTCAAACCGGACCATTTCGTCTATGGCGTCGATGCGCTGCCGATTGCCTGGTGAAGCAACAAGGAAATAGGAAACATGCGAGTTCATCTGAAGCAGCATCTGTGTGTCGGTGCGGGACTGTGCGTGGTATCGAGCCCGGAAGTGTTCGATCAGCGCGACGAAGACGGCGTCGTGATATTCGTGCCAGGACAAGAGCATCCCGATCCCAAGTATCATGACGCTGTACGTGGCGCGGCCCGTAAGTGCCCGGCCCTCGCGATCGAGATTGAAGAAGAAGGCTGATGGACGGCATAGTCATCCTGGGCGCAGGCCAGGCAGGCATCCAGCTCGCTTCAACCCTGCGAGAAATGTCCTATGGTGGGCCCATACATATGGTTGGGGATGAGCCGGTCGCGCCCTATCAGCGGCCGCCTCTCTCCAAGGCATTTTTGAGTGGCGCCACGCCGGAAGCTGCATTGTTCATGCAGGAGCCCGATTTCTTTGCCAAGCATGACATTCGTTTCATGCCCAGCACCGAGGCTCAATCGGTTGACCGTGAGTTAAAGCAGGTCAATCTCAAATCCGGCGACCGCCTGCCCTACGACCATCTGGTTTTCGCTACCGGCGCGCGCAATCGCGCATTGCCCTGCGCCCCGGACGCGAGGCCGGGCGTGATATCCCTTCGTACCCTCGAAGACTCCAAAATGCTTGCCAAGGGCCTGGAAGCGGCCGCCAATATCGTCATCATCGGCGCCGGTTTTCTCGGTCTTGAGGCCGCGACGGTCGCGGCGGCCGCCGGCCGAGACGTGCGCGTGATCGAAGCAGGCCCGCGCCCACTCGGCCGCGCCGTGACCGAGCCGGTATCGGAAGTCGTTCGCCGCTGTCACCACGAGCAGGGTGTCCGCTTCGACTTTGACGAAACCGTCGTCGCGCTCCATGGCAAGGGCGTACATGATCATGCCCTAGAGACCCGTTCCGGCGAACGAATCAAGGCAGATCTGGTTCTTGTTTCGGTTGGCGTGACGCCGAATACCGAACTGGCCGCCGCCGCCGGCCTTCCGGTTGACAATGGTATCGTCGTCAATGAGGTGCTGCTGACCGAAGACCCGGCGATCTCCGCCATCGGGGATTGCGCTGCTTTCCCCTTCGCCGCGGATGGCGGCCGGATGGTTCGCGTGGAGTCCGTGCAGAACGCGGTCGATCAGGCGCGCTGCGTCGCTGAACGGCTCGTGGGCAAGCCTGCCGCCTATGATCAAGTGCCGACATTCTGGAGCGACCAGGCTGGCCTACGTCTGCAGATGGCGGGCCTCGCAATGGCAGGCGATCGGGCCGTGGTCAGGGGCGATCCGACCAGTAAGGCCTTTTCCGTGTTTTGCTACCGCGGCGATCGGCTCGTCGCCGTCGAGTCAGTTAGCCGGCCCCCCGACTACATGCTGGGACGTCGTTTACTACGCGCGGGCATAAGCCCGACGCCCGGGCAGGCTGCGGACTCGAGCGTTGACCTGAAGGCGCTCCTCGCCGCTTCAAAGACAGTCGCCTAACCATACATGGCGACACACGGGGTCTAGCCCCGTTGTCTAAAAAGACAGCGGCGCTGAAGATCAGAACCGCTGTCTTTTTTGGCTTGAAACGCTCAAGCCCATAGCCCTGTTGCGTAGTGAACGTTGCGAAGAGCTCCAAGCGCCGCTCGGCCATCCTCCACATCGGTCCTCGAACCGCTGAAGACCGGCAAAGGTCGGGTAACCCGGTCCTGGATTTAAACGCGCGACATCGAGATTTTGCGGGAACGACGCGCGTCAGGCGTTGGGAATGGTTCGACCTCTGATCAGATCGGCACCCTTCTCACCGACCATCATTGACGGCACGGCCAGGTTGCCCGAAGGCATGGTGGGCATCACCGACGAGTCCGCCACGCGTAGGCCTTCGACGCCTTGAACCCGCAGCATCGGGTCCAACACCGCTGCGGGGTCTCCTACCCGACCGATCCGCGCGGTTCCCATGGGATGGTAGGCCGTGGAGCCCACCTCACGCGCGTAATCAAGCCATTCCTTGTCGGTCTGAACATCCGGACCGGGCGCGGTTTCAATGGGCTTGAACTTGGCCATCTGAGGGCTTTCAAACATCTTTCGGGCGAACTTCATGGCCGCTATGACCACCGGGTGGTCGCGCTCGTCCGCCAGGTAGTTAGGCCGGATCGATGGCTGAACCGAAATGTCCGTCGACTGCGCCCGCACCTCGCCAACGCTGTACGGCCGATGCTGCCAAATACCGCACGCCATCCCCAGATAATCGTCGAAGGAACGTCCGCCCTCCCGGCTACGATAACTTCCTGGCGTGAACATTCCCTGGATATCAGGGATCGGAAGCGAGGGATTGCTCTTGATAAAGTAGCTAACATAAGCCGGCCCCATCGTCAGAATTGAGGGGCGGTTGAGCAGCCATAGACCGATCTGACCTAACAGTGCGGGCCCTTTGGCGATCCGGTTGATCGACGGAAAGCCCTCCGCCCTTGCCTTCATCACGATCAGGTAGTGATCGCGGAGATTCTTGCCGACAGGCAGGTCCGCCACGACATCAACGCCAAGGGCACGAACCCAGTCCGCGGGCCCGATTCCGGATATCTGCAATAAACGCGGGGTGTTGATCGCACCACTGCTGAGGATCACCTCACGCCTGGCCCGGACGGTACGAGCCGAACCATCCGGCAAGCGATACCTGACACCGACCGCGCGCTTACCCTCAAACAGGATCTTGTCTGCCTTGGCCTCCGTCACCAGACGATAGTTTGGACGCTTGCGGGCTTTGCTAAGGAAGGACGTAGCGGAAGAAACGCGAAACCGCCCCTTGATCGCCTGCTGCGTATAACACACGCTCTCCTGGTCAACTCCGTTGTAATCCGCATGCTTTGGCACGCCGGCCGCGGCCGCAGCTTCAATGAAGGCGTCGCATGCTGGATTTCGCAAGGTAGCCGTAGCGATCTCGAATTCTCCGGCATTTCCGCGAACGTCAGAGGAGGCATCCCGCATCTTCTCGAGTTTACGGAAATAAGGCAGCACACCGGCATAGTTCCAGCCTTCGGCGCCTTCACGAGCCCAGGATTCGTAATCCTCCCGCTGGCCGCGCACGGCGACCATCCCGTTGATGGAGGTGCCGCCCCCCACAACGCGACCCTGCGTCAGGCCGATCGTTCTTCCGCCCAGAGACTCCGTGGGTTCGGTGTGAAAGCGCCAGGCGAATCTGGGGCTGCCGACGATCTTGGTGAAGCCTGCGGGGATGCGCAGATAAAGATGCTTATTATCCGGTCCGGCTTCGAGCTGCACGACCGTAGAACTCTCATCCTCGGTCAAGCGCGACGCGAGGACACATCCGGCCGCTCCGGCACCGACAATAACGTAGTCAAATTCATCTTCGCTCGACATCAGGCATCCACCCCCGAACTTTCTCTACAGGCCTTCTCACCGGCAACGATCAGGTTATACGGCCAGCATTATCCGGCAAACCATCGAGAACAATGGTTTTCGCTTCAAGGAACGGCAGCAGGCCCTCCGTGCCACCTTCTCGTCCGAGACCGGACTGCTTGAATCCGCCGAAAGCGATACTGAAATCGGTCTTGAATCCGTTGTGACCGACTGTTCCCGATCGAAGCTTTCGCGCCGCCGAATAGGCGCGATCGACATCCGAGGTGAAAACGGAGGCGTTCAAACCGTAGATGCTGTCGTTTGCAATCTCGAGCGCATCTGCCTCGTCTTCGGCGGGGATAACGCAAAGGACAGGCCCGAAAATCTCTTCCCGGGCGATGACAAAGTCATTGCTGACTTTGCCGAACACCGTGGGCTCGATGAAATAGCCGCGGTTGAGATGACTCGGCCGATTTCCGCCCGTCGCGAGCACCGCGCCTTCGGCCTTTCCCTTCTCAATATAACCCTCGACCCGGTCGCGCTGGCGCTGCATGGCCAACGGCCCCATTTCGGTCGAAGATTCAAAAGGATTTCCAACCCTGACCTTCCCGAAGCTGGCGCTGAGCGCTTCCACGAGATCATCGTGCCGCCGACGCGGGACCACGATGCGCGTCAGCGAAGAGCAGACCTGGCCGCTCAGGAACGTCGCGCGGCTTGCGATGGCCTTGGCCGCGGTGGTCACGTCGTAGTCATCGAAGATAACGGCTGCCGATTTGCCGCCCAGTTCGAGCGTACAGCGCGCAATCCGCTCGCCACAGATGGACGCGATCTTCCTTCCGGCCGCCGTCGATCCGGTGAATGTCACCTTATCGATGCCCGGATTGCGCACCAGCGATTCAGACGCCTCCCGTTCAGCGGTCACAACGTTGACGACGCCCTTCGGCAAACCGACCCGTTCACAAACCTCCGCAAAAATATAGGCTGCGCCGGGTGCCTCCGGGGAGGCCTTGAGCACGACCGTACAGCCCGCAAGAAGCGCCGGCGCACATTTGTGGGCGATGAGATTGGGCGGCGCGTTCCAGGGAATGATAGCCGCAACCACGCCCACGGGTTCGCGCACCAAAAGCCCGACATTTCCGACCGCCGGCTTATGGCGCTCCTGAAATGGGAAAGTCTCCGCAAGCCCCGCATAATATCGGTAAACCTGGGCTACGCCGACCATTCGCTCCTTCGCGACGCTGTGGACGATTCCGGACTCGATGACCCAGATGTCGGCACTGTCGGCAGCCCGCTTGTCGAGCTCATCGGCGATGGCGAAAAGATATTTCGCACGTTCGCTATGGCTCAGTTGTGGCCACGGCCCTTTATCAAAGGCATCTCGAGCGGCGGCTACAGCCAGCTTGATGTCGTCTTCCTTCGCCTCAGCAATGCGGACAAAGGGCGTCTCCGTCGTTGAGTCGACGACCTCGAACGTGGCGGAGGTGGAAGGCGTGACCCAGGCGCCGTTGATGAAGAAGCGATCAGGGTGCCTGATCGGAACACGAACACTCATCAAACCCTCGCAGCTGCTAAGAAGGAAAAACAGGACGTCGGATGGCGCGGTTGCTGCGGCAAGAGCATCAACAAGACCTCTCCTAAGGGAATGCCGGCCCGCCACGATGCGACCATCGCCGCTCGCCGAACCGCCTCCCTGAAAATTTGCCGTAAGCTAGGCTTTTTTACTCTGGGGCTCAATAGTCATCTGCAGGGACAGAAGCGCCTGAGCGTTGGTCTTCAGCAAACGAAGTTTCACCACGCGCTATTCTCCTTAAGCCTGACCCGAGCGTGGCCATTCTTTTCTTTTGATGCTAATGACAGGCAACTTATCGTTCTGTGTCGACTGCGCATCCTCTTGTCATCATGAAGCTTGACGGACTTCAACTTCGGGAAAGTTGATATGGTAAAGAAGACCAGCGGGCCCCGATGGAGCATGGCGGTGCCCGGCCGGGAGGAGCAGTATCAACTGAAGCGCCAGGCGCTGATCCTGGAAGCTGGAAAATCCTTTGGCAAAAAGGGCTACCACAACACCTCGCTCGACGAAGTCGCGAAGGTGCTCAATGTCACGAAGCCGGCGCTGTATTACTATATCAGGACCAAGCAGGAAATTCTGTTTGAGTGTCGCGCTTACGCGCTCGAACTAGGAGAGCAAGCCCGGCTGGCAGCATGGGCCGCGTCCGACAAACCGCTCGAACGCCTGCGCGTCCTGCTTCACACCTACATCAGTCTTCTGACCGGAAAGTTCGGCTCGCATGCAGCCCTGGCCGAGCCATTGTCATCGCTCGATCCTGAATTTCGTACCGAAATCAAAGCCCGGTTAAAGGCTTTCGGGCGGGTATTGGAACACCTGATCCGCGACGCAATCGCCGATCACTCGCTACCCCCATGCGATCCCAAGCTTGCAGTTACCTTCTTCATGGGCTCGATCCATAATATCTCGCGCTGGTATTCGCCGGACGGCCCAAGTTCGGGGGCCGAAATCGCCGACGCCTTCGTCAATTTCACGCTCTACGGCCTGCAGGGTCCGTCTCGGTCAACTGCAGGCAACAGGGCCGCCGACGCTACGAAGACTTCACCGATTGATCTTCCTAAGAGTCCGCGTCGGGGCGAGAGACAGCGCGCAAGAAAGACGAAACGAGTCAGCGCTACGCTAGCGGAATAGCCCTCATCTCTCCTTATTCCATAAGGCGCGATTGTCTGCGGCGCATCCGAGTAATCGCCCTCTCGAGTGGCAAGGAAACGAGCGCCCACCACCCCGCTCGAAATCATATGGACGTATCGATGGGGCTGCGCGCTATCGTCCGCCCGGATAGACAGCCCCGTGATCCAGATTGCCTTCGGATACCCGAACGAGAGCTTGATAGATTTTCCGGTCGATCTCGATACCTTCGTCCGTCAGACGCTTTCTGGTCGCACTGCTTCGCTCTCCTGGTATCCTGATTTCGTTGACGCCCGGCTGGCGAGGTGTCGCCTTGATTTCCGCAATACGTTCACTTAGCGCGCGACGATACTCATCAAGCGACAAGAACAGATCCGGCCTGAAAGCGATGAAGCTGTGGCCACCGAAATTCTCGGGCCGTCGGGCCGCCGCGGTCAGCATTCCGAATGCGTCCATCGCCAACGCCAGACCAAAGCCTTTGTAGCCGTTTTCAGGCCCTCCGAATGGAAGCAGCGTACCCTTTTGCGCCTCATCTGCATCGGTAGTCGGCTTGCCATCAGGTCCGAGCGCGACGCCGGGCGGAATCGGCCTTCCCATCCGAGAACGAAACTTCAGGTCCGTCCCCATGAACGCCGACGTGCCCATATCAATGATGAGTGGATCACCTTCGGTCGGAAAACCGAAGCAGATTGGATTTGTGCCCAGCATCGCGCGGGCGCCCCCGAACGGAGCCACTTTGGGCGGCGATGCAACCGTATGCATCGCAACCAGGCCGGCGCGCGCAATCATTTCGCAATAGAAGGCGCTGCGACCAGTCATCCAGGTATTAGCAAGAAGGACGATTGCCATGCCGTGCGCACTTGCGCGCTCAATCGTGATTTCCGAGGCGCGAAAGGCCGCTATCATGCCGTTGTTGTTGCCACCATCCAGAAGAACGCTCGTCGTGGCTTCGCGGAGCACGGACATTGGTCGGCGTGGCATTCGATAGTCCGGAACGTCCACGACATTCAGGAGTTTCGGAAGGCCGGAATATTCGTATCCGCAGAGTGCGGCGTCCAGCACATGGCTGGTCAGAATCTGCGCTTCCTCCGCATCGAATCCGGCGGCGCGCATGGCTGCCTCGCCGAGGTTGCGCGCTTCCGTCACGCTCAGTCGAACGCGATCGTTGCCCACGTCCTTCATCTTGATCTGTGCTCCTGTGGCCTAAGCCACGATCCTGATCGTGCAGCTAACAATCTCGGGCGGCTTTGCTGATGGCGTTATTTTTGGCCCGGATCGAGCCGGTCAAACACACCGCTCTTCGAGAGAGTAACGATTTCGGCGGCACTGAACCAATCGGTAAGCACTTCTTTAAGGGGGGCCGCGCCGGGTTCACGGGGAGGAGTAGGCGCCGCCGGGATGCTGCGGCTGAAGCGCGGCGCCGGCGCCGGCTGAACAACGCCATCGACATCAATATAGGTTTTGCGGTTCTGCAAATGCGGATGACGAGACGCCTCGTCGATGGTCAGCACCGGAGCGACGCAGGCATCCGTCTTCTCCAGCCGCGCCGCCCACTCGTCCCGGCTGCGGGTGCGGATGACGGCCTCGAGCCTATCGCGCAGATCCCGCCATTTGGTACGATCCGAGCGATCCGGCAAAGTGTTGGGATCGATCTCCAATAGCCGCAGGAGCTCATCGTAGAATTTTTCTTCAACGGGCCCAACGGCAAGGAATTTACCATCGGAGCACTCGTACACGCCATAAAAAGGCGCGCCGCCATCGACGTTATTGGATCCTCGCTCGTTCGTCATGATGCCCGCGGCAGCCAGGCCATGGAACATCGTCATGAGCGATGCGACGCCATCCACGATCGCGGAATCCACCACCTGGCCCTTCCCGGACCGCTGGGCCTCATACCAGGCACACATCATTCCAAACGCGAGATAGAGCGAACCACCCCCGAAATCGCCAACCAGATTCAACGGCACGGTCGGCGGCCCGCCGGTCGGTCCGATAGAGTGCAGCGCGCCCGTCAGCGCGATATAGTTGATGTCATGCCCGGCATAGGGCGCTAGAGGGCCGTCCTGTCCCCAACCTGTCATCCGCCCGTAGACAAGCTTTGGGTTACGTTCGAGACATTGAGTGGGTCCCAAACCCAGGCGCTCGGTCACACCGGGGCGAAAACCTTCGATCAGAGCGTCCGCCTTCTCGGTCAACTTGAGGACCAACTCCACCGCCTCGGGATTTTTGAGGTCGAGCCGGATGGCCGGCCTGTTCCGCAGCAACAGATGATATTGCAACGGACGCTGCAAACCGAGCTCGCTCGGGACGAGACGATCCACACGCAACACTGTTGCCCCGAGATCGGCCAACAACATCGCGCACATCGGGCCCGGACCGATGCCAGCAAGCTCAACAACCTTGAATCCGTTCAACGGCCCCATCGTTTAACTCCGATTTACTGGGCGACAATCCCTTGGGATGCGGCAGTTATTCCGCCGCTTTCTTGCGACATTTGATCATTCGCAAGGGTGTGTAGATCAAAGCGATCGTTCCGTCCTGCTTCACCACCTGGTTTCGTGTACGGACGAGTCCCCGGCTCGGATTTTTGCTGCTGAGCCGGGCTTCTATTACCTCGCACTCCGTATGAATGGTGTCGCCCGAGAACACCGGATTCTTGACGTCGAACTCCATGTTGAGAAATGCAAATCCCGTGTGCTGCATTGTAGACTGAATCAAAAGACCTTCGGAAATGCTGTAGGCGAGCGCCGCCGGAGCAATGCGCTTTTTGAAGCCCGATTCATTTTGGATGAACTCGAGATTCGTGAACAGCACCTCGAGCATGCCAGTAACGCTGACAAAATTGGTGATGTCTGTATCGGTGATCGTGCGCCCAATGGTCTGGTAGCGACGGCCGATAGGCATGTCCTCGAAAAACAACCCAAGCCCGAGAGTTTCTATCTCCGATTTACCGTGTCCGCTCATGGCTATTTTCCTAGAATGGTCCGCGCAATGATATTGCGTTGAATCTGGTTGGTACCTTCCACGATCTGCAGCACCTTTGCATCGCGGAAATAACGGTTGATCGGATATTCGTTGGAAATGCCGGCCGCTCCAAAAAGCTGAACGGCATTTGTCGCCACGTTCATCGCCGTGTCCGTGGCATGGCATTTCGCATACGCAGCCAGTAGTCCCATCTCTCTCCCGCGGACACCGGCATCGACCGAGGAGGCCGCATTGTAAACGAGGTGCCGGGCAGCCTCGATCTGAATGGCCATATCCGCAATCATCCATCGCACACCCTGGAAGTCGCTGACCGCCTGGTTAAACGCCCGCCGATCCTTGATAAACTGGATGGCATGGTCCATCGCCCCCTGGGCGAGCCCGACCCCACGCGCGCCGATGATCGGCCGAGCCTGGTTGAAGGCCTCCATGACGATCCCGAAACCACGCCCCTCCTCGCCCAACCGATCGCTGCTGCGGACGCGCACATTATCAAAGAACAACGCCGAAGATGGCACGCCGCGCCCACCCATCTTCGGCTCCTTGCTGCCGATCTTCAGGCCAGGCGCTTTGGCGTCGACGATAAACAGGTTGATCGTTCCGGGCTCGCTGCCTTCGCCAGTTTTGGCGGCAACGAGAATGAAATCAGCATAGAGGGCGTTTGTGCACCAAATCTTGGAACCGTTGATGACGTAGTCATCACCATCGCGCTTGGCGCGGGTACGTATACCTGCGACGTCGGAGCCGCTTTGCGGCTCGGTAATCGAAATCGAGGCGCGCAACGCGCCGGTGGACAGACCTGGCAGCAGGCGCTCCTTCTGCTCCTTGGAGCCACCCGCGAGAATCGCTGCAAACGGCGTCCATTGAACGACCAGGAGATAGGCCGTGTTGTAACAAACCCTTCCGAGCTCTTCGACCGCCAGGCAGGCCGCGACGGTGCTGTCCATGCCGCCATACTCTGCGGGAGCCGGGAGGCTGAAGAGACCGAGTTCGCGCAGCAGCTCGAACATGTCGTGCGGATATTCAGCCGAATTGTCGATGTCGTTGGCGCGCGGCGCGACTTTTTCGTTAGCAACCCGGCGCACCATGTCGCGCAGTTGCAACTGCTCGGGAGTCCAATTGATCATGATTACCTCTCTTCTGCACACGTCTCGTTAAGCGCCAATGCTTGCCGTCGCCAAAACATTCGTCATCGGAGATGACAGTATCGGTCGGGCGCGAACATCCGTGAGACGACGATGCTTGATCCACCCTTGCGTTGTTAATGACGGCCAGCCAAGCCTCAATCTTAGTTCATTTCATAGTCTCTATTGTTATTTACTTCAAAGTCAATTATTTTCCGGGAACATACAACTCGCCTCCTGCTTTGCCGCCAATTCATCGACCAGGAAAAGCTAAGAGGGCAATTCCGAAGCTGATCCACACGGACAGTTCGAAGGAATTGGAAACGCGGGAGGATTTGACGTCCGCCATCACGCACCGGAATTGCGCAAGCAGGGATCGTTATCGTCATCCGAATCTCGGGGCGTCACAGCCGACTTAATTTCCTGAATTCAAAAACCAGCAGGGACCTTCGCCAGCGAAGGGCACCTTGTGGCTTGCACCTCGACAATCCCGGGTGCGAGTTCCGATAAGAACGGGAGGAACAATGACCATCTTGAGAGCGATCGAGAGATTCTTCTCTATCGTGGCGAGCGCCTTCCTGTTTTGCATCATGCTGCTGGTCTCAGCCGATGTGTTCATGCGGTACGCGCTCTCAAAACCTTTCAGCTTCACCTACGATCTCGTCGCGACTTACCTGCTGGTCGGGATCTTCTTTCTCGGCCTGTCCGAAACTCATGCGTGGCGAGCCCATGTCAGTGTGGAGAGCTTGATCCACGCCTGCCCGCCACAAATCCAGCGACTGGCCGCGATGATGAGCAATCTCGTCGGCATTGCCCTATTCGGCGCGATCTGCTGGTTTACCGCCACGCGCACGATGCAGGAATATACGTTTGGAAATGTCCTGACCGGTGAAATTCCCTGGCCAGCATGGACTTCCATTGTGATGGCGCCGTTGGGGAGCGGATTGCTGACGCTTCGGCTGATCTGCGAGCTGCTTCTTCTGGCATCAGGTAAAACGATCGCCGAGGTTACGGAAAATCCGTCGGCGGGTTCCAACGGTGTGGTCGAGATCAGGGGGTTCGAATGACCGTTTTTTTTGGCATCGGACTTCTGTTCGTCCTGCTGGCAATCGGCGCACCCGTCGGCTTCGCCATGGGATTTTCCGGTCTGTTTGGATTGATCATCAGTGGTCATGCCCAGGTCATTTCCGGCATTCTCAGCACGAGTCCGATTTCGACGGTTTCGTCATTCGAGATGATTACCGTCCCGATGTTTCTGTTGATGGCGGAGTTCGTGCTGCTTTCCGGCATCGCGGACGACCTGTTCAAGGCAGCAGCGACATTCCTTGGTCGTCTTCCTGGCGGGCTTGGAATGGCGACCGCCGTTGCGGGAGCCGGCTTCGGCGCGATCTGCGGCACCAGCACCGCTTCGGCTGCGACACTGGCCTCCACCAGCCTGCCTGCCATGATCCGGCAGGGGTACGAGCCCGAAATGGCGTCCGGGGTGGTCGCGATTTCCGGGACATTGTCGATGCTGCTACCCACCAGCATCGCACTGATCGTGTTCGGCTTGCTCGCGCAAGTCGACATTGGCCGGTTATTGATTGCAGGTATTGTGCCGGCTCTGCTGGTGATGATCACCATCATGGCCACGGTATTCCTACTCGCCATATTGCACCCCGAGCGCGCCCCGGCCCCCGCGCGGGTTCCCTGGAAGGAGCGATGGATCCTCCTTCGCCGGGTCGGCCCGATGATTGCGCTCTTCCTCACGGTAACGGGGGTAATCTACAGCGGACTTGCAACCCCGCCGGAAGCATCCGCTGTCGGCGCGCTTGGCGCCCTCGTCTTTGCCGCTGCGCGCGGGCGCGTCAATCGCGTTTCGTTGCTTCACGCCTTGCGGCGCGCCGCGCATGGCACATGCATGATCGCGATGATCATCGTCGGTGCGATCCTGTTCGGCTATTTTCTGACACTCTCCTTCGTGACGCAAGATTTGGTGGCATGGGTCGGCAGCCTGGATACGTCGCGTTGGGTTATCCTCATCCTGATCCTCGTCGGATATCTCATCCTGGGATCGTTCATGGACCAGATGGCGATCCTGGTGCTGACCGTCCCCATAGTGATGCCGATGATCCGATCTCTGGGCTTCGACCCCATCTGGTTCGGCATTCTTAAAATCGTCACGGCTGAAGTGGGAATGATCACGCCTCCTATCGGTCTAAATTGCTACGTCGTCGCGCGCTATTCGGGTCGACGCCCCGAGGAGGTTTTTCGCGGCACCCTGCCGCACTTCATCGCCCATCTCATCGCTATCGCCATCTTGCTCGCGGTGCCCTCATTGGCGCTGTGGCTGCCTTCACGGATCGGAAACTAAAACGACTATTTTGCAGTTCAAAGGAATGAGGAGCGCAATGAACATCTGCAAGAAACTGATCTACGCCGCGCTGACCGGATCCGCCATCCTGTCGGGGGCCTCGGTAAAGGCCGAGCCACAATTCACCATTCGGGTCGCGGACTATTTGCCGCCCAACCATCCGACCTATGAGCACGGCCTCAAGGTCTTCTTTGAGAAGATCAAGGACCGCCTCGGCGATCGCGTCAAATTCGAATATTTTCCCGCCGAACAGTTAGGCAAGGCGCAGGACCTGCTCAACAGCCTTCAGTCCGGCGTGGTGGGTATGGCGATCGTCGTACCATCCTATACTGCCGAGAAGATGCCACGAGTTTCGGTGACGGAACTGCCGGGGCTTTACTCAACTTCATGCGACGGCACCAAATCCGTTCTCAAGGCGATACAAGATAACGGCGTGCTGGCCGATGACTTCCGTCGAAATCGCATCCATCCCTTCATGGGATTTATGTATCAACCCACCGACCTGCTCAGTTCTTCCCGGAAGATCGTCGAGGTCGCGGATTGGCAAGGATACAAGGCACGAGCCCCTGGCGGCCCGACGGAGATCGCCATTCGCGAACTCGGCGGTGTCCCGGTCAAGATCAGCGTGCCCGATCTCTATCAGGCCATGTCCCGAGGCACGGTGGACGGCGCCATGCTGGTAGCGACGTCCATTCCGAACTACAGCCTGGATTCGATCGTGAAGTCGGTGACGACGGGATTCAGCCTTGGCAGCGTGTCCACTTTCTACGCCGTCTCGGATGCCACCTGGGCCACCTTGCCGCCAGACGTTCGCGCAGCAATTGATGCCGCCGGGGTCGAGGCCTCGATGAACCTTTGCGAATCCTTGGACAAACTGGAGTCCGATCAATTGACGAAATTGGCCGGACGCGGTGTGGTCATCAATCGGCTCAATGACACGCAGCGGGCATCATGGAACGCGGTTTCTGGTGCCGCGATCAAGGATTGGGCGTCGCGTTTGCGAATGCAACCGGACCAGGTCCAGGGTATTTATGACGCGCTCGCCAAACATTAAGCGCTGAAAGCAAAGCTCCCGTCTGCTTGGCAGGCGGGAGCTGAGCGATGGAAGAAGTGAACGCGATTCAGGCGCGATCAGTAGTGGATCTCCCCTGGACGCCACCTTGGCCAACTACCCGATCACGCGTTTTTCGCGCAGCTCTTTGAGCTGATCGTTGGAGTACCCGGCCCGACGAAGTATTTCGTCAGTGTGCTGGCCGATGCTCGGCGCCTCCTCCGGCGTTCGCTTGTTTTCACTTTGTATCCAGAACGGACTTGAAACGGTAAGGCTCGGCTCACCTTTCGTCGGGACGATAGCGCCCGATGCAAGCGCCTGAGGGTCCTTCCACGTTTCCGAGACCGGCGTCTGCACGCCGATCGCGATGCCGTTGACCTCCAGATCCCTGCTCCATTCCGCCGCGGTCCGGTTTACGAAAATCTTGTCGAGGATGATGGTCAGATCGCGGCGGTGTTGCTCGCGACCTGCGAGGGTCTTGAACCTGCTATCTTCCAGCGAGGGAGCATTTAGAACGCGCTGCAGGACCGCGAACCGTTCGTCCGTATTGGGAACGGTCAGGATGATCCATTTGCCATCCTCGCATAGATAGATGTTTCGCAGCGGCGTCGGAAAATCGATTCTCTCAGGCTGAGTCTGAACGTCCACACCACAAATGGACATCTGAACCGAGGAGGCGTTTGCCCACAAACCATCCATCAGGAGGGACGTCCCGATAAAATCTCCCTTGCCGGTCTTTTCGCGCTTGTAAAGCGCTGTAGCGATCGCTGCATAAAGACTTACTGCCGCCGAATGGTCGCCCATGCCAGGCCCCGGACGAATGGGTGCGGTATCGCGGCGCCGCATCATATCCATCAGGCCAGTGCGTGCCCACCAAACCGTGGCATCAAAGCCGGGCTTGTTCGCCTCGGGACCAACTTCGCCGAAACTGGAAAACAGGGCGTAAATCAGCCTGGGATTGAGCTTTGCCAGTTCGTCATAGTCGAGGTGCAGCTTTTTTCGGACTTTCTCCGGATAGTTCGCGATGAAAACATCGGCATCACTTACCAGCCGGTGCAATATCGATTGTCCTTCGACGGAGGCGAGGTTCAACGCAAGGCTCCGCTTGTTTCTGGAGTCCAGCGCCCAGTTGCTGTCGATCGAAGACACCGCATCGGGCCCCGTAAGCCGCTGCCCGCGATAGGGATCACCGGAGAGCGGCTCGATCTTGATGACGTCCGCGCCGAAATCCCCGAGGATGGTCGCAGCCGCCGGCGCAGCGATATAGCTGGCGCAATCGATCACCTTCAGCCCGTCAAATACACTGTCTATCATTATTCACGTCCCGCGTCGGCACTTGCCCGTGCCAGTCATTGGCTCAGAGGGGGGAAGAAGTAATCTTCTCACGGTTATCTGCTTACCGGGAAGGGAATTAGGCGACAAGGTGCCCACTTGCGCCCCGGATGGGAACACACATATCCGTCGGTGTGGCAGCGCAATAGTGGGAAGTCAGCCTTCACCATTGGCCTGACCGTGGACGCATTCCGCCGCAGGCAGGAACGATCTTGCCCGTGGCGCTTTGATCTCCGAATTGATGAGGTATTCCCATGAAACAGATTATTCTGCCCACGATGATCGCGTTCGCAGTTGCGATAACGGCTGGTCCCGCCTTCGCCAAAAAAGCCCATCGACACCATCATCATCGCATGGTGCAGGTCGCCCCTTACGGTTATGGCGGCCCGTATGCTTATGCCGCGCCAGGTCGTTATGGCCCGCGCTACGGGGGTGGCTACTTCACCCCGGAGATGCAGAACTTTTACGACAATTACGATAACGGCTACACGTTCTATGCCCGCGGACATCACCGCCTGGGTCAGTGGAACTAGTCGGAAAAAGGGCGACACGGCGCACGGTCTGCTCGAGTGATTAGACTTGAGCTTCCCGGAGAAGGATTAGGACGTCGTCCAAGATTGGGGCCAAGATTGGCCGACGCCTCGCCGCTTAAGAAACGTCAGGCTTTAACGGCTTTCGCTCCGTCGGCAGGTATTCTTGTTCAGCAACTCCTTCGGTTGGCGCCGCTCACCTTCCGGAAGCGGGCAGCTGCGTTCCACCGGCTTTCGGTTTCGAGTGGAGCTGCGGCAGCGTCGCATCCACCTTGCTGCGGCGTGACCCTGGTCAACGGCTATGCGCAGTTGCTCGGTCGTCTCAACTGACGTTTTGGGGTCGAGCTAGTAACTGGCGGGCGGCGATGAAAGCGTGCTGATCCCGTTTGCCTGTGCCATCCAGGGCAGCGAGAGCGCACGGCAAAAGTTGCTGCTTGAGCCGGGCGTTTTTAATCAACGAATCTGCGCGGCGACGCGGTGGGAGCACCGAGCTTTCCACCGCACCGCCAAGATATGCGCAGCGCCTTACAAGCAGGCCGTACTTAGTGTTTCAAATCGTCGGGGATTTTGCCGCCGTTGGCGGCGAGTTTGGCCATGACCTGCTTGTGCAACCAAATGTTCATGCTCGCGGAATCGTTCATGTCGCCGGTATAGCCGAGTTCCTTGGCAAGCTCTTTGCGAGCACCAAGACTCGAGTCGATATTCAGCGCCTTCATCAAGTCAACAATTGATCGACGCCAATCCAGCTTTTCCTTCTGAGCGGCCACCGCTTTGTCCAAAATCGGCGCGACATCGACCGATTGTGCAGCCGCTCCAGGACTTGAAGCTGAAGGACTTGAGGTTGAAGGGCTTGAGGCTGAAGTTCCGGCAGCGGCCGTCGTCCCAGTACCCGCCGCCGCAGCGTTGGTACCGAAGATCGCTCCCATGATCTTTCCAAAGATGCTCATTTGGTGCCTCCTCTCGAGTTTTCCGAAAGCAAAGTATTGGCCGTTGTCTCTCGCATTACAAGGGATTGATAAAACAGCTGGCCTGTCCGTAATGGCCAAGATTCCAAAACAACCTTCTCCGCTTGGTAGAAGCGGGGCCGGTGGATGGTTTCACGTTTCGTTTGAACAGCCGGCGCTTCCACGACCCAACCTATATCGCGGGCGGCCGCGAGCCAATGCACCGGCGTGAGAACGGGAAGCTGGAATGATTTTCAGAATGGTGCCCAGGGGCGGGATCGAACCACCGACACTGCGATTTTCAGTCGCATGCTCTACCAACTGAGCTACCTGGGCACTGCCCGGCGCAAGCGGCGGGGAGCGGGGGTTTATAGTCAGGCGATGCGGCCCTGTCCACCCGCCCGGCCCATGAAAATGCCGGGCTATTGCCCCTCATCCTCATCGCCCGGCGCGGCCGGAATCACGTAGGAATTCGACAGCCAGCGGTTCAAATCGACATCGCGGCAGCGCTCGGAGCAAAAGGGGCGTGATTCGGCACTCGCCGGCTTGCCGCAGATCGGGCAGGCACGCGCGGCAGTCTTTCCGCCGCGCGGCTTTTTAGGCGATGTGGCTGCCCTAGCTGGCATTCAACCAACCGAAGCGAATCGGGAAACCCTCTCCACCGAGAAGCGAAACCGACTCATAAAGCGGCAGCCCGACGACATTGCTGTAGGATCCGACCATCTTGACCACGAACGAGCCGGCAATGCCCTGGACGGCATAGCCGCCCGCCTTGCCGCGCCATTCGCCGGAGCCGATATAGGCTTGGATATCGTCCTCGCTGAGGCGCTTGAAGCGCACCCGCGTCTCTACCAGCCGCTGGCGGAATGATTCCTTCGGGGTCACCAGGCAGATCGCGGTATAGACCCGATGGTTGCGTCCTGAGAGCAGCCGCAGGCATTGCGCGGCTTCATCGACGAGTTCGGCCTTGGGCAGGATGCGGCGGCCCACCGCCACCACGGTATCGGCGGCCAGGATGAAGGCCCCGCGCAGCTCGTCGTCCAGCTTGACGGAATTCAACGCGGCATCGGCCTTGGCGCGCGCCAGACGGTTGGCGCAGGAGCGCGGCAGCTCGCCACGCTTCGGCGTCTCGTCGACATCCGCCGGGCGAAGCGCGTCGGGTTCAATACCGGCCTGGTTCAGCAGGCTGAGGCGTCGCGGCGAGCCGGACGCGAGGACTAGTTTGGGACGGCCTAACATGTCTGGCTTTGCGGGCGGGAGAGCGGTGACGCGATGCGCGGGGAACCTATCGGATGACCTGCGTTTTCACAACTGCGGATCGGGGCGCCGCGGGTTATGATTTAACCGCTGAGCGCGCCGCTCCGGGTAAAGCGGCGCCGGATCCGCTGCAACAATCCGTCACAAACCTCGCGATAGGCCACCAGCTTCTGGTCGCGGCTGCCTTCGGTTCCCGTCGGATCCTGAGTCGGCCAGTATTCGACATCGGCGGCAAGCGTTCGCGTCAGTTCCAGCGCTTTGTGATGCGCCTCAGGGGAGAGCGAGATGATCAGGTCGAAATTGAGCCCCTCCCAATCCTCCAGCTCCTCGAAAGTCATCGGCTTGTGGCCGGAAATGTCCTGGCCCAGTTCGGCCATCACCGCCACTGCGAACGGATCGAGCTCGCCCTTGCGCACGCCGGCCGAGCGCACATAGAGAGCGCCGGGAAACATCTGCTGCAGCAGGCTTGCCGCCATCGGCGAGCGCACGCTGTTGAGGCCGCAGGCAAACAATACCGATTGCAGGGGACGCGCGCGCGGCGTCATGCGTCACGCCTCTTTTCGAAAGCGGCTGACCGGCATTCCCTGGCCATGCCGCCTTAGCCCTTCCAGTGCAGCACGGAGATCAGCGTGAACAGACGCCTTGCAGTTTCGAAATCGACCCGCACCTTGCCTTTCAGCCGTTCCTGCAGCGTACGCGAGCCTTCGTCGTGAATGCCGCGCCTGCCCATGTCGATCGCCTCGATCTTGTCCGGCGTGGCGGTGCGAATCGCCTGATAGTAGCTGTCGCAGATCATGAAATAGTCCTTCACGATCCGCCGGAACGGCGTCAGCGACAACAAATGCGCCACCAGAGGCGTACCATCTTCACGGCGAATATCGAACATCAGGCGGTTGCCGGTGATGCCGATATGCAGCAGATAAGGTCCGGCCTCCGCACCTTCGGGTGCGAACAGATTCTTCTCGATCAAATCGTAAATCGCAATCGCCCGCTCATGCTCGATGTCGGGTCCAGAGCGGCCGATGGATTCCTCATCGAGCGTCACCGCGACGATGCGATTGCGGGAATCATCCTCGGCGACTGGCTGGGTCATGGCAGATTGAGACGTAACCCGACCGAGCGCGCATGGGCATCGAGCCCCTCGGCCTTTCCAAGCGTCATGGCGGCGGGCCCGAGCGTGCGCAGCTGATCGGGGCCGCATTTCAGAATCGAAGTCCGCTTCATGAAGTCGAGCACCGAAAGGCCGGAGGAAAACCGGGCCGAGCGCGCTGTCGGCAGCACATGATTGGAGCCGCCGACATAGTCGCCGATCGCTTCCGGCGTGTGGGGGCCCAGGAAGATCGCACCGGCGTTGCGGATGCGCGCGGCCAGCGCCTCCGGATCAGCCGTCATGATCTCCAGATGTTCGGCGGCAATGGCATCCGCCAGCCGCACCGCCTGATCGAGCGCATCGACCAGAATGATTGCACCGAAATCATTCCACGAGGCGCGGGCGATTTCCTGCCGCGGCAGCGTCTTCAGCTGCGCTTCCACCGCGGCCTCGACCTCGCGCGCCAGACGCTCGCTGTCGGTGATCAGAATCGATTGCGCGTTGGCGTCATGTTCGGCCTGCGCCAGCAGATCGGCCGCGATCCAGTCGGGATGGCCAGTGTCGTCTGCGATGATCAATACCTCCGACGGGCCAGCGATCATGTCGATGCCGACCCTGCCGAATACAAGCCGCTTGGCGGCGGCCACATAGGCATTGCCGGGACCGACGATCTTGGCGACCGGCGCAATGGTCTTGGTGCCATAGGCCAGCGCCGCCACCGCCTGCGCCCCACCGACACGATAGATCTCCGAGACGCCACCGAGCCGGGCGGCGGCCAGTACAAGCGGATTGAGCCTCCCGTCGGGCGACGGCACGACCATCACCAGGCGCGAAACCCCGGCCACCTTCGCCGGCACCGCATTCATCAAGACCGAGGACGGATAGGCGGCGGTGCCGCCGGGCACATAGAGCCCGACTGCTTCAATCGCGCTCCAGCGCCAGCCGAGTTCGACCCCCGCCGCATCGGTGAAGCGGCTGTCCTGCGGCAGCTGGCGACGGTGGAATGTCTCGATCCGGTCGCGCGCGAAGCGCAACGCAGAGATCGTCTCGGCGTCGCAGGCGTTGACCGCGGCCTCGATCTCGGCGGGCGAAATCCGCAATTTTTCGGCGTTGACGTCCAACCGGTCAAACTTCCGGGTCGCCTCGATCAAGGCAGCATCGCCGCGCGCGGCGACATCTTGAACAATGGCCCGGGTCGCGCTCTCGATATCGGCGGAGACCTCGCGCTTCATGGCGAGGAAATTGGCAAATCTCCCCGGGAAGTCAGCGCTGCGGTGGTCCAGGCGAAGGGGCATGATGGCTTTCCGGCGGACAGATCATCGCCCACCATCCCGAAAAATGGGGCGGATTTGACGTTCGTTACCCTGCCTGCCGCCACCCCGTCAACGAAAGCGAAATGTCCGCCATAAGCTGCCCTCCACGCGCCGGCGGACCTAGCTTCTCGACGGTCTAACCTCCAGAGCCTGATTCTGCCCCCGGGGGCCGCGTGTCCTTCCCCTCAAGGCCGTCCGCAAGCTCCTCACGTTCGGTCTCGCTCGTTCCAATGTCGTCGGAGCCGAAATCGGCCAGTTCGCATTCGAGGCATTCGACATCGAGCCGTAGCGCCCCTCCGCCACTGAACAGCAATAGCGCGCTGCCACTCGGCGCGTCCCCGACATGAAACTCAATTCCAAGCATTTCCAACACCCGGTCCGGTGCGTCGAGCTCGATGTTGCGGGACTTGCAGGCCAGCACCCGGTCAAAGCGCAGGGCAGAAATCAGGCGCCGCGGCGCGGTGTCGCCCGAAAGCGTCTGCGCCCAATCCAGCCGGTTCATGCCGATCACCAGCCGCTTCTCGGCCGGGCGCCAGATGATGTCGCGGGCCTGGATGTGGGCATCCTGGACGTGGGCCGAGATCACCGCCAGATCGTCCGCATCGAGCGCGATCAGTTTGAGCTGGGTCATCATCGCAACATCCGTCGAGGTCTTTCATTCGGCCGGCGACCGGAAGAGGATCAATCGCTGATCCTCTCGATCATCGCCCCGCAGGCGGAGAGCTTTTCCTCGAGCCGTTCAAAACCGCGATCCAGATGGTAGACGCGATTGACCATGGTCTCTCCTTCGGCTGCCAGGCCCGCGATCACCAGCGAAACGGAGGCACGGAGATCAGTGGCCATCACCGGCGCGCCGCGCAGTTTGGCGATGCCGTCAATTCGCGCCGTTTCGCCATCCAGATGGATGCGCGCGCCGAACCGTGCCAGTTCCTGGACATGCATGAACCGGTTTTCAAAAATCGTCTCAGTGATATGCGATGCACCCTGCGCGCAGGTCATCAGCGCCATCAATTGCGCCTGAAGATCGGTGGGAAAGCCTGGAAATGGCGCGGTCGACACCGTCACCGGCTGAATGCCTGCGCCGTTGCGTACAACCCTGATCCCGTCATTGCTGACCGTGATCACCGCGCCGGCCTGGGTCAGCACATCAAGCGCCGATTGCAAAAGCTCGGGCCGCGCGCCCGACAGCTGCACGTCACCGCCGGTCATCGCAACCGCCATGGCATACGTGCCGGTCTCGATCCGATCGGGCAGCACGGTATGGCGCGCGCCATGCAATTTGCTGACGCCTTCGACCACGATACGTGGCGTGCCCGCACCGCTGATGCGCGCGCCCATCTTGGTCAGACATTCGGCGACATCGACGATTTCGGGTTCGCAAGCGGCATTGGCGATGACGGTGGTGCCCTTGGCCAGCGTCGCCGCCATCAGCGCAACATGGGTGCCGCTGACCGTGACTTTCGGAAAATCGACGGTGGCACCGCGCAACCCGCCCGGAGCGTTCGCAATGACATAGCCGCCGTCGATGGCAATTTCCGCGCCGAGCTTTTCGAGCGCCATGATCAGCAGATCGACCGGCCTGGTACCGATGGCGCAGCCACCCGGCAGCGAGACCTTGGCCTCGTGCATCCGCGCCAGAAGCGGCGCGATCACCCAGAAACTCGCGCGCATCCGCGACACCAGCTCATAGGGCGCAGTGGTGTCGATGATATTGGCCGCGGAAATGTGCAGCGTCTGGCCCTGATATTCATGGTCGCCCGGGCGCTTGCCCGCAGCCATGATATCCACGCCGTGATTGCCGAGGATCCGCTGCAGCTGCACCACGTCAGCCAGCCGGGGCACGTTGTCCAGGATCAAGGTTTCGTCGGTCAAAAGGCCTGCGATCATCAGCGGCAGGGCTGCGTTCTTCGCCCCGGAAATCGGAATCGTGCCATTGAGCTTGTTGCCGCCGACAATGCGAATACGATCCATACCGATTCCTGCCTGTGAATTCACAAAGTATAGGGCGAACCGCCCATTCAAGGCAAAAGCTTTAAACTTTGCGGCGATTTGATGGGCTTTCGCCGGACTTGACGGCGATTCATGGCCCAATCCAGCGCTGTACGCTGGCGCCAGCGTGTTGCACCTCCCTTAAAGACGATTGATGTCTTCGCTCTCCAGAACGGGTCTGGGATAGCCCCATCGCGCGACGGCGATCATCGCCCGGCCCATCTGTTCGGTGGTGGTCATATATTTCGGCGCAATCCGGGTAAGCAGCGACAATAATGGCGCGGTGACGACGTAGGCCGCCTGATACCACGCGGTTCGCGAGCGGATGCCATGAAGCGGCTGGATTCCCGCCGGTCGAAACATATAGGCCGCCTTGAATGGCAGTTTCTGAAGATCGTTTTCGGTCTTGCCTTTGACCCGCGCCCACATCCTCCGGCCCCGTTCCGATGAATCGGTGCCCGCCCCGGTCACATAGACGAAAACCATACCGGAGTTGAGTCGCGCGAGCGTCTTCGCAACCGCCAATGTGAGGTCGTAGGTTATCCGCCGATAATCCTGTTCGCTCATCCCGACCGAAGAGACGCCGAGGCAGAAAAAGCAGGCCTCATAACCGGCGAGCTCAGAAGCTATGGGCGACAGGTCGATCAGATCGTCGCGCACGATCTCCTTGAGCTTGGGGTGGCGCTGATCGAGCGGACGACGCCCGACCGACAGCACCGTCTCGACATCGCCGTCCAGCAGGCATTCCCGCAACACGCCTTGTCCGACCATACCGGAGGCGCCGAACAGGACGACCTTCATGCAAGAGCCGGGACCGGGCGGAATCGCCGGGCGACGCCGATCAGCACGACGACGAAGAACGCCAAAGTGAGCCCTTGAACCACCAGGAACGGCGGCTCGGTCTGGGTCGGCGCCAGCGCCTTCAAGGCGCCAACTTTGAGGAAGCCCTGAATGATCAGCACGAAAATATTGAGGTAAAGCGAGATCATCGCGGCGAGCCCATAGATCCACCGCCAGGGTCCGGCGAGCCTGAACAGGTAAAGCGCGATGACCGCGACCGCCAGCAACACCAGCGACACGATGCCGACCATGTGAGAGGGCAGCAATTTGGTGAAGGGAAACAGGAAACCGGTGGCGCTTGTCAGAATGGTGCTGAGAAGAAAAGCCGCCGTCCAGCCGGGCTTTCGACGGGAGCCCAGAAGGGCGAACATCACGATCAGGCCGGTGACAATTCCGATCAGGCTCAATGCAACATGCAGCATGGTAAAGGCGGACAAGCTCATTCCGAGGACCATGGCGATAGCCTCCTGCTTAAACCGGCAAGCGATGCTACGCCCGGGAAGCAGCGATTACCATCGGCAATAGCGGTCCGCAGAGAGAAACGGCGGCGGCCAGGGGCCTCGCGCTCACAGCGTCGGACTATCCAAGGTGCGGCGATCGAAAAACATCATCTCGACACCGCCGGTCGCAAAACTCTGCACGTCCGCAGCAGCAGCCTGGCCTTCGGGGCTGGCGAAGGCAGCCTGAATCGCAGCAAGATCGTCAAAGGTCAGGGTTGCCACCAGATGCAGCCCCGATGGTCCCGCCGGACTGAATACCGGGCCACGGCTCACTTCATATTTCCGCAGGCCCGGAATCTTCCAGGCGATGGCGAGGTGCTTGTCGAAATAATGGTTGTCAAAAGCCGCGATATCCTTGGGCGTCCTGTACATCACGACAAGCTTTGCCATCACACTCTCCATCCCGTTCTGTTGACAGCTACGGGTCTTTAAAGCGCCGGTTTCGCGGGATCCGCAAGAAATCCATGCAGCGCCGCCACCACCTGCGCGCCCTCACCGATGGCGCCGCCGACGCGCTTGACCGATCCCGAACGCACGTCGCCCACCGCGAATACGCCAGGCACCGACGTTTCGAGCAGCGAAGCGGTCCGGCCGTTCACGCTACCGCTGGCGCCGGTCATAACAAAGCCGGCTCGATCAAGCTCAACGCAACCATCGAGCCATTGGGTGGCCGGTTCGGCGCCGACGAACAGGAAAACATTGCGGACGTCGATCGTGCTCTCCTCGCTGGCAAGGCGGCTGCGCCAGCGCACCCGCCGCATCCCCGCGGCTTCGTCACCTTCCGCGGCCATGATCTCGCTGTTGAACATCAGTTCGATGTTCGGCGTCGCTTCGATCCGTTCAATCAGGTAGCGCGACATGCTGGCGCCGAGCCCGCCGCCCCGGATCACCATGTACACCTTCCGAGCGTGGCCGGCCAAAAACACCGCCGCCTGTCCCGCTGAATTGCCACCGCCGACCAGCACCACTTCCTGGTCGACGCATAGCCTTGCCTCGATGGGCGACGCCCAATACCAGACGCCGCGGCCTTCGAACTTCTCGAGATTCTCGACCTCCGGCCGGCGGTAGCGCGCGCCGCTCGCCACCACGATCGACCGCGCCCGCAGGATCTGACCATCATCCAGTGTGAGCGCAAAGGTGCCATCGTCGCGAGCACAATCGAGCGCCGCCACCGTGACTGGAATGATGATTTCGGCGCCGAATTTTTGCGCCTGATTATAAGCGCGCGCCGTCAGCGCAAGCCCGGAAATGCCGGTAGGGAATCCGAGATAGTTTTCGATTCGGGCGCTGGCGCCGGCCTGGCCACCGAACGCCCGGGATTCGCAGACCGCCACGCGAAGCCCCTCTGAGGCGGCATAGACCGCCGTGGATAGCCCCGCCGGGCCGCAACCGACGATGGCGACATCATAGACATTGTCTTCGCGGACAGGACGCAACATGCCCATGCTGCGCGCGAGCTCGGCTTCACTGGGATTGCGCAGCACCGCACCATCCGGCGCGATCACCAGAGGCCAATCCGTCAGAGACGGCGAATAGCGCGCGATGATCTCGGCAGAGTCGCGATCGCCTTCGGGGTCCAGCAGATGATGCGGGTAACCGTTGCGGGTGAGGAAATTCTGCAGGCGAAGCACGCCGGAAGAGTTCGACGGTCCGACCAGTACGGGGCCGCCCGCGCCACCCTGGATCAGGTTGACCCGGCGCAGGATCAGCGCGCGCATGATCCGTTCGCCGAGGTCGGCTTCCGCAACCAATAGCGCCCGCAGCCGTTCAGGCGGGATGAGAAGCGTTTCGACCTCGCCCTCGGCGGTGCCATCGACCAGGGCAACGCGGCCGGAGAGTTGGCCGATCTCGGCCAGAAACTGTCCCTCGCCCTGTTCGATGATCGGACTGACATGGCCGAGACCGTCGCGCTGCGTGATCGCGACATGGCCGGACAGCACGACGAACATTCCTGGTCCCGGCTTTCCAGTCTCAAACAATCGCTCGCCGTGAGCATAGGACCGCAGCTCGCCGAAACGCCGCAGGCGGGCTATCTCGGCCGGGGTCAGGGTGGGGAAAGTCTGCTCATGACGTGGAAACATCGCAGCCCATTTTTTTCGAACCTACGCCTATTGTACCTCTGGGATGGCGAACCGCCTCACGACTCGTCTTCCCTCATCCCTTCATGGCCTAACGCGTCATCGCGCTTGCTGTTGGAGATGTCCTCCCGACGATCTCTGGACTGGGATTTCCGTCGTTTGAGGTTTTCGCGCAGGGCAAGCTTGAGCCGGTCCTGCCTCGGACTCCCCGCTTTTGAATTTTGCTTGTCGAAATCGGCCATCGCTGCGGCTCTATCTATGGCGGCTTCGGGATTGCGGAACCCACGCATGCATAGACCCAGCATAGCCACCCGCGCGGCCCGGGCCTATCCCGGACGGCGATTTGGAACCATCAGACCTAAAAATGGTCCTTTGGGTGCGCATTTGCCGGCATCGGAAGCCCGGCCCGCGCTTGCGCGGGCGGGGGCCTTGTGGCAAAGGATCACGCGCCGCGAGGGGCCTATGGGCCGATTCTGGCGTCTGCTGCCGTAGCTCAGTGGTAGAGCACTCCATTGGTAATGGAGAGGTCGACAGTTCAATCCTGTCTGGCAGCACCATTCATTTCCGCTTGGCGTTGAAGAGTGAATATCCGGCGGGGCTGGCCGATCCCACGATCAGCCGTGACTATGCTCGGACGCAACCAACCGCTCGCCTCAGACAGGTTTAGCGTTCGCCCCGGACGGCAGTTGCCAGCGCCTGACAAGTCGTTCAACATCGGCGGCAATTCGACTGTATTCATTCCACTGCCGTTAAGCCAAAAGCTTTTTATCAAATGCGATGGATTGCCAAGCCCTGGCCATCGGCGGCCGAGCAGCCGAGGAGTGATCGCCTGCGAGGCGTGTCGCAGCGCGCAAGCCGAGTTTTTTTATGAAGACCGGGCTTCAATATCGCCCATGGACATGGCTGAACCCGTGGCGCGCCGGAGCCGCCCAAAAATCCGAGCGGTATCGTTTTACGTCAGCGCTGTCGGGCTCCGCGCCACCGCCGACGCTTACGCTCGCGAAGGGCCAGCGAGAACTAAGGCTCGACCTGTTCCGAGGGCTTGCCCTCTGGCTCATTTACATCGATCACGTTTCACCTGACGTCCTGACCTGGGCCACCATCCGCAATTATGGATTCAGTGACGCCGCCGAAGTCTTCATCTTCATATCGGGCTTCACGGCGGCTCTGGTCTACGGTCGAGCGACCTTCGAGGCCGGATTCGTCAGCGGAACAGCGCGCGTGCTGCGCAGGGTCTGGCAGATTTATACCGCGCACCTCCTGCTCTTCCTGGTCCTGATGGCGGAAATCGCTCTCGTCGTCAGCATCTCCGCCAAGCCGGCGTTCTACATCCAGGAGATGGAAGTCGGGGAATTCTTCCATCAACCGGGCGCCGAAATGATCCAGGCGCTCATGTTGCGTTTCCGCCCCTTGAACATGGACGTGCTGCCGCTCTACGTCGTGCTGATGGCTTTCTTGCCGCTCATCCTGCTGCTCTCACGACTTAACCGGGATCTGCCCCTCGCCGCATCCCTTGTGCTTTATATCCTGACGCTTCGATACGATCTGCATCTGTCCACCTACCCGGACGGATTCTGGTCGTTCAATCCCTACGCATGGCAGCTGCTGTTTGTCTTCGGCGCCTGGTGCGCGCTCGGTGGGGGGAAGCGGCTTTTCCCGCTCCTGCATTCGCGAGCCATCTTCTGGGTGGCGTTTGCCTACCTGTGCGCCGCCTTCGCCGTCACCCTCACCTGGCATTTTCAGTTCTTGGAAAGGCTGACGCCTGATTGGCTCGCCCGCCTGATCTATCCGATCAACAAGACGGATTTCGATGTCCTGAGGTTTGCGCACTTCCTGGCCCTGGCCGTCGTCGTGCTCCGCTTCGTCCCGGGCGACTGGCCGCAGTTGCGATCCGCCTGGGTGCGGCCCCTGATGCTTTGCGGACAGTATTCCCTCCAGATTTTTGCGCTCGGAGTGGCCCTGTCCTTTGCGGGCTACGCGCTGTTGACCGAGCTTAATGCCGGCGTCATGCTGCATATTGCAGTCGGCGCCGCGGGGATCTTGATATTGTGCGGTGTCGCGGCGACTTTCACTTGGTATAAATGGACGGTGTCAGAGCGGGAACGAGAAAAGAGGGCAGCACCCAATCTCCAGAGTGCCTGATCTTTGACATACCGAAACTGAGGGGGCTGACATGGGAAAAGGAAACTCGGATCTTTTCGTCGTTGAACGGGACTTGAGGCTCGATCTTTTGCGCGGCCTCGGCCTCTGGATGATCTTCCTGGACCACATTCCCGATGACGTCGTGGCCTGGCTCACGCTGCGCAACTATGGCTTTAGCGACGCGGCCGAATTCTTCGTTTTCATTTCCGGCTACCTGCTCGGCTACATCTACGCGCCGATTGTTGCTGCAGGCCAGTTTCTTCCAGCCCTGAAGCGCCTGTTCCTGCGGGCCTGGCAAATGTACGTCGCGCACATCCTGTTGTTCCTCGCCTTCACGGCGCAGATCGCGCGCGCCGCGCGAAAGTGGGACAACCCGATGTACAAGGACGAGTTCAACGTCGCCAACTTTCTTGCCCACCCGGACGAATTGATCGGCAAGGCGCTGACGCTGCAATACAAGCCGGTCGACCTCGATGTTCTGCCGCTTTACATCGCGCTGATTGCCGCTTCGCCGTTTGTGCTGTGGTGTTTGGTGCGCCGCCCGAACCTGACACTCGCCGGTTCGATCGTTCTGTACCTCTTTGCTCGCTACTTCGACTGGAATCTGCCGTCCTACCCACACGGGACGACCTGGTATTTCAATCCCTTTGCCTGGCAATTGATGTTCTTTTTCGGCGCCTGGTGCGGATGCGGTGCGGTCGCTCAAATCAAGAAGCTTGTTCAATCACCCATCGTGTTTGCAATCGCGATCGCCTGGATCCTGTTTGCCCTGGTCATCGTGATGACCTGGCATAGCGCCTTTTTGGAGTCGCTGATTCCGAAATGGCTCATCAAGGTGATCTATCCGATCGACAAGACCAATCTCGACATGCTGCGGTTGACGCACTTCCTTGCACTCGCGGTCGTCGCCTCGCATTATCTCAGCCGGGATTGGGCCGGCCTGAGATCGAAATGGTTGCGGCCCCTGGTGCTTTGCGGCCAGCATTCGCTGCCGGTGTTCTGCCTTGGTGTCTTCCTGTCGTTCGGAGTGCACTGGATACTGGTTCAGTGGAAGGATCAGGTGATTGAGCAGATTCTGCTCAGCATCGGCGGAATGGCAATCATGACTCTGGTAGCCTGGCTTCTCAGTCGCGCTGAGCGGGTGCCCAATTTGTTCGTGGACGCCGGCGCCAACGAAGATCTGGACGCCGACATCGCCCTTGTTGCCAAACCTGTGGTCGGGGCCCAGCCGAGTCCCGCCTGAGGCGAACGCGAGCACAGCCGAAAATCGGGCAGATCGGCTGTGTGAACGAAAGAGTGGGACGTGAGGCGCGAATATCTTCGAACAAAAAGGGGTAGCGGCCCGCTCCGCCACCCCAGGGGTCGCGTATGAGATCCGACAACGCGTTGTCGAGAGTTGGGGCCAAGCTAGCAGAGGGATGGATTTCCGCCCCTCCGTCGCCGGAGCGACTTGTCGAGCGTGGTCCTCGCACTTCCATGCCTGCGGACACCTACGACCTCTTGGCCCTGGCGTTTCTTGCAGCCGTCGTCTTGATCGTGTGCTTGACGGTGAAGGACTACGCAATTTCCAACGACGAGCAGATACAGCATCGCTACGGCGAATTGATTATCGCGTATTATCAGTCCGGATTCCGGCTGCGTGACGTTTTCAGCTTTGAGAACCTCTATCTCTACGGCGGACTATTCGATGTCATCGCCGTTGGGCTCAGTCGCGTTTTTCCGAACATCGATGTCTATGAACTGCGACACATCCTGTCCGCCCTTACCGGCGTTGCCGGCATCGCCGCGACCGGAGCCGCCGCCCGTTTGATCGCCGGACCGCGCGCCGGCTTGATGGCGATCGTTGCGCTGACGCTCTGCGGTGCCTGGTACGGCGCGATGTTCAACCACACCAAGGACATCCCATTTGCCGCCGCGATGGCCGGAGCGACGGTGTTCCTGCTGCGTCTGGCGCGACAACTGCCCTCGCCACGCCCCCTCGATGTGGCAGCGTTCGGCTTGCTTGCCGGATCGGCGCTGGGAGTGCGGAGCTATGGTTTGCTGCTGTTTGCCTATCTCGGGCTTGCCATCCTGATCTATCTGCCCTGGAAGGAAGGCCCCCGCGAGCGTCTGCGCTTTGCGATCCTCTCCGCGTTTAAATCCTTGCCCGCTGTTTTAACGGCCTATCTGCTGATGATCCTGGCCTGGCCGTGGGCGGCGCTATCACCGCTCAATCCGATCCGTGGCCTGTTTGCCTTTTCCGAATTTCATTTTGCGATCCGCACTCTTTTTGCCGGCCGCGTCTATGAGATGGCGAATGTACCGCGCAGCTATGTTCCCGGCTATCTGCTCATTCGTGTGCCGCTGATTACGCAAGCCGCCGCCGCGCTGGCCATGATCTCGCTGATCTGGCGCCCCATGGAACGAGGTTTGGGGCGGCGTGGCGATCTCGCGATCCTGTCGATCATGGTTCTGCTGCCGCTGATCTGCGAGGCAACCCTTCGCGGCCCTGCCTTTAGCGGCATGCGGCATTTTCTGTTTGTGCTCCCCCCGCTGGCGACGCTCGCTGGCATAGGTCTGAGCGGCCTCCTCGATGCCTTTGTTTTTCGAAGCCGCAGATTGGCCACCGCGTTACTTGCAGCGATATGCGCATCCTTCCTGTCGGAAGGCGTCATGCTCGCCAGGCTTCATCCTTACGAAAACCTGTCTTACAACATTCTGGTTGGGGGCCTTCCCGGAGCATTCCGGCGCTACGATATGGATTACTGGTTCAACAGCATGCCGGAGGCTGTGCGCACGCTGGAGGCGTTTGTTCGCGAGAAGGCGCTCGACGGCACGACCGCCTCCCCGGTCTATTCCGTCGCCGTATGTGGAGAACGTCCGGCTTTTGAGCATGCCGTGACGCTTCCGCAGTTGCGTTTTGACTTCCGGCCCGAATGGGACGATTCGGAATTCTTCATTGCCCCAACAAATATGGACTGCGATCACGACCTTGATGGGCAGATCATCGGTAGCGTGGAGCGTCTAGGTGTTCCGATCGCCTATGTGAAGGACAGGCGGGCGTTGGTCAAACGGCCCGGAAACGCCGCGGCGCCGGTCACTCCAGGGGATCAAGCGTCCAAAGAGATCGCGCACTGATTAGTTTGCCAAGACCGTGACTTGGCTGATCATTCGCCGGTCCGACGCGCCAGCCCCATCAACCGATCAACCGCAATTCCAGTGCGGACCGATCGGGGTTCGCGTCCAGCAGGGACCGAAACTGCCACCATTGTAACGGCCGCCGTAGAAGCCCGGCCGGCCGAAATAGTGCCAATCGCCATCATAGCCGTAATAGCGAGGGACCGGATCGATGTACCACGGCCGACGTGATCGGCTTGCATAGCGCCGCCCCCCCTGCTTCTGTGCATAGAGAGGGAGGCTGTTGTTCAAGGGCTGCTGATAGCCCGGCAGGAAGCCGTAGCCTTTCCAGTGCTGAGCGCGCTTATGGGCGGGCGCGGCAAGCACGCCGGCGCACGACAGCAGCAGGATCGAGAATGACAGTCTGAGAAGGCGGGACATGGGCTCATCATAAATTGCGCACCACTCATCATAAATTGCGTATAAACGTCGCGCCACTCCCGCTGGCCTGTGCTTGTCGGGTTCGGTATGCTTTCTCGTGGTCGCATACCAGATATGTGCCCGACGAAGGTTTCATCTCGCTTGTGGCGTGAGATCTAAGCTGGTCTCAACGATAAAAAATAAAGACACGAATTGATACGCGCGGAGAAAGGTTCGCTTTAACCCTCGCCTCAAAGAACCTCAAAAAAAGAAACTAACACAAAGCCAAGTCAGTAATTTAGCCAAGGGAGGATGGTATGCGCTCTAAGTTATTCTTAGTCGTAGCTGGCATTTCATTGCTTATTGCTACGCAGCAAACAATGGCTCAAAAGAAATACGGACCGGGCGTCAGCGATACCGAAATCAAGCTCGGCCAGACCATGCCCTACAGCGGCGCCGCTTCCCAATTGAGCCTGCTGGGGAAGACCGAGCTCGCCTATTTCAAGATGATTAACAGCCAAGGCGGGGTCAACGGTCGCAAAATCAATTTGATCTCGGTGGATGACGGCTTCAGCCCGCCGAAATCAGCGGAGCAGGCCAGAAATCTCGTGGAACGCGACGAGGTCTTTGCGATCTTTTCGAATATCGGATCGGGCCCCAATCTTGCGATGCAAAAGTACCTGAACGACAACAAGGTGCCCCATATCTTTATATCGGCCGGCACACCCAAGCTGGTTGAAGATCCCAAGAGCACGCCTTGGACGACGACCTTCTATCCGACGCTGACGATGGAGGGGCAACTTCTCGCCGCCTATGTTCTCAAGGCCAAGCCTGGCGCCAAGGTCGGGATCTTCTACCAGAATGATGAAACCGGTAAAACTTATCGCGATGGCTTCGTCAGCGGTCTCGGGGACAAAGCGGCCTCGATGGTCGTCAAGGAGGTCGCGGCTGATCTCACCTCCCCGACCGTGGAATCGCAAATTCTGCAACTGAAAGCGGCGGGCGCCGACGCGGTGTTCTTCGGCTCAACAACCCCCAAATTCGGCGCTCAGGGCATTCGCAAGATCGGTGAATTGGGATGGAAGCCTTTGCTGCTCCTGGTGCCCGGCGTTGCCCAGATCGAAGGGACGCTAAAGCCGGCCGGGCTGGAGTACGCGAAGGGGGCCGTCGTTCCCATCTTCTTGAAATACCCTTCAGATCCTCAGTGGGCAAAGGATCCGGATATGATTTCATATCTCGCCTTCATGAAGGAGTACCTGCCGAATGAAGGCGTCAATGAGTCATCGACATTGGTGGGCTACACGGTGTCGCAGATGCTGGTGGAAGCCCTGAAGCGCTGCGGCGATGACCTCACGCGCGAGAACCTGATGGATAAGGTAACGAGCTATCGGGATTATCAGCCCGGGCTGTTCGTTCCCGGTGTCAAGGTCAACATCTCGAAGGATGACCGCGTGCCCTGGCGTGCGGCGCAGATCGCGCAATTTGATGGGCAGAACTGGGTGTATAGCGGCGATATCGTAACCGTTCCCAAGCAAGCTCCCCAGCGGTAAAGGGCCGCCAGGGAGGCAGTTTGCGATCGAGCCAAAGCGCGGCGGTCCCACCGCCGCGCGGCGGCGTGATAGCGGTTAAATGCAAGGAAGGCGCAGACATGCCGAACGATGCATCAAACCTGTTGCAGCAACTCGCCGACCGCGAGGCGATCCGCGAGCGACTTTATCGATATTGCCGCTCGATGGACCGAGCGGATGCTCCGCTTGGCCGATCGATTTTCCATGAAGACGCCCAAGCTGACTACGGGCGGATTTACAAGGGACGGGGCCGCGACCTGATCGATGAACTTTGCAAACGGCATCTGCAGAACTTCGTCGGCCATTCGCACCAGTTGACGAACATCCTGATCGATCTCGATGGCGACAGGGCCGCAAGCGAGGCCTATGTCACGGCCAACGTACGGTTGATGCGGGACGGCAAGTTGCAGCAACTTACGATCTGGGCCCGGTACATTGACCAATGGTCACGACGGCAAGACAACTGGGGAATCGACCGCCGACGGCTGGTGATAGATCTAGACGAGATCCGCGACGTCGGCATTACCTATAACCACGAAGATACCCGGCGCGACCGCGACGACCCATCCTACGCAGCGATCCGCTCCGTCGGATAAGCTGCCGTCTCTCCAGCATCATCCCATGGCTGGTCCCCATGGCTGGGATTTGACCGCGACCACTGGGTGCTGACTGGAGAATCGTCGGTATCCGATCGGCGAGAACGCAAATGCGGAGGGACCGCTCGTGTCGATTAAATGCGGCACGGCCGTGGTGTGTCTATTCAAACGTTGAGGGAGATCAGGGATGTCGAATAATACTGGAGATCTGTTGCAACAACTCGCCGATCGCGAGGCGATCCGCGAGCGACTTTATCGATATTGCCGCTCGATGGACCGAGTCGACGCGCCGCTTGGTCAGTCGATTTTTCATGAAGACGCCACGGCCGACTACGGCCCGGTCTTCAAAGGACGTGGACACGATATGATCGCGCACATTTGCGCGGTGCACACCCGGAAATTCCTGCACCATTCGCACCAGCTGTCGAACATTCTCATCGATCTCGACGGCGACAAGGCGGGCAGCGAGGCCTATGTCACCGCCACGCTTCGGATGATGGATGACGGAAGGTTGCAGCAACGCACCATCTGGGCTCGATACATCGACCAATGGTCGCGCCGTGGCAACAATTGGGGAATCGACAGCCGGCGGGTGCTGTTTGATTTCGACGAAATCCGCGACGTCGTCACCGCGAGCAGCTTTGAAGATGCGCGCCGCGACCGCAACGACCCGTCGTATGCGGCGATCCGCTCCGTCGCATGAGCTACCGCGCCGGCCCGTGTCCGGCGGCAGGGTACGGCGCATCAACAACCGTTAACCCGCCACCATTGGCTCGCCGTCACTCCCGGCGAGCCACGGGACAATGCAACAAGCGCCCCGCTCAAAAGCAATCGCAAAAACTCAAGTCAGGTTGTTGAGCGCCTTGGGCGTGTAGGGCAGGATCTCGTTCTCCAATCCCGCCTTCACCTTGATCGGCCAGTCCGGATCCACGATGAGGGCGCGCCCCACCGCCACCAGATCGAAGTCGCCACGCTCCAGCAGCGCCAGCAAACGAGACAGATTTTGTTCCGTTTCACTTGCGGCACCCTGCAGGCTGGCGATCAGGTCCTGCTTCAGCGTCACCGAACCCACCGTGATGGTGGGCTTGCCGGTGAGCTTTTTGACCCATCCGGCAAGGTTCATATCGCTGCCAAACTCGCCTTCCCAGAAACGCCGTTGCGAACAGTGGAATATGTCGACGCCGGCATCGACAAGCGGCGCCAGGAGCGTTTCAAGCTCCTGCGGCGTGTTGGCAATCTTGGCCCCATAGTCTTGCTGCTTCCATTGCGACATGCGCAGCACGATCGGGAAGTCGGGGCCGGTGCGGGCACGGATACCGCGCACGGTGTCTACAGCCAACCGGGTGCGCTTGGCGAGATCGCCACCGTAAACGTCATCGCGCAGGTTCGTCTCCTGCCAGAGGAATTGATCAAACAGGTAACCATGGGCCCCATGCAGTTCGACGCCGTCAAAACCCAGGCGCTGGGCGGATTCCGCGGCGGTCACGAAGGATTGGGCCACCTCATCGAGCTGCTCCACCGTGGAAGGCTTCTCTTGTGCGGTGGGAAGCACGCCCATGCCACCGATCATGCCCGAAGGTCCAACCCGCTTGCCTTTGTTTGGAGGGTTGGGGTGCGCACCGTTGATCTGACCAACATGCCACAGCTGCGGCATGATCTTGCCTCCCGCAGCATGCACCTCTTTAACCACGCGGCCCCAACCGGCGAGCGCATCCTCACCATAGAATCGCGGAGCATCGGGCAGGCTGGAGGCGCCAGGGTGCGGAACCCATGTGCCTTCCGTCATGATCAGCCCAACGCCGCCCTCGGCGCGGCGACGATAGTAGGCAGCAACGTCGAGACCGGGCACGCCTCCGGGAGAGAGGGCGCGCGTCATCGGCGCCATGACGATCCGGTTCGCGAGAGACAGACCGGGAATTTTGAACGGCCTGAACAGCGCCTCTGTGTTGTTGGGTTGCGTCGTCATGTGTTGTTCTCCCTTGGGCCGGTGCTGCCAGCTATCCCGGCTTTGCTTTCGTTGAACTTCGATTCAAATTCAGGTCAGCACCATCTAATCGTGACCATCTATCGGCATTTTCTGGGGATTGGCAAAAAATCGAAAAGCGAAGGCGTCGACGCGAATATGGCTTCGCTTTCATAGCCCCGCGAGGGCGCTCCAGCCAGCCAACCTTGTCGGCCCCATCATGCGGAAACCGCATTGATCAATCACCTTGCGAGCTTTCAGCTTGGCGATCTCCCTTGCGGAAGCCACAGCGAGAAAACCTTCCCTGGCTGAAGTGAGGCCGCAAAGAGTCGCTGATCTTTTCGAGATTTCCCCGCCCTTGTAGACGCGATGCGTGCGGCTCACAATGCAGATCAGCATCTCTCCTTGGCCTCTTTATTTCGCTTGTGCCGCGACGCAAAGCGGGCTTCAATTCATGAAAATGGGAGAGAGGAAACGATGCGTTTCGCCGGAAAAGTCGCCCTGATTGCGGGGGCGTCTGAGGGAATCGGGCGCGCCTCGGCGGTGTTGCTGGCTTCCGAAGGCGCCGATGTCGTCGTGGTCGCGCGCAATGGAGAGCGCCTGGCAAATCTTGCCGAAGAGTTGAAGGCTCACGGGCACGGTGTCCTGACGGTGGTTGCGGATTGCGTCAAGGAGGAGGACGTCCGGTCAGCGGTGCGCAAGGCCGTCGAGAAGTTCGGGCGGATCGACATCCTGGTGAATTGCATTGGCGGATCGACCGTTATCAAGAATGCACGAACCCTTGTCGAGGATATGTCCCTCGCAGAGTTCGAGAGCCTCGTGCAATTCAACCTCGTCCCGACGTTCCTGATGTGCAAGCATGTCGGTCCGCTGATGAAGGCCCAAGGCTCTGGCAAGATCGTCAACCTCTCGTCAACGGCCTCGCGTGGTCAGTCGGGCGCATCGTCGGGCGCCTATTCCGCAGCCAAAGCCGGGGTCATCGCACTGACCCGCAAACTGGCGCACGAACTCGGGCCATCAGGCGTCCACTGCAACGGGATCGCACCCGGCCTGGTACTGACCGAGCGGATCAATCGCCATGTCGTTCCCAATTTCCCACCGGCGGCAGCGGCCGCCCTCCTCGACTCCATCCCGCTGCGCCGGCATTCGATGCCGGAGGATCAGGCACGTGTCGTGGCGTTTCTCGCCTCGCGTGACTCGGACATGGTCACCGGCGTCACGATCGACGTAGCCGGCGGATTGTAATTCACTGCAAGCTCGGGATCAGGACAATGAATGCCGAACAATTACAGGTCTATGTGGACAGGTTCAGCCGCGAACGGGTCGGCATGGTATCGAAGCCGGAAACGGTGCTGATCGAAGCCGGGGCGATCGCCAAATTCGCTCGCTCGCTCGGCGAAACCAATCCGCTGTATTTCGATGCCGCTTATGCCAAAACCACCCGGTTCGGCGGCATCATCGCGCCACCGACCTTTCCATCTTTCCTGATCTACAACGTGATGCACGGGCTGCCCGCCGTCGTGGAAGAGTTGTCCCGCGTCCTGCATACCGACGACATCGTTGATCATCCCTTGCCGATCAAGGCCGGCGACAAGATCACCTCTACCGCCCGGTATGCAGAAGTTTTCCAGCGTCAGGGCCGGCATGGACCAATGCTGTTTCAGGCCGTGGATGTCACCCAGGTCAATCAGGATGCCCAGCGGGTGGCCGTCGTTCGAATGATTACGGTAAGGTATTGAGGGCCCCATGAACCGCGCACAGACCGTCTCATCCATCAGCGACCTTGCACCTGGCGCTCAGGTGCCGGTGCTGGCCCGAACCATCACGACCCTCGATCTCGTCAAATATTGCGGCGCCTCCGATGACTATGCCCAGCAGCACTGGGATCACCTCTACATGGTCGAACATGGCTTTCCCGGCGTCATCGTGCATGGCTGGTTCACCTTCGGCGTGATGTGCCAGGCGGTGACCAACTGGATCCCGCGCGAGATCGCCGACGTCTCCCACTATGGCGTGCGCTATCACCGTACAACGCTGCCCGGAGAACTCTCCTGCGGTGGAGAAATCACCGAAATTACTCGGCAGGACGGCAAGGCCCGGGCCGATCTGAAGCTTTGGGCGCGCGATGGCGAAGGGGCACTCACCACCACCGCCTCTATGACCCTGACCTTTGCCTGAGCACTCCATCAACTTGTCTCGATGATGCGAGGCGCCGACCTCGCAGGTCCGACCAGTTAACAATTTGTTGCGGCTTCGCGCCCGCCTCGAATTGACAGATTATTGTTAAGCCTGCTCAGCCGGCGCCATTCGCGTTCCGTGATGCGTCATTCCTTCAGGCCGCACGAAGGGCCCCGCGCAAGTCGATCACGCGGCGCGAGTTTTGGATATAATTCAACGAAAAGTTTCAAAATTCTCGTCTTTTGTTAACCCGCTACCGGGATACTCCCGCCGACCTTTTAAGGAAACATAAGGCGGGGAACTATGGCCGTGCGGCTTTCGATCGGAAATTTCGGCAACTTCTTCAGATTCTTCCGGCCCCGCTGGGGCATCCGGGGCAGTCTTTTTGCCGCATTCGCCGTGATCGCAGGCATGGCCATCCTGATTAGCGCGGGCGCCGGCTTTGTGCTCGGCCAACTCGGCGGAATGATGGGTCAGTTGAGCGGGAAGGACATCCCGCGGCTTTCCGCCAGCCTGCAGCTGCAGTCTCAGGTCAACAGCCTTGAGAGCCTGGCACCCTCCGTCCTCGCCTCCGACAGCGAAGCAACGCTGCAGGAACGCTCGACCAAAATAAACGAAACCCAGCGTGCCGCGGTTGCGAAACTCGCTGAGATCACCGAGCTTGGCGCTGACAGGCAGATCGTCTTGGACTTGAACGAGACGGTCAAGAATATCGACGACATGATCAAGAGTCTCGGCACCGCCGCCAAGGACAGGCTGACTGTCGCCGCGCGACACGAGAAGCAATACGGCGTCCTGCGGAATACGCAGGCCTCTTTTGTGGCAGCCGCCGAGCCGGCGATGGCGAAAGCGGAACGCCGCATCAACGCGGTTTTTGACCTGAACGATCCGAGCCTCGCGGCCGAGGCCGTGCAGACCATCGAAGGGATCGGCAATATCATTGCCGCCGGCAATCAGATGGGCGCGGATCTTACGGCCGCCCTGGCGGCCGGCTCGACCGATGATCTGAGCCCGATCGAAAACTCGGTGAAGGCTGTCCGCGAACGTATCAAGGCAAGTCTCGAGCTGCTGCCGGCGGACGATTCGACGTCGGCCTTGCGTGACGCCAGCCTCAAACTAATCTCCTTAAGCGAAGGCAAGGAAAGCGTTTTCAGGATTCGAGAGAAAGAGCTGGATACCAACGAATACGGTCGGTTGATCCTTGAGGAGACTCGCAAGCTGAATTCGGGACTTAGCGTCAGCGTCAAGCAACTCGTCGATGGCGTGCGAAGCACAACCGACGCAGCGACATCGCGCGCGCGAACCGAGATCTGGTTTTCAACGATCGCGATGTTGGCCCTGGGTGGCCTGACACTGATCGGATCCGCCATCTTCGTCTGGAGGTATGTCGGCGGCAACATCCTGCGACGTATCGGAAGCCTGCATCGTTCGATGCAGCTGCTGTCGGCCGGCGACCTCGAATCGGAGATTTACCATAGCAGCCAGAATGACGAGATCGCGGTGATGTCGGATGCACTGCAGGTGTTCCGGCAGAGCATGATCGAAGCGCGCACATTGAACGCTGAGCAGGACAGGGATCGCGCGGCAAAGGCCGAGCGCACGGCACGTATCGAACGCCACATCAGCGAATTCGAGGCCAAGGTCAGCGCAGCGCTTGAGGCACTGCAGCAGTCAGCCAACGCGATGCAGGGCACCGCCCAGGTGATGGCCGCCAGCGCCGACCAGTCGAGCGGGCTTGCCAGCGCCGTCGCCTCAGCCGCCGAAGAGACGTCGGTGAATGTGCAGACGGTGTCGGCCGGTACGGAGGAACTGTCCTCCTCCATCTCCGAAATCGGACGTCAGGTGGTCATCTCCGCGCAGATCGCCCGCAAGGCGGTCGAAGAGGCCGGCGCGACCGATGCGACCATGCAGGGGCTTGCCGAGAACGCTAGCCGCATCAGCGTCGTGGTCGACCTGATCCAGGTGATTGCTTCACAGACCAACCTCCTGGCGCTCAACGCCACCATTGAAGCGGCGCGTGCCGGTGAAGCCGGCCGGGGCTTTGCCGTGGTGGCCTCCGAAGTCAAGAGCCTGGCCGACCAGACCGCCAAGGCGACCGACGAAATTCGCGCCCAGATTTCCAGCATGCAGCAGGTGACTTCGTCGGCGGTCGGCGCCATCCGCAACATCGGATCGACGATCGGCGAGATCAACGAGGTGACCACCGCGATTGCCGCGGCCGTGGAGGAGCAGGGGGCAGCCACCCGCGAAATCGCCCGCAATATTCAACATGCGGCCGGCGGAACCAGCGAGGTTTCCAGCAATATCATCGGCGTCAGCACGGCTTCGTCCGAAGCCGGAACCAGCGCGGCCGAAGTGCTCGATGCCTCGAGCGCGCTGCGCCACGAAGCCGAGGTGCTCCAGTCCGAGATCAATACCTTCCTGGCCGGCATCCGCGCCGCCTGATCCCGAACGAACCCCTGCGCACGGGCAACGCCCGAGCGCAAGGAGAACAATCCCTCAACGAGAAGGCCTTGCTCTTCGCGTCGGTACCGCAGGGAACGCCTTGGATTGCCGCTCGGCCGGCATTTGCAAGTGGCCCAGCCAGCCAGGCAGCGTCCACCCCCAAACGCCGGCTCGTCCCCAAGGCCTCGAAGGTTTGACGGTGTGCGGTTGCTTAACCGGGCGTCCGGCCCTAGTGTCAGGTTCAGAAAATCGCATCAAGACCGGCGGGGATCGTCGAGCGAATTTCTGATCCGAACGACACTGGAATCATGATTTCGCCAGCGTCCTTTTGAACCGAAGCTCCCTCGGGGAGGTGCGGCAACAGCCGATACACTTCGGACTTGGGACTGAGGCGTCAACAACCCGGCGATGCGAAGCCATGCATTCACGAACCTACCCGGTCTACTCATCGGTCGATGCCCTGCGGTACCCCTGGGATAACCACCCGGGTCCTGATCAGGTAGTTGAAGTCCAACCGGGCGTGCTCTGGATCCGACTCAAACTGCCCTTCCAGTTGAACCATGTGAATATCTATTTGCTGGCCGATGGTGATGGCTGGACCATCGTCGATTCCGGATTTGGCGATGAGGCCAGCATCGCCGCCTGGACCACCTTGTTCGAAGGCCAGCTTTCCGGCTTCAATATCAAGCGGCTCATCATCACCCATTGCCATCCTGACCATATCGGGCTCGCAGGATGGATCGTCGAACGGTTCAAGTGCCCGCTTTACATGTCACAGGTGGAATATCTGCAGGCGATTCACAATCAAGTACGGGGTACGGAGGAACGAACCGGAGCACAGCGCCTTTTCTTCCTTCGTCATGGTATGGACGACGAACTCGCGGACAAGCTGCTTGGCCGGGGACAGGAATATCTGAAGCGAGTATCGGTGTTGCCGCCGTCTTATTATCGCATTTCGCACGGCGACGAGATTTCGATTGGCGCCCGCCGCTTCAAGGTCATTACTGGCGGCGGACATTCCCACGACCAGGTGATGCTGTACTGCGCAAGCGACAAACTGTTCCTCTCAGCCGATCAGGTGCTCAGCAAGATCTCGCCCAATGTCAGCGTCTGGGCCACGGAGCCCGAACAGAACTCGCTCGGCCAATATCTGGCTTCACTTGCCAGCCTGACCACGACGCTGCCCTATGACCTGCTGGTGCTGCCGGGCCATGGCGTTCCCTTCTATGGCCTGAAGACCAGGATCAGGCAGCTCGCGGAGCACCATGAGGAGCGATGCCGGCTGATCGCCGAGGCTTGCCAGACCACTTCCAAGACCTCGCGGGAGCTGGTCCCGGTGGTGTTTCACAAATATGCGCTCGACCCACACCAGTTGGGATTCGCCACCGGCGAACTTATTGCCCATGTCAATTACATGCTGGTCGAGGGGCGGCTAAGCGCCGAGGAAACCGGCGGCCTTCTGCGGTTCCGGACGACCTGAGGGCATTTTAAGCCCATTCCGACCTGTCCCGGAGGCGCGGATTGATCCGGATCAACAACCAGACGGCGCGCCCTGCTTAGTGTTGAACCCATCATTTTGGAGCGTTTCCGGCTCGACACCGGACTTGGAAAGGCTCTAAAAAGAGCCAGCCATGCTTGGCCTTCGGCCCGCTTCCGAGGTGCCGATCTCTAGGGTTCATTTCAGGTTCTGTGATGGATTACACCCAGTTTTTCAGCAATGCCCTGCACCGCCTGCATGATGAGCGGCGCTATCGGGTTTTCGCCGACCTTGAACGCATCGCTGGTCGATTCCCCCACGCGATCTGGCATTCCCCAAAAGGAACCCGCAATGTCGTAATCTGGTGCTCCAACGACTATCTTGGCATGGGCCAGCATCCCAAAGTGGTTGGAGCCATGGTGGAGACGGCCACACGGGTTGGGACCGGCGCCGGCGGCACCCGCAACATCGCCGGAACGCACCATCCGTTGGTGCAGCTCGAGCAGGAGCTGGCGGATCTGCACGACAAGCAATCGGCGCTGCTGTTCACATCGGGTTATGTTTCCAACCAAACCGGGCTTTCGACGATCGGCAAATTGATCCCCAATTGCCTGATCCTGTCAGATGCGCTCAACCACAATTCGATGATCGAGGGCATCCGCCAATCCGGGTGCGAATACAAGGTGTTCCGCCACAGCGACATGGCGCATCTTGAGAAATTGCTGCGCGAAGCCGGACCCGATCGGCCAAAGCTGATCGTCTGCGAAAGCCTGTATTCCATGGACGGCGATGTCGCTCCGCTCGCCCAGATCTGCGATCTCGCCGAACGCTACGGCGCGATGACTTATGTCGACGAAGTTCACGCGGTCGGCATGTACGGACCGCGCGGCGGCGGCATCGCCGAGCGCGACGGGGTCATGCACCGCATCGATATCATCGAGGGCACGCTCGCCAAGGCATTTGGCTGCCTTGGCGGTTATATCGCCGCGAATGCCGAGATCGTCGATGCCGTCCGCTCCTACGCACCGGGCTTCATCTTCACCACCGCGCTACCGCCCCCGATCTGCTCGGCCGCCATTGCCGCCATCCGGCATCTGAAAACCTCCAACTGGGAACGGGAACGTCACCAGGACCGCGCCGCGCGCCTGAAGGCCATTCTGCAGGCTGAGGGTCTTCCCGTAATGTCGAGCCAGACCCATATCGTGCCATTGTTTGTGGGCGACCCCGACCTCTGCAAACAGGCAAGCGACCTGCTGCTGCAAGAGCACAACATCTACATTCAGCCCATCAACTATCCGACTGTCGCCAAAGGCACCGAGCGCCTGCGGATCACGCCTTCGCCCTATCACGACGACGGTCTGATCGATCAATTGGCCGAGGCCTTGCTGCAGGTGTGGGACCGCCTGGGTCTGCCGCTTGGCGAGAAGTCTTTGGCCGCTGAATAGGCGGCCTATCCTGGCGGTGTGGCGCCGTTAACGGCAATTTCTTGTTGGCCGAAACCGGCTATAATTCCCCTTGGTGACAAGCGCCGGATACGGGCTCGGCCGACCTAAAGGGAGCAGACGCGGTGTTGCACGACTGGAGCGTGATCGCGGTCGCTCTCGGCTATATCAGCCTGTTGTTTCTGGTCGCGAGCTATGGCGACCGGATGGCCCCGGCGCAGCGCGGCAGGGCCGGTATCCTGATCTATCCGCTGTCGCTGGCGATCTACTGCACATCCTGGACATTTTTCGGATCGGTCGGATTTGCCACCCGTACCAATGTGGACTTTCTGGCGATCTATGTCGGGCCGGTCGCGATGGTGGCGTGCTGCACACCGCTGCTTCGCCGGGTGATCCGGCTGGCAAAATCGCAGAACATCACGTCGGTCGCTGATTTCATTGCCGCGCGCTACGGCAAGAGCCAAGCGGTCGCGGCCACCGTGGCCGTGATCGCGATCATCGGATCGGTCCCCTATATCGCCCTTCAGCTCAAGGCGGTCGCGGCCTCGCTTGGAACGATCCTCGGCGAGGACCAGACCTCATCGAGCATTCCGATCGTTAATGACCTCGCCCTGATTGTCACGCTGGCGATGGCGCTGTTTGCCGTGCTGTTCGGCACCAGGCACACCGACGCCACCGAACACCAGCATGGCCTGATGCTCGCGATCGCCACTGAATCGATCATCAAGCTGATCGCTTTCATCGCCGCCGGCGCCTTTGTTACGTTCTGGATGATCGGGCCGTCCGAGCTGGTCGAGCGGATCGGCAAGAGCACGCCAGCCCAGGAGATGATCAACTACGTGCCATCAGTCGGCAATTTCCTGGCCATGACGCTGTTGTCATTCTGCGCCATGCTTCTGTTGCCGCGCCAATTCCATGTCAGCGTGGTCGAGAATTCGGATGAGACCGAGATTGGCAGGGCGCGCTGGCTGTTTCCCCTCTATTTGCTCGCCATCAACCTGTTCGTGCTGCCGGTTGCGCTTGCCGGACTTGTCACTTTCCCGCCCGGCACCGTCGACGGCGACATGTATGTTCTGGCGCTGCCGATGTCGGCCAACGCACAACTGCTTAGTCTCGGCGTGTTTGTCGGAGGATTGTCGGCAGCCACCGCCATGGTGATCGTCGAATGCGTCGCGCTGTCGATCATGGTGTCCAATGACATTGTCGTGCCGCTGGTACTGCCGCGCCGGCCGGAACTGCATGCCGGCCAGAAGGCGTTTGGCGACCATCTGCTGCAAATTCGCAGGTTGGCGATCTTCGCCATCATGGTCATGGCGTATTTCTATTACCGTGCGCTCGGCAACGCTCAGCTGGCTTCGATCGGGCTATTGTCATTTGCCGCGATTGCGCAATTAGCGCCTGCCTTCTTCGGTGGCCTGTTCTGGCGCCGCGCCACCTCTGTCGGCGCCATCGGCGGCATGCTGATCGGTGTGGCGGTCTGGATTTACACATTGCTGCTTCCAAGCTTCCTCACCGGCAGCTCGTTGGGACTGCTGGAGCATGGGCCATTCGGCATCGAAGCGTTGCGACCCCAGGCGCTGTTTGGCGCCGATCTGCCGCCGCTTCTGCACGGCGTTCTCTGGAGCCTCTCGCTGAACATCCTGACCTATTTCGGACTATCGCTAACGCGCCAGCCCTCATCCATCGAAAGGCTGCAGGCCGATCTGTTCGTGCCCAACACGATGGCGCCGGACGCCCCGAGCTTCCGGCGCTGGCGCACCAGCGTCAGCACGCAGGAGATACAGAATACAGTCGCCCAATATCTCGGACCCGAACGGGCGCGGGCCTCATTCGAGGCTTTTGCGACATCGCGCGGCATGAACATCGAGCCATCCGCGCCTGCCGACCTTGAATTGCTGCGATATGCCGAACATCTGATCGCATCCTCGATAGGCGCCGCGTCTTCGCGGCTGGTGATGTCGCTGCTGTTACGCAAGCGCGCTGTCTCGGCCAAGGCCGCGCTCAAGCTGCTCGACGATTCCCATGCGGCGCTTCATTTCAATCGGGAAATCCTGCAAACCGCGCTCAACCATGTCCGCCAGGGCATCGCGGTGTTTGACGTCGATCTCCAACTGATCTGCTGGAACCGGCAATTCGGCGAGATCATCGGGCTGCCGCCGCATTTGATGCAGGTTGGCATGCCGCTCATCGAGGTTCTGGAATTTATCGGTGCGATCACCCCGCCCGGATTCGGCGACAGCGATTCAATGATGAAGATCCGGCTGGCAGCCTACACGACCGAGGGCGCCCCCTATCTCGAACGCCTTCCTGACCGACATATGGTGATCGAGGTCCGCGCCAACCGAATGCCGGGCGGCGGCCTCGTCATCACTTTTTCCGACGTGACGCCAAGCTTCGAAGCGGCGGAGGCGCTGGAGCGATCCAATGCAACCCTGGAAAAGCGGGTGCGCGAGCGAACCGAAGAGCTTACACGGCTCAATTCAGAACTGGCGCGTGCCAAGAGCGTGGCGGAAGACGCCAACATTTCCAAGACCCGGTTCCTGGCGGCAGCCAGCCACGACATCCTGCAGCCGCTCAATGCCGCCCGGCTTTATGTCACGAGCCTGGTGGAGCGCCAGAGCGGCGGCGAAAATGCAAGGCTCGTGGAAAATATCGACGAATCGCTGGAGGCGATCGAGGAAATCCTGAGCGCTCTGTTGGACATTTCGCGGCTGGATGCGGGCGCGATGACCCCCTCGGTCACGCATTTCCGGATCGGCGATCTCATGCGGTCACTGGAAATCGAATTCGCGCCGGTGGCCCAGGCCAAGTCGCTCGAACTGACCTTCGTTTCCTGCTCGCTTCCGATTGAGTCCGATAGGCCGATGCTGCGCCGGCTTCTGCAGAACCTGATCTCGAACGCGATCAAATATACCCCACGGGGACGCGTCCTGGTCGGCTGTCGCCGCCACGGCCAGTCCCTGCAGATCTTGGTCTACGATACCGGGGTCGGCATTCCCATCGTGAAGCGTGGCGAGATCTTCAAGGAATTTCATCGTCTCGAACAGGGCGCGCGTATTGCGCGCGGCCTCGGGCTTGGGCTGTCGATCGTCGAGCGCTTGGCGCGCGTTCTCAACCATGGCATCGCCATCAGCTCCACGGCACGCGGAGGTTCGGTATTTTCGGTCACGGTACCAGTCGCTGCAGCCGTCACCCACACGGCAGCCGTGACCAGCGCCACCTCGCTCTCCAAGACCTCCATGGCGGGTTCCTTGATCGTCTGTATCGAGAACGACCTGGCCATTCTCGACGGCATGAAAACGCTGCTCTCCGCATGGGATGCAGAAGTGATCGCGGTGACCGATCCTGAAGCCGCGATCGAGGCGATTAAAGCGGCCAGGCAGCCTGTCACCGGCCTTCTTGTCGACTATCATCTGGACCGTGGGCACGGCATTGCGGCCATTCGCGACATCCGTCGCCGCTTCGGGGCCGGCCTGCCCGCGATCTTGATCACGGCGGATCGCAGTCCGCATGTGCGGGATGCCGCTCGTGATGAACACGTCGCCGTGCTCAACAAGCCGCTTAAGCCCGCCTCGCTACGCGCCCTGCTCGGGCAATGGCGTACCCAGCAGATCGCCGCGGCGGAGTAACTCCGCCAGCAGGTCTGCTCGCGTTGCAGGATGACGGTTGCCGAAAGCCGAGAAGGCTCGGCTGCTGGCCACAGCAGGGTAGCAGCAGCGCTTGTCTATTTGGGTTGCGGGCTTTCCTGGCGCCATTGGTCGCCGGCGATCTTGGCCGCGGCAATAACCGCCTGGGTACGACTTTCGACGCCGAGCTTTTGCAGGATGGCCGACACATGGGCCTTGATGGTCGCCTCGGAGACGCTGAGTTCGTAAGCGATCTGTTTGTTGAGCAGTCCTTCGGACAGCATCATCAGGACCCGCACCTGTTGCGGGGTCAGCGTCATCAGCCGGTCGCGCAATTTGGCGGTTTCGGGATCGGCGGCAGCGGACATGTCAACGTCAGGCGGGACCCACACATCGCCTTCCATCACCTTGAGAATGGCATCACGCAGGGTTTCGACGCCGAACCGCTTGGGGATAAATCCGGAAGCGCCGAATTCGAGCGATCGCCTGATCGTGGCGACATCATCGCTGGCCGAAACAATGACCACCGGGATGGCAGGATATTGCGTGCGAAGGTAGATCAGGCCCGAAAAGCCGCTGATGCCGGGCATGCTCAGATCGAGCAGCACAAGATCCACCTCGGAATCCCGTTCAAGCATCGCAGTGAGATCGTTGAACGATCCTGCTTCATCGACTTTCGCCGAGCGCAATACGACCTTCACTGCCTGCCGCAACGCGTCGCGGAACAAGGGGTGATCATCTGCGATGATAAGACGGGTGGTGGCAGCGACGGTCATCTGTTCTGGCACTAGCGGCAAACCCCGTAACCACCAGTAATCTGAGCGGTTACCTCGAGTTTCAACGACAATTGTCCCCCGGCCGGCGATCGGTTGCAAGCACGCAATGGCGTCACCCGGAAAGGGAGTTAATCGGGGAATGGTGCGCTGCAATATTACATCATCACTTCGGCCCTGGGCCGCCGGCTCGACGCAAGGCAAGCCGTGGTCAGCCGATGTCGAAAGTCTTAGCGCCAAAGTCGTATTGGGGCGCGTTTCACGGCGATGTTACCGTTGAACGGAAGCCGCATCGAGAATCGGGGAGGCCGATCGAGCGGCCTGCAACATTTGACCGTTACGGGGAGTGAACGAATGACCATGGCTGCAGCTGCGGGCCGCGTGCCTACCAGGGGTATGACGGCTGAAGAACGAAAAGTTATTTTCGCATCTTCGCTGGGGACCGTTTTCGAATGGTACGATTTTTACCTCTACGGCTGGACTGCCGCCCAGATCGGCAGGGCGTTCTATTCGGCCTTTGATGCCAATACGCAATTTATCTTCGCACTCCTGACGTTCTCCGCCGGCTTTCTGGTTCGTCCGCTCGGTGCGCTGGTCTTCGGGCGCGTCGGCGATCTGGTGGGGCGGAAGTATACCTTCCTCGTCACCATCACCATCATGGGCCTTTCGACCTTCCTCGTCGGATTGACGCCGGGCTACGATGTTTTGGGATGGCTAGCGCCTACCATTCTCATCGCGCTTCGACTGCTGCAAGGACTGGCGCTCGGCGGTGAGTATGGCGGGGCCGCCACTTACGTCGCCGAACATTCCCCAAATGGCCGCCGCGGCTTCTACACATCGTGGATCCAGACCACTGCGACCATCGGCCTGTTCCTGTCTCTGCTCGTGGTCTATCTGGTGCGCAACAGCATGAGCGCGGAGAGCTTTAGCAGTGCGGCGCTTTCCGGCGGATGGCGGATTCCGTACCTGTTCTCGGTCGTGCTGCTCGCGATCTCGATCTGGATCCGCATGCAGTTGTCTGAATCCCCGCTCTTCAAAAAGATGAAGGAGGAGGGCAAGCACTCCAAGGCGCCACTGTCGGACGCGTTCGGCAATTGGCAGAACGGAAAGATCGCGCTTCTTGCGCTGCTGGGCCTAACCGCCGGGCAGGCCGTGATCTGGTACGGCGGCCAGTTCTATGCCCGTATCTTCCTGGTCAACACGCTGAAGGTGCCGGCAAACTCTGCCGACGTCGCGCTGATCATCGCGCTTGCGATCGCCACCGTGGGCTTCCTGTTCTTCGGCTGGCTGTCGGACAAGATCGGACGCAAGCCGATCATTCTCGCCGGCTGCCTGTTGGGTGCAGTGACTTATCACTACGCGTTCAGCCTGCTCACCCATGCGGCCAACCCGGCGCTTGAAAAGGCTCTGGCAAACGCACCTGTCACCGTCGTCGCTGATCCGGCGGATTGCAACCTGTTGTTCGATCCTGTTGGCGGACGCGTATTCACGAGTTCATGCGACGTGGCTCGCAATGCGCTGATCGCATCTTCCGTCAACTTCAAGATGGAAAATGGCGCACCGGGCAGCCTGGCCAAGGTCATGGTCGGCAGCAAATCGTTCGACTCGGTCAACGGCAATGCGCTCGATGCGAAAACCTTCGCCGCGCAGCGCACGGCCTTTAATACGGCTGTGACGAGCGCTGTGGGTGAAGCGGGTTATCCCGTAAAGGGAGCGAACCCGGCCGAAATCAACACGCCATTGTTGATCGTCGTCCTGACCTATCTCGCCTTGCTCGTAACCATGGTTTACGGGCCGATCGCGGCAGCGCTTGTGGAGTTGTTCCCGACTCGTATCCGCTACACCTCGATGTCGCTGCCCTATCATATCGGCAACGGCTGGTTCGGCGGATTGCTGCCGCCGATCGCGGTGGCGCTCGTCGCCGCCACCGGCAATATCTATGCCGGTCTGTGGTATCCCATCGCGGTTGCCGCGATGACCTTCATCGTTGGATTGATCTTCATTCCTGAGACAAAGGATGTCGATATCGCCAGGGAATAATCCTCCGGGCTTCTCGTCACAATGAACGAACCGGCCGCGCATAGCGCGGCCGGTTTATTTTTTGAAAGATGAGGCCCAAGCACCTTCATCCCTTGGACGTCGCCGCACCCAGGAATTGCAAAACGATCTCGCGCCGGTGAGGCCGCCGCCGGTGCTCGATCAAATAGATCGCCTGCCAGACGCCGAGCGCCAGCTTGCCGCCATGAACAGGCACTTGAAGCGAAGTTGCCGTCAGCATTGATTTGATGTGGGCCGGCATGTCGTCAGGCCCCTCGGTGTCATGGGTCCAGCCAGCGCCCTCGGGGGCCAGGCGCCTCAAGGCTGTGGTGAGATCGGTGAGCACCGAAGGATCTGCATTCTCCTGGATGGTGAGCGATGCCGAAGTGTGCCGCACGAACAATGTCAGCCCGCCCTCGCCGGCCCCGCATTCGCGAAGAAAAGCGCTAACTTCACTTGTCAGATCGACAAAGCCCACGCCTTTCGTCTCGACGGAGAGCAACGACGAGGCGATGAGATCCGGCCGAAAGACGGAGGACGCCGCGCGCGTGATCGACCCGGAGGCTGGCATCAGATCTTCCCCGCCGAATCCCCCTGCATGCGATTGGCCATCTCGACCAGGCGCCGCCAGGCCCGCGCGAGCAGGGAGATCACGCGATCCATATCGGCATCGCTCGGCAACGGGATTTCGATTTTGCGGCTGTCCTTCCCCGCGCCGGAGCCCGGCTTTGATGGTTCGGGCGCGGCCGTCTCTGGTTTCGGGATTTCCGGCTTTTTCGACAGATCGGCCTTGGGAAGCGCCTCTTCAGCCTTTTCAGCTGTTTTCGCCGGGCTGTTGTCGGTCGGGCTCCCGTGCTTTGTTTCCCGCGCAACAAGTTCTGCGCGAAGCTTGTCGTTCTCGGCCTGCAACCGGCCGATCTCCGTATCCAGCGCATCATGTTCGTCAGGCATGATGCGGCAGGCCCAACCGGATTCCGTCTTGCTGCAAGTGGAGACTTCGCCGGTGCGGGTATCCAGACGAACCACACCATTGGAAACCGGCAACATGGAATAGCGGCCGGGTTCACCTTCCGGTAACAATTCCGCGGCACCGACGCTTGCCGCGTAGATCAACAGCGAGAGCGCGAACGCTCCTCCAATCTTCCTGTTCGAATTCGTCACTGCCATGGAAGAGCTCCGTCCCGCATCCATGAACATCGAACGCCTCTATCAGCGTTGCCGGGCACGATCTCGCGCGCGATCAAACGTCCTAAACCTCAGGGCAGGTACGGAGACCGGCCGGATTTCAACGCGTCGGCGAGTAAATCGATCCGGTCCTGCCCCCAGAAGACCTCTCCATCCAGCACGTAGGCCGGCGATCCGAACACATCGGCGGCTTTCGCATCGCGCTGGTTCTGTTCATAGGTCTGGCGGGTCGCCTCGTTTTGCGCGCGTTCCAGCAACAGCCCGCCCGGCAAACCGGCCTGATCGGCAAGGCCGGCGATCACCTTGGGATCGGCCAGATCGAGCTCTTTTTCCCAGATGCCGGTAAAGGCCAGGCGCGAATATTCAGTGGGATCGTGACCCGCCTGCTGCGCTGCGATCGCGAGACCATCGGCCAGACCTGCGTTGAATGGCCAATGAGCAGGCTGCAAATGAAACTTCAGGCCACGCTTCTCGCGCCATCGCTGCAACTCCATCAGCCGATAGCGCTGCCGGGCCGGATGCCGCTTGGCGAGCGGCAATCCTCCGGTCTCGGAAAACAGGTCGATAAGCGGCACCGGCTTGTAATTGACCCTCACCGCAAAGCGCCGAGCCACTTCTGTGAATGGGCCGTGGCCGATATAGGCCCAAGGCGATTGGAAGGAGAAGTAATAGTCGAGTTGCCGTGACATTTCCGAAATCTCCGCCAGATACCCTATCCATAGCGTGCCGAGGATGTCCTCACCAATTCGACCGATCAGCCCGGCGCGGTATTGATATGCGCCTTATTTTCGATGAGGGGGCGACAACGTGCTGCACCACGGCAATCAGCTGCCTTGCGGCAGTGTTCGCATTGAAATTATCAAGCAATATGATGCGGTTAACAGGTTAAGGCAAAATCTTGACTTGGCTGGATGTGGTCAGTATGGTCCGCGCGGCTTTTGAGGGTGACGGGCGGAATTTCCAGTAACCACGACATCGTTTCGGGTCTCCAGACATGACGGATGGCACCGGCGACAAGCGGCATGGAAGCAACGATAAGCCGGCCCCCGACGAAGCTGCGCTTTCCGCAAGGCTCGGAAGTCTGGACCATCGGTTGTCGGAAATTCGCGACACCCGCAAGAGCCAGACTGATCAAACCGGATCTGATGACGGGAACGGAGCTGCCAGGGCTTCAGCCATGGCGCTCGGTTTTCGTCTCTCGTCCGAGTTGGTCGCGGGCGTTGTCGTCGGAGCGGCGATTGGGTGGGGGGTCGACCGTTTGCTGTCGACATCGCCGTTTGGTCTCATCGTGTTTTTGCTGCTCGGCTTTGTTGCCGGTGTGGTCAACGTGGTGAGGTCGGCTGGTGTGGTCCCACGTAACCGCCCGCGCTGACGGAAGTCACCACATTTGAATTCTGATTGCCGGCGAACAGGCCGGAATACCAAGAGCCGCCCGGATGAAAATCGACCCGATCCACCAGTTCAATATCGAGCCGCTGTTCACGATCGGCCATATTGGCAATCAGACGATCGCCTTCACCAATTCGTCGCTCTACATGCTGGTGACGGTCGCCATCATCTCGATCCTGATGCTGGCGAGCGGCACGCAATTGATCCCGGGCCGCCTGCAGTCGGTCGCGGAGATTTCCTACGAATTCGTCGCCTCGACCATCCGTTCGACGGCCGGCGCGGAAGGCATGAAGTTCTTCCCGCTGATCTTCTCGCTGTTCATGTTCATCTGCGTCTCGAACCTGGTCGGCATCATTCCCTACACCTTCACGGTCTCGAGCCATCTTATCGTGACGGTAGCCCTGGCGCTGCTGGTCTTCTTCACCGTGCTTATCTACGGCGTTGCCAAGAACGGCTTGAAGTTCTTCAAGATCTTCGTGCCCCACGGAGTTCCCGGCTACATCCTGCCGCTGGTCATGTTCATCGAGGTCCTGTCGTTCTTCCTGCGGCCGGTCTCGCACAGCATTCGTCTGTTTGCGAACATGCTGGCCGGCCACATCGCGCTGAAGGTGTTCGCGGGCTTCGTCGCCATGCTGGGCTTCTCGCTTGGCGCGGTCGGCTGGGTTGGCGGTGTTCTGCCGCTGGCGCTCACGATCGCGCTGTACGCGCTGGAGATTCTGGTCGCATTCCTGCAGGCCTACGTGTTTGCGATCCTGACCTGCATCTACCTCAACGACGCTCTTCATCCCGGACACTGAGCGGCCCGGGAAACTTCCACCCCACAACCCAATCTTTCTTCCAAGGAGTTTAAAATGGATCCGACAGCAGCAAAACTTATCGGCGCGGGCATCGCGTGCATCGGCATGGGCGGTGCGGGCGTCGGCGTGGGCGTGATTTTCGGTAACTACCTTGCCGCAGCCGTCCGCAACCCGTCGGCCGCTCAGGGCCAGTTCGGCAACCTGATCTTCGGCTTCGCCGTGACCGAAGCGCTCGGCATCTTCTCGCTGCTGATCGCGCTGCTTCTGCTGTTCGTTTTCTAAAGAACGACTTCTTCCGCGCCGTTTCATCCGAAGCGGCGCGTGACAGCAACAGGAGTACTCCATGGCCGAGAGTCATGGCGGGGCGAAAGGTCCGGCGACCAACGCCCACACTGAAGCCGATGGTGGTCATCACAGCGGCGGCTTTCCGCCGTTCGAGAGCAGCACCTTTGCTTCGCAGCTGGTGTCGATCGCGATCTTCTTCGTCCTGCTTTACGTGATCGTGGCCAAGCTCGCTTTGCCGCGCGTGGGCGGGGCAATCGAGGCGCGTCAGAACAAGATCGAGGGAGACCTCGCCGAGGCGCAAGCGCTGAAGGATCAGTCCGAGGCGGCGCTGAAGGCCTATGAAAGCGAGCTCGCCGCGGCGCGCACGCGGGCGCAGGCAATCGGCAACGAATCCCGCGAAAAGGCGAATGCGCAGGCGGATGCCGAGCGCAAGGCGTTGGAAGAGCAGTTGGCGGTCAAACTCGCCGAGGCGGAAAAGACCATCGTTTCGACCCGCACCGCTGCGATGAGCAACGTCCGCAGCATTGCGGCCGATGCGGCCGGCACCATCGTGCAGCAGCTCACCGGCGTCGCTCCCGATGCGGCTTCGGTCAGTGCCGCCGTTGATGCTTCCTTGAAGGGTTAGTCGATATGTTCTTCGATCCTGAAACCTGGGTCGCTATCGCCTTCGTGCTCCTGATGGTCGGTTTCGGCTATCTCGGGATATTCAAGAAGGTCATGGTTGCACTCGACCATCGCGCCGACCGCATCAAGGCCGAGCTCGATGACGCGATGCGCATCAAGCAGGAAGCCGCCAAACTGCTCGCCGACTACAAGGCGCGCAGTGCCTCGGCCGAAAGCGAAGCTGCCGACATCATCGCCAACGCCAAGTTGGAAGCCGAGCGCATCTCAAGCGAGGCCCGGGCAAAGATGGAAGACTTCGTCGCCCGCCGCACCAAGGCCGCCGAAGGCAAGATCGCCCAGGCTGAGGCGCAGGCCCTCGCTGACGTTCGCGCGGCAGCCGCCAATGCGGCGGTCGCCGCCGCTTCGACGGTGCTGTCGCAGACGGTCAAAGGATCCGTGGCCGACGACCTCCTGGGCAAGGGAATCGCCGAGGTCGGTCAGAAGTTGAACTGACTTCCTTTACATCGACAAAAAGTCCAAAAAAAAGCCGGCGCGAGTTCATCGCGCCGGCTTTTGTTTGATCCGCGAAATCTATTTCTTCTTTTTCGCGGCCCGCGCCGGCCGCTCCGGCGTCAGGATCTGCGGATCGAAGCCGATATAGAAGACGTAGGAATCACTCACCGCAGGCGATGGCACGGGATAAACGATGTCCTCAGCCACAAAGCTGAACGGGACACTGGATGCCTCCGCCATCGAGACGGTGGTCTTATAGGCTTTGGTAGTGATGGTCTTTTCCTGGATACCGGACTGCACCACCGCGACACGCAAGGGCACCTCCACTGACGGTGGATTGCCGGCCGGGCCAGCGATGACGCGCCCCTGGATACCGATGCGCACCACAATCTGATCGCCGTTTCGGGTGCAATCCCGCGCGGTTCGCACGATCGTCGCCTGGTAGCGGAGATCGCTGCCGACCGGCTGCTTGCCCGGCGCGGCCACCGCAAATGTCGAAGCCCCGGCGCGAATCGCCACCGACGGACAATCCAGTTCGTCCGCGGCCGCGGGGGGCGGTGCCTCACCGACGGCTTGAGATTTCGAACCGAACAGCTGGCTAAACCGGTCGCCGAATGAGGGGCTGGAATCGCTGGAGCCACCAAACATGCTGCCTCCGCCACACCCCGCGAGCAATGCGCTGGCGGTCACAAGCCCTGCGGCCAACGAAAGGCGCGCAACCCGGCGGCGTCCCCTCCCGCGTCCTCTTAGCCCCTCATGCATTCCAATGTCCCCAAACCTGTCCAGCGATCGCCGCATCACCAACAGGCGTACGGACGGCGCCTTATACCAGCGCAATGGCGGCGAACCCAAGGCATCTCGGTCCGGCTTTTTGGGTCTTCACGAACGCTCCCCCCGGCGCTCTAACCGCGAAAATCCTCGTGAAGCATGCCGAACAGCAGGTGATCCTGCCAGACGCCATTGATGCACAGATATCGTCGCGCCAGCCCCTCGCGGACGAATCCGCATTTCTCCAATACCCGGATCGACGGCACATTGGACGGAATGCAGGCAGCCTCAATCCGATGCAGGTTGAGTTCACCGAACAGCGACGGCAGCAACACGCGCAGTGCAGCCGTCATGTAGCCACGGCCGGCATGACGTTGGCCTATCCAATAACCAATGGTCCCTGTCTGCACGATGCCCCGGCGAATATTGGCGAGGGTAATGCCGCCAATCAGTTCGCCGTCTTGCTCGCGGAAGACGAGAAAGGGGTAGGAACGATCCGCTACTATGTCTTCCGCATAGCGCCGGAGCCGCCGCCGAAATCCGGCGCGGCTGAGATCATCCGACGGCCAGATCGGCTCCCAGGGCGTCAGATACGCCCGGCTTCTCTCACGGAGCTCCGCCCATTGTGGAAAGTCAGACATCTGCGGTGCGCGCAATAACAGACCCCGACCGCACGGGGCGAGCGCCGCTGGACCACTGGAAGGTAGGCGAAACAGGGCCATGCGGCCGTCTCCGTACCTGACGACAAATCCTTTCGGCCCCGCTGGCTACGACCTGGGGACCGCCGTTGCTTTCTTCCTGGCCTCGGGACGACCCGCGTACCCAGAACCAACATTTGCGCGCGCTTGCAGACGAAGCAAGCGTCCAGATGCGACTGGAGCTTAGCCTCCGATTCTGCGGTCAATCCGCATCAGAACATGAGTTCTGAACACGACCTCAATGCAGCAGGGTCTTCGCCCGCGCGCCCGTCAAACCTTCCGCGAAACCGACCGCTGTGTCCAGACCGCGGCCGTTGCCAAGGGCGACCACGGCCGGACGGCTGCGCGACAGCAGGGTCTGGGCGGCCTGTCTCGTGCTTTCCACGCTGACGGCATCGATCTTCGCCACCAATTCCTGGACCGAGAGGGGGCGGCCATAGGCCAGGACGTGGCGCGCCAATTGCTCGGCGCGGGAGCTGCAGCTTTCGAGCGCCATCAGGAGCCCTGCCTTCATCTGCGCCTTGGCGCGGGCCACCTCCGCCTCGCTTAAGGCGACAGCCGCCTCGCTGATCACATCAACAATGACCTCCATCATTTCCGGCGCATCGGCAGGGTCGGTGCCGGTATAGAGGCCGAAAAAGCCGGTGTCGCTGTAAGGCGCATGAAAGGTGTAGATCGAATAACAGAGGCCCCTCTTTTCGCGCACCTCCTGAAACAGCCGCGATGACATGCCGCCACCCAGCAGGTTCGTGAAGACCTGAAGCGAAAACAGCGAGGGATCGGATTGCGCAACGCCTTCGAGGGCCAGCGTGAGATGCGCCTGCTCAAGATCGCGGCGCACCACCTGGCTGCCGCCTTTGCCGAATTTCGCCGGCTGAGGCTTCGGCCCCGGCGCGGCCTCGAAGCTTGAGAACCGCTGCGCAACCTCTTCGACTACCCGGCGGTGATCCACGGCGCCCGCCGCGGCGACAACCATGTCCGGACCGCGATAATGCGTCGCCAGATAGTTGCGCAAGGTGTCGCGGTCGAACGTCTTCAGCGTCTTTGCAGTCCCCAACAACGAGCGTCCGATCGGCTGGTCGGGATAACAAAGCTCGTTGAGATGCTCGAATACGACGTCGTCAGGTGTATCCTGCGCCGCGCCGATTTCCTGCACGATCACGCTCTTCTCGCGCTCGAGTTCGTCGGGAACGAAAGACGGATTGGCGAGGATGTCAGACAGTACATCAAGCGCCAGCGGCACGTCGGCTTTCATCACGCGCGCGTAATAAGCCGTCGTCTCCGTGGAAGTGCCGGCGTTGAGATCGCCGCCGACCGCCTCGATCTCCTCCACGATCTCACGGGACGAGCGCCGCGCGGTTCCTTTGAAGGCCATATGCTCAAGCAAATGCGAGATACCATGTTCATTCGGCTTCTCGTCACGGCCCCCGACGCCGGCCCAGACTCCGAGGGCCGCTGTTTCCAGATGCGACATGGTGTCGGTGACGACGGTGAGACCGGAGGGAAGTTTGGTGACTTCGACACTCATTTAGCCACTCCCTGCTTGGCAGCGCGGCTGACCGATCGGACAAACCGCTCGATCTCGACCTGATCGTTTTTCATCACCTGGATCCGCTCCGGCTTGGTCATCAATCCATGCAGCCATGCCGGCAATTCCGGACGAATGCCGCAGGCGGCCTCGACAGCGTCGGGAAACTTGGCCGGATGCGCCGTCGAAAGAACGATGTTCGGAACACGCACATCGGATATGTCGCGCTCGGCGACCGCGAGCGCCACTGCCGTGTGCGGATCAACGAGGTCGCCGGCCTCGCGCCAGGCAGCGCGAATGGCGGCACTGGTCTCGGTCTCATCGGCGCGACCGGCATCGAACTCCTCGCGGATCGCCGCCAGCATCGCATCGGGAAGCGCAAATCGTCCGGACTGCTTCAGCTGCTCCATCAGCCGGCGAACCGTGGCCGCTTCACGACCGCTCGCTTCGAACAGAAGCCGCTCGAAGTTCGATGAAATCTGGATATCCATCGACGGCGACGTGGAGGCGTGGACCTCGCGTACTTCATAGAGGCCGGTCTTTAGCGTCCGCGGCAGGATATCGTTGACGTTGGCGGCAATCCGCAGCCAGCGCACCGGCAAGCCCATCCGTTTGGCGACAAAGCCTGCGAAGATATCGCCGAAATTTCCCGTAGGGACCGTGAAATCCACCAGCCGCCCCGGCGCGCCCAATGCGACCGCCGAGGTGAAATAATAAACTACCTGGGCCACGATACGGGCCCAGTTGATCGAGTTGACCCCGGACAGCGCGACGGCATCGCGGAAGGCATGATGGTTGAACAGGCCCTTCACGATCGCCTGGCAATCGTCGAAGGTGCCTTCGATCGCGAGCGCATGGATATTGCTCGCCTCAACCGTGGTCATCATCCGCCGCTGCACGTCCGAAATCCGGCCATGCGGAAACAGCACGACAAGATCGACGTTATCGAGGCCTGCGAAGGCATCGACTGCCGCCCCTCCCGTATCGCCCGACGTCGCGACCACGATGGTGGTGCGCTGGCTGCGTTTGGCGAGCACATGATCCATCAGCCGGGAGATCAGCTGCATCGCAACGTCCTTGAACGCCAGCGTGGGACCGTGGAACAGTTCAAGGATGAACTGGTGGGGCGCGACCTGATCGAGCGGAACGACCGCCGGATGACGGAACGTCGCATAGGCTTCATTTGCCATGCGGCCGAGTTCTGCATCCGAAATCTCGCCGGCCACGAAGGGACGGATCACCTCGACGGCCACCTCCCAATAGGGACGCCCGAAGAAGCCCGCGATCGTCTCGGGCGCAAGCCGCGGCCAGACCTCCGGCACATAGAGACCGCCGTCGCGGGCGAGCCCGGTCAGCAATACGTCGCAGAAGCCCAATTTGGGGGCCTCGCCCCGCGTCGAGATATAGCTGGTCAACCTGTCCTCCAAAGGCCTGCGCTCAATGCAAGTCTTTGATTTCGTGAATAATTCATGCCGTTTCGACGGATTCGACCGGCACCTTAAAGCCTTTTGACGGATTGGGAAATGCCGCAACGTCGCGGGACCAGACGAGCGTCTGAAAATGGGATCGAACCTTGGAAAGTTAAGGCCACACCAATCCAAACAACTTACATGAGGCAGGAGGTCCAATTGATCATCGTAACAACCGAAAACGTGACCGGGCATCGCACCGTGCGGATGCTGGGGCAGTGTTTCGGCGTGGTGGTCCGCAGTCGAGGCCTTGGCGGCAATCTGATGGCCGGGCTTCGCTCGATCGTGGGCGGGGAAATCCACGAATACACCCAGATGCTGGAGGAGGCACGCCGCCATGCGCTCGATCGGCTTGTGCAGAACGCCACCACCATGGGTGCGAACGCGGTGCTGATGATGCGTTTCGATTCAGCCGAGATCGGCAATACGATGAGCGAAATCGTCGCTTATGGCACGGCGGCCGTGATCGAACCCTCTGCATGATCGCTCTGCTGATCTGGCTGGGCGGCCTGGCGCTTGTCGCCCTGGTCTGGCTGTTGTTTCGGAGCGGCGGCTACAAGCGCCAGCCGCTGGATCACTCGCCAGGGCCGGGCTGGACGCGGACCGAGGAACGCTTCGTCGACCCGTCGTCTGGCGAGACGCTCGAAGTCTGGTATCACCCTGATCGTGGCGAACGCCAATATGTGAGGGCGCGATCCGGGAGCCGCCGCAACTAAACCGGGCGCGAAGCGAATTGCTGCCGTCGTCCTCGCCACCAGACGCCGAAGGCAACGAGCACGGCCGCGGCGAGCCCGAACCAGGTGATTGCGTATTGCAGGTGATCGTCCTTGAGGTGGACCTGCAAAGGACCGGGCTTGGGAATGCCATTGGCCGGTGCGGGCCGCTCCAGATCAATATAGAAGGCCGCGATCGGACCGCCTCGGCCCCAGCCGAAGGCGCGTGCCATCGCCAACTGGTCGCGATTGAACCATAACCGCTGGGCAATATTGGCTTCAGGCGTCAGCAAGCCAGCTTGTTCTGGAAAGCGGAGATATCCCGTCAGTTCGACCGGCTGCCCCGTAACCAGAGGCGCCACGGCCCGATCCTGCTGCACACGATCCTGCATCGTGTTCTGGACAAAGCCGGCATTCACCACCACCGTTTCGCCGCCGGGCAGCACCGCTGGCAGGAAGGCCCACGTGCCCGGCCCTGAGACATCCTCGCGAACCGCCGAGCCCGAGCTGTAGATCATCGCATCGGGGCGGACATAGGTCGCAGTAAAGCGCACCCGGCGAAACTCATCCTTGGCTGGCGTCAGTGTCGACCATTGCGAAGGGGACGGCAGCGCCTCCGGCTCTGCGGCGAGGCGTTCAGTGAGCATGGCGATCAGCGCGTGCTTCTCGCTTCTCCGCTGCAATTGCCAGAGGCCGAGACCAACGAACAGCGCGACCATCACCAGCGTGAAGATTGCAAATCCGAACGAACGGCGGGGTCTTCCGGCAAGGCCGGTCATTTCGGGTCGCGGTCGATCAGGCGACCGGGGGCCGCCTTGTGATGAAATTGCAAAGCGATCAGCAGGGATTTCATCGACCGCAAGGGCAGAAGCGTGGTGACAAGGATCAGCGGCAGCCACAATGCGGCATGAAGCCAGAATGGCGGCTGGTATTTGACCTCGACGATCAATGCGGCGGCGACCACGATGGCGCCGGCGAGCATGATGACGAAAATCGCCGGCCCATCGCCGCTATCGATAAAGGCATAGTCGAGCCCGCAAACTTCGCAGGATGGCCGCAAGGTCAGGAAGCCTGCATAGAGCTTGCCTTTGCCGCAGCGCGGACATCTACATACGAGGCCGCGCATGGCGCTGTCGTAGACGGTCGGAGCGGGCGCATCCTGCATCGAAGACTTTCACCGGTTAAAATCAAAGGGCGACCCGAAGGCCGCCCCTTGTCGCATCGTTACGTCCGCTCAGTGCGCCGCATGGGCCATGGTCTCGGCACCGTGGCCCCACACATAGATACAGACAAACAGGAACAGCCAGACTACGTCGACGAAATGCCAGTACCAGGCGGCGAATTCGAAGCCGAGATGCTGGGTGGGCGTGAAATGGCCGGCATAAGCCCGGATCAGGCAGACCAGCAAGAAGATGGTACCGACCAGAACGTGGAAGCCATGGAAGCCCGTGGCCATGAAGAAGGTCCCGCCATAGACATTTCCTGCGAAGCTGAAAGCCGCGTGGCTATATTCGTAAGCTTGGACACAGGTGAAGGCGGCGCCCAGCACCACGGTCAGGATCAGACCGTATTTCAGACCCTGGCGGTCGTTCTCCAGAAGCGCGTGATGCGCCCACGTCACCGTGGTGCCCGAAGTCAGGAGGATGAGCGTGTTGAGGAGCGGCAGGTGCCAGGGATCGAAGGTTTCGATTCCCTTCGGCGGCCAGACGCCTCCGAACAGGGCTTCCCGAGTGGCATGCACCGGATCGGCCGGGAACAGCGCCGAATTGAAGTAGGCCCAGAACCAAGCCACGAAGAACATCACCTCCGAGGCGATGAACAGGATCATGCCGTAGCGGTGGCTGATCTGAACAACGCGGGTGTGGTCGCCCTTGTACTGGGCTTCGCGGATGACATCGCCCCACCAGCTCGCCATTGTATAGAGCACGCCGATGGTACCGATGCCGAACACGATCGGCGCCGCGCCGAACATGTGGTGCATCCAGGCGATCGCGCCAAACGCCATAATGAAGGCCGACACCGAGCCGACGAACGGCCACGGGCTGGGATCGACCAGGTGGTAATCGTGTTGTTTGACTTGCGCCGTCGCCATTGCAGCCTCTCCATTAGCGGTACCGGACATACCGGCACGTAGTCATTCTCTCAACAGTCAAATCGCTGGACCTCGCCCAAAGCTGGGCGACGTCCTATAGGTTTCCCTTGCGCTGGTCCGGCTCGCGGGCAGCCACCGGCCGCGGCTCGGGATCACGTACAGGATAAAATGTATAGGAAAGCGTGATGGTGTTCAGGCTGTCATTGTCGGCGTCCTTCACCAGCGCCGGGTCGACATAGAACACCACCGCCATCTCGCGCTTTTCGCCCGGCCCCATCGTCTGCTCGGTAAAGCAGAAGCAATTGATCTTCTGGAAATAGGCACCGACGGTAAGCGGGGTGACATTATAGGCGGCCTGGGCGGAGGTCGTCCGCGCCGATTGATTGGTCACGGAATAATAGACCGTCACCACCTGACCGATTTTGACATCGATCTCGTTGCGCTCCGGCTCGAATTTCCAGGGCAGGCCGGGTGCCACATTGCTATCGAACCGAACGGTGATGGTGCGCTCCAGCGGTGCACCGGGCGGCTGTGAGGTAGCGACCTGCGTCGTGCCGTTGAAACCGGTGGCGCGGCAGAACCAATTATAGAAAGGCACCGCGGCATAGGAGGCGCCGACCATCAGCGCCACCACGGCCCCGCAGATTCCCGCCACCACCGCGTCCCGGCCAAGGCGCGGCCTGGCGCGACCGTCCTTCAGCTCTGGGGGTTGTGGGTGGGAGTGATCCATCTCAATCACATCGGCCGCACGAGGACAGCCGGCCCCTTGACGATGGTGACCGCGAAAAACAATGCGACAAGCACGCCGAGAGCAAGCGCGATGGCGATCGAACGCTCGCGGCGACGCTTCTTCTGTGCCTCGGTGAGGACGATACCTTCAGGCTTCGGTTCATTTTCCATCGGCTCGCCATGCGCCCCCTACCAGATCAAGGGAATGGCGGCGCGAACCACCACTTCGAGCAGAAGGGTCGCGAACAGGCCAAACAGATAAAGGATCGAAAAAGCGAACAACCGGCGCGTAGCTCGCAACGCGAGGCTACCTTCGCGATGCCGATAGACTTCGAAGGCCAGCACCAGCATGCCAGCACCGAGCACCAGAGAAGTGATGCCGTAAATCGCATCGAAATAGCCAAGCGGCCACGGCGATACCGCCACGGCAACCAGAACCAACGTGTAGAGCAGGATCTGCAACCGGGTGACATCGGGGCCTGCCACCACCGGCAGCATCGGAATGCCGGCGCGCGCATAATCGTCCGAACGGAACAGCGCCAGCGCCCAGAAATGCGGCGGCGTCCAGAAGAAGATGATCAGAAACAATAGCAGCGGCTCGACCGAGAGCGATCCGGTCGCGGCGGCCCAGGCCACGACGGGCGGAAGCGCGCCGGCCGCCCCGCCGATCACGATGTTCTGCGCCGTCCAGCGTTTCAACACCATCGTGTAGATCACGACATAAAAGGCGATCGTGAAAGCGAGCAGACCGCCGGCCAGCCAATTGACCAAAATGCCGAGCGTCATGACCGAGAAGAATGCCAAGGTCAGCGCAAACGCCAGGGCTTCGGGCCGGGTCACCCGGCCACGCGGAATCGGCCGGTTGGCGGTGCGCGTCATCAACGCATCGACGTCGCTCTCGTACCACATGTTGAGCGCACCCGACGCGCCGGCGCCGACGGCAATGCAAAGCAGGGACGTAAAGGCCATTACCGGGTGGAAGTGGCCAGGCGCGATCACGAGCCCGACCAGCGCGGTGAAGATCACCAGCGACATCACGCGCGGCTTGAGCAGCGCGATGTAATCGCCGACCTCCGCCTCGGAAATCCGGGGCGAGAGATCGAGGCCATGGTGTTCGACAACCGACAAATCGGTACTCGCTGGTTCGAGAGGCTGACCGCGCGAGTGCGTGGCCAGCCTTCAGCCGTTACTTGATACGGGGCAGGACTTCGAACTGGTGGAACGGGGGTGGCGAAGACAGCGTCCACTCCAAGGTCGTCGCGCCCGCGCCCCAGGGATTGGCGGCCGCCTTCTCCTTGCGCACGAACGCATCGATCACACCATAGATGAAGATCAACACGCCGAAGCCGGAGATATAGGAGCCGATCGACGACACCAGATTCCATCCCGCGAAGGCATCGGGATAATCGACGTAGCGGCGCGGCATGCCGGAGAGACCGAGGAAATGCTGCGGGAAGAAAACCAGGTTGACGCCGACGAAAGTCACCCAGAAGTGCAGCTTGCCGATCGTTTCCGAATACATGTAGCCGAACATTTTCGGGAACCAGTAATACCAGCCCGCGAAAATCCCAAACACCGCGCCGAGCGACAGCACGTAGTGGAAGTGCGCGACCACGTAGTAGGTGTCCTGCAGCACGCGATCGACGCCGGCATTGGCCAGCACCACGCCGGTCACGCCGCCCACGGTGAACAGGAAGATGAACCCGACCGCCCACAGCATGGGGGTACGGAACTCGATCGAACCGCCCCACATCGTGGCGATCCAAGAGAAGATCTTCACGCCAGTAGGCACGGCGATCACCATGGTCGCGGCCACGAAATAGGCCTGCGTCGCCGAGGACATGCCGACGGTGTACATGTGGTGCGCCCACACGACGAAGCCGATGCCGCCGATCGCGACCATGGCATAGGCCATGCCGAGATAACCGAACACCGGCTTGCGCGAGAAGGTCGAAACGATCTGGCTGACCATGCCGAAAGCCGGCAAAATCAGGATGTACACTTCGGGGTGACCGAAAAACCAGAACAGATGCTGAAACAACAGCGGGTCGCCACCGCCATCGGCCGAGAAGAAGCTGGTGCCGAAATTACGATCCGTCAGCAGCATCGTGATCGCCCCCGCGAGCACCGGCAGCGACAGCAGGAGCAGGAACACGGTCACCAGGATCGACCACACGAACAGCGGCATCTTGTGCAGGGTCATGCCCGGCGCGCGCATGTTGAAGATCGTGGTGATGAAGTTGATGGCGCCGAGGATCGAGGAAGCACCGGCCAGATGCAGCGACAGGATCGCGAAATCCACCGCCGGTCCCGGATGGCCCGAGGATGACAAGGGCGCATACATCGTCCAGCCCGCGCCAACGCCGTTGGCTCCCGGCTCGCCTTCCACGAAGGTCGATAGCAGGAGCAGCGCGAAAGAAGCCGGCAGCAGCCAGAACGAAATATTGTTCATCCGGGGGAAGGCCATGTCAGGCGCACCGATCATCAGCGGCACAAACCAGTTGCCAAAGCCGCCGATCATCGCGGGCATCACCATGAAGAAGATCATGATGAGGCCGTGCGAGGTCACGAACACATTGTAGGTGTGGGTCTCGTGGAAGATCTGGACGCCGGGATACATCAGCTCGGCGCGGATGGCGATCGACATCGCAGCACCGATAATGCCGGCGACCACCGCAAACACCAGGTACATCGTGCCGATATCCTTGTGATTGGTCGAATAGACGAAACGCCGCCAACCCGTGGGATGGTCGTGCGCATGATCGTCATGGGCGTGGTCGGTATGTGCCGGTGTTGCTGCGCCTGTTGCCATTTTCAAATCCTGCCAGTCAGTCCTGTGAGGACCCTGCGGTCCCGTCGCCCTTCTCGTCAAAACCCGAAGGCCCCGGTTTCCCAGGGCCATTCCAGGCTTATTGCGCCGCCGACCCTGCCGAGGCGAATGAGTTCGCCGGGGTCGAGGCATACTTTTTCTTTGCGCCCTCTACCCAGGAAGCAAACTCCTGATCGTTCACCACTCGCACCGCGATCGGCATGAAGGCGTGATCCTTGCCACAGAGTTCGGAGCATTGGCCGTAATACATGCCAACCTTGGTGGCCTTGAACCAGGTTTCGTTCAGCCGGCCCGGGATCGAGTCGATCTTGATGCCGAACGCCGGCACCGCAAAGGAGTGAATGACGTCGGCGCCAGTGGTCTGAATCCGCACCACCTTGTTCACCGGCACCACCATCTCATTGTCGACGCCAAGCAGCCGGGGCTGCTTGTTCTGCACCAGCAATGAATCGAATTCGAATTTGCCGTTGTCGGGATAGGCATAGCTCCAATACCACTGCTTCCCGGTGACCTTGATCGTGAGGTCAGCCTTCGGAACGTCGAGTTCGAGAAACAGCAACCGGAACGAGGGCACGGCGATGCCCACCAGGATCAGGACCGGGATCAGCGTCCAGGCCACCTCGATCAGGGTATTGTGAGTGGTCTTCGATGGGACCGGATTGGCCTTGGCATTGAATTTCACCACGACGGCGATCAAGAGGGCCAGAACGAACAGAGTGATAACCGTGATAACCACGAGCAGGACGTTATGGAACCAGATGATGTTGTCCATCACCGGCGAACCCGCTTCCTGCAGCTTGTATTCCCACGGCGCGGGCTGACCGAGTTCGGCAAACGCCGACCCGCCGGTTACCAGCACCAAGCAGGCCATCGCTAGACCCAGCAGCCCCCGGCCGAATTGGCCCTTCGACATCTTCATGCCGCACGCGCTCCCATCATAAAACCCCCAAGCATTCCGCCGATCGGCAAGAAAAGCTGACGATCCGTCCCCGTCCTCGGCGAAGCCGCGCATTTTCTGCAATACGGCGCCCGGTCGTTGGAACGCATCAAAATCCCGTCTCTCAAACCATAATTCGTCGGCTCTCGCAATGCAGTAGTATGGGGTGCGCCGTGATCCCGGCTGCTCACTCCGCCCACGCGGAATTTCAGCTAAAATGGGCGAAAGCACTGCTTTTGCGCATGGTCGCGGCTTGACACCCGGATTGCCCGATGTACGCACAGGTCGGACGCTCCACAGGAAGGTGATTCGGGACGGACTGCCGAGAGCTTTCCGCGACTTGCCTTCAAGGCGCCGTCATTGACGTAACTATCCTGTGACGGCCGCGACAGGACCAGGATCGATCCCGGAAGGCGGGCGCCCTGGCCTTCTGATAGGGATTTTTTGGACAACGGCATTCGGGACCACAACGCTGGATCATGTTTCCTGCCCACCGACCCAATCGCCATCCCCAGCCGATTCCAGGGGATTTGACCGTAACGCGCCCGCGATATCGCTCATGATACAGTCCCTGAGCCAGCCTTTCAGCCAGCTTTGGCTTTCCCTCCCTGCCCGGCTGCCGGTGTGGGTCGCTTTCCTGATATCCCTCCTGGCGTCGCTATTGTTTTTAGGGCCATCTGCCCACGCCCAGGGCGCCGTCCGATCGGTGCACGGCGATTGGCAAATCCGCTGCGACACCCCGCCGGGCGCCCAGAACGAGCAATGTGCCCTGATCCAGAGTGTGGTCGCCGAGGACCGCTCTAATGCCGGCCTTACCGTCATTGTTCTCAAGACCGCCGATCAAAAGAGCAAATTGATGCGGGTGGTGGCGCCGCTTGGAGTGCTATTACCCTCCGGGCTCGGCCTGAAGCTCGACAATCAGGATGTCGGCCGCGCCGGATTCGTGCGTTGTCTGCCCAATGGCTGCGTCGCCGAGGTGGTGATGGACGACAAGCTGCTCGGCCAGTTGCGCTCGGCCAAGACCGCGACCTTCATCATATTCGAGACGCCCGAGGAGGGCATCGGATTTCCCCTCAGCCTGAACGGGCTCGCCGAAGGCTACGACAAGCTGCCTTGAGCAAGCTGCTTGAGAATGGCCCCTGCCCGGACCCTCGATGGGCGCTCGCCATTTTGATCCTCCTTTTGATCCCAAAGTCGATCGAAAGGCCTCCCGCATCACAGGGATCGCGACTATCTAGTGGCATCGCCCTGTTTCGGCCGCGGAGTTCCTATTACCGTCCCTTATCGTCACTGGTGCTGCCATCGGCTATCCGGCCCTTGGCCTAAGTGATCAAGATCCGCCGCCGTCCCTATTGGAGTGTTCATGACAACCACCTCTCTGCTCGATCGCGCCGGCCTCGACCGTGATGCGGTTCGCCGTGAAATCTCCCGTGGACTTGAAGGCGCCGATGATGGCGAATTGTTTCTGGAATACAGCCAGACCGAAGCCCTGATGTTCGACAATGGTCGCCTGAAGCAGGCGACCTACGACACTGCGCAGGGATTTGGATTGCGCGCGGTCAAGGATGATGCGGTTGGCTATGCCCATTCCTCGGACGTCTCGCTGCCTGCGCTGATCCGCTCAGCAGACGCGGTTCACGCCGTGCGTGGCGGCTATAGCGGGCATTTCGCGGCCGCGCCCGCGCATACCAACGTGCGCCTTTATGGCGACGAGAACCCGCTGGAAGGGCCTGACTTCGAAAGCAAAGTGAAGCTTCTGGCCGAAATTGACGCCTATGTCAGGGATCACGAACCCAGGGTCCGCCAGGTCACGGTCAGTCTCGGCGCCACTTGGCAGATGGTGGAGATTTTCCGGCCCGACGGCGAGAGCTACCGCGACATTCGCCCCTTGGTGCGGGTCAACATTTCGGTGGTTGCCGGACAGGGCGATCGTCAGGAGACTGGCAGCAAGGGTTATGGCGGCCGTGAGGGCTATGCGCGGTTCATCGAGACCAAAGCGTGGCGCGAGGTGGCCGATGGCGCGATCCGCGAGGCCTTGGTCAATCTGGAATCGGTGCCCGCACCGGCCGGTGAAATGGATGTGGTGCTCGGGCCTGGATGGCCCGGCGTGATGTTGCATGAAGCCGTGGGACACGGCCTCGAGGGAGATTTCAACCGCAAGCAGACCTCGGCCTTTGCCGGCTTGATGGGGCAGCAGGTTGCCGCCCGCGGGGTGACTGTGGTGGACGACGGCACCATCGCGGCCCGGCGGGGCTCGCTGTCGATCGATGATGAGGGCACCCCGACCAGTCGCACGGTGCTGATCGAGGACGGCATCCTGGTTGGCTATATGCAGGATCGGCAGAATGCCCGGCTGATGAATATGAAGCCGACCGGCAACGGACGGCGACAGAGCTATGCACATGTGCCGATGCCAAGGATGACCAACACTTATATGCTGGCTGGAAGCCGCGATCCCAAGGAGATCCTGGCCTCCGTGAAGAACGGCATTTATGCGGTGAATTTCGGTGGCGGCCAGGTCGATATCACCTCTGGCAAATATGTTTTCCAATGCACCGAGGCTTATCGAATCGAGAATGGCAAGGTCGGCGCACCGCTCAAGGGTGCGATGCTGATCGGCAACGGGCCGACCGACCTGCATCGCATCACCATGGTCGGCAATGACCTGGCGCTCGATCCCGGCGTCGGCACCTGCGGCAAGAACGGACAGGGGGTAGCCGTCGGCGTCGGTCAGCCCACACTGCGCATGGAGCGCATCACGGTAGGAGGAACTGGCGGATGAGTACCGGTAACGAAAAGGCCGAGAAGGCCACACCGGCGCCCAGCACCTGGCGTTCCAACCTCACCCAATTGATCGCCATCATACTGGCCGTGTTCGTGGCCAAGGGAGCTCTGGCCGAACCATTTTATGTACCGTCAGGCTCAATGGAGCCGACGCTGTTGATCGGCGATGCGCTGCTCGCTTCGAAATTCCCTTACGGCTATGGCACGGCCTCGTTGCCTATCCAGATCAATCTGCCGGAGACCGGACGGGTGTTTGGCGGTACGCCGAAGCGGGGCGATGTCGTGGTATTCCGCTGGCCGGGCGATCGCTCCCAGGCATGGGTCAAGCGCGTGGTCGGGCTGCCCGGCGATCGGATCCAGATGCGGCAGGGGCAACTGTTCATCGACGACCATGCCGCCTCCCTCCGCCCGGACGGAATTGGTGAAGCCGAAGACGATAGTGGCAATGTCGAGCGCGCCTATCGCTACATCGAAACGCTGCCCGGCGGAGTCGAGCACGCGATCCTCAAGCTGCGGGACAACGGCCGGCTCGACAACACGCCAGAGGTGACGGTGCCGCCTGGACATGTTTTCGTGATGGGCGACAATCGTGACAATTCGGCTGACAGCCGCGTCCCGGTTCGCGAAGGCGGCGTCGGTCTTTTGCCAATCGACAATCTGATCGGACGCGCTGACGCGGTGGTGGGATCGTGGGATCTCGGCATCCGCGGCCAGCCGGTGTGGACCTGGCTCTCGGGGTTCCGCCTGGCGCGCTTCTTCACCGCGGTTCACTGACATCTCGGGATGCGCGCGGCTAATCCGGGATGAAGTTCTAAGGCGGCGAACGAGGCTTCTCGCCTCGTTCCGCTGAATTCCCGATTCGGCTGAATTCCAGCGGGTTGCCGGTTATCGCACCACACCCGAGCTAAAGCCCGGCTTGCGTCGTGGTGGCTTGACTTCCTTTTTCAGGAAGCAATGGGCGTCCTTGCCGACATAGGCAGGGCGCGCGTAGGTCCAGGCGCGACACTTGTTGTCATTAGCACAAGCCGCTTTGCAGGCCTCATCGCCCTCGTTGCCCTTCAGGTCGAAATTGCGGTAGTCGCCGCCCAGCCGATCGATCGAAGTCTCCACCGCCTTGTTGCGCGGTTCGACGACACCCGCGCCGCGCACTCCGGATATGCAGCAATCGTCGGCCACCCGCGCGGTGACGGCGTTCTTCAGCCAGCAGACCGCCTTGCCTCCGACAGCCGTCGGATAGCTGAAACTCCAGGCGCGGCAATGCCGGTCGCGCTCGCAAGTCAACGCACAGTCGGCGGGATCACCCGACGTGACCGGCGACCTCATATAATCGCCGCCCGGCCGATCGAAATTGGCCTGCGCCCGCACGGGTTGCGGCCACAGTCCCGCGGCCAGAATGCATAGCAAGGCAGCAAGACCGGATAACATTGCAGAGGGGAGTAACCGGCGACGATCACGCGATCTGCCGATTTTCGGGCCGGCAAGCGACGAGACCATGCACCTCACTCGACGTTTTCGGCCGCGCCAGACCCGGCAAAAGTATCCGCCTGGTTGAGGCGCGCATCCGTTGGTTTAGCTTCAGCGCTTCGATACCAACTCCGCATCGCTGCCAAATCGGTATTCCGGCAAGATCGCAGCGCAATGAATGCACCGATCAGACCGTACGAGACTGATGGAACTTCAAATTCGCCACCCAAGACGAGCGGCACCGCCATTTGATCGCCATCAACCTGTACGGCGGATGAACGGCAAAGGCCGACCAACCTGGTTGATCGGGGCCCAGCGCAGACCTTTGCCCGTCGCACGCCCTAAAAGGCGTACTCATCATAGGCTGGCTCGACCGAGCCTTTCCAGGCGCCGTGGTATTTCGCCAGCATTTCCTCGGCCGGCGTCCGCCCGGAATCTAGGATCCGGTCCAAGGGCTCGAGATAACGCGTCTCATCGCGCCCGGTCCGGTCGACACGATTGCGGCGCTGCAGACCCTCATGGGCAAGTATCAGGCACTCTTTGGCGATCTCGAACAGATAGCGGTCCTTGATCCTGGCTCGAAATCCCAGGCGCGGAACATCGTCACGCAGCGCCTGGCGCTCGGCGGCCGTCCAACCCTTCGCAAGCTCCCAGGCCGCATCCAGGCTGGCGTCGTCATACAGCAGCCCCGCCCAGAAAGCGGAAAGCGCCGGCAGCCGCCCCCAAGGCGCCCCATCGGCGCCGCGCATCTCCAGATAGCGCTTCAGCCGGACTTCCGGGAAGATGGTCGACAGATGATTGGCCCAGTCCGACAAGGTCGGCCGTTCACCGGGAAGCGCGGGATTTTTGCCCTCGAAGAAATCGCGGAACGACGAGCCGGCGACATCGATATAGGTCTCACCGCGCTTGACGAAATACATCGGCACATCGAGCGCGTAGTCGACCCAGCGTTCAAAACCCATCCCACTTTCGAACGCCCAGGGGATCATGCCGGAGCGCGCATTATCGGTGTCCCGCCAAATCTCCGAGCGGAACGAGAGAAATCCGTTTGGCTTTCCTTCCGTGAAAGGCGAATTCGCAAACAGCGCGGTCGCTACCGGTTGCAGGGCGACCGACACGCGCAGCTTCTTGACCATGTCAGCTTCCGACGAGAAGTCCAGATTGGTCTGCACCGTGCAGGTCCGGTACATCATGTCGAGCCCATATTGCCCGACCTTCGGCATGTATTCGGTCATGATGCGATAGCGGCCCTTGGGCATCGCCGGAATCATTTGGCGAGACCAGGAGGGCGTCATGCCGAGCCCGAGAAAGCCGATGCCGAGCGGGGTCGCTATTTCGCGAACCTGGGCCAGATGCGCCATCAGTTCGGATTGGGTCTGGTGCACGGTCTCAACCGGCGCACCCGACAATTCGAATTGACCGCCCGGTTCGAGAGAAATGGCTCCGCCACCAACCACATCATAAAGGCCGATGATGTTGCCCCGCTCCATGATCGGCTCCCAGCCGAGCAAAAGCCTCATACCTTCCAGAAGCGCGCTGATTCCGTGGGCGCCTTCGTAAGGCACCGGTTGATGGCCAGACAGCGTGAAGGGGGTCTTCTCGTGTTCGGTGCCGATGCGGAATTCGAACGGGGATTTTATACCCGCTTCCATCCAGGCGACGAGTTCGTCTCGCGACTGCAACGGCGTCATATCGATCTGGTCACGCGCCATCTAATTTCCAAATGAAAAGCGCTTCAACCGAACGCGCGCGGTGTCAGGAGATCCGCCGACCCCAGGGGTCGCGGCTGAATGGATTGCCGAGCGTATCATCTTGCGGACACGCTCTCTCGGGCCGAGGCCAGTTGGCTCTCCTGGCACGAACAACCGAGCTGATCGAGCAGCTCACAGAGCTTGACCGCATCAAAGTCCGACAGCTTGGAGCCGATATGTCTTTCGACTGCCGCCGAATAGGCCAGCAGCATCTTTCTCTGGAGCTCGCGGCCCGCGTCGGTGATCTCGACGAACTGTCCGCGTTTGTCGATCTTGCATTCCCGGCGCGCCGCAAGACCCTCATCCACCAGGCGGTCGATCAGCCGTGAGGTCGAGTATTGCGGAATCAACATCTGCTTTTCGAGCTCGACCGGGCGCATTTCGCCCGACGGCGCACGCGACAGCTCGACCAGCGCGTCATACCAGGCGAGCGGCGGATAGCCGGCCTTTTTCAATTCCTGCTCAACCGCATTGAGCACCTGGCTTTGGACACGCATCAGGCGTATCCAAGCGGCCATGACTTCAGCGGACGGTTTACGTTTCATCGGCCTGCTCTGCGTCTTGTGTCATTTCAATTTCGACCGGGGACTGCTCGTCACTAAAATCAGGCAGCTCACCTTAATCCAATAAATGCATCTGCATCAATCTTGACTCATGCGAACAAGCGCATTTAATCCGCCGGTCATTGCATTTACGTCTAAGGGAAGGAGACATCCATGAAACTTTATTACGCCCCCGGCGCCTGCTCGCTGTCGCCGCACATCGCCCTGAGTGAATCCGGCTTGCCTTATGAACTCGTGAAGGTGGATTTGAAGGTCCACAAGACGGAAAGCGGCGAAGATTTCAAGACCATCAACCCCAAGGGCCAGGTACCTACCCTTCAGTTGGACGGCGGGGAGGTGCTAACCGAAGGACCGGTCATTCTGCAAATGATTGCCGACAAGGCTTCTGGCAAGAACCTGGCCCCTGCAAGCGGCACCAAGGAACGCTACCGGCTGCAGGAATGGCTGAATTACATCGGCACTGAACTTCACAAAACCTTTAGCCCCATGTTCAATCCGGCGCTTCCCAGTGAAGTGAAGGACGTGTTCAAAACCAGGGTGACGGGCAAGTTCAAATATGTGGACGATAAGCTCGCCGGCCAGGATTTCCTGATGGGCCAATTCGGCGTCGCCGACGGCTATCTTTATGTGATGTTGCGCTGGGCCGATATGCTGGGCGTGGATCTTTCGGCGATGAAGAACCTGATGGCTTTCAAGGAGCGCATGGCGGGACGACCCAACGTGCAGGCGGCCCTGAAAAAGGAAGGCCTGCTGAAGGCGGCCTGAAAGCGCCTGATCAGGAAGCCAGAGCGCCCATTCTCACGTTATCACCGCGCAACCTGCGCCAAACCAAGAAGGGCCGGAGTCGATCCGGCCCTTCTTCATTCTTTCAGCGGATTGGCATCCGCCCTGAGCAACGCCGTCGGCGGGGACGGCTGCTAGGTCTAGCGAGATGCGTTTGGACGAATCGTCATGGCCCGGCCATGACGAAAGCTGGTTCAACTAAAACACATGCCCCTCTAGTTCAGAACGCCTCTGCCGCCAATGCCATCACCGTGGCACTCCCGCTCTGTATGCGCGCCAGATGTGCCGAGGTTTCCGGCAGAATCCGCTCCATGAAGAAGCGGCCCGTGGTGAGTTTCGTGGTCAGATAGGCATTGCCTGCAGCCGAGGCCGTTTTGGCCAGTGCCACCTTGGCCATCCGCGCCCACATATAGCCGAGCGACACCAGGCCAAAGAGCTGCATGTAATCGCTGGCTGCAGCCCCTGCATTGTCGGGATTGCTCATCGCGTTCTGCATCAGCCAGGTGGTGGCCTGCTGCAGATGACCAAGCGCGGTGCTGAGCGGCGCGATGTAAGGCTTCATGGCCTCGTCGCCGCCATTCTCCTTCGCAAAGCCGGCGACCTCCGCGAAAAATGCCATCACCGCACGGCCGTTGTCTCGCGGCAATTTGCGGCCCACCAGATCGAGCGCCTGAACTCCATTGGCCCCCTCATAGATCATGGCGATGCGGGCATCACGAACAAACTGCTCCATGCCGTTTTCAGCGATGTAGCCATGGCCGCCAAACATCTGCTGCGCCAGCACGGTGTTGGCAAAACCGGTCTCGGTCAGTACGCCCTTCAACACCGGCGTCATCAAGCCGAGTTGATCGTCGGCCTCCTGCCGATCGCGCGGATCATTGGAGCGGTGAGCCACATCACTCTTGAGTGAGGTCCACACCACCAGTGCCCGGGCCGCTTCGTTGAACGCGCGGATCGTCATCAGCGTGCGCCGGACATCCGGATGCACAATGATGGGGTCGGCCGGCTTGTCCTTGGCTTTGACACCTGTCAGGGCGCGGCCCTGCAGGCGGTCGCGGGCATAGGCCACGGCGTTCTGATAGGCGACCTCCGATTGGGCAAGCCCCTGAACGGCGACGCCCAAACGGGCTTCGTTCATCATCACGAACATGCCCTGCATGCCCTTGTTTTCTTCGCCGATCATCCAACCGATGGCGCCATCGTAATTCATGACGCAGGTCGAATTGCCGTGGATCCCCATCTTGTGCTCGATCGAGCCGCAGGACACGCCGTTGCGCGCACCGAGCGTCCCATCGGCATTGACGAGAGTTTTTGGCACCACGAACAACGACACGCCCTTGATGCCCTCCGGTGCGCCCTCGATCCGGGCCAGCACGAGATGGATGATGTTTTCCGCCAGATCATGTTCGCCGGCCGAGATGAAGATCTTGGTGCCGGAAATCTTGAAGCTGCCGTCTGGTTGTCGGACCGCCTTGGTGCGCAACAAGCCGAGATCGGTGCCGCATTGCGGTTCGGTCAGGTTCATGGTGCCGGTCCATCGTCCGGCCACCATGTTCGGCACAAACATCGCCTTCTGCTCAGTGCTTCCATGCACCAGCAGCGCCGCCATCGCCCCCATGGTCAGTCCGCCATACATTGAGAACGCCATATTCGCCGAGATCTGAAACTCGGCGACCGCCTGCGACAGCGTCGCCGGCAATCCCTGGCCGCCATATTCAGTCGGCGCCGAGAGACCGAGCCAGCCACCTTCGGCGACCTGCTTGAAAGCGTCCTTGAACCCTGCAGGCGTCGTGACCCGGCCATCGTCCTGGCGCTTACAGCCTTCGAGGTCCCCGGTGCGATTGAGCGGCTGGAGCACTTCCTCACTGAGTTTGGCGGCCTCGCCCAAAATGGCCTGCCGGACATCGGCCGAGGCATCGCTGAAGCCAGGGAGATTGGCGAAACGATCGATCTGAAACACGTCGTCGAGCAAGAAATTGACGTCTTCGATGGGCGCTTTGTAAATCGGCATTGGAAATTCTCCCGATCGCAGTGACGAGTGTGTTTGAGAGATCAGCGGCTCTTGTCTGGTGTCGGCGTTGAAAGTCTCGCCAGTTGCTCGGCCATCAGCCGGTGCAACAGATTGATTGCCTTGAGCGGCCGCACCATCACTTTGAAATGGGTGATCCGGCCGTCATCGCCGAACGTGATGATGTCAACGCCGTTGATCCGGATGCCCTCGATCTCGTTTTCAAACTCGAGAACAGCGCCGCGATCGCTCAACCACTCGCCGAGATATTTGAAGCCGGGACCGCCCAACACCTTCTCCGCTCCGAGCAGATATTTGAACGTGATGTCACGGCCACGCTGGGGCGTATGAACCACCGGGCTTTCAAACACGGAGTCCGGGTCGAGCAGATCCCACAATCCCTGGGGATCGTGCGACTTCACAAAACCATACCATCTCTCGAGACCGGACCTGATCATAAGGCTGCTCACGGCGTGGAGGGACCAACTCGCACAATATGAATATTGACGCATATGCGTATTTATGCATAAAGTCAAGCCGCGGCCTTACAGCAAGCCTGCTTGGAAAGGAGAGAGATCATGGCCCTTGGCGATGCGATCCTGACCTGCCTGACTGAAGGGCCGATGACCGGCTATGAGCTGGCGAAAACCTTTGATTCTTCAATGGGGTTCTTCTGGAAGGCGGACCATCAGCAGATCTACCGGGAGCTTTCCCGGCTTCGCGACAAGGGACATATCCAGGGCCGCGAGGTCGTTCAGTCCGGCAAACCCAACAAGCTCGTCTACACCCTGACAAATGAAGGCCGAATGGCGCTCCGGCACTGGGCAACCCGGCCGAGCGTGTCGCCTTCGATCAAGGACGACCTTCTGGTCCGGCTCTATGCGCTCGACAGCATCGATCCCGACCCGTTGCGCAACGACCTGTTGGCGCGTCAGGAGCATCATCGCGACCGCGCGGCCCGCTATGAGCGGATCCTCAAGAAACGTTTTCCCGACGGAACGGCTTCGCCCGCAGATATCGGCAAACTGCTCACGCTTCGGCTTGGACTTCGCCACGAAAACATGGTCGCCGATTGGTGCGATGAAGCGCTGACCGCCTTGGCCGAAATTACTCTCCACCTTCATGACCCCGACGCGCCCGCGGCGGCCGCCCCTGAAGTCTTCGACCTGTCAGGCCGCTCCCAGCGGAAATAGCGTTGGTCCGCTGTTCGAACCGGAGCGGCCGTCCAACGCCGGAGCAAAACTTAAACTCGGCTGCGGCGCATTCCTTAACTCCTTATTTACCGTAACGCGAAAAAGTCGGACCTGAGGCTGACACCTGCGTGGTTTGTCAATCGTCCCGTTGTTTGGGGCACGCGCGGGAGGAACGCGACGCACCTGGCGCCGCGGCAGCGGAACCGGACCAAAACATGAATTCGCGCGTTCCGTGGAGTATTGAAGGTATCGACCCATCGGTGCGCGAACGTGCCGAAGCGGCCGCGCGCCGCGCGGGCATGTCCTTGAGCGATTGGCTTAATTCCACGCTCGGCAGCGCGAATCCGCCTGACTTCCGTAACCCCGGCGCGGCCCTTCCGCAGGGTGGCCAGTGGGCGCCCGACGTCGACGACATCCACCAGCGGCTCGACGCCATTACCCGGCAGATCGACCAGATTTCGCGACCCGCCGCGCGCAATGAAGGACGCAGCGAGGCACCGCGCAACGATACCGGTGGCGCCCGCCAATTGAACGATGCCATCGCACGACTGGATGCGCGCCTGTCGCAGATCTCAAATCCATCCCGGCCATCCGCAACGGCCGCAGCGCCCCGCGACGGACTGGAGCCCGAGCAACGCACCGACCGGGTCGAGCGCGCAGCAGCTCAGGTTTATCCTTCGTCAGCGAACCCGGACTCGCTTGATTTTGCGATCTCCGAAATCGCCGCGCGGCAAAGCGAGCTCGACGGCAGCCTTTCGCGCGCACCGCGACCGATGCCGTTATCCGAAAAGGCCATGCGTGCGCCCGCGCCGGCCGCGAGCACCGGTCCCGACCTTTCGTCGCTGCAGGAACATCTCATCAAGATCACGGGCCAGATCGAGGCCCTGCAGCGACCCGATCGCGTTGACGAATCAATTGCCGCTTTCCGAAACGAACTAGCGGAAATCCGCAACGCCATTGTCGAGGCCATGCCGCGGCGGGCGATTGAGACGATCGAAAGCGAAATCCGCGCGCTGTCGCGCCGTATCGACGATACCCGCCAGAACGGAATCGATGGCCGGGCACTGGCCGGAATTGAAAACGCCCTGGGCGAAATCCGCGAAGTACTGCGCTCGCTCACGCCGGCCGAGCAGCTCGCCGGCTATGACGAGGCGATCCGCAATCTCGGCGCCAAGCTCGACATGATCCTGCGCGCCAATGACGATCCTGGCACTGTCCATCAGCTCGAGGGGGCTATCGCCGCGCTCCGTGCTATCGTCTCCAATGTCGCCTCCAATGACGCGCTGGCGCGTCTCAGTGACGATGTGCGCACACTCGCGGCAAGGGTCGATCAGCTGGCACGCCCTGAAGCCAGCAGCGATGCGTTCTCCGCGCTGGAGCAGCGAATGGCCGCTTTGACGGCCAGTCTGGATCGACAGGAGCCGCAGGCGGGCGGCCAGCATTCGCAACAGCTCGACGAAACCTTGCGGGCCTTATCTGAGCGGCTCGATCGCCTGCCGGTCAGCCAGGACAGTGCTTCGGCCTTCAACCATCTCGAGCAGCGAATCTCCTATTTGCTTGAGCGTCTGGAATCCTCGGCCGCTCCGGCTACCGCCAATCTTGGCCGCGTCGAGGAAGGATTGCAGGACATCCTCCGTCATCTCAGCCTGCAGCAGGAGAAGATTTCCGCGCTCGCCGAAACCAGGCGCGATCCGCCGCCGCCGGAGAGCGGACTGTTCGACATGGTCCGGCGCGAATTGTCCGACCTTCGATTTTCGCATTCCGAAACCGAACGGCATACCCAGGATTCACTGGAAGCCGTGCACAACACGCTTGGGCATGTCGTCGATCGCCTGGCAATGATCGAAGGCGACCTGCGCAATGCGCGGCCAACGTCGCCTTTACCTCCATCCGGACCGTCCGGCGGCGTGCCGCGCGGCTCGGCGCAGGCGCAGGCGCAGGCCAAGCCCGAGCTGCCCAATCCTGCGGCCGCGCAAGAGCATTTTGTCCGGGCGCCGCGCGATTTCCGTCCCGCCGATCCGCAGGCCAGCGCGGTACCGGAGGCGATAAGCGAAATCCTGGAGCCGCGCACACCGGCCGCGCGCGGTGTCATCGTTCCCGATCTGCCACCGGACCATCCGCTGGAGCCGGGAACCCGTCCGGCCACGCGCCCGGCTTCGCCATCCGAACGGATCGCAGCATCTGAGAGTGCGATCGCCGATATCCCGCCTGCTCCCGCAGCGCCGGTCAATCCGGCGAGCGCCTCCTCCTTCATTGCCGCGGCACGCCGCGCCGCGCAGGCCGCCGCCGCACTCCCCGCCGACAAGCCGGTATCGAAGGCCAGCAAGGAAGCCAAAAAGGAGTCCAACGCGACGGACAAGGCCGGGTCCGCAAAAGAACAGTCGACCATCAGCTCCAAGATTCGGTCGCTGCTGGTCGGCGCCAGCGTGGTGGTCATCGTGCTCGGCTCGTTCAAGATGGCGCTGAGCTTTCTGGATGGTGGCAGCCTCTTGACGATCCCGGGCCTGGAAAGCCCGAGCCAGCCTCAACAGCCAGCAGCTGCGCCTCCGCCAGACAGGGATTCAGCTGCCCCCGCTCCGGCGGCGCCCACGATGATGTCTCCTGCGCCGACCGGACGACAATCGCTCAACTCGACCGCACCCGGCAACGCCGCACCCGCCGACACCGCGCCAAGCCAGGCAGATGTCGCGACAGCGCCGGCGGAGCAGCCGCCGCAACCGGCAGCGGTGCCACCGGCAGCCGATGTGACCGGCTCCATTCCGCAACCGACTCCGCTGGCTGCAAGCCAGCCATTGCCGGATTCGCTCGGTGGCCCGCTACTTCGCACGGCCGCGCTGAAAGGCGATCCCGCCGCAGCCTACGAGGTCGGCGTACGCTTCGCCGAAGGCAAAGGTGTGCCGGTCAATCTGGAGGAAGCCGCCAAATGGTATCAGCGCGCTGCCCAGGCCGGCATCATCCCTGCGATCTTCCGGCTCGGGACGCTTTATGAAAAAGGTCTCGCCGTAAAGAAAGACGTCGACGTCGCGCGCAGCTATTACACGCAGGCCGCCGAACGCGGCAACGCCAAGGCCATGCACAATCTCGCGGTGCTCTATGCCGATGGTGGCGGTAAGGGCGCGGATTTCAAGAGCGCGGCCCAATGGTTCCGCAAGGCCGCCGATCATGGCATCGCCGACAGCCAGTTCAATCTGGGCATCCTCTACGCACGCGGCATCGGCGTCGAGCAGAACCTCGCGGAATCCTTCAAATGGTTCAGCCTGGCCGCCGCCCAAGGCGATTCGGACGCCACTCGTAAGCGAGACGATGTCGCCAAACGTCTCGATCCTCAATCGCTTGCTGCCGCGAAACTCGCGATCCAGACCTTTACCGTCGATCCCCAGCCCCATGACGCCGTCAATGTACCGGCACCGGCTGGCGGATGGGACGGCAAGGCTTCGGCGGCCCCTGGAAAGGCAGTGGCGAAGAGCCCGCTTGGGAAGCGAGCAGTCGCGAAATCCTAAGCTCCGCTGCCGGCAAGCGCGACTTACCGGGTAAGGGCTCGCGACGCCCTCATCACGCCTCTTGCAGAGATGCCCGGCGGCGATCTCTCGCCGTAGCTGATGATTTGGTTCATCGAGGCGGCGACAAAAAGGCCGGCGTTCAGGCCAATTCTCGGGTGCCGTAGACCTGCGAATTCGGCTATTCAAGAAGCCTGCGGCCGTTTTGAACGGCCGAAATCATGATCCTCTCAGCGCGCCGTGGGCATCGGCCTCCGGCAAACACCCAAAAGCAGACCCGTGCAGCTTTACCTTCCGATTGCCGACCTGCCGGTCAATGTCTTCCTGATCCTGGCGATGGGCGCTGCCGTTGGTTTTGTCTCCGGCATGTTTGGCATCGGCGGCGGATTTTTGATGACGCCGCTTTTGATCTTTGCCGGCATCGCGCCGGGAGTAGCCGTCGCCTCGGTAGCCAGCCATATAGCGGCATCTTCGTTTTCGGGCGCCATCTCCTATTGGCGGCGGAGGGCAATCGACCCCACGCTTGCCTTTGTACTGCTGACCGGCGGGGTCATGGGTACTGCGCTTGGCGTATGGACTTTCTCGCTGCTCCGATCGCTCGGCCAGCTCGATCTCATGATCGCCTTGTCCTATGTCGTGCTGCTGACCACGGTTGGCGGATTGATGTTCTGGGAAGGGTTGCGCGCCATCATCCGCGCCCGACGCGGCACGCCGGTCCGGATACGACGCGCGGGAAGCCATGGCTGGATTCACGCGCTGCCGTTCAAGATCCGGTTCAAGCGATCGAAGATCTATCTGTCAGTCGTTCCTGTTATCGTGGTCGGGCTACTCATCGGCTTCATCGGGGCGGTGATGGGAATCGGCGGCGGGTTCATTCTGATCCCGACCATGATCTATCTGCTGCGGGTGCCAACCTCGACCGTGATCGGCACCTCGATGGTGCTGACCTTGGTGACCATGCTGATCGCCACGCTGCTGCACGCTGCAACCAATCATCTGGTCGACGCGGTGCTGGCGCTGATCCTGATGGTCGGCGGCGTGACCGGCGCCCAGTTCGGCGCCCGCGCCGGCCAGCGCATCCGCGGCGAGCATTTGCGACTCCTTCTCGGACTGTTGATCCTGGCTGTCGGCATCCGTTTTGCGATCGAGCTGGTGATCCGGCCCGACGACCTCTTCACCATCCGCGAAGTCGGGGTCTCCGAATGAGGCGGCTCGGTCTGTGCCTTTCGGTCACCACCTGCCTGCTTGCCAGTGCGATTGGTTTGCCTTCTGCCCGTGCCGAACGCCTGATCGTGTCAGTCTCCAATCAGCGGGTCACGGTCACGCCAAACTATTCCGGCGAGGAACTCGTGCTGTTCGGGTCGGTGGAGAAGGATGCCGAAACGCCGCCGGATCGAGCAAGCTATGACCTTGTCGTCACCATCAGCGGACCGCCCGCCGACATGGTGACGCGCCGCAAGGAGCGCAAATTCGGTATCTGGATCAACACCGACTATCGCGAATTCATTCAGGTGCCGGATTATTTGGCGGTGTTCTCAAACCGGCCGCTGGAGGCAATTGCCTCGCCTGAGATCGCGCGACGCCAGCAACTTGGGCTCGATAATGTGCGCCTGACCCAGCGGCTCGGATCGGATTATGCCGACGTCGTTCCCAATGACGCCTTCCGCCGGGCCTTTGTGCGCTTGCGGGCCGAAGGCGGCCTCTACCGTGAGGATATGTCAGCGGTAAGCTTCCTGACCCCAACATTGTTTCGAACGGGCATCCCACTTCCGGCCGAAGTCGCGACCGGCACTTACCATGTCGACATCCAATTATTTGCAGGCGGCGCGCTGATCACGCACACCGAAACCGCTTTCGAGATCGTGAAGGTGGGGTTCGAACAGTTTGTCGCAACGACAGCGCGGCAAAACGGGCTCACTTACGGGCTCGCCACGGCCTTCATGGCCCTGATGACCGGCTGGATGGCGTCGATCGTGTTCCGACGAGACTGAACACGCTTTCCGGCATGGCTATAGAAAGAATGTCGCTCCCATCGCCAGCACGCTGAGCGACATCGCGGCGGTAGCAAGCCAGCCCAGCCAATGAAGCGGCCCGCCAACGACAAAGTGGCCCATCACATCTTTTCGGCGGACCATGAACATCAACAGCACCATCACGGGAACGGCGAGCACGCCGTTGATCACCGCGCTCCAGTACAATGCCGAGATCGGATTGATCGACGTGAAATTCAGCGCGATCCCGATCGCCGCCGACAAGGCGAGCACGCCATAAAAGGCGACCGCCTCCTTCGGCTTCCGTGCGAGCCCCACCGGCCAGCGGCGTCCCTCACCAACGGCATAGGCCGTCGCCCCCGCCAGCACGGGAATCGCGAGCAATCCGGTACCGACAATCCCGAGCGCAAAGATGATCTCGGCAAACTGGCCCGCGATCGGCCGCAAGGCCTCGGCGGCCTGGGCCGAAGTCTGGATATCAGTTCGCCCACTGGCGTTCAGCGTCGCGGCGGCCGTGACGATGATCGACAAGGCAATGATGTTCGAAAACGCCATGCCGGTCACGGTGTCGGCTCTGATACGAGAGAATTCCTTGCGCGCGCCATATCGCGCCTCGATCAAAGGGCGCTTGGTCTTGTCGACTCGCTGGTCTTCCGCTTCCTGTGATGCCTGCCAGAAAAACAGATAGGGGGAGATTGTGGTGCCGAAGATCGCCACGATCGTAGTGAAGTAATCGAGGTTCCAGCTGACCCGCGGCAACAAGACCCCAAGCAGGGCATCGCCCCATGAGATCTTGGCGAAGGCCAATGCCGCGACATAGGCAAACAGGCTGAGCGTCAGCCATTTCAGCACTGAAACATAGCGTTCATAGTCCAGGAAGATCTGCGCTACCACCGAGACGACGCCGAACAACACGACATAGACGAGAGCCGGCCCCCCGATCAGAAGCCGTGCCGCATCCGCCATCGCGCCGAGATCGGCGGCAATGTTGATGGTATTGGCAATGAACAGCAGCGTGACCACCGCGTTGAGCAAGGGCACCGAATAATAGCGGCAGACATTGCCGGCGATACCATGCCCGGTCACGCGGCCGACCCTCGCCGATATTTCCTGAATTGCCGCCATCAGCGGAAAGGTCAGCAGCATGGTCCAGCCGACATGGTATCCGAGCTGGGCACCGGCCTGGCTGTAGGTGCCGATCCCCGATGGATCGTCGTCGGATGCTCCGGTGATCAAGCCCGGACCGAGGGCCTTCACAAAGCGGCTCATGCCCGAAGAATTGCCCGATGGAGCGCCATTGGCGGCCGATCTGGTCGATGGGTGAATCGGGCGGTGATGATGTTTCTTCTTGCGAGGGTTCATCCCAAAAAATCCCAGCCACTTTCCGACCGAGCTAGCATTCTCTGGCGCCGGCACCGACCTTGCCAGAGCTGCAACGGCATCACAAGCTAGCGCTGGCCTATAGATTCAGCGACAGCGTGCCGCCGCGATGACATGCAGTCGGGCATCGCCGAGCACATGCGCCGTCAGATCAGCCATTCTGAGCAGCCGTGAGAACACATCGTGCCGGATATTGAGTCCCCCGGCATAGGCGCCGAACGCCGGCATGATCGCGCGCGCGCCGTCGCTCGCAAAACATCGGCGCTCTACCGCTCGGCCTCGCATGACCACACGGGCCTTGGGATGCAGGTGACCGGCAATCTCGCCCTCCGCCCCGGTCGGTTCATGGCGAAAGCTCAACGGGCCGATCGCAACCTCATCGGCCACGGTGCCGCCAAGCCCAGCTGGCAGATCGGGGTCGTGATTGCCCGAAATCCAGATCCAGTCCCGGCCCGATTGCAACACGCTCATCAATTCGCGGTCGCCGGAATAGAGACGCTGATGCGCCTTGCGGTCATGGAAGCTGTCGCCAAGCGCGATCACGGTTTTCGGATCGTGTCGGGCGATCACAGCCGCAAGCCGGCTTAAGGTCGCCACGGTATCATAGGGGGGCAACAGGACGCCGCGCCCGGCGAAACTCGATCCCTTTTCGAAGTGCAGGTCGGAAACCACGAGCAGCTTCTGCTCTTCCCAGAACAGGGCTCCCGAGAGATCCGCCACGAGCTGAACTCCCCTTACTTCAAGGGTAGCCCCCTGCACGGGTAATGCTGGATCCGAAAATGAGAGTGAAGGTCCCGCCAAGCTCTATCCCGTCGCTTCCCTGACGAGTTCATCGGCGGCCTCCGCCAGCAACTCGTCGGAAGCTTCGCCATAAACTGACTCGCGGCCGATTTCCAGCATCACCGGCACCGCCAATGGGGAAACCCGATCGAGTTCCCGATGGACGATGCGGCCATGTATTCGTTGCAACATGTCGCCGAGTCGCCGGAGATCGAGCAGGCCGGTGGCGGCATCGGCCCGGGCGGCGCGCAAAAGAAGATGATCAGCCTGATGCTTACGCAGTACGTCATAGATCAGGTCGGTTGAAAACAAGACCTGGCGTCGGGTCTTCTCCTCTCCGGTGAAACGTCGCGGGATCAGGCCGGAAATGACCGCGCAGGTGCGAAAGGTTCGCTTCATCAGGGCCGATTCAGCGAGCCACGCTTCGAGATCATCGCCCAGCATGTCGTAGTCGAACAGGCCGTTGAGATCGAGCCGGCCCTGTCTAATCATGAAGGCCAGGTCGCCAAGACCCCAGACGGCGAGCGCGTATTCATTGGCGACGAATCCGAGTGGCCGCGCCCTTGCGCGCTCCATTCGCCGCGTGAGCAGCATGCCCAATGTTTGATGGGCGAGCCGCCCCTCAAAAGGATAGCAGACGAGGTAATGCTTGCCGGCCCGAGGAAAGGTTTCGACCAGCAGTTCCCCGACACCGGGAATTCTGGAGATATCGCCCTGCAGCGACAGCCAGTCCCGCACCTGCTCCGGCAATCCCTGCCAACTCCGCCGGTTATCGAGCAGCTTGCGGACGCGCTCGGCCAGATAGGTCGAGAGTGGAAACTTGCCGCCCATATAGGAGGGCACCTTGGCATCCTTGTCATGGGCGCGCGACACATAGACCTGGTCCTCGGCGAGCGCTTCATAGCGCACCACCTCGCCGCCGAACACAAAGGTATCGCCAACCACCAGGCCCTCGATAAAGGCCTCTTCGATCTCGCCGAGCATCCGTCCACCCCGGCCGATGGCGCCCGATGATCCCGCGCCGCCGGCACGCGAGCGCACCAGGCGCACCTTCAGCATGGTGTCCTCGACGATGGTGCCGACGTTCAGACGATAGCTCTGGCGGACGCGCGGATTGGCCACCCGCCAGCGGCCGGCCTTGTCCTGCTTGATGCGCGCAAAGCGCTCATAGGTCTTGAGGGCATAACCGCCGGTCGCGACGAAATCGATCACGTCGTCAAAATCGTGCCGCGCAAGATCCGCATAGGGCGCAGCCTGGCGCACTTCGCGATAAAGCTCGTCGGCAAGAAACGGCTCCCCGCAAGCACATCCGAGCACGTGCTGCGCAAGCACATCCAACGCGCCGGTGCGCAGGGGCGGCGTGTCCTGGGCATTGTCGGCCACCGCCTCGATGGCGACGCGGCATTCCAGCACCTCAAAGCGATTCGCCGGCACCAGCACCGCGCGGGAAGCTTCATCAAGGCGGTGATTGGCCCGCCCGATACGTTGCATCAGTCGGGAAGCGCCCTTGGGCGCTCCGACATTGATGACGAGATCGACGTCGCCCCAATCGACGCCGAGATCGAGCGAGGAAGTACAGACCACACCGCGCAGCCGTCCGGCGGCCATCGCATCCTCGACCTTGCGACGTTGCGCGACATCGAGCGATCCGTGATGCAATGCGATTGCCAAACCATCATCGTTCATGCGCCAGAGATCCTGAAACAGCATCTCGGCCTGGCTGCGGGTATTGACGAAGATCAGCGTGGTGCGATGACCGCGAATGAGATCATAGATTTCACCAAGCGCATGGCGTGCGGTGTGACCGGCCCAGGGCAGGCGCTCCCTGGTATCAAGCATCTCGACCACCGGCGGCACCGCGCCAGCCGCGGTGACGATGTCGGCAGCGGCGCTCACGCCCTCCTGCTGCGGTACCAGAAAGCGGGCCAATTGAGCGGGCTCGGCGACGGTAGCTGACAGGCCGAAAGCGCGCATCTGCGGCGCCAGCCGCCACAGTCTTGCCAGCCCAAGGGATAGCAGGTCGCCGCGCTTGGAGGTCACCAGCGCGTGCAGCTCATCAAGCACCACCCGCCGAAGCGATGAAAACAGGAACGGCGCATCATCGGAGGAGAGCAGCAGAGCAAGTTGTTCGGGCGTCGTCAGCAGGATGTCAGGCGGGTAGCGCCGTTGCCGCTGCCGGCGCGACACTGGCGTATCGCCGGATCGGGTCTCGATCTTTATCGGCAGGCCCATTTCGCCGACCGGAGATTCCAGATTGCGGGCGATATCGACCGCGAGCGCCTTCAGCGGAGAAATATAAAGCGTGTGAAGGCCGGAGGGCCGAACAATGCCGCGACCGGTCGATGCAAGCGTTGGCTTTGCAAACTTCCCCGATCCCCGTCCATCGGATAACGCGGGAGCCAGCTCAACCAGGGTCGGCAGGAAGCCGGCCAACGTCTTTCCGGCGCCGGTGGGCGCGATCAGCAGGGCGGACTGGTCCTCACGAGCTTTGGCCAGCAATTCCATCTGATGGGGACGCGGCACCCAGCCACGCGCGGCAAACCATTGGCGGAAACGCTCCGGCAACAGATCGGCATCGGCAATGAGTTCGAGGCGCCTCACCCGTCCTCCCTACGCCAGAGCCGGACGGGCGTCGAGGCTCATCCTCGCCCTCATTATTTTTCCGCGACAACGACGAGACTTGGAACCGGCATGCCGTTTTCATGGCGCGTGGACGACGGTTCGATCTGGCAAAGCGGGAATTCCGCTGCCGCGAGGCAAGATCGCACATAAGCCAAGCCGTGGGCGTAGCGAAGGCCCTGCCCGATCACGATGCCATCCTCCTCGTGGGTTTCCAGCGTGAAAACCAGGAGACCTCCAGGCCGGAGAACCCGGCTAGTCTCGCGGAGCACGGGACCGAGGTCATCTAGATAGACCATGGCATCAGCGGCCAGCACGAGATCAGCGCTCGCTTCCGCCTGGCGCTTCAGGCCTTCGACCATGTCGGCGACCTCCAGTTCGGCATAAAGACCGGTGGTGCGCGCTTGCTTGATCATGCCCGGCGACAGATCAATGCCGATGAATTCATCGACCTGTCCGGCAAAGGCGGAGGCCGCCAATCCCGTCCCGCAGCCGAGATCGATGGCCCGGCGGAACAACGCCGGTCTGCCTGCCTGTGAACGCGCCGCCAACACCGCCTTGAACAATAGAGCTGGCCCGCAATAGCCGAGGTCGCCGACAAGGGACGAATCAAAGCGCGGCGCATATTGATCGAACAGCGAACGCACATAGGCCGGCGGCAGGGCGCTGATCTCGGCGGCGCCAAGCCGCATCAGCCGCGGCAGCGCGCCGTGCCGGTCTTCCGGATCGGCTTTTCGCGCCTCTTCATAGGCCGCGACCGCTTGCTCGCGCTGACCAAGCTTTTCATGGATCTCACCCATGGTGAACCAGGCGGAAGCAAAGCCCGGCGCGAGTTCGACCGACTGCCCTAACAAATCCAGCGCAGCCTCAAGATCGCCGCGCAATTGCAGGTCTCGCGCGAAATCGAACCTTCGGTCGGCGACCAGATCGCCGGAAGACAAAAACAGTCGCGTCGACATCGTGGAACTGGTCCGAAAAGCGATGGAATGGACGTAGCAGGCTCGAACGGGGACCTATCCTGCCTATATAGCAGACATGCGCCCACAGGACATCCTGACGCCCACGAGCGCCGGCCTCTGCTGCAAGGCGGGCGGCTTTCATATCGATCCTGTCCGCCCGGTCGACCGGGCCATCATCACGCATGGCCACTCCGATCACGCGCGGCCCGGTCATGGTGCGGTGCTCGCCACCCGTGAAACGCTGGACATGATGCGGCTGCGCTATGGCGACAATTTCGCCGGGAGTACGCAGGCGGTCGCCTATGGTGAGGAATTCCGTCTTGGCGATGTCACCATCAAATTCCATCCTGCCGGGCACGTTTTGGGCTCGGCACAGATCGCGGTTGGCCGGAAAAACATCCGCATCGTTGCTTCCGGCGACTACAAGGACGCGCCCGACCCGACCTGTATTCCCTTCGAAGCCGTGCCCTGCGACGTCTTCATCACCGAGGCCACTTTCGGCCTGCCAGTATTTCATCATGGCGATGCGGCCGCCGAGGTCGAAAAACTGCTCGCCTCGGTGAAACTGTTTCCTGAACGCGCCCATCTGGTCGGCGCCTATTCGCTCGGCAAGGCGCAGCGTGTGATCGCGTTGATCCGAGCGGCTGGCTTTGATGCGCCGATCTATCTGCATGGCGCGATGGAAAAGATCACCAGCTATTATCAGAGCCACGGGGTGGCGCTTGGCGACCTCCGGCCGGTCCGCGGCATGAAGAAAGCCGAACTGGCCGGCACCATCACCTTGGCGCCGCCTTCGGCCACGTCCGACATCTGGACGCGGCGCTTTCCAGATCCCGTGACCGCCTTTGCCTCCGGCTGGATGCGGGTACGCGCCCGCGCCCGGCAGCGCGGCATCGAGCTGCCGCTTGTGATATCCGACCATGCCGATTGGCAAGGTCTGACCCGGACGATCGAAGCGACCGGGGCTGGCGAGGTCTGGGTAACCCATGGCCAGGAGGACGCGCTGGTGCATTGGTGCCAGACCAGGGGCCTGAAGGCGCGACCGCTCGATCTGATCGGCTACGGCGAGGAAGACGAAGGCGAAGCAGCCCCAGGAGCAGGCGAGGAATGAACCGCTTCGCCGAATTGCTTGACCGTCTTTCCTATGAGCCTGGCCGCAACAACAAGCTTCGGCTGATCGAAAATTATCTTCGCGAGGTCGAGGATCCCGACCGGGGCTATGCGCTGGCCGCACTCACCGGCGCGCTTTCCTTCAAGCACGCCAAGCCGGGCGTCATCCGCGAGTTGATTGCCGCCCGCACCGATCCCGTCCTGTTCGGCCTGTCTTACGATTACGTCGGCGATCTCTCGGAAACCGTGGCGCTGATGTGGCCCCCGGAAGCGAGGCTTCCACACAACAATCCGCCGCCGCCCACCCTGACCGAAGTGGTCACAACGCTTCGTACCCTCGGCAAGACCGAGTTGCCCGGTCAGCTCGCGCGCTGGCTCGACGAGCTCGACGAGACCGGCCGCTGGGCGCTGTTGAAACTGGTCACGGGTGCGATGCGCATCGGCATATCGGCAAGGCTTGCAAAGACTGCCGCAGCCGCTTTGGGGAATAAGGACGCGCATGAGATCGAATTGATTTGGCCAGGACTGACGCCGCCTTATGTCGATTTATTCGCCTGGCTCGAGGGGCGCGGCGACAAGCCGGTCAACCGCGACCCGGCGCCGTTCCGGCCAGTGATGTTGGCGCATGCCATCGAGCCGGATGATTTCGCCCGCCTGGATGCGGCCGATTACGTTGCCGAATGGAAATGGGACGGCATCCGCGTGCAGGCGGTTTGTGGCCGCGACGAAAAGGGTCAGATCGCAAGCCGGCTTTATTCGCGCAGTGGCGAGGACATCACCCGGAGCTTCCCAGATCTATTGCCCTCGTTGTCCCTGCCAGGCGCCATTGACGGCGAATTGCTCGTGGTCCGTGACCACAAGGTGCAGACCTTCAACGTGCTGCAGCAACGGCTCAACCGCAAAGTGGTTTCACCCAAGCTGGTCCGCGATTATCCAATTCACCTGCGCGCCTACGATCTGCTGGCTGAAGGCGACACCGATTTGCGGGAGCTGACCTTCGTTGAGCGCCGGACCCGGCTCGCGGAATTTATCGCCGGCCTCGGTGATCCCCGCATCGATCTGTCGCCCATCATTCCCTTCACGAACTGGGACGCCTTGATGGCGGCACGCGCCGATCCTGCTTCCGCCGGCGCGGGAGCCGATGCCGACGCTGTCGAGGGCGTGATGTTAAAGCGCCGCGATGCTGTCTATCTGCCGGGCCGGCCCAAGGGTCAGTGGTGGAAATGGAAGCGCGACCCGCATGTGATCGATGCCGTCCTGATGTATGCCCAGCGCGGCCATGGCAAGCGTTCCTCCTATTATTCGGACTACACCTTCGGCGTTTGGACGTCAGGCGAGCAAGGCGAGCAGCTGGTCCCGGTTGGCAAGGCCTATTTCGGCTTCACCGACGAGGAATTGCTGCAGATCGATCGTTTCGTGCGCCGCAACACCATCGAGAAGTTTGGCCCGGTGCGCGAGGTCGTCCATGAACCGGAGCAGGGGCTGGTGCTGGAAGTCGCCTTCGAGGGGCTGGCGCGATCCCCGCGTCACAAATCCGGGGTGGCGATGCGCTTCCCCCGGATCAGCCGGCTGCGCTGGGACAAGCCGCCGCGTGAAGCCGACCGGCTGGAAACGCTGGAGCGGATGCTGAAGACCGAAGGGGTGGCGTGAAAAGCGCCTCGGCCGCCATTGACGGCCGCCGCCCGGTTCCCCATTTGCCTGACGGCAGCTACAATGCCCTTCCGTGCTGGAGAGCCGAATCGATGCCGAACGACGCCAGAGAATTGCCGGTCGCCCAAGACGGTCTTTACCGATTCCTCGGGGGTTCGCCGCTCGCCGTGGCATTTCGACTGATCCTGCTGTCGATCCTGGTCGGCGTGGTGCTCGCCACCATCGGCTTCGACCCCTGGAATATCCTGACCAGCATTCGCATCCTGTTTCAGCGCATCTGGGATCTCGGCTTCGACGCGGTGAATTGGCTGTGGCGCTACTTCCTGCTGGGCGCGGTCATCGTGATCCCGCTGTGGCTCCTGTCGCGCCTGTTCGCGCCACGCGGGCGGTAGCCGCGCGATCGTTCGGCGATAAATCGATACCGTGACATCGGACGGGACCACGCCCACCGCGCCCGCGCTCAAGCCGTCCTCCGTAAACACAGCGTCTGTCTTTGCCATCGCCGGTCCGGCGATGGCTGCCAATCTGACGACGCCGTTGATCGGCATTGTCTCTACAATTGCGATCGGCCGGCTGCAGGACCCGACTTTTCTCGGCGGAGTCGCGATCGCATCCGTCATTTTCGACTGCCTGTTCTGGCTGTTTGCGTTTCTGCGGATGGGCACGCTGGCCTTCACCGCCCAGGCGCTTGGCGCCGGCGAAACCTCGGAAATCCAGATTTTGCTCTGGCGCGGGCTGGTGCTGGCGGCGCTGACAGGGTTTGTAATTGTCGCGCTGCAATGGCCGCTGACGCATGGCTTGCTTCGCGCGATGGGAGGCAGCGAGCCCGTGACCCGCGCGGCCGAGACCTATATCGCCGTGCGCATCTGGTCCGCCCCACTCGCCCTGGCGAACTATGTCATTCTCGGATGGCTGATTGGACGGAGCCGCCCGCGGCTGGCGCTTGGCATTCAGATCGCCATCAATCTCACCAACATGGCGGCCACCGTCGTACTCGTGCTGGTTTTGAACGCAGGCATCATGGGCGCGGCAGCCGCAGCCGTGATCGCAGAAGGTGTGGGGTTGTGGCTTGGCCTCCTTGTCGCTCGCCGCCTCGGCGGCGCCATGCTCACTATCCAGTGGGCAAGCCTGTTTAACCGCACCAAGATGACCCGAATGCTGGCGGTCAATCGAGACATTAAGATCCGCACCGCCGCGCTCATTGCCGCGCTCCTGTTCTTCAATGCGCAGGGCGCGCGAGCCGGGGACGTGACGCTCGCGGCGAATGCCGTTCTCAATAATTTCCTTTTGCTCAGCGCCTTTTTCCTCGATGGTCTCGCCAACGCCGCCGAGCAATTATGCGGTCAAAGCTATGGGGCGCGCGACCCCGTTTTATTTGCCGGTGCCAAACGGCTCGTGGTGCTTTGGGGCCTGGCCTTCGCCGTCGCGGTCACCGTGATTTTCGCACTGTTCGGTGGCGCCTTGATCGATCTCATGACCGCGAGCGCCGATGTCCGTCAGGGCGCGCGCGATTATCTCGGCTTCGTGGTGCTCGCGCCGGGGTTCGCTGTCCTGGCCTTTGCTTATGATGGTATCTATGTCGGCGCCACCTGGGCACGCGAGATGCGAAATCTGATGATCCTGTCGCTGGCGCTGTTTCTGGTCGCCTGGTGGGTGCTGCGGCCATTCGGCAATAGCGGATTGTGGAGCGCGCTTCTGGTGTTTTACGCCGCGCGCAGCGGGCTACAGGCGCTGCGCTATCCGGCTCTGTTCCACGCGAGCTTCGTTCAAAGGCTCTAAACCGGCCACTCCTCGGCGGTGATGGCGGCGGCATCCGCGCCGACGATTTCCGAAAGCGAATCCCGCCCGGTCCGCAATAGCGTCGAGGAGAGATCGTTCTTGATGGCCTCCACGAGGCCCACACCCTTATAGACCATCGCGGAATAGAGCTGGATCAGGCTGGCGCCAGCGCGGATCTTGGTCAGCGCGGCGCCCCCGGAATCGATGCCGCCGACGCCAATCAGCGGAAACGCCCCTTCCGCGCGCACATAGGTTTCGGCCACCATGCGGGTCGATAGCCGAAATAGCGGCCGCCCCGACAATCCGCCCTGCTCCTTGGCCCGCGCCTGCTCACGCAGACTCGTGGGGCGCGCCAGCGTGGTATTGGCGACGATCATACCGTCGATGCGACGGGAGCGGGCGATGTGAACAATTTCGTCCAACTCGTTGAGGCTGAGATCGGGCGCGATCTTGAGCAGCACCGGTGAATCACCGGCATTTTTTTGTACCCGCTCGCGCGCATCGATCACGCGGGTGAGGAGATCATCAAGCGCGGCGGCCTGCTGCAGATTGCGCAGGCCCGGCGTATTCGGCGACGACACATTGACAGTGAAGTAGCTCGCAACCGGCGCGAAGGTCTCGATCAACCGGACATAGTCGCCGACACGATCGGCCGAATCCTTGTTGGCGCCGATATTGACGCCAACGATGCCGCCATGGTTCGCGCGCGCCGCCAAGCGTCGCAGCACCGCTTCCGCGCCGTCATTATTGAAACCCATGCGGTTGACCACCGCCTCGTCGCGCTCCAGCCGGAACAGCCGCGGCCGCGGATTGCCGATTTGCGGCTTTGGCGTCACGGTACCCACTTCGACGAACCCGAATCCCAATCGCAGTAATCCATCGGGAGCTTCGGCGTTCTTGTCGAACCCGGCCGCCATGCCGATCGGATTGGGAAAGTTCAGGCCGAAAGCTCGCACCGCGAGCTTGCTGTCTTCTTCTCGGGGCCGCAGGGGCGGCAACAGCCGCAAGCCCTGAATCGCCAGGCGATGGGCATCCTCCGGATCGAACCAGCGCAACAGCGGCAGCGAGAATGCATCAAAGGCCCGGATCACGGCGCGAGCTCCGGAATTTCATGAGTGCCGTCTGGCCGCGCGTGCAGGGTCTGGACACCGAGAACTGTTCCGAGATCAAGCGGCCCATAAAGATGCGGGAAAAGCTGATCATGGCGCGACCTTTCCCAGCGGAGCGCATCGCCGAGCGCGTCAGCGTCGACCGCGATCAGGAACAGCCCTGTCTGGCCCTGGAAATGCTTGCGAAGCGTTTCCGCCACCTGGGCGGCGGCGGAGAAATGGATGAAACCATCGCGCGCATCATCCGCGCTGCCGCGATAGACACCCTGCCGTTCGGCCTCGCGCCAGGAAGATGCCGGGCAAATCTTGTAGATCCTGCGCACTGACGGGATTTCCTCGCTGTCCGTCGTTTTCTTGTCGGTCACGCTGAACGCGCCAAAGCGCCGTCGATCATGGCAACCGCGTTGGCGATGCCGTAGACGGCAACGAAGGAGCCGAAGCGCGGCCCCTTCTGCTGCCCGAGCAGTACCTGATAGAGCATATTGAACCAGTCGAGCGAAACGCCGGGGCGGCCATCCTTGCCTTTCTTCACCGCATCGAGGAACGGCTCGCGGCGGCCTATCTCATAGACAACGTTCTGAATCTCCTCGGCCGTCGATTGGGTCGGCAATTGCGACAGCGCATCGCGCAGATCCTGCAAGGCTGCCCGCTCGCTTTCGGTAGGCTCGCGGAACTGCTTCGTCGGCGCGACAAAGTCGCGATAATAATTGATGGCATAGCCGACCATCGCATCGAGCTCGGGATGGCTCTCGGGCGTCACGCCCGGCCGATACCGGCCGATGAAGCCCCATAACGTGGCGGCGTTCTCGGCATTGGACGACGACACCAGCGTCAGCAACAACTGGAAGGTGACGGGCATATCCACCGTGGGTGGATGGCCGGAATGAATGTGCCACACCGGATTGGTGAGCTGTTGCTTGGGATCCTGGCGCGAGAACCCATCCAGGAACTGCTGATATTCATCGACGTTGCGCGGAATGACATCGAAATGAAGCCGCTTGGCGGCCTTGGGCTCGCGATACATGAACAGCGACAGCGATTGTGGCGAGGCGTAGCGCAGCCATTCCTCGATGGTCAGCCCGTTGCCCTTGGATTTGGAAATCTTCTGGCCCTTATCGTCGAGGAATAATTCGTAATTGAATCCCTCCGGCGGCCGCCCGCCGAGCGCCGCGCAGATCTTGCCGGACAGCTTGACTGAATCGATCAGGTCCTTGCCGGCCATTTCATAGTCGACGCCGAGCGCGACCCAGCGCATCGCCCAATCCGGCTTCCATTGCAGCTTGCAATGACCGCCAGTGACGGGAACCGTGATGCGTTCGCCGCTTTCGGGATCGTCATAGGAAACCGTTCCGGCTCTGACATCATGCGCCACCACCGGCACCTGCAGCACCACGCCGGTGCGCGGACAGATCGGCAGGAACGGCGAATAGCTTGCCGCACGCTCCTCGCGCAGGCTCGGCAGCATGATCGCCATCACTTCGTCGAGACGCTCCAGCACGCGCAACAGCGTCGCATCGAAGCGGCCCGAGGTATAATACTCGGTCGAGCTGGCGAATTCGTAATCGAAGCCAAACGTATCCAGGAAGGATCGCAGCCGCGCATTGTTATGTGCGCCGAAGCTTGGATGGGTGCCGAAGGGATCGGGTACCCGCGTTAGCGGCTTTCCGAGATACTGCGAGAGCATGTCTTTGTTAGGCACATTATCCGGGACCTTGCGCAGACCATCCATGTCGTCGGAGAAGGCCAGAAGCCTCGTCTTGATCTTGTCCTCGGTCAGCACGCGAAACGCGTGGCGCACCATGGTGGTGCGCGCGACCTCGCCGAAGGTGCCGATATGCGGCAGGCCCGAAGGGCCGTAGCCGGTTTCGAACAGCACCTCGTCCTTGGGATCTTTTTTCAGCCGCGCGACGATCGCCTTGGCCTGCTCGAAAGGCCAGGCATTGGATTGTTCGGCCAGCGCCCGCAGTTCGCCGGGGCTGATAGGATCGGTCATCGACATCAAGTGGGTCTCCGGCCCCGGAACCTATGGCGTTTTCGAGCGAAAGCCTGCCCCGGACTTGATCCGGGTCGATACCGGTTCGTGTAAAGAAAACGCGTCAAAATAACAAACTAGAGCTTCGGTTCTGATTCAATCAGAACCGAAATAGCTCTAACGGCTCCGGATTCAATTGCAACAGGGCGCAGGCGGCGCAAGCCGGTCAGCGAAGGCGTTGTCAGAACGGGCTCACCGAGAAATAACGCAGCCAGAGGTCGGTAAAACGGCCCTTTTCCCAGACTCGGAACAGCGCCCAGTTCAGGGCCTGTCGCAACAGATCGTTGCCCTTTCTTACGCCTATACCGATGCCTTCGCCGAAATAGCGGTTTTCCACGAATGGCCCGCCCGAGAAGGCGCAGCAATCGCCGGAATCGGTGCCGTTGATCCAGAAAGCCAGCGCGATGCCATCGCCGAAAATGAAATCGACGTCACCGCGTTTCAACGCTTGCCGCAACGCGTCATCGTTCGGATAAGCGTGCAGCTCGGCCTCGGTGAACATCGCGTTGAGATAGGCTTCATGGGAGGAGCCGGCGATCACGCCAACTTTCTTGCCTTCGAGATATTCGGGGCGAATTTCCGCCATTGCCATGTCGCGGCGCGCGACAAAACGCGCCGGCGCGCGGTAATAGGGATCGGTGAAATCGAGCCGGGTCCGCATCTGCGGGGTGACCGCAAGCGAAGCGATGATAGCGTCTCCGCGATTGCTGCCGATGGCGTCGAGCAGGGTCTCGAACCGCCGCATCTGAATGGTGCAGGAGACTTTGATCTCCTCGCAGAGCAACCGCGCCAGATCGACATTGAATCCGGCTGGATTGCCGTCAGCGCCGGTGAAATTAAACGGCGGATAATCGGTCTCGGTCAAAAAACGGATCACGGTCAGGCGCGACAGGTCCGGACGTTCGGGTCGCCGCCGCGGGTCCCAGAAACCGGGCACCGCCTGCGGGGCAGCCGCCTTCGGAGGCGCCGTTGCTGCCGGTGGATTTGGGGCAGGAGCGACTTGGCTCGCAGTGGCCGGGGCCTGCGGGGCGGTTTCGGCCCGCGCTGGAAACGGCGATCCCGCGACTGCCAGCAAACAAAGGCAACCGGCGGCAAGCCCCTTCAAGGCCCATGCGGCGTTCGCAAGGCTCGGGGGATGAGGACGGTGGGCTTTCAGCACGACAAACAAGATGATCTGAAAAGGGCTGCCAGTTGCGGGAACGGCCTTATAGCCCATTCGCCCGACAAGGCGAATGTCGGGTGCGCTCACAAATACCGCTTCAGATCGGTAGCCGCTTCCTCGGGCTTGCGATTGAGATTGAACGGCGAGACGAACCGGCCGTCGCGGTCCATCAGATAGATCAGCGCGGTGTGGTCCATGGTGTAGTCGCCATCCTTGGACGGCACCTTCCGGGCATAGACCCGGTATTCCCTGAGCACGTCGGCAACGGTGGCAGGCGGCCCGGTAAGCCCCTTCAGATGCGGGTCGAAGCTCGAGAGATAGCTCTTGATGGTGCCCACATCGTCGCGCTCGGGATCAACCGACACGAAATAGGCGTTCACGCGGTCGGCGTCCGCGCCCATGGCCTTGAGCACTTCCGACATCTCAAACAGGGTGGTCGGACACACATCGGGGCAATGGGTATAGCCGAAGAAGATCAGGGTCGGGCGGCCCTTGAGGCTCTGATCGGTGACGGTCTGGCCCGATTGATCGGTCAGCTGGAAAGGCCCGCCGATCGCCGCTGGCGCAGTCACGCTGCGCAGGCCTCCCATCGCCCACAATACGACGAGGAGACCGATGACCAGACTGGCGCCAAAGGCCGCGACGATCACCAGCGGACGGATGGTCCGGTCCATCGAAAGAAATCCTCAAAGGGGGTTGAAGGACAGCCGCAACAAAAACGGCCGGCGTCACCGCCGGCCGCGTTGACGTTCGCTGGAATAAAGCTAGTCCGGCTGGCGGGCAAGCACTCCGGCCTCCGGCCTGATCACGTCACGTTGACGCGTGACGCGATCGCGGCGCGACCAGGACCGCGCCGGCGCCACTTCGGCGTCGACATAACAGGGCTTGTACATTTCCCTCAGGCTTCGGCCGCGCAGGAAGATCATATGAGGGGTCAGCCCGCCGCGCCGCGCGATCCAGCGCTTGATGGACGAGGGATACATCGAGAACAGCATCTCGGTGGCTTCGGAATTGGTTACCGCCCGCCCGTTCGGACCGAAGTCCCAGGCCGCGTGAAATCCAAGATTGGCGTTCGAGGTGACGCAGATCCGCTCCGGCGGCAGTGCGCCGAGAACGATGGTGCAGGCAGAAGCGCAGAGGCCGTCGATGATCACGCTCTCGCCGGAGTTGCGCAGATCCTCAAAGCGATCGACATAGGTGCCGATGCGACCGCCGCGATCCTCGCCGATCCGAACCACCGCCTGACTGGCCCCCATCCCCGCCAGCAGAAGGACAAGCGCGAGCAATCCCGTCAAGAATCTCATATCCCCGCCCCGTTCAACCCTGTCGAACCCGTCGTTGATCCTGTGATGCAAGATTTGGGCAGCGTGTTGCCGGATCGGAATTTTGTCCAGACGCGCGTCATCACGTCCATCAAATTCAACGTGAGTGTTGCCGCCGCGCTGCACTAAGGCTAGTTCCGAGGTCCCAAAGTGGAACAGCTCGTGCCGACTCTTCGAAGTCCGCAAGCCGCGCTGGCAGCTGTCACGCGAAATTCGCTAAGCCATCGACCCGAGCAACTTTATGATTCAAGCGCCGCTTTCTATTTCGGCAGGCTTGAACGAGATCGCGGCAGGCGATGCAGCCCTGTCAAACTAGCTCCACCTTCGACGGAAGTGTCGTTGACCGGCGCATACCGCAGGGGCTTCAATTGAACCCGCGCAGGGTTCCGCTCGGTTGAGCGCGCGCCTTGTCAGTAACGGCACCGCGATGGACCGGTGGGCCGCGTGGGAAAACAGGGGGAAACGACATGGGCATGGATGCCGATGTCATCGTCGTCGGCGGCGGCCTTGCCGGGCTCGTGGCTGCCACGGAGATCGCCGACGCCGGCAAGCGCGTTATGGTCATGGACCAGGAAGGGGAACAAAGCCTGGGCGGCCAGGCGTTCTGGTCACTGGGCGGACTGTTCCTCGTTGATACGCCTGAACAGCGGCGCCTCGGCATCAAGGATAGTTACGATCTGGCGCTGCAGGACTGGATGGGCGCCGCCGGTTTCGACCGCGACGAGGACCTATGGCCGCGGCGCTGGGCGGAAGCCTATGTGGCCTTTGCCGCCGGCGAGAAGCGCGGCTGGCTCCGCGCGATGGGGCACCGGATCTTTCCCGTCGTGGGCTGGGCGGAGCGTGGCGGCGCTGACGCGATGGGCCATGGCAATTCAGTACCGCGATTTCACGTCAGCTGGGGGACGGGACCGGGCGTGGTCGAGCCCTTCGAGCGACGTGCCCGCGAGGCGGCAGCGAATGGCCGCCTGATTTTCAAGTTCCGCCATCGCGTCGATGCGCTCTCGGTGACCAATGGGGCCGTCGACGGCGTTTCCGGCACTATCCTCGAACCCGACGCGATCGGGCGGGGCATGAGCAGCTCGCGGAAAGCAGTCGGCGAGTTCTCGCTGCGCGCGCCGGCCGTAATCATCGCCTCCGGCGGGATCGGCGGCAACCACGATCTGGTCCGGCAGAACTGGCCACAACGGCTGGGTACCCCGCCGGCTCACATGATCTCCGGCGTACCTGCGCATGTCGATGGACGCATGCTCGGGATCGCGGAAGGAGCCGGTGCGCGGCTGATCAACCGCGACCGGATGTGGCACTATGTGGAAGGCATCCATAACTGGTCGCCGATCTGGCCGATGCACGGCATCCGCATCCTGCCCGGCCCGTCCTCGATGTGGTTCGATGCCTTCGGGCGCCGTCTACCCTCGCCGTTGTTTCCCGGCTCCGACACGCTGGCGCAGCTGCAATACATCATGCACTCGGGCCGCGACTATTCATGGTTCGTGCTGACGCAGGCGATCATCAAGAAGGAATTCGCGCTCTCCGGCTCCGAGCAGAACCCCGACCTTACCGGCAAGAGCTGGCTCGCCACCTTGCGCCGCGCCACCAACAAGGGCGCACCGGCGCCGGTCGAAGCCTTCAAGGCCAAAGGCGCGGATTTCGTGGTGCGCGACAATCTCGCCGAGCTGGTTTTGGCCATGAACGCGCTCAGCGGCGAAAATCTGCTGGAGCTTGCGCACCTGCAACGCCAGATCGAGGCGCGCGATCGCGAGATCAAGAACCCGTATGTCAAAGATACGCAGGTGATGAACATCCACAATGCGCGACGCTATGTGGGCGACCGCCTGATTCGCACCGCGGCGCCACATCGCATTCTCGATCCCGCGCACGGGCCTTTGATTGCGGTGAAGCTCAACATCCTCACCCGCAAGACGCTGGGAGGACTCGAGACTGATCTCGACAGTCGCGTGTTCGGATCAAACGGCGAAATCATCCCGGGGCTTTATGCGGCCGGCGAAGCGGCGGGCTTCGGCGGCGGTGGCGTGCACGGCTATCGCTCGCTGGAAGGCACCTTCCTCGGTGGTTGTCTTTTCTCGGGCCGCAATGCCGGGCGCGCGGCGGCGAAGGTGGCCGGTTAGCAGAGCATGACCTAGCTAGTTTACGGCCGTTACCTGTGCAGAGATCTTAATTGGTCCGAGCCTTCGAACCGACTCTCTACAAACGGCTCATGCCAAGCAGGTGATGGAGCGGGCGAAGGGAATCGAACCCTCGTATGCAGCTTGGGAAGCTGCCGTTCTACCATTGAACTACGCCCGCGATCGCCGGCGGCAATCTATTGAAGAAAATCCGGGATGTCCATTTGCCGGATGCCTACCGGATTGAAGCTCGTTCGCCAGGCCTATCATCTTCATAGCCGGGCGATAGCCGCCTGAACAAGGGCGCCGCTTGCGTTCGCCCATGCCAGGCTAGTCCACCGCAGCAGAAGGCAAGACGCGGATGCCCGGCGCTCCAGCGCGAACGCGCGTCGCGCTTTTGACCGGGCATAACGAGGCCGGTATCCGTGCAAATCTTGCCGCGCAACACCCTCGCCTCGTCCCTTTAACCTCTTCTTCATTTTTTGGATGCGGGCGATTGTGACGGTGCTATGATGACTGGAGTGGTGGGGTAGCGTGATGGCGGGGCGTGGGTACGCGATTTTCGAGACGGCGATCGGCCATTGCGGCATCGCATGGAGCGTAGCCGGCATTTTGAGCGTGCAATTGCCCGAGGCGCGAGAGCTCGAAACCCGCCGTCGCCTGCTCCTGCAATTTCCCGACGGCCGCGAGCAGCGCCCGACTGCGAATGCCGAAATCGCGATCGAGAACATCACAGCCACATTACGGGGTGGCGAGGCTGATTTTGCCGATGTCGCGCTCGACTTGGCCGGCATCCATGCCTTCAACCAGAGGGTCTATCGCTACATCCAGGGCATTCCACGCGGCGAGACCCGCACCTATGGCGAGGTGGCCACGGCCCTGCATCTTTCGGGCGCTGTCCATTCGGTGTCGCAGGCGCTGGCGCGCAACCCCTTCGTTGTCATCGTTCCCTGTCACCGCGTGCTGGAGGCCGGCAGCTATACCGATCGGATGTCGGCCAATGGCGGGGTGATTTCCAAGCGCCGCCTGCTGTCGATCGAAGGCGCCGCGCCGACCGCGAGCAAGACGCTGTTCGACGTGCTGCTGCCAACTTCCCGTCCCCACCCGCAGGGCTAAAGCGCAAAAGCGCCCGAATGGAGGGGGGATGGCTTCCATCGAGAAAACCCTGCTGATCGAAGCATCGGCGGAAAGCGTGTGGGACGCCGTGCGCGATTTTGGCGCGCTGCATCGGCGGCTGGTGCCAGGGTTCGTGCGCGATACAAAACTTGAGGGCGACGCCCGCATCGTCAGTTTCGGCAACGGCACGGTGGCGCGCGAGCTTCTGGTCGATTGCGACGACAGCAAGCGACGGCTGGTTTACGCCGTCATCAGCGAGCGTATCCAGCATTACAACGCCGTCGTGC
>Ga0207702_10000099_pt1 | contig 100461 bp, 102 predicted proteins | sample KBSCornC62_FD_184302 | JGI IMG/M metagenome (GOLD analysis project Ga0207702, IMG submission 184302) | Corn rhizosphere microbial communities from Kellogg Biological Station, Michigan, USA - KBS Corn C6-2 (SPAdes) (version 2) | ecosystem: Host-associated > Plants > Roots > Rhizosphere > Soil ...
AGGTTCCGGCGGCGATCGTCACGCAGGACTCGCATTCGCCGCAGGGCGCGACCGTCGGCCCGCCGCGCTCGCAGTTCAGCGAGCGGGCCAGGATCTTCGCCATCGAGGTCTTGCCGGTGCCGCGCGAGCCGACGAAGAGGTAGGCGTGGTGGACCTTGCCCTGCTCGACCGCGTTGCGCAGGGTGCGGACGACGTGGGTCTGCCCGACGACCTCGTCGAAGGACCCGGGACGGTGGCGGCGGTAGAGGGAAGTCGACTCGCTCATGCGGCTCTCGGGCCAGTGTATCCACGCCTCCTCGGCGCTCCTCTCCGACGTGTCTGACTTCCTGCCCCTTATAGGGGGGCGGAAGTCAGACACCCCCTCCGGTACCGTGCCGCGCGTGCCGAAGGGGGCCCGCAACTGGCTGACGCCCGCCGCCTGGGTCACCGCGGTGACGGCCGCGCTGCTGCTGATCTTCCCCACCGGCTTCCCCAACTACGACACGATCTACGCCCTGGTCTGGGGCCGCGAACTGGCCCACGGCCAGAGCCCTGACTACGGCGCCGCCCTGCCGCCGACCCCCCACCCGCTGGCCGACCTGCTCGGCCTGATCACGACGCCGATCGGCGACGGCGCGATCACGGTGACGATGATCGTCGCCTACGTCTCCCTCGCCCTCTGCGGCTACCTCGTCTACCGCCTCGGCACGATCTGGTTCGACCGCTGGATCGGCATCGCCGCCGCCGCCATCGTCCTCACCCGAGCCCCCTACCTCTCCAACGGCCTCCGGGCCTACGTAGACCTCCCCTACATCGCCCTTTGCCTGGGCGCCCTAACCATCGAGGCCAAAAAGCCCCGCGCCGGCTGGCCCGTTCTTGCTCTACTCGCTCTCGCCGGTCTCCTGAGGCCCGAGGCCTGGGGCTTCTCGATCGCCTACCTCCTCTACCTCTGCGTAGACCCCGAAAAGCTGCGGCCTGGAGGACGGGAGAGGGCACCCCTCGAACGGGCGGATACTCAAAAAGCCGGCCTAATTAGGCCGGCTTTTGTCCGGGCGAGGGGTGCCCTCTCCCGTCCCTCCCTGACGTTGGTAGCACTTGCTTTAGCCGCCCCGATCATCTGGATCGCCTTCGACGCGATCACCACGGGTGAACCCCTCTACTCGCTCACCGGCACCCAGTCGACCGTGGAAACGCTCGACCGCCACACCGGCCCGGTCGACGTGATCCTCTTCGGCCCCCGAGCCCTAGGCGAAGTCCTCCAGTGGCCCGGGATGGTCGGCGCTTTCGGCGGGGTCGTCCTCGGCTACCTCTACCTGCGCCGCCGCTCCATCCTCGGCATCGCCGCCGCCCTCCTCGCGCTGCTCGCCTTCGCCTTCCTCGGCGCCGCCGGCCTGGCGATCATCGCCCGCTACACGATGCTCGCCGCGGCGATCCTCGCGATCTTCGTCGGCGTGGCATTACTCGGCTGGCGCCTGCTCGAGCCCGGCCACCGCGCCCGCCGCCCCTGGCAGGTCTTCGCCGCCGCCGTCGCGCTGATGGTCGTCCTCTGGCTGCCGAACCAGTGGAACCTCGACTCCCGCGTCGACACCGACCTCACCGACCAGAGCCGGATCGAGAACGACCTCACCGACCTCGTCGACGCCGGCGCCTTCGAGCCACTCTGCGGCACGGTCGCCGTGCCGAACCACCGCGCCGTCCCCCGCCTGGCCTTCGGCCTCGAAATCAAGCCGACTCAGATCGTCAGTTCCAGCGAGGAAGGCGTCCCCCACCACGGCTACTTCGTCGCCCCGGCCAGCCCCTTCGTCATCCACAACTTCATCCTCGACCCGAACGACCCGACGCGGATCTCGGCGAAGCCGCCGCGTGGGTTCCAGGAAGTCGCGCGCAACGAGAGCTGGCGGGTGTACCGCCGCTGCTGAGGACGCGGCTCTACCCGCTATGCGGTTGGAAAGGCGTTGTCAGCCGTCTCGCTCTACCAGCTCAACCGCCGCGTGGGTCTGGGCCGCCAAGGTCGGGTCGGCCAGGTCGACCTGCGGCGGCAGCTCGACATGGAGGTCGTCCGAAGGGTCGAGCCGGGCACACAGGCCGCGCGAGCGGGAGTCGAGGACGTGGCCACCGCGGCTGCGGTCGGCGCTGATGAAGTGCAGGTGGTAGCCGGCGACCTCGATTCCCTCGACATAGGTGGGGAAGCGGAAGCCGAGCATCGTCCCCTGGAGGTCGCGCAGCTCGAAGACGTGCTGGTCGGCGACGACCTCGGTCAGCGGCCGGTAGGGCGGCTCCTGCCGCGGGACCGAGCGGGCGCGGACGAGGTCGAAGCGGCCTTCAAGGCGGACTGCGCAGGAGGAGGAGGCGTCGGGGGCCAGCTCGTCGAGGCGCGCCAGCAGCTCTTCGTGCGTCAGCTTTTCGTCAGGGAGCTGCTCGTCGACCGTCGGCTCGAAGGCGGTGACGACGGCGAACGGCGTCCGCTCCTCGGGTCCGACCTCGGTGACGTTGCCGTCGATGTCGGCGCGAAAGAAGCCGCCGTCGATCGCGATCATCTCGCCGTCGAGGTGGTTGAGCGTCCCCAGCCCGAGGTCGCCGTGCTCGGCCAGCTCGCGGAAGCTGAGGTCGCCCTCGAAGGCGCCGTCGAGCAGGGCCCCGATCGTCGAGGCCTGGAAGAGCACATGCGGCTCCCGCTCCTCGTGCAGGTCGGCGCGGCGCATCGACTCAACGTGCAGCGACCGGATCCAGCGCTCGTCCAACATCGGCGCGGGAGTCTTTCAGCAAACGCGCCGCCGACCGTCACAGAACAAAAGGTGCGGTCGTGAAACCATCGGTGTCGATGGCGGCAATCGAGCTGAGAGACGTGGTCAAGATCTTCGGGCCGATCACGGCCGTCGACGGCCTCGACCTGGAGGTGCCGGAGGGCATCTGCCTCGGCCTGCTCGGGCCCAACGGCGCCGGCAAGTCGACGACGATGCGGCTGCTGACCGGGCAGGCGATCGCCGACTCCGGCGAGCTGCGCGTGCTCGGGCACGAGCTGCCCGCCGAAGCGAAGACGGCGCGCGGGCAGATGGGCGTCGTCCCCCAGCTCGACAACCTCGACGTCGACGTCACGGTCGAGGACAACCTGGCGATCTTCGCCCGCCTCTACCGGGTACCCGACGTCGGCAAGGCGGTGGACAAAGCGCTCGACATCGCCCGCCTGCGGGAGCGGCGCGGAGCCGCCGTCGACGAGCTATCGGGCGGGATGCGGCGGCGGCTGCTGCTCGCCCGCGGCCTCGTCCACGAGCCGCGCCTCATCCTCCTCGACGAGCCGACCGTAGGCCTCGACCCCCAGATCCGCACCGAGCTGTGGACGCTGATCGGCGAGCTGAAAGCGCGCGGGACGACGATCCTGATGTCGACGCACTACATCGAGGAGGCCGAGCGCCTCGCCGACGAGGTGGCGGTGATGCACCAGGGCAAGATCATCAGCCGCGGCCGCCCGGTCGAGCTGATCACCGAGCACGCCGGCCGCCTCACCGCCGAGGTCTACGGGCCGCCGGAACGCCTTGCCGAGACCCGCGCCGAAGCTGAATCGCAGGGGCTGGCAGTGCGCCCGGCCGGGCCGGCGATCGCGATCGTCGGCTCCGAGCGGGCCGGGAACGGGGCGATCCCCGAGGACGCGGTCACCCGCGCCGCCACGCTCGAGGACGTGTTCGTCCTGTTAACCGGCGAGGAGGCGGAGTGATGCCAGGGCGCTGCAAACCTGCGCATTTCGAGGTCTTCGGTCGGCCTCCTCGGGTCACGCACAAACAAGTGCGCTCCCCTCGTCAGCCTCCCTGCATCCCCCGAACTGCTTGGTTTTCGCGCCCGGGGAGCATTTTGTGAGGCGGTTGGAACCCGCCGCCATTTTCGGGGTGATGAGCCGCGAGGTCGCCAACTTCCGCACCTACTGGAAGGGGACCACCTTCTCCAGCGTGATGGAACCGCTGGTCTACCTGCTCGCTTTCGGCCTCGGCCTCTCGGCGACGCTGGTCGACGAAGTCAACGGCGTCCCCTACGTACAGTTCGTCGGCACCGGGATGGTGGCGACGGCGGTGATCTTCTCCTCCGCGATCCCGGCGATGTTCGGCACCTTCGTCAAGCACCGCTTCCAGAACACCTACGACGCGATCCTCGCCGCTCCGGTCGACGTCGAGGAGCTGGTCAGCGCCGAGATGCTCTGGATCGGGATCCGCTCCGGCACCTACGGCTGCGTGCCGCTACTGGTGACGATCGCCTTCGGCCTCGACCCGGCGCCGGGGATGCTGCTGACCCCGCTCTTCTGCTTCGCCACCGCCCTCGGCTTCGCCGGTTTCGGGGTGGCGATGGCGGCGACGGTGGCCAAGATCGATCAGTTCAACTACGTCACCGCGCTCTGCATCACGCCCCTGTTCCTCGTCGCCGGTACCTTCTTCCCGATCGAAGGGCTCCCGCACGGGTTCCAGATCGTCGCCCAGATCAACCCCCTGCACCAGCTGGTCGAACTGGTCCGCGCCGGCGCCTTCGGCTTCGAATGGGCCGACGTCGCCCGCTTCGCCTTCCTCGTCGCCTTCGCCCTCCTCACCTGGCGGGTGGCGATCCACCAGATGCGCAAGCGGCTGATCGACTAACTGTGAGTTGACATGGCTTTAGCGTTCCTTTAGCCTGCTTGGGCAATGTCTGATCAGCTTTCCTCCATCCCAAAGTACGTCCAGGTTCCGGTTCCCGAGCAGTACGTATCGAAAGTGATTGCGATGATCGCCGATCTGCAGCGAGAGGGGGCAGCCGGGACTGCCTCCGCGGAGAAGATCTACCTCGATGCCAATGTGGTCGCGAGAATGTACTGGGACTCCGAAGAGAGACATCGAACCCTCCTCGAGTTCATGGCTGACCACCCAGCGGTTTGGCTCTATACCAGCGATCTCGAAAACGCTCTTGGGGTGACTACGGGCTCCCGGGGGATGGCGGGTATTTTCGGAGCGTTCGGGCGTCGCTCCAAACACCGCTATGGCGGTGCTAAGCCATGGGAACTGGGGTGGGACCAGACCCGAAACGAAGCGCGGTACCGGATGACCCGAGAGGTGGCCGGATGGATCAAAGCGGCCGCGCATGGAGAATCCTGATGGACGCCACGTCGATCCAGGCGCTTGTGATCCTGCTGCTGGTTATGCAGCTGATCATCAAGAGCTGAAGTTATGGACCGTGCGCCCGTCCTCTGAAACGAGGTCACCGGGCGTGTCCGTGGTTTGAGGCTCGAGCCGGGCTCTCCTGCGGCACCCGCGGCATCCGCTTAAGGCTGCTTCCTTCCGGACCTGACCTGATTCGCGTGCCCACGTCGCGCAGGACCCGGCCGTCATCGCCGCCACCACGGCACTGACCCCGACGGCCAGTCCCTCGGAACGGTAGTCGGCCCCGCTAAGCGGATTTCGGGTGACAGGGCACCGCTGATTCCCCACCTAGCACGGTCCGTCGCCCATCCTACCGGGGCGCTCGTAGGATGGGCGGCGGTGACCTCGCTCCCGCTCGCCCACATCCAGGTGGACACCGGCTCCTTCTTCGCGGTGGTGACGGTTGCCGCGATCGCTGCGATCATCGTCGCCCTGGTGCCGAAACGGATGGCGCCGCCGGTCGTCGTGCTGGAGCTGGTGCTCGGGATCGTGATCGGGCCCCATGTCCTCAAGCTCGCCCACATCGACGACTTCGTCGAATTCTTCTCCAACCTCGGGCTGGGAATGCTCTTCTACTTCGCGGGCTACGAGATCGACTTCCAGCGGATCAAAGGGCGGCCGCTGGAGCTGGGCGCCTGGGCCTGGTTGCTCTCGGTCGCCCTCGCCTTCGGGATCGGCGGCGTCCTCGCCGGTCTCGGCATCATCGTTTCCTTCCTCTACACGGGAGCGGCGATGGCGACGACGGCGATCGGCACGCTGATCCCGATCCTGCGCGACAACGGCGAGCTGAAGACCCGCTTCGGCACCTACCTGCTTGCGGCCGGAGGAGCGGGCGAGTTCGGGCCGATCCTGCTGGTGACGCTCTTCTTCTCGACCCAGAGCGCTCTGCACGAGTCGGCGATTCTGATTGCCTTCGTCGGGTTGGCGATCGCGATCGCCGTGTTCTCGGTACGGCTGGCCTGGCAGGGCTGGCCGGCGCTGGAAAAGACCTTCGAGTCGAGTAGCCAGCTCGCGGTCCGGGTCACCGTGGTCCTCGTCTTCGGACTGGTGCTGCTGGCCAGCGACCTCGGCCTCGACGTCCTCCTCGGCGGCTTCGTCGCCGGGATGATCACGCGGATGGCGCTGAAGGGCCATGAGCTGGCGGTCTTCGAGTCGAAGCTGACGGCGGTCGGCTTCGGCTTCTTCGTCCCCTTCTTCTTCGTCACCAGCGGCATCGCCTTCGACCTCAGCGCCCTCGGCTCGGCCGAAGCGCTCGCCAAGCTCGCGCTCTTCTTCGTCCTCTTCCTCGTCGTCCGCGGCCTGCCGATGCTCCTCCTCTACGGCAGGGAGATGGACCTCCGCAACCGCACCGCCCTTGCCTTCTACTCCGCCACCGAGCTTCCCTTGGTGGTGGCGATCACGACGATCGCAATCGACGCCGGCCAGATGCACACCTCGACCGCCGCCGGCCTCGTCGGAGCCGCGATGCTCTCGACCCTCGTTTACCCGTTCGTCGGCATGGCCCTGCGCAAGGAGGCGCTCGACGAGGAGAGCGAGCGACCGGAGCCCACCGGCCCCTTCCCCGAGGGCGAGGGACCGCTTCCCCAGCCCGGCCTCGTCAGCTAGCGGCAGGCTCCGGCCGTCGTACAATCCCGGCACCCGGGCGCGTAGCTCAGTGGGAGAGCGCTCGCTTCACACGCGAGAGGTCGCTGGTTCGAAACCAGCCGTGCCCATGTCCGCAGTCGCTCCTTGACGAAAGCGATACCGTAGACATACATAAAGCTGACTTCGCCCTCACCGAACTCGGTGGCGGCCAGATGGAGACTCGCCACGAGCCCGGCTTCGCAGCTGGGATTTGGTCTGACTCCAAGCCGTCGAAGATCGAGTCCGGCGCAGGGATGAACTCGGCACTCAGAAGGGTCTCAAGCCACTCCGATGGACGAGGCCGCTGGGAGGGGTCCTCATCTCGTGACGACCACCGCCCGGTTATGACACGGGCGGCATCGCCGTCGCAATTGCATAGGAGGTATCCCATGTCCCAGGCAACGAGAGGTCGCGACGAGACCGAGTTCGAGCTGGCCGAGAAGACGGTCACGCTCCCCACCACGGCGGTCGGAAGCGCCGTCAAGAAAGCAGGCAAGCGGTTCGAGAAAGCGTTCGAGCTCCCCGAGGGAGCGGCGTTCGCGCTGGCGGCAGCGACCGTCGACCCCAGCTCTGAGCGGGCGAGGATCTCGTCGCAGAGCCCGTCGGAGCAGCTGACCCTGATCCGGACCCCCTCCAACCAGTTCCTGGCCTGTCATCTGACCCGCCTCTGGAGCTTCATGGTGACCGGGGACGGGTCGAACGGCCGCAGCCGCTACGCCCTGCAGACCGAAGCGGACGACTCGGTCCGCCCTTGGCCCATCGCCCGCCACCACAAGCCGGCGATCGTCGACTACCACGTCGAGGATCTCGCCGACATGGCAGCCGCGGTCCGTGCCAGCGCAGCCGAGATCCGCTCGCCGAAGCTGATCACCGAAATCAGCCAGCACGAGCGCGGCGTATGGAACCCTCCCGTGGTGGTGCTCGCCCGCTCCTTCGTCCGTAACGGGGAGGAGACGAGCCAGCACTGGTTCCTGCACACGATCGACGGCTCCACCCGGATCGAGGCCTGCCACGAGATAACCGGGACCGACCCGGGCGAACCCCTCCTTCGCAGCTCCGATCCGCTCGCCTACCTGCGGGAGACCCGCGAGGAGCTGGTCGAGCGCTTCGAGACCTTGCCGACCAGCGCCGGCTCGCTGGGGGCGGCCCGGGCGGCGACGATCCCCGCTCTGGTGGTGGTCGGGCTGGTGGACGATGCCGAAGAGCAGATCGCCGAGGGCTTCCCGGACGTCGTCAACTCCTATGTCGAGAGCGTCCATGTGCAGCCGCGGCCGTTCTCCGACGTGGCGATGAACAACGTGCTCGGCGAGCGGTTGCTCCTCACCCTGCGGCGGGAAGGGCGGATCAGCCCGGAGAAGACGGACCGCCTGATGGGGCGCGAAGCGAACCCCGAAGGCAAGCCCTCGGTCCGGGCAGCGGAACTCGTCCACCTGATCTGCGACCCCGGGAACGAGAGCTTCGTGCGGGAGATCGCGGTCACCGAGGAGCGCCAACGGCTGACGAAGAACCGGCGGGCGAACCTGATCGGCCCACTGGTGGTGCGGCAGTTCGACCACCCGGCCGAGACCGCCGAGCGAGCGCTGATGCGGCAGTTCACCCCGGACGCGCTGATCGAAAAAGAATGGGTCGTCGACAGCAAGAGCGGAGACGAGCTGCGCAAGCAGGCGGTCTCCAGGTTCAAGGCAGGCGAATACGAGGACCAGGTGATCCTCGAGCTGATCGCCCGCGGCGGCCCGGCGCTCTGCACCGCGGGCCTGCTCCTCAGCGACCAGGGGTCCACCGTCGAAGGCAAACCGGAGCTCCGCGGCCCCGTCAGCAAGGTATTCGAGGGGCTGATCCGCTCCCAGGGCGGGATCGAGCTGCTCGCAGATGCCGTCGACTGGGCCGACGGCCACCGGGCCCACCTTCCTCGCCAGCGCAAGCCCGACGGAACGGTGAAGCTCGACGGCAACGGCGACGAGCTCCACTACGCGCCGGTCTGGAACCAGGGGAACATGCAGATCCGCGCCCTCGCTCTCCACAACGGCGTGATCCCGCGGACCAAGGGCGTCGGCGGGGGCGGCGATGCCGGCCCTTGGAACACGCCCGAGGAAGAGTTCAAGTACACCGAGGCGGAGATGGTCGCCGCGCTGGAAGCGGCGAAGACGAGCTTTCACGATCTCCTCGCGATGAAAGACGAGCAGGGGCGGAAGTTGATCGAAAGGATTCGCCTTACCCCCTCCGAGCCGGTCGAGTCCTTCATCCGCCGGATCGGCCTGGCCTACGCGCGTTTCGGGGCCGACCCGCTGGCGGATCTCGACGACGACCTGATGCCGGACGCCGAGGTCTCGCTCGAAGACGAGGAAGAGGAGTGAGGCGCAGATGTCAGTGGGAATAGCCCCGACCGATCTGGCGACGCTCCGCAAGGAGTTCCACGCCGACCTCTGCCGCAACGTCCTCGGCGTCCGCGGCGGGGGGAGCGGCCCGCCCGTCTACAGCAACGCCGACAGCTACCAGAAGACCAGCGTCGACTTCGCCGCCAGGCTCGCCTCGCGGCTGCCTCCGGCGGCCGCCCCGATGATGAAAGGCTCGGAGGTGGGAAGCGCCTTCGAGCGGACGGTGTTGAGGTTCGTCAGCGGGGCGCTGGAACTGCATCCCGCGTTTGCGATCAAGCGGATGGAAGTCGGACCGGGTCGCGTGATCTCGGACTTCGCGCAGTTTGCGCATCTGGCCGAGCTCGAGGCCGTGGTCAAAGCGCACCCGGAGCTGGAGGCGACGCTGGGCGGCCACTATCTGGTCAAGCCGGACCTCGTGGTCTCCTGGCCGCCGTTTCTCGACGCCGAGCTCCCGGCGGCCTTGGATCCGGGCGGCCCGCTCGCGAGGTTGTCGCCGAGCCGAGCCGACTCGCCCGGCGGCGTCCTCCCGATTCTCCACGCCAGCATCTCCTGCAAGTGGTCGATCCGCAGCGACCGCGTGCAGAACACCAGGACCGAGGCGCTCAACCTGGTCCGCAACCGGAAGGGAAGGACCCCGCACATCGTCCTGGTGACGATGGAGCCCGACCCGAAACGCCTCTCGGCGATCGCGATCGGGACCGGCGACATCGACTGCGTCTACCATGCCGCTCTCGAGGAGCTCCGAGAGGGCGCGGCGGAAGCCGCCGAAGCCAGCCCCGCGAGAAGCGGTGCCCACCGCCGGCTCGAGATGATGGTCGACAGCAGCAGGCTGCGAGACATCGCTGACCTTCCTCTGGACCTCCTGATCTAACCGGAATCCGAAGTCTCCAGCTTCGGTCGTACAGCGCGTTCGACCCGGTTTGCCGCCTCGACCGGGTCCTCGTGCTCCCAGATCCGGACGACCGTCCAACCCCGCTCCCGGAGGAAGCGGTCGGTTTCGGCGTCACGCTCCTGGTTCCGGTTCAGCTTCTGCTCCCACCACTCGGCGTTCGCCTTGGGACGGGTGGCGTGTTCGGGACACGAATGCCAGAAGCAGCCGTCGACGTAGACGGCGACCCGGGCGGGGCCGAAGACGATGTCGGCGCGAGATCGGAGACCGGGGACGGGGGCGCGGTCGACGCGGAAACGCAGGCCGCGGCGATGGAGCTCGGAGCGGATCGCCAGCTCCGGAGTCGTATCGCGGCGTCCGAGCTGCGACATCTCAGCGCTCTTCGCGGCGGAGGACGGGACGGGTCGCGAGGGCAGGGTCCTGCTCATGACGGCACCTCAGGGTAACGGCGGGCCAAGAGGTGGCTCAGGCAGCGGCAGACGAGTCGACCGCTGCTTCGCCTTGGGCGTGCTCGGCTCCGGTCGCCGGCCGTTCCAGCTCGCGGTCTAGGTGCACCGCCAGCGCCTCGGCGATCTGCCGCGCCAGCAGCGGCGGCACCGCGTTGCCGATCTGCCGGGCGACGCTGGTCATCGCCTGGTCCTCCGGGAACTTGAAGCTGTCGCGGAAACTCATGCAGCGGGCGGCCTCGCGGACGGTGATCGGGCGGTGGGCCGAGGGGTGCAGGTAGCGGCCCTTCTCGGGCTTGTAGAACTCGGTCCGGATCGTCAGTGCGGGCTTGTCCCACCACAGCCGGCCGAAGACGTCGGTCGTCCCGGTCGGCTTCTCGCGCCAGCAGCGGGGCACGAGGTCGCCGAGGCCCGCCCTGTCGAGGTTCTTCTGCATCTGGAAGCGGTTGCCACCGTCCCGCGGCACCGCCTTGTAGCGGCGGACGCTGGTCGGGCGCGGGTTGCGGGCCCGGTGCCAGGCCTTGCCGCTCGGCTGCAGCGGCAGCCCCTTGACAGCGGTCCGGAAGGAAACCCACCGCTTGCGTCCCTTCGCCGCCGCGGTCCCCGGCTCGCCGTGGGTCTCCGCGGGCCAGGGCGCCGCGCCGCTCCTGACGCCGATCGCGATCGCCCGCCGGCGGCGTTGCGGGACCCCGTAGTCGGCCGCGTTGAGGATCCGCTCCTCAACCGTGAACCCGAGCTCGTTCTCGGCTCGCTGCTTGAACTCCGCGTACTCGGCCGAGGCCAAGAGCTCGGGAACGTTCTCCATCACGAACGCCTCCGGCTCCGCCTGCTCGAGCGCCCGCAGGTACTCGCGCCACAGTCCCCTGCGCTCGAAGCCGACGGCATCGCGGTTGAGCGGCGAGAACCCCTGGCATGGTGGGCCGCCGATCACCACGTCGACGGAGCGGAAGACGGCGACGTCCTCGATCGGCACCTCGGCGACGTGATCGCCGAAGTTCTCCCGATAGGTGGCAGCCGCATCAGGATCGCACTCGACCGCGAACACGGAGTCGAAGCGTTTGCTGTCGAGGAAGCCCCGCGTCATCCCACCGCAGCCGGCGAACAGGTCGGTCAACTGGTAGCGGCGTCGGTCGGACACGACGCCCAAATCTAGAGACGGGCGAAGACGACGCGGGCGAACCTGGACAATCCCTTGCAGATGGCCCGCATCCACATCCTCGAGCGCAGCCAGCGGGTCGATCTCCCGGTCGACCGGGCCTTCGATTTCTACGGTCCCCGGAAACCTACGGCTGCTGCAGGACCGCCAGGATGTTTCCGGAAGGGTCCCTGAACCAGGCGATCTGGGGACCTGGGCCGCGGACGATGCCCTTGGCGTCGTGGTCGAAGCCGTCGTAGCGGTCGAACTCGACGCCGCGGGCGCCGAGCTCGTCGACGGCGGCGTCGATGTCGTCGACTTCGAAGTTGAGCATCGTGTAGCTGGCCGGCCGCATGTCGGCGCTGAGGTACATCAGCACGTCGCATTCCTCCGCCAGCTTCAGTCGCGTCAGACCGTGTTCCTGGTCGAGCACCTCGACGCGGAGTCCGAGGGTCCCCTCGTAGAACTCCCTCGCCTTCTTCAGGTCATGGACCGCGAACCCGCTGGTCGCTTTGCTCTCCCCAAGCATCTTCCTCACTCTAACGGCGGCTGCCGGCGCGTGCGCTTTTTTTCCGCGGTGCGGCGCTTCTGCTCGAGCCGCCGCTGCTTGGCGGCGCGAGTGGGTCGGGTCGCGCGGCGCTTGCGCTGAACCCGCAGGCCGGCGGCGAGCTTCTGCCCCAGCCGCTGCAGCGCCAGCTCGCGGTTGCGGGACTGGCCGCGGGCGTCTTGGGCGACCGCGGTGACGACCGGCCCCAGCCGCTCCAGCAGACGCGAGCGTTGCGCCTCGTCGAGCGCCCGCGAGGCGGTGACGTCGAAGACCGCTTCGACCCGCGAGGCGGTGACGTTGGCGTGCTGACCGCCGGGACCGGAGGAGCGGCTCGTGCGCAGCTCGATCTCGGCCAGCGGCAGCGAGAGCCGCTCGTTGATCCGCAGCTCCTCGGCCACGGGTCAGCCCACTAGCTCGGGGATGTGGCGCTCGAGGTGCTCGGCGATCGTCTGCCGCACCCAGCGCTGCGTGTCCGGGTCGGCCATCCGGTAGCGGCCGAGCAGCATCTTCTGGTCGTCCAGCGGCAGCCCGGCGATCTCCCAGCTCACCGCCAGTCGCTCGAAGAGCGCCTCCGAGCGCCGCCGCCAGGCGTCGTCCTGTGAGGCCGCCTTCCCTGCCGGCGGCTCGCCGAGCTTGGCGATCGTGGCGGCGCTCAGGGTCTGCCGGAGCGTGAGGACGTTGCCCTCGGGATCGGCGTAGTCGACGCTCGGCGCCTTCTCCCGCGGCCGCCGCTGCTTCTTCCGCTTCGCCACGTCCGCCCTAGGCGATCGCGTCGATCTTCGCGGCGAGCTCGAAGTCGGCGGCGGTGAGACCGCCCTCGGAGTGGGTCGAGAGCGTGACCGTCACCGTCTCCCAGGAGATCGAGAGGTCGGGGTGGTGGTTCATCTCCTCCGCCGGCGCGACCAGACTGGAGACGAACTCGACGGCGCCGACGAAGTCGCCGCGCTTGAAGCTCTTCTCGATCGCCTCGCCCGCGCGCTGCCAGCCGGAGAGCCGCGCCAGGTTCTCCTTCACCTCTGCATCGCTCAACTGCGCCACCCGCTTATGCTGGCAGGCGAACGATGCCCGTGCAATCGAGCGACAAGCCGGTCCTCTGGCAGATCGACATCTCCCACTACGCCGAAAAGGCCCGGTGGGCCCTCGACTACAAGAAAGTCGACCATGTTCGCCGCTCGCCGCTGCCGGGCACCCACATCCCGATCGCGCTCTTCCTCACCCGGGGGGCGCAACCGACGATCCCGGTCCTGCAGATGGACGGCCGGGCGATCGGCGACTCGACCGCGATCATCGCCGCCCTCGATGCCAAATTCCTCAACCAGCCGCTCTACCCCTCGACGCCGGACGAGCGCTCGCGGGCGCTCGAGCTCGAGGACTGGTTCGACGAGAACCTCGGCCCCCACACCCGGCTGCTGCCGTTCTACGAGCTGATCCAGGAGCCCGACCTCTTCGCCGAGGTCGCCGCCGCGAGCGTGCCAGGCCCGCTCGGGAAGGCGAAGCCGGTGGTCGGCGCCTACGCCCGCCGCTACACGAGCCTGCGTTGGGGCGCCAACAAGAGCGAGGACGCAGACCGGGCGCGCGAGGCGATCGCCGCCGCCTTCGACAAGCTCGAGGCGGAGCTGGAAAAGGGCAACGGCGAGTTCCTCGTCGGCGACCGCCTCAGCGTCGCCGACGTCACCGCCGCCTCGCTCTTCTACCCGATCGTCGTCCCGCCCGAGGGCCCGCTGTCGCCCGAGCTACCGCGGCCCTCCGCCCTGGACGAATTCCGCGAAAGCCTCAGCGACCGCCCCGGCTACCGCTGGGTCGAAGAGACCTTCCGGCGCCACCGCTAGCCAAGACAAAACACTTCTGAAACTGTTAGTCTGCGGGCATGCAGACGGTGGTCGAAGAGATGGAGGTGCCGATGGAGCTCCACGACGCACAGTTCAAACGGATCGATGAACGCTTCGACGACGTGAATCGCCGAATCACCGAAGGACAAGAAGAAACCAGGTGGCGGTTTGGGCAAGTCGACAAAGGCTTCGAGCAAGTCGATAAACGGTTCGACCGAGTCGAAGGCGATATCCGTGAACTGAAACAGGGCCTCTTCGCCGTACAAGCGACCCTCAACCGCTTCGTTCTGGGCGCCGCTACCAGCTGGGGGATCCTGATGGTGACGATCCTCGCCAAAGGCTGATCTATCCCCCGATCGGAGCCCTCGGGTTGGCTCCCCAGAAGATGACGGTGCCGAGCATGCCGATAATGTGAACGGCGACCGTGTTGAAGACCATCGACTTGGCGGTGGCGGTACCGACCCCGATCGGGCCGCCGGAGGCGGTGTAGCCGTAGTAGCAGCCGACCAGCACGATCACCGTGGCCATCACCATCCCCTTGACCAGGCTGAAGATCAGGTCGGTGGGGCTCTGGTACATCCAGAAGATCAGCAGGTAGCCGCCTGAGGAGACGTCGCCGACCTGGTGCACCACCGAGATGTAGCTGGCGCCATAGATGATCACGATCCCGACCAGGTAGAGGAACGGCAGCGCGATCCAGGCTCCGAGCAGGCGCGTGGCGCACAGAAAGGTGAGGGGCTGGATCCCCATCACTTCGAGCGCGTCGATCTCCTCGGAAATCCTCATCGCTCCGATCTCGGCGACGATCCCGGTCCCGACCTTGGCCGAGAGGATGTAGCCGAAGGCATAGGGCAGCCCCTCTCGCAGATCGCAGTAGGCCGAGAACAGCCCCGCCAGCGAGGGCGCACCGATCGAGCGGTTGAAGTACGCCCCCTGCAGACCGCACTGGAGCCCGAGGATGAGGACGAAGGCCCAGATGATCAGGGCCGAGCCGAAGATGAGGATGCCCGCCTGGCGCAGGCTCTCGCCGAAGAACTTGAAGACGCGGCCGGAGTAGACCAGGCCGGCGATCCGCACCCCGAACCGGCTGATCTCCCCGAAGGAGTCGAGCCACTGGCGCGGGGCTTCCATCCAGCCGTTCATCGCCTGCTCACCTGACCGCCTGCAGTTCAGGGTTGGTGGCGAGGATCACCGAGCTGACCAGGAACTGGAAGAAGAAGACCGCGACGAGCGCGATCACCACCGCCTGGTTGACGGCCCGGCCGACCCCGGCAGCCCCTCCGGACGCCGACATCCCCTTGTAAGAGCAGACGACGGCGACGATCCCGCCGAAAATCGTGCACATCAGGACCGAGGACCAAAGATCGGTGATCGTGGCGTTGCTGAAGAGGGTGGCGAAGAAACCGCCGAGCGACTGGTGATAGAGCAGCTCGGCGGCGATGCCGGCGCTGAGGCCCATGACGATCGCGAAGACGTCGAGCAGGGCGGTGACGATCATCAGTGCCAGGAACCGCGGCACCACCAGGTTCTTGACGGGATCGACGCCGAGCACCTGCAGGGCGTCGAGCTCCTCGCGGATCTTGCGGGCCCCGAGATCGGCGGTGATGGCGGTTCCGGCCACGCCGGCCACCACGACCGCGGTGACCAGCGGCCCGATCCAGCGGATCGCGATCACCACGAAGAAGCCGCCGAGGCGGTCGAGTGCCCCGAACAGCGAGAGGATCCCGGCTGCCTGCAGGCCCGGGGCGCCGAGGTTGAGGGCGAAGGTCGAGACTATGAGCGGGAACCAGGAGAGCCTGAGGACGAAGAGGAACTGCCAGACGAGCTCCTCCCCGTAGGGGTGCGGGGACCTCACCGCGGCGAGCAGCGTCCTCACGGTCAGGACCATCATCAGCCCGACCTGCTCGAACGCCGACTTGAAGGGTTCGAATCCCCTGCTCAGGGCTGCGCCCGCCACCGGCTCATCGCCCTCCCGAGGGGCCCGCGCCTGCGCGCTCGCTCCCTCACCTCCTGTTGTCTCTCGTGCTGGGCCGCGGCAAGCTGGGCGATCAAGGTGTCGCGCGTCTCCTCCAGCTCCTCGACCCCGGCGACGTGGGCGATCGCGCGGGGCGGTGCCGTCGGCAGGTCTGCCTGCAGGTGCGCGGTGTGGGTCGCCAGCTCCGCCTCGAGCCGGGCGATCTGGCGCCGCAGCTCCTGCCGCACCCCGATCGCTTCGCTCTCAGTGCGCGGGTTGGGCAGGTCCTCCAGCTCCACGCCCCCCTCGAACCCAGCCGGGATACCGGTACAGGCCATCGCCACAACGGCGAGTTCACGGGCTGGGATGCCCGCCGCCCGTGCCCGCTCCAGCGCTTCCGTGGCGATTGCCTCCAACTGCGGTGCCGGCTCCACGCCGTCGGCGACAAAGGTGCCTTGCCCATGACGGCTGATGACGAGCCCTTCATCCTCCAACGCCGCGTAAACGGCCCGCACGGTCCCTACGTTCACGCCTGCCCACTCCGCGAGGCGGCGGAAGCTCGGCAGGCGTTCACCGGCGCCCAGCTCTCCGGTGCGGATCAGCGCCCGCAGCCGCCACCTCAGCTGAAGCCCCAGCGGCAGCTCATCGCTCGGGTCGAGCAGAAACGGATTGGCTTCTGACTGTGTCATCAGCTCGCACAGTAGTCGTGACTGCTGTGTTAGTCAACTGGAACAGTCGCGTCGACGGGGCGTGAGCACGATCTGCGGCGTTAAGCGACCTTCCGGCGCCACCGCCAGAAGTTTCACTTCCTCCTTTGGTCGGCCTTGCTCTGGGCTTTCTCAGTGTCTTGGGAGCGGTCCTGGCTCTCCTCGGGACGATCCTCGCCAAAGGCTGAGGCCTAAGGCGTGAGGACGATCTTCAGCGCTTCGCGCTGGTCGTAGATCTCATAGGCCTCGGAGGCCTGGTCGAGCGGCAGGTGGTGGGTGACGAGTGGGCTCGGGTCGAGCTTGCCCGCCTCCATCAGGGCGAGGACGCGGTCGACGTGGGCGATTACGTTGGCGAGGCCGAGGCGCAGCTGCAGGCCCTTGAGCCAGGCGAGACCGAGGGGGACCTCGCCCTTGCCGGCGTAGGCGCCGATCCCGGAGACGGTGCCGGCGTCGCGGGCGAGGCTGACGGCGAGCGCCAGCGGGGCGGGGTCTCCTACCGCGTCGACAACGACGTCGACACCGAGCCCTTCGGTCGCCGCCCGGATTCGCTTCTTCGGCTCGTCCTCGCTCAGGTGCAGCGGCGTGGCGGCGAAGCGCTCGGCCATCGCCAGCCGTTCGGCGACGGTGTCGATCGCGAAGACCTTGACCGCCCCCCCGGCGACCGCTGCCTGCACCGCGCAGAGGCCGACCGGTCCGAGGCCGAGCACGGCAACGGTGTCGCCGGCCTTCATCTCCGCATGGGCGATCGAGTGGTAGCCGGTCCCCATCACGTCGCCGGCGAAGAGGGCGACGTCGGCCGACATGCCCTCCGGCACCCGGCGCAGGGTCAGGTTCGCGCGGGGGACCGCCAGCAGCTCCGCCTGGGCTCCTTGCAGATCGCCGAGGTTCTTGCCGTGGCCGAAGGTCTGGCCGTTGCGGCAGCGGTGGTAGTCGCCGCGCAAGCAGGAGGCGCAGGTCGCGCAGGCGGTGTGGAAGGTGCCGAGGACGCGGTCGCCGACGGCGACGCGGTCGACGTCGTCGCCCGCCGCGACGACGGTGCCGACGAACTCGTGGCCGATCGTGAAGCCCGGCTCGACCGGCACCCGGCCGTGGTAGATGTGGAGGTCGGATCCGCAGATGCCGCTCGCCTGGACGCGGACCAGCGCGTCGTCGGCGGAGAAGAGCTCGGGGTCGGGCTTCTCCTCGATCCGCACCTGCTCGGGCGCTTGAAAGGTGACGGCGCGCATGCGGCGGCCAACGCTACCGGCCGGCGCTAGTTGACGCCGGCGACCTGGAAGCGGCTTTTTTCGCCGCCGACGCTGGCGGTCTCTTCGATCCGCGCCTCGAGCGCCAGCTCCTTCTCGAAGTCGGCCGCCTCCCCGTGCTGGAAGGAGACGTCTTTGCCCTCGAGCAGCTCGATGAAGATCTCGACGAAGCGGGCGTCTAGCTGCTTGCCGGCGACGCGCCGCAGCTCGACGATCGCGTCATAGCTCGACATCGGCGTCCGGTAGGAGTCGCGCGCGGTCATCACGTCGTAGGTGTCGGCGACCGAGATGATCCGGGCCAGCTCGGGGATTTCGTCCCCGGCCAAACCGCGCGGATAGCCTTTGCCGTCGATCCGCTCGTGGTGGGCGAGGATGATCTCCGCGACCGGGCCGTAGCCGTCGAGCGAGGAGACGACCCGGGCGCCCTGCTGGGGGTGGCGCTTGATCAGCATCCAGTCCTCGTCGGTGAGCGGCACGTTGGCCTTGAGGATGCGGTCGGGGAGGATGAACTTGCCGATGTCGTGCAGGAGCGCGGCGATGTGGACGAGCTCCTCCTCGCGGCGCGAGTAGCCGGCGCGCTGGGCGATCGCCCGCGAGTAGCGCGCCACGGCGGCGCTGTGGCGGGCGGTCATCTGGTCGCGCAGGTCGAGCGTGCGCAGCATCGCGCTCAACATCCCGACCTGGAAGCTCGCCAGCTGCTTCGAGCGCAGCTCCAGCTCCTCGGCCCGTTGCTGGGAGACAAGCAGTGCCCCCAGCAGGTACTGGAAGGTGACCAGGACGACGCCGAACATCGCCACCCCCGCCAGCCCGAGCTGGACGTAGAGGTAGGCGACGCCGACCGCCATCAGCGCCGCCGCCAGCTCGGAGGGGAGCAGCGGGAACAGCGCAGTGCGGACCTTGACGAAGAAGGAGCTGCGGTCGAGGTAGCAGGAGTAGGAGGCGATCATCGTGAAGTTGATCGCCAGCGCCAGCAGGAAGACGGCGAAGATCAGCCCGTAGAAGGAGGCGTCGGTCTCGGCCACCTGAGCGTTGTCGACGATCTCGTGGAAGACGATCCCGCTGACCAGCGGGAAGGTCGCGTAGGTGAGGACGTTGTTCAGCAGGTAGTGGCCCTCGTCGCGCCAGCGCAGCCAGCCGGCGAGGATCGTCAGCACGCCGATCACCGCGGCGGGCGTGCCGCCGAGGAAGACCATCGCCAGGACCAGGGCGAGGAAGCTGCCGGAGATCTTCACCTTCGAGGTGGTGCTGATCGCCGTCAGGTCGCTGAAGACCGAGAAACCGAGCAGGATGAGGAACAGGGGCAGGTCCCAGGTCGCGCTGCCGGCGCGCCAGAGCCCGACGGCCGTGACCAGCACGAGGCCGGCGACCATCGTCGCCATCGCCAGTCGGGTGGGCCGAGTTTGTGACATCTCTGGGTTTGGAATCGGCTAACGGGGAAGGAGGCTTGACAGGATCCGTCAACCAATTCCCGGACGCCGTGCATTTCCCTGCGCTATGGCCTCGGTTGACGTTTCCGCTATTTGCGAACCCGAAAGTTAAGCCGCCCGCTCGGGAACGGCAAGAGAACTAGCCAGATGGCCAAATTCGCCCAAAATCGGATTTCCGCTCTCCGGCTTCCGCGCGAGACCAGGCAGGCCGTCGCTTCAGCGCCCCGAAAACGACAAAGGGCGCCCCAGATGGGACGCCCTTTTGAAGTCTGGTGCAGGTCTGGTAGCTGGCCGGCCTGCTTGAAAGAACTTAGTGACGGTAGCCCATGTTCCTTGCCCCTTCCGTAGTCGTTGAAGCCCGCAACGTTGTGCGTCGCATCGTGGAAACGATCAATATCTGGGCAGTTTGTAGCACAGGTTGGCGGAAAGTTGTGCATCTGCAGGAAAAGTTGTGCAGAAATGCAGTAGGACGCGTGGCCAGCTATGCGTGAGCCCCCCCTTACCGCCCCGCTGCGCAGACCGCTCTTCCGGCGGCTGGCGGCCTCCTACGCGATCAACGAGCTGGGTGACTGGATGGGGATCATCGCCCTCTCGGTGCTGGTTTTCGATCGCACCGACAGCGCCCTCGCAACGACCGCCCTCTTTCTCGGGACCCGCTTCCTCCCGGCCCTCTTCGCCCCGGTCCTCGTTACGCATGCAGAGCGGCCTCCGCCGCGCTTCGCGCTGCCGGTGATCTATTGCGGCGAGGCGGCTGTCTTCGGTGCTCTCGCCCTCCTGGCCGGGCATTTCTCCCTCGGCCTCGTGGTCGCCCTGGCCGCGGTCGACGGAGCCCTGGCGCTCTCCGGGCGAGCCCTGACCCGCGCCGTCGTAGCCACTTCCCTGGAGCCGACCGGAGAGCTGCGGGCCGGCAACGCCCTCCTCAACGTCGCCTTCACCGGGGGCGCCGCCGTGGGACCGGCGCTGGCGGGCCTGGTTGTCGCCGGCTTCGGCGTCCAATCCGCCCTCCTATTGGACGCCGTGTCTTTCTACGCGGTCGCCTGGATCCTCTTCACCGCCGGGTCGATGCCGCAGGCCGAATCCGAAGAGGGCCGCATGCGCGACCGGGTCCGCGCCGGCATTGCCTACATCCGCGGCGAGAGGGTCCTCGCCCGAATTCTCTTCGCCCAGGGGATGGCTTTCGTCTTCTTCGCCGCTGTGCTTCCCGTCGAGGTCGTCTACGTGAAGGAATCGCTCGGCTCGAACGACACTGGCTACGGCCTGATGCTGGCGAGCTGGGGGGGCGGCATGGTGATCGGCAGCCTGATCTTCGCCCGTATCCGCGAGACCTCGCTGAGCGCCCAGCTCTTCTTCAGCACCCTGGCGATCGGCGCCGGGTACCTCGGGCTCGCCGTCGCGCCGACCCTGGCCGTCGCCTGCGCGGCCTCGGTCCTCGGCGGCGCCGGCAACGGAATCCAGTGGGTAGCGGCGATCTCCGCCGTGCAGGAGCTGACGGCGGAGACGATGCAGGCGCGGGTGATGAGCGTGCTCGAGTCGATCGGCGCGGCGATGCCTGGAATCGGGTTTGCGCTCGGCGGCGTGATCGCAGTGCTGGTGAGCCCGCGAATGACGTTTTTAGCAGCGGGATCCGGGGTAATCGGCATTGTTGTCGTCATGGCTCCGATCCTCGGGACCGACTGGCTGGAGGGCGATAAACGCTCTGGCGCGTTTGATGCAAACGCGCTTGACGGCCTTGACGACGTTGTGGTGGAGTTGATCCCGGGAGGCGCTTCCGGGAAGCCGTCTATCGAGGAGGGAACTTGAAGAACCCAAGGGCAGGCGTTTCGGTTCTGGCAGTTGCAGCGGTCGCGGCGCTCGGACTGGTCTCCTGCGGAGGTGGCGGCAGCAGCTCCAGCAGCAGTGGCGGAGGCGGCAAGAAGGGCGGCATCCTCAACGTCACCTATGCCTCCTTCCCCGATTACATGGACCCGCAGCTCTCTTACACGCAGGAAGGCTGGTCGGCGATGGGGGAGATCTACATCCCGCTGCTGACCTACAAGCACGGCGCAGGCACGGAAGGCGCAGAAGTCGTGCCGGGCCTTGCCAAAGAACCGCCGAAGATCACCAACGGCGGCAAGACCTACACGCTCTTCCTCCGTCCCGGCCTCAAATACTCCGACGGCAAACCGGTCAAAGCGTCTGACTTCCCCTACTCGGTCGAACGCCTCTTCAAGGTCAACTCCGGCGGCTCGCCCTTCTACACCAGCATCGTCGGCGCCGAACAGTTCGCCGAAACCAAGAAGGGCGGCATCCCGGGCATCAAAACCAACGACAAGACCGGCGAAATCCGAATCGAACTCGAAAAACCGCGAGGGACCTTCAGCAACGAGCTCGGCCTGATGTTCGTCGCCCCCGTGCCCAGAGGCACCCCGGACGAAGACCTCTCGGCGAACCCGCCGCCGGGGACCGGCCCCTACATGATCACCAAGTCCCAGCCCGGCCGCGGCTGGGAAGTCGAACGCAATCCGTATTGGGAAAAAGCCAACTCGAAGGCGATGCCGGAATACCCGACCGGGAACATCGACGGCGCCAAGTTCACGGTCGTCCGCAACCCGCAGACCCAGGTCAACGACATCGAACAGGGCAAATTCGACTACATGGAGAACCCGCCGCCGGCCGACCGCTACACGGAAGTCAAAGAACAGTTCGAAGGCACGCAGTTCCGGATCGAGCCGACGATCAGCACCTACTACTTCTGGATGAACACCCAGGAGCCGCCGTTCAACGACGTCAAAGTCCGTCAGGCCGTCAATTACGCGGTCGACGCCGCCGCGCTGGAACGCGTCTACTCAGGTCAGATCAAAGGCACCCAGCAGATCCTGCCGCCCGGAATGCCGGGGTACAAGAAATTCGAACTTTACCCGCACGACATGAACAAAGCGAAAGAACTGCTGAAAGAAGCCAACCCCTCGGACATGAACATCACCGTCTGGACGGACACCGAAAGCCCGAACAACGAAGCGGGCGAATACTACGAGGGCGTTCTCAAGGAACTCGGCTTCAACACGAAGCTCAAAGTCCTCAACGCCGACAACTACTTCACGGTGATCGGCAACCGTTCGACCCCCGACCTCGACACCGGCTGGTCGGACTGGTACCAGGACTATCCGCACCCGAACGACTTCTTCCAGCCGCTGCTGACGGGGGAAAGCATCCTTCAGACCAACAACGGCAACTTCGCCAACTTCAACGAACCGGCGGTGAACAAGGAGGTCTCCGAACTGGGCGAAGAACAGCTGGAAGAGGCTCAGGAAGCCAAATACGAAGGTCTCGATAAGAAGGTCATGGAACAGGCTCCGTGGGCGCCCTACGGGACGCGGACCTTGTCCACCTTCGTCTCCAGCGCGATCAACCTGGAAAGCGTGATCTACAGCCCGACCTTCGGTGCCTACCTGACCAGCTTTGAATTCAGCGAATAGAGCCACGGACCCGGCGGAGCCTGAAGGCAGCTCCGCCGGTTACGGGCCGTGGCGGCTGGCACTGCGCCGCTTCCTGCGCAACCGGGTCGCGGTTGCTTTCCTAATCCTCTTCTTCTTGATCGTCGCCTTCGTCTTGGCGGCGCCTCTGTGGGCGAACCACGTCGCCCATACCGGGCCGAACGAAACCCACACGCTGGAGAAGCTCCACGTCAACGGAGAGATCCGCGAAGTCGTCACCCCCGAAGGCAAGCCGATCGGGCCGCAATGGTTCGAAGCGGGCGGCAAGTTCTTCCTCGGCGCCGACAGCCGCCTCGGCCGCGACGAGATGGTGCGGCTGATGTACGGCGGCCGCACCTCGCTGCTGATCGGCGTCGCCTCCGGCCTGATCACGGCCTTGCTCGCGATCTCGCTCGGCCTCTTGGCCGGCTATTACCGGGGCTGGGTCGATGCAGTGATCGGCCGTACCCTCGACGTGCTCTGGTCCCTGCCGGTGCTGCTTATCGGCATCGCCCTCGGCATCTCACTGGCTGTCGGAGGGCTGAAGATCGGTCCCTTGGAACTCTCGGGCGGCTCGATATGGAACCCGATCATTGTGATCAGCATCTTCAGCGTGCCCTACTTCGCCCGGCCGATCCGCGGGGAAGTCCTGGCGCTCGGCGAGAAAGAGTTCGTCGAGGCTGCGGTCGCCCAGGGAGCGGGGCCGCTGCGGGTGATGTTCAGCGAGCTCCTGCCCAACCTCGCGTCGACGATCATCGTCTTCTTCGCCCTCATCATCGCCAACAACATGCTCTTCGAGGCGGCGCTCTCGTTCCTCGGGGCCGGCGTGCAGCCGCCGAACTCCTCCTGGGGGACGATGATCACGGTCGGCGAGGAGCTGCTGACGACGCAGCCCCTGCTGGCGATCATCCCGGGCGTGATGATCATGCTGACCGTGCTCTCGCTGAACATCGTCGGCGACGGCTTGCGCGACGCGCTCGACCCCCGCTCGAAAGTCGCCTTCGAGGCTCGGACCGGCATTGCCGAGACGGAGAGGGCGCCGGTCTGATGCTGCGCTTCATCACCAGGCGCCTCGTCGGAATGGTGTTCGTTCTATTCGTCGTCTCGATCCTCGTCTTCCTGATCTTCAACGTGGTCCCGAACTCGCCTCCGGCGCAGCGACTGGCCGGGAAGAATGCAACGCCGACCCTGGTCAAGAGCATCGAAGAAGAATGGGGCTTCGACGAACCGCTGCCCCAGCAGTACGCAACGATGATGAAGAAGGTCTTCACCGGCGAACTGATCCAGTATTCGCCGCGGGTGTCGGTCCACGAACGGATCGAGGAAGGCATCCCGGCGACTCTGTCCCTCAGCATCGGCGCCGGGATCATCTGGCTCAGCCTGGGCCTGGTTCTGGGGTATCTGGCGGCGATCCGGGCGGGGGGCTGGCTCGACAGGGTGCTCACCGGGGTGGCGATCGCCGGCGTCTCGATCCCAGTCCTGTTGCTGGCGCCGGTGCTCATCTACTTGCTCACCTACAAGCTCGAAATCTTCCCCAACGGCGGGTACGTGGGATGGACTGAAGACCCCTGGGGATGGTTCACCCACCTGATCCTGCCGTGGTTCACGGTTGCGATTCTCTCGATTGGTTTTTACAGCCGGGTCCTGCGCTCGAACATGCTCGACGTGATGAACGAGGACTACGTGCGCACCGCCCGGGCCAAGGGGCTGAGCGAGCGCAGGGTGATGACCCGTCACGTCCTGCGCAACTCGCTGATCCCGGTCGTAACGCTCTTCGGGCTGGACTTCGGCGCCACCATCGCCGGTACCGCGATCATCACCGAAGTCCTCTACAACATCGAAGGCATCGGCCTCTACGCCGCTGAATCGGTGACGAAATTCGAACTGCCGCCGATCATGGGGATCACCCTATACGGCGCCTTCTTCGTCGTCTTCATCAACGCCCTGGTCGACATCGCCTACGCCTACCTCGACCCGCGGGTGCGCCTTGGGGGCACTGCCCGATGAGCCCGGCGCCGCTCGTCTCGGTCCGCGACCTGCGGGTCGGCTTCGCAACCGAAGGCGGGCTGCTGCAGGCGGTCGACGGCGTCAGCTTCGACGTGCGCCCGGGCGAAGTGGTGGCGATCGTCGGCGAGTCGGGCTCCGGCAAGAGCGTCACCGCGCAGACCATCATCGGCCTCACCCGCTCGAAAAACGCGCGGATCGAGGGCTCGGTCAAGCTCGACGGCGAGGAGCTGCTCGACGCCGGGGACGCGACGCTGCGACGGCTGCGGGGGGAGAAGATCGGAATGGTCTTCCAGGACCCGATGACCTCGTTCAACCCGGTCTACCGACTCGGCACCCAGATCGTCGAGGCGATCCGCGCCCACAAAGGCGACGTCGGCAAGGAGCAGGCGCGGCGGCGGGCGGTCGAGCTGTTCGAATCGGTCGGGATCCCGAACGCCGAGCGGCGGATCGACAGCTACCCGCACGAGTTCTCCGGCGGGATGCGGCAGCGGGCGATGATCGCGATGGCCCTGGCGCTCGAGCCCGAGGTGCTGATCGCCGACGAGCCGACGACCGCGCTCGACGTGACGATCCAGGCGCAGATCCTGCACCTGCTCGAGGACCTGAACCGCGAGCGCGGCCTGGCGACGATCCTGATCACCCACGACCTCGGCGTCGTCGCCGAGGTAGCCGACCGGGTGCTGGTGATGTACGCGGGCCGGGTGGTCGAGGAAGGGACGCTCGACGAGATCTTCTACGACCCCCAGCATCCCTACACCTGGGGCCTGATGGGTTCGCTGACCAGACTCGACCGGCCGCGGCCGCACCGGCTGCCGCAGATCGCCGGCTCGCCGCCCTCCCTGCTCGACCTGCCTCAGGGCTGCCCATTCCGCCCCCGCTGCCCGCACGAGTTCTCCAAGTGCACCGAGTACCCGAGCCTGGAGGCGCGACTGACCGAAGCGACTGACCACCGCGACCGTTGCTGGCTGAAGCCGGAGGAGAAGCGCGAGAAGCGCCAGGTCGAAGGCCAGATCGGGCTCGAGGCGCCGCAGGAGATCTCCCGGGGATGAGCGGCGGAGCCTCGAATCCGGGCGGGCCGCTGCTCGAGGTCACCGACCTCGTCAAGCACTTCCCGGTCAAGCGCGGGATCCTGATCGACCGGGAAGTCGACCAGGTGCGGGCGGTCGACGGAATCAGCTTCAACGTCGAACGGGGGAAGACGCTCGGCCTGGTCGGCGAGTCCGGCAGCGGCAAGTCGACCGCCTGCCGGGCGGTGCTGCAGCTGATCAAGCCGACCTCGGGCTCGGTCAAGTTCGAAGGGCGGGAGATCGCCGGCCTCGGCCGCCGCGCGATGCGGCCACTGCGGCGGGAGATGCAGATGATCTTCCAGGATCCCTACGCCTCGCTGAACCCACGCAAACGGATCGGTCAGATAGTCGGCGACCCGCTGAAGCTACAGGGGGTCGCGAAGGGCTCGGACCTGCGGCGCCAGGTGCAGGAGCTGCTCGAGCGGGTCGGCCTCGCGAGCGAGCATGTGAATCGATACCCGCACGAGTTCTCCGGCGGCCAGCGGCAGCGGATCGGGATCGCCCGGGCGCTGGCGCTGAAACCGAAGCTGGTGATCTGCGACGAGCCGGTCTCCGCCCTCGACGTCTCGATCCAGGCGCAGATCGTCAATCTGCTCGACGACCTCCAGGACGAGCTCGGGCTCGCCTACCTCTTCGTCGCCCACGACATCGGCGTCGTCCGCCACATCTCCGACCGGATCGCGGTCATGCACGATGGCAAGATCGTCGAGCAGGGGACGGCGGATCAGGTCTGTGAGCAGCCGCAGGACGACTACACGAAGAAACTGCTGGCGGCAGTGCCTATTCCGGATCCGCGGGAGTCGCGGGAACGGCGGGGGCAGGCGAGTACCGCCTAGGGACAGAGGTTGGGGCCGGCGGGTCCTGTCACGGCAGGGGACCCACCATGTCTTCCGGTAGCTAAAGCTTCCTCAGACATGGTCCCCCCCTACCGTGCCACCCACCGGTTCATCCGTTCGGCTCACGGCCTTTGCTCGTCCCCTGTCGTAGGCTCGGAGCGGATGGCTCTGCCTCTTTCTCCGCCGATCAAGCCACAGCTTGCGCTTACCCGCAAACAGCTTCCGGAAGGGGAGGATTGGGCGTACGAGCCTAAGTTGGATGGGTTCCGGGCGATTGTTTTCGTCGATGGGGACGAGGCGTATATCCAGTCGCGCGGGGGGAAAGACCTCAACCGCTATTTCCCCGAGTTGAGCTTTGCGCCGGGGCGGTGGGTGCTCGACGGGGAGCTGGTGATCCGGGATGCCGAGGGGAACCTCGAATTCGACTCGCTGCAGGAACGGATCCACCCGGCGCAGTCGCGGATCGAGATGCTCTCAAAGGAGATTCCAGCGGGATTCGTCGGTTTCGATCTGCTGGCGGAGGGTGACGAGGTGCTGTGCGAGCGGCCGCTGCGGGAGCGTCGCGAACGGTTGGAGGCGATCGCCGGGGAGGCAGGCCTGGAGCTCACCCCCCTCACCCCTGATGCCGCCCAGGCGGAGCGCTGGCTGGCGAGCATCGAGGGCGTGATGGCGAAGGATCTCAGCGCCCCCTACGTGCAGGGCAAGCGCAAGGGGATGGCGAAGGTCAAGCGCGAGCGGACGATCGATTGTGTGGTGATGGGGTGGCGGCCCGGCAAAGAAGAGGGCACCGTCGGCTCATTGATCCTCGGCCTCTACGAGGGCGGCGAGCTGCGGACGGTGGGCCACATCTCCGGGTTCTCGAAAGCGGCCAAACAGAGCATGCGAGCGATGCTGGCGCCGCTGGAGACCGGCAAGAGCGGGTCGGCCGAGCCGAGCCGGTGGACCGGCGGGCGCGAGCTGGAGTGGGTGGAGTTGCGGCCGGAGCTGGTGATCGAGGTCGGGTACGACCACGCGGCTTCGGGGCGGATTCGGCATGGCGCTCGGTTCCACCGGTTTCGGGACGACAAAGCGCCCGGCGAGTGCAGGTTCGAGCAGCTGGATGAAGGCGGCTAGAAGAAGGTTTGCTGGACGGGGGCGTTGTGGCGGACGGGTCCTGTCACGGCAGGGGACCCACCATGTCTTCCGGTAGCTGAAGCTTCCTCAGGGGTGGTCCCCCCTACCGTGCCACCCGTCCGAGGAGCCGCCGGTCTAGACGGCGGCCGCTCCCGACGGCTTGGGGCAGGACGCCTAACGTTGCTGCGGCCCCAACCTTTGAGGGCACGGGTGGCGTGCTTCCGCTGTTGGGGTTGCAGGTAGGCCCTTCCGCCGTAGAGCTGTTCGTATTTGGGGAGGAGGTCGGGGCGTTTGGTTTCTAGCCAGCCGAAGAAGACGTCCTTTACCTCGCCGCGGAGGTGGAGGGCGACCCCGGTGAGGAAGCTCGCGTCGGCTTCCTTTGCGCGTTCGAGGATCGGTTGGACCTGCTCGGGCTCGTCGTTGATTCCGGGCATCAGCGGGGCAACGAGGACGCCCGACTCGATCCCGCGGGAGCGCAGCTCGGCGACCGCGTCGAGGCGGGCGGCGGGGCTCGGCGTGTGCGGCTCAGTGGCTCGCCAAGCAGTCTCGTCGAGGGTCGGCACCGAGAGGTTGACCGAGACCGGCACCTTCTTCGCCATCCGCTCGAAGAGGTCGATGTCGCGCAGGACCAGCGGCGACTTCGTCAGCACCGTCACCGGGGTCTCCGCCGCCTCCAATGCCTCGAGAATCTCCGGCATGAACCGGTAGCGGCTCTCCACCCACTGATAGGGGTCGGTATTGGTCCCCAGCGCCACCAGCTCCCGCTTCCAGCTCGGCCGCGCCAGCTCCGCCCGCGCCAGCTCCGGCACGTTCACCTTGACCACGATCTCCCGCTCGAAATCCTCTCCGGGGCCGAAGTCGAGGTAGTTGTGGGTGCGCCGAGCAAAGCAGAACGTACATGCATGGGTGCAACCTCTGAACGGGTTGATCGTCCATTTGAAGCCGAAGCGGTCGCCGGGCACATGGTTCAGCGCCGAGCGGGCGCGGACCTCGTGGAAGTTGATTCCCATCGCCTCCGGCGCGTCGAAGGTGCGGACGACGGTCCCGTCCCCCACCCCCGGCAATCGCAAGTCGTTCTCGACTCTCTGCTCATCCCAACGCATACGAACACATGTTCGCACATCGGTGAACTGCATCAGATTTCCTACCTGCTGGAGGGGAAATTTGATGCAGTTCGAGCCTTGCTAGGCTAATTGACGTGAACGTAAGAAACAGGTTCAGCGGACGCGCTGGGGTCGACGCCTCGCACGAGCACTACAAGTGGTGGGCGCTCTCCTGCACGTCGCTGGGGATGCTGCTGGTGGCGACCAACTCGGGAACGCTGATCATCGCCCTGCCGGACTTGGAGCGGGCCTTGGGGACGAGTTTGCTGGAACTGGTCTGGGTGATCCTCGCCTACATGATCTCCTCGACCGTGCTGGTGCTGACGGCGGGGCGGCTGTCGGACCTCTTCGGACGCAAGAGCGCCTTCGTCGGCGCCTTCGTCATCTTCGCCGCCGCCTCGCTCGGCGCCGGTTTCGCCGCTGACGGGACCCAGCTGATCCTCTGGCGGATCCTGCAGGGGGTAGGCGGCGCCTTCATCTTCGCCAACGGCCCCGCCCTGGTCACCGACGCCTTCCCGCGCGAGCAGCTGGGCCTGGCGATGGGCACCAACACGATGGTCGCGGCGATCGGCCTCGTCATCGGCCCGGTCCTCGGCGGCGCCCTGGTCGCGATCTCCTGGCACTGGGTCTTCTGGTTCAACGTCCCGCTGGCCCTGGCCGGCGGCCTCTGGGGCGCCGTCGTCCTCCGCGAGCTCGCCCGCCCCGACACCCAGCGCGGCTTCGACGTCGCCGGGACGCTGACCTTCGTCGTCGGCCTCACCGGGCTCGTCTACGGGATCTCCCGCGGCGGCATCTCGGGCTGGGACGACCCGCTGGTGATCGGCGGCCTCGTCCTCGCCGCGATCCTCCTCCCCCTCTTTGTCTACATCGAGCACCGCGGCAGCGCGCCGATGCTCGACCTCTCGATCTTCCGCAACCGCCTCTTCGCCGCCGCGACCGGCGCCGCCTTCATCAACGGCCTCTCCCGCTTTGCCCTGATGTTCATCTTCGTCTTCTACTTCCAGGGCGCCCAAGGGGACGACCCGATCACCGCCGGGATAAAACTGGCGCCGATGGCGATCGGGATGCTCGTCGCCTCGCCGCTCGCCGGGATCTGGGCCGACCGCCACGGCTCCCGCACCCTGGCCGCCGCGGGGATGCTCGTCACCGCCCTCGGCCTCGGCCTGATGACCACCCTGCAGGCCGATTCGCCGTACTGGGAGAGCGGGCTCTGGCTGGCCCTGGTCGGGATCGGCTCGGGGATGTTCAACTCGCCGAACACCGCGGCGATGATGGGCACGGTGCCGACCGAGCGGCGGGGGATCGCCGCCGGGGCGCGGACGATGCTGCAGAACACCGGCGCCGTGATCTCGATCGCCTTCGTCCTCGCGATGGTCACCAACTCGATCCCGAAGGAGGTCCTCTTCGCGATCTTCTCCGGCCTCGCCTCGGGGCTCTCCAGCGCCCAGCTCGACCCCTTCATCCACAACATGCACGAGGCGCTCTGGGTCCTCGCCGCCACCTCGGTGGTCGGCGCCGGCGTCTCGCTGTTGCGGCCCAAGCATGAGAGCGCCGCCGCCGAGATCCCCTGCCCGCCGGCCGAGGCCTTCGAGGAGGCTCTCGCCGAGGAGATCCGGGCGACGCCATGAGCGACGGGATGCGGATCGGGGAGGTGGCAAAGCTCGCCGGCACCACCCCGCGGACGATCCGCTACTACGAGGAGATCGGGCTGCTGCCGGCCACCGGGGGCAGGGAACCGGGGGCGCACCGCACCTACGCCGAGGGCGCCGTCGAGCGGCTGACCGAGCTGCTGCGACTGAAGGACCTGCTGGGCCTCACGCTCGAGGAGCTGAAGGAGCTGGTCGAGGCCGAGGGGGCGCGGGCGGAACTGCGGCGCGAGTGGCACGGCGGCGTCGAGGACCCGGTGCGGCGCCGCGAGATCCTCGAGCAGTCGCTCACCTACACCGGCCGCCAGCTCGACCTGGTCCGCCGCCGCCGCGACGAGATCAAGAAGCTCGAAACGGAGCTACTGCAGCGACGGCGGCGAGCCCAATCGCTCCTCCGAAACCTCTCCCCTAACCCCAGCTGACGGTCGGGAGGACCGGTGGTCCCTCCCGAAACACTCAAGCGCGACTCTTGTCGCGCGTTTCGGGAGGGACCACCGGTCCTCCCCCAGCCGTCTGCTCCTCGAAATGCTTGCTCAGCATCGTCACCTGACCCTGGTAGTTGGAGCCGAGCCCGGCGCCGTAGAGGCTCTCCGCCGGCGCCGCCATCCGCTCCAGGCCGAGCTTGCAGACCGGCTGGCGGTGCTCGACCATGAAGGAGACGTCGCGGGCGCGGACCTCCAGCGCCGCCCGGCTGCCGTGGCGCCCCCCCTCGGGGTCGTAGCCGAAGCCGGGATCGAAGAAGCCCGCGTAGTGGGTTCGCAGCTCGCCCGCGGTCGGGTCGTAGGCCATCATCTCGGCGGCGATCTGAGGCGGGATGCAGACCCCCTCGGCTGAGAGCAGCAGGTAGAAGATCTCCGGCTCCAGGACCACCCGTCCCCCCGGCTCGGGATAGACCGGGTCCCAGTAGTCGGTCCAGCGGTAGGCGCGGATCCGCGAGAGGTCGACCGGCAGGCTGTTCTTCTTCGCCCGGTAGCCGACCACACGGTCGGTCGGGCCCGAGAGGTCGAGGCTGAGGAAAACACCATCCGAGACCGCAAGCTCAGACTGACGAAGGGCGTGCGAGTCGAGGTAGAGCAGCGGGAACTCGTCCTGAAGGTCGCGGATGTCCTCGTCGGAGAGGCGGACCTCGCCGCGCGCCAGCCGCAGCTGGTTCAGCGACAGTCCAGCCTTCACCTGGATCGCGAAGGAGCGCGGCACGATCTCCAGGTAGAGCTGGCCCCGGTAGCCGCTGCGGATGTCGTCGAAGCGGTGGTGCCGGTCGGTGATCACGCGGGTGAAGACGTCGAGCCGCCCGGTCGAGCTCTTCGGGTTCGCCTTCCCCCGCACGTCATCGGGCAGGTCCAGCTCCTCGAGCAGCGGCACCAGGTAGGGCCGATCGCGCTCCAGGACCGCGCCGTCGCGCAGGTCGACCCGCTGGAAGGCGAGGCCGTCGATCTTTTCCTCGACCGTCGACTCGACGTCGGGGAGGAAGGAGCAGCGCAGCGCCCAGGCGAAGTCGCCGAGCCGCAGGTCGATGCTGGCCGGCTGCACCGCCTCCGGCCGGATCCGGTAGTCCCCCGAGCTCACCCACTCGGACTCGATCGCCCGGTTCAGCGCCTGGGAGGGGAGGACGCCGCTGATCGCCTCGCTCATCCCGCGGAGACTATTCGCCGCGCCTCCTCCGCACCGAGGTAGGCGGAGAGGACGAACTCGAGAATCTCCGGAAATAGCTGGTCCAACTCGCTCGCCTCGCCGGCGAGCACCCGCCGCCCGAGCATCGAGGCGACGCCGCCGACCACCGCTTCGTCGGTTGCTTCCGGCACCTCCCCTCCCCCGGGTGTCCGCGGCGCCCCGTCCCGCAGGTAACCGACGAAGGACTCGATCGCCCCCTGATAACGGTCGTACACGCCCCGGCCCGCCCGCAGCCCTTCCACCAGGGCGATGCTCGCCACCGCCGGTTCTGAGGCGAAGAGCTTCAGCAGGGCGGCGAGCGAAGCGCCGACGCGCAGCTCCCAGGCCTCGGCGGCGGCATCGCAAGCCTCGACCATGCAGTCGCGGATCCGCACCACCGCTGCCTCGTAGGCGGCGATGAAACAGTCATCCTTACTTTCGAAGTGCTTGTAGAAGTCACTCTTCGACACCGCGGCGCGCTGGCCGATCAATGACACAGTGGTTTTTTGATAGCCCACCTCGTAGAGGGCCTCGGTGAGACCGGCGATCAGCCGTTCGCGCTGATTACGCGCGACGAACTCGGGCGAAAGCCCATGGCGTCCCCGTGGCAGTCGATCCATTCGGGAATGGAGTCTGCCACCGTACTGTTACTTTCGCCGCGCGGTCTCCCAGGGTTTCCCTACACCGAGGTACGGCGATAGGACGAACTGGCATAGTTCGGGCAGCAGCTCGCCCGCTCGTTCGGCCTCTCCCCGGCGGATCTGCTGCTGGAGGATCCAGGCGACCCCGCCGACCAGCGACTCCTCGATCGTCTCCGGAAGTTCACTGCCGTCGAGGGCACTGTTGCGGAGCAGATCGACGAAGTTGCGCATGCCCGCGTCGTACAGCCGGGCGGAGCCGCGGGTGGCGGAGATCGACTCGACCATGCACATCCGGCCGGCGGCGGGGTGCTCGGCGATGAACTCGAGCAGCGCCTCGAGGCCGGCGACGACCTGTTCCTCCGGCGAATCGGTTCGTTCGCACGCTTCTTCGACCGCGGCCCGCATCTCGGCCAGACTCGTGTCGACTGCCGAGAGGAAGAGGTCCTCCTTGCCGTCGAAGTTGTCATAGAGCGTCTTCCGCGCGACCGCGGCCCGCCGCACGATGTCGGCGATCTTGGTCGCCTCGTAGCCCTGCTCGGCGGTCAGCTCGGCGATCGCGTCCATCATCCGCCGCCGCTTGTGGCCGGCGACGAACTCGCGCGGAAGCTCCGGGCGCATCGCGCTCATCGCAGCGCCCCTGCCGTCCCGAAACCTGCGCGCCGCGGTGCAAAAGCCCCCTTCAATGGCACGTCCTGCCCACCACTGTTCTGGTACCGTGAAGAAACTTTAGTTGTTTTTAATGAATACCTGTGAGTTCTTCGGTGCCCTTTGAGCGAATTCAGCTGAGCCAAGAGACCCTCCTCGCTGCCGTCGGTGAAAACTGGCCTCCTGAGCAGGTCGAGGCGGCTCTCGACCTGCTCGCCGGCAGCAGCGGCAAGTTCCCCTCCGGCGTCCGCCGGCTTCCGCCCGAGCTGATCCGGGCGATCCAGCGCGAGCGCCTGCTCAGGGCGATGCTCAATGCCGCCGCCGAGCTCGGCTACCTGGGAACCAATGTCCAGGACGTGATCGACCGAGCCGGAGTCTCCCGACCGACCTTCTACGAGCACTTCTCCAACAAAGAGGACTGCTTCCTCTCGGCCTTCGACTCCAGCGCCGAGCGAGTGCGGAAGCTGGTCCACGCCGCCGCCGACGGGGGGGGAGACATCTGGCGAGACCGCGTCCGCTGCTGCCTCGAAGCCCTCCTCAAATTCGCCGGCAGCGAGCCGGACACCGCCCGCACCCTGATCGTCGAGGCGCGGGCGGCGAGCGAAACAGCGGTACGTCGACGGGTGGAGCTGCTGGACGAGTTCGCGCGATGCCTCGACGAGGAAGCTCGGGTGCTGCTCCCGTCGCCGTCGCCGCAAACCGCTCTCACCGCAACCGGCATCGTCGGCGGCGTCGAATCCCTTCTCTACTCCCGCCTCTGCAGGCAGGAGTACGACCAGCTCGACTCGCTTCTTCCTTCGCTTATGTACTTCGTCGTACTTCCCTACGAGGGTCATGAGGCGGCTGCTGAAGCGTTCGCGGTCAAGTAGATCCAGATTACTAAAATTAGACACAAAGTACAGCTCGTTTTCGGCCTGCACAAGTTCCCGATTGCGGCTTAACAAGGTGGGAAACTTCTGCCTTGCTAGCCAGCCAGTCCAGTGGGTTCACTACCTGTTCCCGAAACCCCTGCAAGCCGAAACTGCAATTTTCTGCAGCAACTTGACCAGACGATCAGTTAACCGCGAACTCCAGTACAACCGGGGTGACAAATGTCGGTCCTGCGGGCCTGGGAGCAAGCAGTTCAAGGAAGAAGAGTCTTGACAGTGCTTTGCAGGCAAGACTCTGATGACGCCGAAATGCGCCGCTCCCAAGCCCGCAGCGGAGGGGGTGGGATTCGAACCCACGAGCCCCCTTACGAGGGCCAACGGTTTTCGAGACCGCCCCGTTCAACCACTCCGGCACCCCTCCGTGGGCAGTCGATTCTAGGGGCCGTTGCCGCAGGGGGCCTTGTCCGGTTCAAGGATTCGAGCGCCGGGGCCGAAGAACCCGTGTGTCAAGCGACGAGCAGACCCAGCTCGGGCAGTTCTTCGACCGCCGGCCCCGGTTACTGCGGGCGCTTGCCCTGCTCGCCCTGATCTGGGGGGCCGGCTACCTCACCTGGCGCGTCGGCTGGAGCGGCGAAGGCGCCAACCCGGTCCTCTTCGCGATGCTGCTGACGACCGAGGTCTACGGCCTCTACGCGCTGGTGATCCTCACCTGGTTCTCCTGGTCGCGGCCGCCCTCGGTGAGGCCCGGCGCCACCCCCGGGCGCAAGGTCGACGTCTACGTCTGCACCTACGACGAGCCGGCCGAGGTGGTGATGGCGACGCTCGCCGGCTGCCGCGCCCTCACCTATCCCCACACCACCTACCTCCTCGACGACGGCCGCCGCCCCGAGATGAAGGAGCTGGCAGAGCTGGCCGGCGCCTGCTACCTCGCCCGCGACAACAACGCGCACGCCAAGGCCGGAAACCTCAACGCGGCGCTGCCGCGGACCGAGGGCGACCTCGTCTTCATCCTCGACGCCGACCATGTGCCGATGCCCGACGCGCTAGACGCGCTGGTCGGCTACTTCGACGACGAGCGGATGGCGATCGTGCAGACGCCGCACGACTTCTTCAACCATGACTCGGTCCAGCACTACCGGGTCGGCCGCCACGAGCAATCGCTCTTCTACCGGGTCGTCTGTCCCGGCAAGGACCGCCACGGCGCCGCCTACTGGTGCGGCTCGGCGGCGCTGATCAACCGCCACGCCCTGCTCGCGATCGGCGGCGTCGCGACCGAGACGATCGCCGAGGACTTCCACACGACGATCCGCTTGCTGCGCCACGGCTGGCGCAGCCGCTACCACGATGAGGTGCTGGTCCAGGGGCTGGCGCCCCACGACCTCGACGGCTACCTGCTGCAGCGCGACCGCTGGGCCCGCGGCAACCTCGCCGTCTTCACGCTGCCGGAGTCGCCGCTGCGGGCGCGGACGCTGAGCGCTAAGCAGCGGCTCTCGTTCCTCGCCAGCCTGTTCGCCTACCTGGCGCCGCCGATGCGGCTGCTGCTCCTGCTCACCCTCGGCGCGGTGCTCTGGACCGGAGCGCTGCCGATGAAGATCAGCGTCGTCGCCCTGGCGGCGCTCTGGCTGCCTTCGGTCGCCCTCAACTTCAGCGCCGGCGCCGCCCTCGCCCGCGGCTACATGCGGGTCCCCGAGAGCGCCCATTACGAGTTGCTGACGATGGAGATCTACACGCGAGCGCTGCGCTGCGTAGTCCGGCCCGGCCGGACCGCCTTCAAGGTGACGCCGAAGCAGGGGCGCGACGGCGGCGGCTTCGACTCGCTGCGCAAGCTGCACCTGGTTCTCTTCTGCACGGTGCTGCTGGCGACCGGGACCGTGATGCGCCTGCTCGACCTGGTTGGCGCCGGGCCGCTGCCGGACCTGCCCGGGATCGCCGCCGTGATCGTCCCGCTGCTCGGCATCTACGAGCTGCGCCGCCTGCTTTCGACCAGCGCCGCGGTGATGCGGCGGCGGCAGCGCCGGCTCGTCTACCGCTTCGAGGGCGACGCCGAGGCGCACGTATACAGCGACGATGCCCACACCCCCGCTCGCCTCGTCGACGCCTCGGCGGCCGGCGTCGGCCTCGTTGCCGAGGCGCCGCTGGAGCACGGCAGCGAACCTGCCGTGCTTCTGCAGTTGGCCGACGCCCGCGGCGAGATGCACGAGGTCGCCGTCAAGGTCGAAGTGCGGACCTGCCGCGAGGCCGGCGGAAGGCACCTGATCGGCGCCACGATCCTCGAGATCGACCCGGATGCGCGGCTGCGGCTGATGGAGTGGTGCTACGTCGTCTGCACGCACGAGCGCCTGCGCGGCCACCGGCCCGCCGCTCCGGTCGCCGGCGAGGAGGCGATCGTCATCTCTCTGGAGGACTATCGCGAGGCCGGGCCGGTACCGCTACGGCCTTCGATCCCGGCTCTGCGCCAGGCTTAGATCGGTATCCTCTCCCAACGCAGCAGTTCTTTGATCGACTGCGGAGCGAGGGGAGAGGACCGGCATCATCGGCCAAGAAATGCCGGCCCTCTCGGTTGTAACGAAGCTCAAGTCAGACACTCCATTACGTTTTTGAGTATAGAGTTTGACTCAAGTACTTTGCAGTCTCCTTAGGAAGTATCTGCCGCAACGTGCAGATGTTCCGTGCGGGAGCGATTGACTAGGGCGAGCGAATACCCTGTAGGCATCCGGAGAGGTGTCCGAGTGGCTTAAGGAGCGCGATTGGAAATCGCGTGGGCGGGGTTAACCCGCCTCGTGGGTTCGAATCCCACCCTCTCCGTCATTGGAATCGCCCAACAGCAGGCACGGGTCGCCCATCCGAGTTTGACCCCACTCTGGTGTGGTCAAAGTCGGCTGCGATCGAACCGCCCCGAGTCAGTAAGTAGCGCCTCGCGCAAGGCTGCGAGAAGTTTCCAAGAGCGGAGGAGATACCGCTTCTCGTTGCTGCCAAGCTTCAACTTTCGCGGCGTCGGCCGCTCCGCCCGCAGCGTCCCCTCATTGAACGCGCGACGCAGGGTTCGCTCGCTCACTCCAACCTGCTCGGCTAGCGTGCTCAGCTCGGTCATGTGTCCATTATGAGCGATTCATGTGTCCGTAAATTGAGATGGGAGGAGTTGTTTCGCAGCGGCTTCTCTAGCGCTTGGCGCTGAAAAACGAGCGCAGGACTGCGGCGCATTCCTCTTCCCGGACGCCGCCGATCACCTCGGGGCGGTGGTTGAGCGCGGGCTCGGCGAGGATGTCGAGGACGCTGCCGGCGGCGCCGGCCTTCGGGTCGGGGGTGCCGAAGACGACCGTGGGGATGCGGGCGAGGACGATCGCCCCCGCGCACATCGCGCAGGGCTCCAGGGTGACGTAGAGCGCCGTACCGGGCAGCCGCCAGCCGCCGAGGCGCTCCGCGGCGGCGCGGATCGCCAGCACCTCGGCGTGGGCGGTCGGGTCCTTGCGCAGCTCGCGCTCGTTCCCGGCCCGCGCCAGCAGCTCGCCGTCGCGGTAGATCGCGGCCCCGATCGGGACGTCGCCGTGGCGCTCGGCCCCGCGGGCCTCCTCGAGCGCGGCCTCCATCGCCTGGGCGTGTGCGTCCGCGCCGGGTGGGTTGGAATTGCCGAGCTCCACGATCAGGGAGTATGTCCGCCGGCAACTTCCGCGGCAACGCGGTGTTTCGAGGGGAAGCCGGTCGAACGCGGGGGTGCGGCCAGGCGACCCGAGACAAAGATGAGACGACTTCTGCGAATCCTCGTGCCCCTGATGCTGGCCCTCGCCACGACGCCGGCGGGCGCTGCCGCCAGGCCGCCCGAGGTGGCGCCGGCGCGCGACCTCGTCCCCCGCCGGCTGCTGGTCAAGTTCGAGGGGCAGCGGCCGGCCGCCCTCTCGCTCCCCCGGGGGACCGCCGTCGGCCAGGCGGCGGCGATCCTGCGGCGGAACCCTCGCGTCGCCTACGCGGAGCCGGATTACATCGCCACCGCCTCGGCGATCGAACGCGGCCCGTTCGATCCCGACGACTCCGGCTCGATCGAAGCGACGGCGGCGGCCGCGGCCGAATCGGGCAGGTGGGCCTACAAGCAGTGGAACTTCCTCTCCCCCGAAGGGCCCGAAACGCCGGCGCTGCCGACCTCGCCGGGGGGCATCGACGCCCCCGCCGCCTGGCGCAACCTGATCGAAGCCGGCCGGCCGGGAGCCGCTGGCATCGTCGTCGCGGTGCTCGACAGCGGCATCGCCTACCGCTCCTACGGGGACGAATACCGGCGCAGCCCGGACTTCGGGCCGGGTCAGTTCGTGCCGGGATACGACTTCGTCGGCCACGACCCCCTGCCGCTCGACCAGAACGGGCACGGCACCCACGTCGCCGGCACGATCGCCGAGAAGACCGGCAACGGCTTCGGCCTCACCGGGCTCGCCTACGGGGCGAAGCTGATGCCGGTGCGGGTGCTCAACCGCGCAGGGCGCGGCAACGCTCTGGCGATCGCGCGCGGGATCCGCTTCGCAGTCTCCCATCGCGCCGACGTGATCAACATGAGCTTCAACTTCCCCTGCGGCAAGCGGGTGCCGGTGGTTGACGAAGCGCTGCATCAGGCGTACCTCGCCGGGGTCGTCGCCGTCGCCTCGGGCGGCAACCTCGGCTCGGAGGGCTGCGTCTCGGAGCCGGCCACCGGGCCGCGGGTGATCGGCGTCGGCGGCACCACCGAGGGCGGCTGCCTCGGCTCATACTCACTGGCCGGAGGGGCGATCGACCTGGTCGCGCCCGGCGGCGGCGTTCCCCGCGCCGGCTGCCCCTCGGTCGCCTCGCGCCCGATCTACCAGGTGACGCTGCGCTCGGGGAGCACCGATGAATTTTCGATTCCGGCCTACTACGTCGGCACCTCGATGGCCGCCGCCCACGTCTCCGGCGCCGCCGCGCTGGTGCTGGCGAGCAAGGCGGTCAACCCGCAGCTGGAGCCCCGGCAGCTCGTCGATCAGGTGACGAGGCGCCTGCGCGCAACCGCCCGCAACCTCGGCCTCCCCGCTCCCCAGCAGGGCGCAGGACTACTCGACGTCGGGAGAGCAACCCAACCGGTTAAGCGCGCCTCCTAACGTCGTCTGACCAAGCAGATCAAGGACGCAGCGAGGGAGTGTGCTCTGCACATGACCGAGCGAGGACGCCGATATGCGCCGCGTCAGACGGCGTTAGGTGGTGCGCACGATCATCACCGAGCACGGGGCATGATGCGAGACGTTGTTGGGGACGCTGCCGAGGAGGTAGCGGCGGGCGCCGGTCATGCCCTTGTTGCCGACGACGATCAGGTCGGCCTTGATCTCTTCGGCGACGTTGAGGATCGCATCGGCGGGATCGGCCTCGACCGGGTGGGTCTGGACCTCGACGCCCTGACCTTTGGCGTCGGCGGCGGCGGCGTCGAGGATGAGGTTGACGTCCTCCCGCGGCCCGATCTCGTACTGGACGTCGGCGGGAGCTTCGGCCTGCTCGGCCTGCACCCGGCGCCCGGAGGCGGGCTGGTAGGCGCTGACTAGGCTGAGCGCGGCGCCGGTCATCTTCGCCAGCTCGAGCGCCTGGCTCACCGCCTCGGCGGCAGTCTCAGAGCCATCGGTCCCCACCACGATGCGTTTGAACACGCCGCCTCCTTCAGTCGCTGGACGGCTCCGATACTAAGCGACTTCCCGGACCCGGCGCAGTCGCTTCAGCGCTGCTGACCGGACGCTCGGTGCTGCTGCGCCGGCAGTCCGCGGAAGCCGTCGCCGAGGATTTCGGTCGGCGTTTCGACCAGGCGGACGACGCCGATCACCATCGCCGCCGCGAGGCAGACGACGAGGATCACGATCGAGGCTTTCCAGACCAGGGGCACGGGGCAGACCCTAGATGAGCGGCGGCGGTCCGTCGTCGCGTTAAGGTGCCGCCATGGCGCTGGAGAAAGTCGCGGACGGAGTCTGGTTGCTGCGCGGGGATTTCCGCGGGGCGATGAACATCTATTTCCTCGAGGACGGCGACGGGGTCGTCCAGTTCGACGCCGGGACGATGGCGATGCGCAAGAAGGCCAGGGCCGCGGCGGCGGAGCTCGGGGGCCTGAAGCGGGTGGTCCTCGGCCACGCCCACGCCGACCACCGCGGCACCGCCCCTCATATGGACGTGCCGGTCCTCTGTCATCCCGACGAGGTGGTCGACGCCGAAAGCAGCGCCGCGATCGCGCCGTACATGGACCTCTCGCAACTGCCGGTCGCCTGGGTCCGCCGTCTCTACCCCTTCCTGCTGCGGCGCTGGGACGGCGGCGCGGTGAAGATCGCCGACACGGTGATCGAAGGTGACGAAGTCGCCGGCTTCAAGGTCCTGCACTTCCCCGGGCACGCGCCCGGGCTGATCGGCCTCTGGCGTGAGAGCGACCGGGTGGCGCTGGTTTCCGACGTCGTCTACCTGGTCGACTCGGCGCGGCTGAAACCGCTGCCGCCCGGCGAGGCGAGCGTCCCCCACCCCGCCTGGGCCTGGGACCACGCCAAGGCGAAGGAGTCGGTGCGCAAGCTGGCGGCCCTGGAACCCCGCGTCGTCGCCCCCGGGCACGAGCATCCGCTGCAGGGCGAGAACCTGCGCGAGACGCTCGAGCGGGCCGCCGAGAAGTACTGAAAGCGCCCGCTGTCATAAGTTCCTACGCCTGATGATCGGGACCTACGCCTCGGCGGCGCTGATCTGCGCCGTCTCGCTGCTGGTCGGCCGGGCCATCCTCTCCCTGGCGGGGAGGGGCGAGTGGACCTGGCTGGAGCCGGCGGTCGGCTTCGGCGCGGTGCTGACGGCGACCGGCCTCTTGGCGCGGGCGCCTGGGCATGGCACCGCTTCCACCCTGGCGCTCGTCCTGCTGATCCTCGCCGCGACGGCGGTCCTCTGGCGCGGCCACGATCTCTCCCGGAGACCTTCAACTGGAGGCGAGGCGCCCCTCGCGGGACACTCTCCGTCCGCCGAGGGGCGCCTCGCCTCCCCCCGCCTGCCCTGGCGAGAAGGGCTGCCCGTCGCGCTCGTCGTCCTCGTCGCCCTCTCGATCCCGTTTGCGATCAGCGGCCGCTGGGGGCTGCTCGGGGTCGGCTTCAACAACGACCTCGGCCTGCACCTGGCGTGGGCCGAGTGGCTGCGCAGCGGCTTCGGCCCTGCCCCCGATCCCGGCTATCCCCTCGGCCCGCACGGGCTGGCGGTCGCGACTGCAGTGGTGCCGGGGATCAACCTCGCCCAGGCCTTCATCGGCGAGATCATCGCGATCGGGGTGATGACGGGGCTGACCGCGCTCGGCGCCCTCCGCGGCATGACCCCCGCCCGCCGCACGATCGCCGCCGCCCTGATCGCCCTCCCCTACCTGGCAGCCTCGTACTTCGCCCAGGCAGCCTTCAAGGAGCTGGCCGAGGCCCTTCTAGTTCTGGCTTTTGCCCTCTGGCTAACCACTTTTGATGCCGCTCGGATACCTGCGGACCAGGCCGAGAGGGGGGGTATGCCAGACACTCAACCACGAGCGCGGCGAGTGGTGTCCGGCATACCCCCCCTCTCGGCCTGCCTCCCCCCCTTGGCCCTCATGGGAGGCATCTTCTTCTCCTACAGCTTCGCGGGCATCGCCTGGCCGGTGGTGACGCTGGCCCTCTGGAGCCTCACCCTGCCGGAGGTGCGCGCGGCTCTGCGCCCGCGCTCATTACTGCGCTTCCTGCTGCGACCGCTGACCCTCGCAGCGCTGCTCGTCGTCGCCGCCATCGCAGTGGCGGTCACCATCGGCCCCTTCGGCTTCGGCAGCAGCTTCAACAAAGTCGCCGGCTCCAACACCTACGGCCCGGTCTCGCCGATCGAGGCCCTCGGCATCTGGCCCGCCGCCAACTACCGCCTAGACGCAGCCGGCGGCCCCCAGCTACCGGTCCTGGCAGGAGCGATCGCCGTCCTCGCCCTACTCGTCGGCGTCGCCTGGTGGGTCCGCCGCCGCGAACCAACGATCCCGATCGCCCTCGGCGCGGGAGCCCTTCTCTACCTCGCGTCCCTCCCGACCAGCGGCGACTACTCCCAAGCCAAGGCCCTGATCATCATCGCCCCCCTGGCAATGCTCATAGCCATCCGCCCCCTCCTCGAAGAGTTCCCGACTGTCGTGGGCCGGGGGAGGGGTCTCGCCGGACCCTCCCAATCTTTGTCCGCCGAGACCCCTCCCCCGGCCCCCCCTCTAATGCGTCTTGGCTGGGCAGTTCTGGCAATCGTCTTCATCGCCGGCGCCGTCTACTCGAGCTTCCTGGCGCTGCGCGACGCTCCGGTCGGGCCGCCCGGCCACGGCGCCGAGCTGCAGGCCTTCCTCCCGACAGTCCACGGCCAGCCGGTGCTCTACGCGGGGCAGGACCGCTACGCGGCTTACGAGCTGCTCGGCGCCGACACCCATGTGCCGCTGGTCGAGTTCCCCGACCCGGCGGTCTCGCCGAACCCGGAAAAGCCGTTCGACACCGGCGACGCCTACAGCCCGATCGACTTCGACTCCTTCTCCCGCGGGACGCTGGACCGCTTCCCCTACGTGATCACCAGCCGCGCCGCCTGGAACAGCCAGGCGCCGCCCAACTTCAAGCGCGTCGCCGCCACCCCCTCCTACGTGCTCTGGAAGCGAACCGGGCCGACGCCGGAAGACCGCCACGTCCTGCTCGAGGGGACCGAGGCCGGGGCCTTCGCCGGCTGCGCCGCGCCGGAGCTCCGCATCCTCCTCGGCGGCAAGGGGCGCGCCGGGCTCTTCCCGGATGTGGTGATCGGCCAGAAAGGAAGCTGGGTCGGCGGCAGCATCCTCGGCACGGGCGCCGAGACCGGGCTGGCGATGCAGCTGCCGGCGGGCAGCTGGAACCTCTCACTGCAGTACTTCTCGCCCTTCGACCTCACCCTCTCAGCGCCCGGATTCCACCAACGGCTTCCAGCGGCCCTGGACGGCCAGCGGCCGAACACGATCAGCCTCGGCAACAACGGCCAGTTCTGGCCCGCCGGCCGCTACCGGAGCAAGGGCGGCCCCGTCGTCTTCACCTTGCGCACCGCCGAGGCGACCACCCTGCAGAGCCTGACCGGCTACGACGGCAAGGCCTACATCGGCGAGCTGGTCGCGGTCCCGGCCAAGCCCCACCGCACGGTGCCGCTAGCCCAGGCCTGCAATCACTGGGTGGATTGGTACGAAGCAGCCGAAGCACCCTAAAGGTCTCTGACCAAGCAGATCAAGGAACTCGCGGCGCTTCGCGCTCACACCCCCGCCTGCGGCGGGGGGTCGCGTGGCGTGCTCTGCACGCGAGCGACCGAGGACACCGAGATGCGCCGCGTCAGAGGGCCTTCGCCTGTAGTCGTTCGGGTGCAACCCGAACGACGTCCCACACCAGACCAACCTTCTCGAGGCCGTTGATCACGAGCGAAGAGACGTCGACCTGGTACCAGCGCAGGCCGTGAGTGGCCGAGGTGGGGAAGGCGTGGTGGCTGTTGTGGTAGGCCTCGCCGAGGGTCGGGATCGCGATCAGCGCCAGGTTGCGCGACTCGTCAGTGGTCTCGAATTCCTTCTTGCCGAAGGTGTGGCAGAGCGAGTTGATGCTGTAGGTGAAGTGGTGCAGGACGAAGACCCGGACGAGGCCGCCCCAGAGCAGGCCGGTCAGCCCGGCGACGACCGTGCCGCCGATGATCCAGCCGATGAAGAAGGGGAGAAGCAGGCCGAGGATCGCCCAGTAGATGAAGGTGCGATCGACCCAGTTGATCACCGGGTCCTTGATCAGGTCCGGGGCGAAGCGTTCCTTGTTGCCGCGCTGGGTGTGGATGAAGATCCAGCCCATGTGGGCGTGGAAGAGGCCCTTCATCGCGCCCTTCCAGCCGCCGCCGTGGTCGACGTGGGGGCTGTGGGGGTCGCCGTGTTCGTCGGAGAAGGTGTGGTGCTTGCGGTGGTCGGCGACCCAGGAGATCACCGGCCCCTCGATCGCCGCCGACCCGAGGATCCCGAACAGCCCGCGCAGCCACGGGTAGGTCTTGAAGGAGCGGTGGGTGAGCAGGCGGTGGAAGCCGACGGTGATCCCGATCCCGGTGAAGAAGTACAGGCCGACGAAGAGGAAGACGTCGGTCCAGTTCAGGGCGCTCCCCCACACCTGCCAGCCGGCGACAATGACGGCGATGAAGGGGATGATCGTGACTAGGCCGGTGATGATCCGGTCCCGGGTCTCGTTCTCAACCGGCTGGATGTCTGAGGGAAGGGGTCCGACGGTAGTCATGGCGCGCGATCATACGCGTAGAAGCTGAGGCTTTCCTGAAATCTTTCGGTCGGCGAGCCGGCCGAAGGCGACTCCTCAAGCGGCCGAACCCGAGTCTGTAGGGTGCCCCGCCTATGCCTTTCGCAAACACCGCGCCGCTGCGACGGGAGATCGAAACCCGCCTGCCCGAGCGCCCCTTCACGATCGATTTTTGGGACGGCTCGAGCGTCCCCGCCACCGCCGAGGACGCCGGCCCGACCTTCCGCGTCCGCTCGCCGAAGGCGCTCGCCCACGCGCTGCGCGCGCCGGGCCAGCTGGGCCTTGGCCGCGCCTACGTCAGCGGCGAGATCGAGGTCGACGACATCGACGCGGTGATCCGCGTCCTCGGCGGCTGGCAGCCGCCCTCGCTCGACGGCGCCGACCAGCGGGCGCTGATGGTCGCCGCGGTGCGGGCGATGGGGCTGACGCTGCCGCCGAAGCGGCCGGACTCCGAGCTGCGCCCGAGCGGCAAGCGCCACAGCAAGGAGCGCGACGCCCGCGCCGTCCGCCACCACTACGACGTCTCCAACGAGTTCTTCGAGCTCTTCCTCGGCCCGACGATGGTCTACAGCTGCGCGATCTGGCGCGACGGGGAGATGAAGACGCTGGAGGAAGCCCAGGAGGAGAAGCTCGACACCGTCGCGCGGAAGCTCCAGATCAAGGAAGGCGAGCGCATCCTCGACGTCGGCTGCGGCTGGGGCGGCTTCCCGCTCTGGGCGGCGACGAACTACGGGGCCGATGTCGTCGGCATCACCCTCTCGCCGCCGCAAGCGGAAAAAGCCCGGCAGCGGGCCGAGGAGGCCGGGGTCGCCGACCGGGTCGACATCCGCGTCATGGACTACCGCGACCTGCCCTCGCTGGGCGAGAAGTTCGACGCGATCGCCTCGATCGGGATGGTCGAGCACGTCGGCTCAGCCAACATCGACCTCTACGCCGAGACCCTGGCGAGCCTGCTCAACCCGGGCGGCCGCCTGCTCAACCACGGCATCACCCGCGTCCGCCACACCGACCCCGAGGCCGGCGACTTCTCCGAGCGCTACGTCTTCCCCGACGCGGCGCCGCTGCACCTCTCCCGCAACCTCCTCGCCCTCGAACGCGCCGGCTTCATCACCCACCACGTCGAGGACTTCGGCCCCGACTACGCGGAGACGCTGAAGCACTGGGCCGAGAACCTCGACGACAACCTCGACCAGGCGACCCGCCTGGCCGGCGAGGAACGGATCCGCGTCTGGCGCCTCTACCTGCGGATGGCGAAAAACGGCTTCGACAGCCGCTTTTTGAACATCTACCAGGCCCGCTGCAGCAAGGCCTGAGCTTCCCTAGACCGGGAAGCCCTCCAACACGTTTTCCAGCGACCAGTCGGCGCCGGCGTCGGTGAGTTCGTCGACGGCGTAGGAGCCGGTGGCGACACCGACGACCTTGATGCCGGCGCCGTGGCCGGCGCGGATGTCCCGCGGGGTGTCGCCGATTGCGATCGTCTCGGCCTTGTCGAGCGGATGGCCGGAGACCTCCCCGCCCCGCTCCAGCGCCCTCTTCGTCAGCTCGGTGCGGTCGCGCGAGTCGGAGCCGTAGCCGCCGAAGGTGAAGAAGCGGTTGAGGTCGCCGCGGGCGAGCTTGATGTGGGCGGCCGCCTCGATGTTGCCGGTGACGACGCCGAGCAGGATGCCGTCGGCAACCAGGCGCGGAAGCAGCTCCTCGATCCCCTCGATCACGAAATAGCCCTCCGACTCGGCAACGGCGTCGGCGAGATGGCCGAGGTAGCAGCCGATCGCCTCCGCCCGCTCCTCCGCCGACCCCTCGCGGTGCATCACCTCGCGGAAGACGATTTCGGCGATTTCCGGATCGGTCATGCCGGCGTGGGTGTGTTCGCCGATGTTCGCTTCGACCCCGTAGAGCTCGAGGAAGGCGCGCTGCCAGGCGACTGCACCCGCCCCTCCGGTGTGGAGCAGGGTGCCGTCGATGTCGAAGAGGACCGCCTTGATCAAGGCGCGGAGCGTATCGCCGCCGCAGGGCGAGACCGTGTCGGTGGTCCTGCTCAGCCCTTGCGGTTCGCCATCCGCTCGAGCTGCTTGCCGAGCGCCCGCTCGATTTCGTCGGAGAGAGTCATCTGATGCAGGGCCGCCAGCGCTTGCAGCGAAAGCGGGCGCAGGCGGTCGAGGGCCTCGCGCACCTCGGGCCAGCGCTCGGCCGGGTAGCCCTCGGCTTCGAACGGCTTCCAGACGTCGTCGAGGAAAAGGCGGACGAACTCGTGGGAGATCTGCTTGCAGCGGCCGCGGACCTTTTCGATCACGGTCAGAGCGTGGTCGAGCGGGACGCCGGTGGCGACGACCCCCTCGGCGGCGTCGAGCAGCGACGGGTACGGCGCCTCGTAGCGGTCTTCCTCGACCGCGACCAGCGCCCCGTTTTTGACCGCGCGCTTGAGCGCGTCGTCGATCTCCTCGCCGAAGCGCTCGGCCAACTCCTCGCGGGTGAAAGTGCGCGGCTGCTCGCCGTCGTCGCCATCGAGGGCGCGGCGGAAGGAGAGGAACTGCTCGGTGGCGCCGACGTTCTGGGCGAGCAGGCGCTCGATTCCCTTGAGGTTGAAGCCGTCGGCCTGCAGCTCCTGGATCATCCGCAGCCGCGCCAGGTGCTCGGGCCCGTAGTAGCCGACCCGGTCGTGGACCTCCGGCGCCGGCAGCAGGCCGCGGGCCCGGTGGGAGCGGATGTTGCGGACCGTCATCCCGGTCTCGGCGGCGAGCTCTTCGATCGTCAAGTTGTTCTCGTGCTGCTTCTCGGACGCGGGCACAGCGAGGAAGCTACCACTGTGTGACGTTTCGCTCTTTGACGTGACGTCAATTGATGTTACCTTGGTCAGGTCATGCCGAAGCTCGCCATCCGACCTCGCCTGCGCTTCCTCGAGGCCGCCGCGACCCCGCATGGCCTCGATTCCTACCTCGAACAGGTCGACCCGCTGCTGGTCACCGGCGAGGGCCGGGCCGAGGTCGTCATCGTCGAGCGTGGGACCGAGGAGAGCGTGAGGCTGACGCTGCGCCCGAACCGCGCCTGGCAAGGGTTCCGCGCCGGCCAGTTCGTCAACGTCGCGGTCGAGATCGACGGCGTCCGCCACCAGCGCTGCTACTCCCCCGCCTGCGCCGAGGGCCGCGGCGCGACGGTCGAGATCACGACCAAGCGCCATCCCGAGGGGCTCGTCTCCAACTTCCTCGTCGAGCGGGCGCAGCCCGGGATGGTGGTCGGGCTCTCTCCCGCCGAAGGCGACTTCCGGTTGCCCGACCCCCGCCCGGAGGCGACCCTGCTGATCGGCGGCGGCAGCGGCATCACGCCGCTGATCGCGATCCTCCGCACCCTCTTCGCCGAGGGCTACGAACGTCCGGTCGCGCTCCTTCATTACGCCCCGGACGCCGAGCGCTGCATCTACCGCGAGGAGCTCGAGCGCCTCGCCGCCGCGCATCCGAACTTCCAGCTGCTCCGCTCCTATACCCGCGCCCCCGGCACCGGCGAGCTCGACGGCCACTTCAGCCCGCTCCACCTTCCCCATTCCGAGCCCGACTTCACCGCGGCCGAGACCTTCGCCTGCGGCCCCCCCGCCCTGCTCGACGCCGTCCGCGGCACCTGGGCCAACGGGCTCGAGCTGCGGCTCCACGTCGAGAGCTTCGTCCCGCCCACCTTCGTCCCCGTCGGCGAGCCCGGCGAGGGGCAGGTCCGCTTCGCGGACTCCGAGGTCGAGGTTGCCAACAGCGGCGAGTCCCTGCTCGCCCAGGCCGAGGCCGCCGGCCTCAGCCCCGAATACGGCTGCCGGATGGGCATCTGCCACACCTGTACCTGCCGCAAGCGCGCCGGCACCCACAAGAACCTGCTCACCGGTGAGGTCTCCTCCGCGCCCGACGAGGAGATCCAGCTTTGCGTCTCCGCCGCCCTCGGCGACCTCACCGTCGAGCTTTGAACCTTCACGAAAGGAACCGATGACCACTGCGATCCAAACCGCTCCGCCGCCCTCGCGCACCGCCGTCGACGGCCTCACCACCAACCCCTACGGCCTGACGCCGGAGCAGTTCGAGCAGCTCGGCACCGAGCTCGACGCGATCCGCAGCCGCGTCCTCGCCGACCGCGGCCAGCGCGATGCCGACTACATCCGCGGCGTCATCCGTGCCCAGCGCGGGCTCGAGGTCGCCGGCCGCGGCCTGCTCTGGGCCGGCGTCTTCCCGCCCGCCTGGCTCGCCGGCACCGCCGCCCTCTCGCTCTCCAAGATCCTCGACAACATGGAGATCGGCCACAACGTCATGCATGGCCAGTACGAGTGGATGAACGACCCGAAGCTCTCCGGCAAGCAGTTCGAGTGGGACACCGCCTGTCCCGCCGACCAGTGGCGACACTCTCACAACTACATGCACCACACCCACACCAACATCGTCGGCAAGGACCGCGACATCGGCTACGGGGTGCTGCGGATGTCAGAGGAGCAGCCGTGGAAGCCCTACTACCTCGGCAATCCGCTCTGGGCAACGCTGCTGGCGACCTTCTTCGAGTACGGGGTGGCGCTGCACGACCTCGAAGTCGAGCGGATCGCCGAAGGCGAGATCACCCTCGCCGACAAGCGCGAGCTGCTGAAGGGGATCGGGACCAAGGTCCGCGGCCAGGCGCTGAAGGATTACGTCCTCTTTCCCGCCCTCTCCGGCCCGCTCTTCGTCTTCCCGCTCGCCGGCAACGCGACCGCCAACATCGTCCGCAACCTCTGGTCGTTCACGATCATCTTCTGCGGCCACTTCCCGGAAGGCACGCACGAGTTCAGCGAGGAGGAGACCGCGAACGAGACCCGCGGCCAGTGGTACCACCGGCAGCTGCTCGGCTCGGCCAACCTCAGCGGCGGCCGCCTCTTCCACATCCTCTCCGGCAACCTCAGCTTCCAGATCGAGCACCACCTCTTCCCCGACCTGCCGGCCAACCGCTACGGCGAGATCTCGGTCGAGGTGCGGGAGATCTGCGAACGCTACGGCCTCCCCTACAACGTCGGCCCGCTGCACCGCCAGTTCGGCAGCGTCGTCAAGAAGATCGGCCGGCTGGCGCTACCGGACTCTCCCGGGACGCTGGTCCGCGGGATCGGCGGCGCGGTCGGCAAGGCGGGCGGCAGGCTGCTGGGCCTGGGCAAGCGGTCAGTGCTCGCTCTCAAGTAGGTCGCGCTGGGCGAGCGTGTAGAGCAGACCGAGCGAGGGCAGGACGAGGACGGCGGCGACGGCGAAGACGATGAAGACGATCGTCAGCGTCGGGTCGGGAGCGGCGGCCTGGTCGATGCGCAGGCTGGTCGGCAACAGGTAGGGGAACTGGGCGATGCCCCAGCCCCAGATCACGGCGACGACGGCGGCGGCGGCGAGCGGGCGCAGGGGGCGGCGGCCGCCGCGCCGCAGGACGACGAGAAGCGCGGCGCCGCAGAGCAGCGAGAGGACGACGAGCGGCAGGCCCTGGCTGGTCAGGCGATCGAAGACGTAGCGTGCTTCGCTGTGGAGGGCGACGAGGCCGGCGACGGCGAGGGCGCCCGCGACCACGCCGGCGCCGAGGGCGCGGCGCTCGAAGTAGCGCTCCATCTCCTCGTCGCCGCCGCGGCGCGCGTCGCCGACGAGGAAGACGCCCGCGAGGTAGGCGCTGGTGGCGACGAACATCGCCCCGATCAGCAGCGGCAGCGGCGCCAGCCAGGTCGAGAAGGCGTCGCCGTCGCCCTGCGCCGGGACGTGGCCGGCGGCGATCGCGCCGACCACGGTGCCCATGAAGAACGGCGTCACCAGCGAGGAGACCGCGAAGGCCGCGCCCATCGCCCGCCGCCCCTGCAGCCCTTCGATCGACTTGCGGAAGGCGAAGCCGCTGCCGCGCAGGACGATCCCCAGCGCCGCCAGGGTCAGCGGCACGTAGAGGGTCGTGAAGATCGCGCTGAAGGCTTCCGGGAAGGCGGTCCAGAGGACGACGAGGACGAAGATCAGCCAGACGTGGTTGGCCTCCCAGACCGGCGTCAGCGAGCGCTGGATCAGCGCCCGTGGCCGCTCCCCCCGCTCCGGCCCCCCGGCGACCAGGTCCCAGACGCCGCCGCCGAAGTCGGCGCCGCCGAAAAGCGCGTAGAAGGTAGCCCCGACCCAGAGAATCCCCGCCGCGGCGTCGGCCTTGCTCACGCGAACCTCCCGCCGACGGGACTAAAACCGCTTATCTGGATCGGTTTTCGGCCCGTCGGCATCATGAGGGTGCCTCCGTGGCCGGGGCATAGGGGGCGCCCGCCTCGGGGTCGGCGCCGCCCTCGCGCCAGCGGCGCGACATCGAGCGCAGGACGAGGATCGCGATCGTCCCGATCGTCGCGTAGAGCAGCAGAACGAGGGCGAGGGTGAACCAGATCCCGCCCGCCTCGGTCACCGCTTCGGAGGTGCGCATGTAGCCCTGGACGATCCAGGGCTGGCGGCCGACCTCGGTGACGATCCAGCCGCACCACAGCGCCAGAATCGCCGCCGCGCCCGTCAGGGCGACGATGCGCAGGAACCAGGGCGTCTGTGGGATGTCGCGGCGTTTCCACCAGGCGAAGGCGAACCAGGCGCCGAGCGCCAGCAGGCCGGTGCCGATCCCGACCATCGCGTCGAAGGCGAGGTGCAGCAGCGTGTTCGCCGGCGGCCGTTCGTCAGCCGGGATGCTGTTGAGGCCGGTCACCTTCGTGTGGGTGCTGAAGCCGACGAGGAAGGAGTCGAGGCCCGGGATCCCGATCGCGCCCTCGACCCCGTGGTGGGTGCAGATGCCGCCGAGGTACTCGGTCTGATCCGTGCCGGTTTCCTGGATGCACTCCATGCCGGCGAACTTGGCGGGCTGGTGGTCGGCGACTTCGCGCGCCGCCGTGTCGCCGACGAAGAGCTGGATCGGGGTCGCGATCAGCCCGATCGTCAGCGGGATCAGCAGGCCCAGCCGGTGCAGGCGGTCGCGCCGGCCTTTCAGCATCCCGGTCGCGTAGATGGAGGCGACGAGGAAGCCGACGACCATGTAGGCGGCGAGGATCATGTGCGGGACCTCGTAGGGCGTCGCCGGGTTGAACAGCACCTTCAGCGGTTCGACGTCGACGACCTTGCCGGCGGCGTCGAGGGTGAACCCCTGCGGCTGGTTCATCCACGAGTTCGCAGCGACCACCGCGAAGGCGCCACCGATCCCGGTGACGAACATCGGCACCCCGGACCAGAAGTGCGCCCAGCCCGAGAGCCGCTTCCAGCCGTAGATGTAGACGGCGAGGAAGATCGCCTCGAGGAAGAAGAAGATGCCCTCGATCGCGAAGGCGACGCCGAAGGCGGCGCCGAAGCGCTGCTCGAAGTGCGGCCAGAGCAGGCCGAACTCGAAGGTGAGGACGGTGCCGGTGACGGCGCCGACCGCGAAGGTCACCGCCATCGCTTTCGACCAGCGCTTGGCGAGCTCGATCGCCGCCTCGTCGCCCTTCTTCAGACCGATGTAGTTGGCGACGAGGATCGTCGCCGGCAGCGCCACCCCGAGGCAGGAGAGGACGATGTGGAAGCCGAGCGTGAACGCCATCTGCTCGCGGGCGGCGAGCAGGTTGGACGCCGACGCCGCCAGCGGGAGCGGGTCGAGCGGTGGCATGGCCGGAGGCTATCGCCGGGGCCGGGCGCCGACTATGAAGTTGCTCACGCCTGACGTTGCGAGCGGTAGCGCCTGATCAGCGCGTTGGTGGAGCTGTCGTGGCGCAGCTCCGGCTCGGAATCCGACTCGAGCTCGGGGATGATCGCCTTCGCCAGCACCTTGCCCAGCTCCACCCCCCACTGGTCGAAGGAGTCGATCCCCCAGATCGCCCCCTGGGTGAAGACGCTGTGCTCGTAGAGGGCGACGAGCGCGCCGAGCGTCGCCGGCGTCAGCCGCTCGGCGAGGATCGTGTTCGAGGGGCGGTTGCCCTCCATCACCCGGTGCGGCACGACCTCCTCCGCCGTCCCCTCGGCTCGCACCTGCTCGGCGGTTTTGCCGAAGGCGAGCGCTTCGCCCTGGGCGAAGACATTCGACATGAGGATGTCGTGGTGGTCGCCGAGCGGGTTGAGCGAGTTGGCGAAGCCGATGAAGTCGCAGGGGATCAGCCGCGTCCCCTGGTGGATCAGCTGGTAGAAGCTGTGCTGGCCGTTCGTCCCCGGCTCGCCCCAGTAGATCTGGCCGGTCGCGTAGTCGACCTGGGCGCCGTCAAGGGTGACGTGCTTGCCGTTCGACTCCATCGTCAGCTGCTGGAGGTAGGCGGGGAAGCCATGCAGGTACTGCTCGTAGGGCAGGACCGCGCAGGTTTCGGCGCCGAAGAAGTCGGCGTACCAGACCGCCAGCAGGCCCATCAGCAGCGGCAGGTTCGAGGCCGTTGGCGCGGTGCGGAAGTGCTCGTCCATCGCGTGGAAGCCGGCCAGCATCTCTTCGAAGTGGACGGGACCGATCGCCAGCATGGTCGAGAGGCCGATCGCCGAGTCCATCGAGTAGCGGCCGCCGACCCACTCCCAGAAGCCGAACATGTTCTCGGTGTCGATGCCGAAGCTCGAGACCTCCTCGGCGTTGGTCGAGACGGCGACGAAGTGCTTGGCCACCGCGGCCTCGTCACCCCCAAGCCCGGCCAGGGCCCACTCGCGCGCGGTGCGCGCGTTGGTCATCGTCTCCAGGGTCGTGAAGGTCTTCGAGGAGATGACGAAGAGCGTCTCCTCGGGGTCGAGGTCGCGCGTGGACTCGGCGAAGTCGGTGCCGTCGACGTTGGAGACGAAGCGGAATCTCAGCTCGCGCTTGCTGTAGTGGCGGAGTGCCTCGTAGGCCATCACCGGGCCGAGGTCGGAGCCGCCGATGCCGATGTTGACGACGTTGCGGATCGGCTTGCCGGTGTGGCCGCGCCACTCGCCCGAGCGCACCCGCTCGCAGAAGGCCGCCATCCGGTCGAGCGTCTCGTGCACCTGCTTGACCACGTCCTCGCCGTCGACGACCAGCGAGCGCCCGCGCGGCATCCGCAACGCCACATGCAGCACCGCCCGGTCCTCGGAGACGTTGATGTGCTCGCCGCGGAACATCGCTTCCCGCCGCTCCGCCACCCCGCGCTGCTGCGCGAGCCCGCCCAGCAACATCAGCGTCTCGTCGGTGATCCGGTTCTTCGAAAAGTCGAGGTAGAGGCCGGCTCCCTCGGCCCGCAGGCGCTCGCCGCGCTCGGGGTCGGCGGCGAAGAGGTCGCGCAGGTGCGCGTCGCGGAGCTGCTCGAAGTGGGCCTGCAGCTCGGTCCACGCCGGCGCTTCTCGCAGCGCGCTCATCGCTCGGGAACCTATACCGCCGAGCAGGGGGTCAGCCCGCCTTGACCCTGCTCTTCGACTCGATCGTCTCCAGCATCTCGTTCCAGGCCTTGTTGAAGCTCTCTTTGCCCTCCTCCTGAAGGCGCGTCGCCAGGGCGGCGACGTCGATCCCGGCCTCGACGAACTCGGCCAGCACCTGCTCCGCGTTGCCGCCGTCCTTGGGCAGGAGGTCGGACACCTGGCCATGCTCGGCGAAGGCTTTCAGGGTCGGCTCGGGCATCGTGTTGACCGTGAACGGGGAGGCGAAGGCCTCGATGTAGAGGGTGTCGGAGGCGTCGGGATCCTTGGTCCCGGTGCTCGCCCAGAGCAGCCGCTGCGGCCGCGCGCCCTCGTTCATCAGCCGGCGCATCCGGTCGGAATCGAGGAGCTCGTTGTAGGCGCGGTAGGCGCGGCCGCCGATCGCGATCCCGAGCCGGTTGACGAGGTTCTCGGGGACGTCCTTGCCGACGGCGACGTCCCAGCGGCTCATAAAGATCGAGGCGACCGAGGGGACGTGGGGGTCGAGCCCGGCCTCGATCCGGCGCTCGATCCCGCGCATGTAGGCGTCGGCGGCGCCGAGGTACTGCTTGTCGTCGAAGAGCAGGGTGACGTTGATCGGGATGCCGGCGAAGATCGACTCCTCGATCGCCCCGCGTCCCGCCTGCGTGCCGGGGATCTTGATGTAGAGGTTCGGGCGATCGCCCTTCGCGTGCAGCGCCTTCGCCTCCTCGATCGTCGCTTCGGCGTCGTCGGCGATCAGCGGCGATACCTCGAGCGAGCAATAACCGTCAACTGAGGACGTGCGGCGGTGGACGTCGGCAAAGAGGTCGCAGGCGTCGCGCAGGTCGGCCAGCGCCAGCTCGAAGAAGATCTTCTCGGTCTCGGTGGCGCCGACGCCTTCGCCTGCAGCGGCCTTCGGGGCCTCCTCCGCGATCTGCTCGTCGTAGGCGTCGCCGCCGGAGATCGCCTTGTCGAAGATCGACGGGTTCGAGGTCAGGCCGGTGACCGAGAGGTCGCGGATGTAGCCCTCCAGGACGCCGTCGCGCAGCATCGGGCGGGTGATGTTGTCGAGCCAGAGGCTCTGGCCCAGTTCGTGCAGACGCTCGGTCGGTTTCATGCTGAGGGGCCCCCTCAAATGGTTGGGTTCGCGGCAGTGCGCTCGGCGACTTCGCGAGCCACCTTGACGACGTTGTCGACGGTGAAGCCGAACTCGGCCTCGACGTCCGCAAACGGCGCCGACTGTCCAAAGGTACTCATACCCATGATTGCGCCCTCCCTACCGACGTAGCGCTCCCAGCCGAGGGTCGCACCCTCCTCGATCGAGACCCGGGCGGCGATCTCGGGCGGCAGCACCTCGTCGCGGTAGGACTGGTCCTGCTGCTCGAAGATCTCCCAGCACGGGAGGCTGACGACGCGGGTGGGGGTCCCCTCTTCGGTTAGGCGCTCGTGGGCGCCGAGGGCGAGCTGGACCTCGCTGCCGGTCGCGATCAGGATCAGCTCCGGGTCGCCGTCCTCGGGGTCGGCGAGGACGTAGCCGCCGCGCTGGACGCCCTCGGCCGAGGCGTACCTGGAGCGGTCGAAGACCGGCACCGTCTGCCGGGTCATCACCAGCGCCACCGGGCAGTGGGTGCGGTCGAGGGCGATCTTCCAGGCCTCGGTCACCTCGTTGGCGTCGGCGGGGCGGATCACGTCGAGGTGCGGCATCGCCCGCAGCGCCATCAGCTGCTCGATCGGCTGGTGGGTCGGCCCGTCCTCGCCGAGGCCGATCGAGTCGTGGGTGAAGAGGTGGACGACCGGCAGCTCCATCAGCGCCGAGAGGCGGATCCCGGCGCGGCCGTAGTCGGAGAAGGTGAGGTAGGTCGACCAGAGCGGCCGCAGCTTCGCCGTCGACATCCCGTTGCAGGCCGCGGCGGCGGCGTGTTCGCGGATCCCGAAGTGGACCTGGCGGCCGTCGTAGCTGCCCGGCTCATATTGGTCGGAGTCGGTGAGGCGGACCGAGGTCGAGTCGGTGAGGTCGCAGGAGCCGGCGATCAGCCACGGCACCCGCTCGGCGATCGCGTTCTGGACCTTGTTCGAGGCCTTGCGGGTTGCGAGCCCCTTCTCTTCGTCGGCCTCGAAGGTCGGCAGGCCGGTGTCCCAGCCGTCGGGCAGGCCGCGCCGCTGCATCAGCTCCAGCTCGTTCGCGAGCTCCGGTTTGTCCTGCTTGTAAGAGTTGAAAGTGTCGACCCAGGCGCTGTGCGCCTCGGCGCCGCGCCTGCCGATCACCTCGTCGAAGCGCTCGCGGACGCCGTCGGGGACGAGGAACTTGGCGTCCTTCGGCCAGCCGTAGGCCTCCTTGGTCAGTTCGATCTCCTCTTCGCCGAGCGGTTCCCCGTGGGCGGACTCGGTGTCCTGCTTGTTCGGCGAGCCCCAGCCGATGTGGCTGTCGACGACGATCAGCGTCGGCCGGCCGCTCTCGGCCTTGAACTCATTGAACGCTTTTCCGAGCAGTTGGGCGTCGTTGGCGTCGCCGACCCGCAGCACGTTCCAGCCGTAGCCCTCGAAGCGGCTGAGCACGTCGTCTGAGAAGGCCAGCGCGGTGTCGCCGTCGATCGAGATGTGGTTGTTGTCGAAGATCCAGCAGAGGTTGTCGAGCTTGAGGTGGCCGGCGAGCGAGGCGGCTTCGTGGGAGATCCCCTCCTGCAGACAGCCGTCACCGGCGACCGCGTAGGTGTCGAAGTCGAACAGCTCGGTCCCGTAGTGGGCGCCGAGCCACTTCGATGCCATCGCCATCCCGACCGAGGTGCCGACGCCTTGGCCGAGCGGGCCGGTCGTGGTCTCGACGCCGGTCGTCCAACGGTACTCGGGGTGGCCGGGCGTGCGCGAGTGCAACTGGCGGAAGTTTTCGATCTCCTCGAGGCCGCAGGCGGGCTCGTCGAGGACGTTGTAGTCGGCGTCGACCTTCTTTACACCGGTGAGGAAAAGCATCGAGTAGAGGAGCATCGAGGCGTGCCCGGCCGAGAGCACGAAGCGGTCGCGGTTCGGCCAGATCGGGTTGGCCGGGTCGTAGCGGAGGTGGTTCTGCCAGAGCTCGTAGGCGACGGGCGCCAGCGACATCGGCGTCCCCGGGTGGCCCGAGTTCGCCTTCTGGACGGCGTCCATCGAGAGGGTGCGGATGGTGTTGATTGCGAGCTGATCGATGTCCTGGGTCATGAGGCCCGATCCTAGCCTCAACCGGGCGCTGGACCGACACCGGCCGCCACCGGACTCGAAGGAGGCTCTCCACCATCCATCCTGTGAGTTTGCTTGGAGTAAAATAAAGTTTCGGTATTAGGCTTTTAATGATAAAATTCTTTCAAGATGAAGAAGAGTCTTAACTACTCCCCTCGCACCATCGAGGCGACGGAGCTCCTGGGCACGCAGGTTCGAATTGGGCGCCTCGAGCGCCGCTGGACTGTGCGGGAGCTGGCAGAGCGGGTCGGTGTCAGCGTCGTCACCCTGCGCAAGATCGAGCGCGGCGATCCCAGCGTCGGTCTCGGTATTGCTTTCGAGGCGGCGACCCTGACCGGGGTGCCGCTCTTTTATGAAGAGCCGTCGCGGCTCGCGGCGGAGCTGCGTCGGGCGGAGGACAGGCTCGCCGTTCTCCCAAGCCGAGCCCGCCAACCGACCCGATTCGACAATGACTTCTGAGCCGCAGCAGGCATTCGTCTGGGTGTGGCTGCCCGGGGCCGATGAACCAGTTGTTGCCGGTCGTCTCGATCCCGTGGGAAAGATCGTCGCCTTTACCTACGGCCGTAGCTACCTCGAACGGGAGGACGCAATCTCCCTCTATCTGCCAGAGCTTCCCCTGGAAGCGAGGCGGCTTTCCCCTTTGGTGGGTGAAATCCCTGGGTGCATCGCGGACGCGGGTCCCGATGCCTGGGGGCAACGGGTCATCCTCAACCGCCTGATTGGCCGGGCCGACGCCGAAACGACCGAGCTCGGCCCGCTCACCTACCTGCTCGAATCCGGCTCCGACCGCGTCGGGGCCCTCGACTTCCAGGCTTCTCCGCAAGAGTACGTTCCTCGAGTCTTGGATCATGCAGGCATCGATGGGCTGGCCGAGGCGGCCGAACGGGTCGAGCAGGGGATCCCCCTACCCCCCGAACTCGACCAGGCGCTCCTGCAGGGCAGCTCGGTCGGGGGAGCGAGACCGAAGGCGCTCCTCGGCGACGGCAAGAGCAGCCTGATAGCCAAGTTCAGCTCTACCACGGACACCTTCCCAGTCGTGAAAGGAGAGTTCGTGGCGATGGAGCTGGCGCTTCGGGCTGGGATCGACGCCGCGCCGGTGCGACTGGCAAAAGCCCACAGCCGGGATGCCCTCCTCGTCGAGCGCTTCGACCGCCCGGGAGGTGGCAGGCGCCGCGCGATGGTGTCGGCGCTGACGATGCTCGAACTGGACGAGATGGGCGGCCGCTACGCAAGCTATGCGGACCTCGCCGATCTCATCCGCGCCCGCTTCAGCAAACCGAAAGCCACCCTTCGTGAGCTCTTCTCGCGAATCGTCTTCAACATTCTCTGCAGCAACACCGACGACCATCCCCGCAACCACGCGGCCTTCTGGGACGGGGAAGTCCTCTCCTTGACCCCCGCTTATGACATCTGCCCGCAGCTCCGCGGCGGTGGCGAGGCGGCCCAGATCATGGCGATCGGCAGAAGCGGCTGGCGGATGAGCCAGGTCGCCGGTTGCGTCGAGCACGCCGGGATCTACCAGTTGTCGGAACCAGAAGCGCAGGAAATCATCGACCACCAGATCGAGACGATCGAGGGGCAGTGGGACGAGGTCTGTGATCTTGCCGGCCTCACCGAGATCGAGCGAGCCGGCTTCTGGAAACGTCAGTTTCTCAATCCCTACTCGCTCGAGGGGTACACGCGCGGCTTGCGCTAAGGCTCGATCCTGGTGACGGTGCCGTCGCCGTTATTTGCGACCCAAACCGCTTCGCCGCCGACCGCGACGGCGCCGGGTTCGGGGCCGACCCCGATCGGGTCGCCTTCGACTTCGCCGGAGTCGAGGCCGATCTTGCTGACGGTGCCGTCGGCCGCATTGGCGACCCAGACGGCGCTGGTTCCGGCGTCGATCCCGCCCGGCTTGGTGCCGACTTCGACCTGGGCTCGCACTTCGCGCAGCGAGGGATCGATCTCGGTCACCGTCCCCCGCGGCGGGTTGGTGACCCAGACGGCGGCCTGGGCGATGGTGATGCCGGCCGGGCGGGCCCCGGCCAGGATCGGTTCCCCCGGTTCCAGGGTGCCGAGGTCGATCCGGCGCACGCTCGCGGTCGAGGAGCTCGAGGCCCAAAGGCCGCCCGCGCCGACCGCCAGCCGCAGCGGCGCCGCCAACGGCGGCAGCTGGGTGCGGATGCGGCGGTTGCTTTCGGCGTTGACCACGGCGATGCCGCCGCCGTCTTCGTCGGCGACCCAGACGCGGGGCGGATCTGCGCTGAGGGCGATCGGCCCGGGGGCGCCAGGGATCGTGATCGCCTGCTGCTGCCGCAGCGTCTTTGCATCGAGGCGCAGCAGCTCGTGCCGGCGCGGGTCGGTGACCCAAAGCCACCTGCTGCCGATCGCGACCCCGGAGATGCCGCGGCGCAGCGTGACCTGCCGGAGCCGCCTGCCGCTGTCCGGGTCGAGCCGCGTCACCGTCCCGTCGCGCTCGCTCGTCACCCAGGCGCCCTGACCGTCGGCGGTGATCCGCAGCGGCGGCGTGCCGACCACGATCGGCGCCGAGACGCTCGGCCCTTCGCTCCCGAGCAACAGGAAGATTGCGACCCCGATCGCGATCGCGATGACCGCGAAGCCGCTGAGGATCCAGAGGGCCGCCCGCCGCCCCCTCAGCCCGAACCACCCCGGCGAGGCGTTCGGGACCGTGGTCCGCTCGCTGCGATCGTGTGAGAGCACGGCGGTCGGGCGTATCTCCGAGCCGGCACCGGAGCGGGCGGCGGCGATCAGCTCGCCGGCGCTGCGGTAGCGGTCGAGGGGGTCTTTGGCGGTCGCGCGACGGATCGCCTCCTCGACCCCTGCGGCAGCCCCGGCTCGGTGTCGGCTTCGGCTCGGGCGAACGGGGCGGTCCCGGTCAGCGCCTCGTAGAGGACGCAGCCGAGCGAGTAGACGTCCGCGGCCGGGCCGATCGAGTCGCCGCGCCACTGCTCCGGCGACATGTAGTGGGCGGTGCCGACGACCGAGGCGCTGCCGGATTCGCTCTCGTCGAAGGCCTTGGCGAGGCCGAAGTCCGAGAGGTAGGCGTGGTCGCCTTCGACGAGGATGTTGTGCGGCTTGACGTCGCGGTGGACGATCCCGGCGGCGTGGGCGGCGTCGAGGGCGTCGGCGACCTGGCCGAGGAGGTTGAGCGCACGGTCGGGCGGCAGCGGCCCCTCGCGGTCGATCAGGCCCCGCAGGTCGCCGCCCTCGATCAGCCGCATCGCCACCACCAGCTCGCCGTCGACCTCGCGCGAGTCGTAGATCGGCACCACCGATGGGTGGTCGAGGCGGGCGGCAAGGCGGCTCTCGCGCAGGAAGCGGTCGCGGAAGCCGTCGCGGTCGGCGAGCTCGCGGGCGATCACCTTCAGCGCAACCGCCCGTTCCAGGCCGAGGTGGGTGGCGCGGTAGACCACGCCCATGCCGCCGCGGGCGAGCAACCCTTCGATGCGGTAGCCGGCGACCTCGGAGCCGATAGAGAAAACCCCCACCGGCTGGATTCTGCCGGACCCGGATGACCATCAGGCGTTGTCCTCGGTCGCCGGAGTAGCGCTGCTACTCCGGCTCCCTCGTCCTGGCCTGATGGCCCCCGGGCCTCGGCAGAACCTCAGCCGGTCATCGGTTTACCGGTGCGGGACCGGCTGCCAGGTGACGATCGGGCCGATCGTCGTGGTCACTTCGCCGCCCGAGAAGCCGACCACTTCGGCGTAGCTGCGGCGACCGGTGGCGACGTCGATCACCGAGAGCGACTGTTCGCCTTCGGGCGTTTCGGTGAAGGTCGCGACCTGCTTCCCGTCGGAGGAGAAGACGCTGTTGACGTGGGCGTTGTCGGGCAGGTCGGAGAGCTTGCGGCCCTTGCCGCCGAGCTGCTTGACCCAGAGGCCCTGGTCGCGGCGGAAGAGGATCGTGCGGCCGTTGGCGGTCACGTCCTCGACGTAGGCCGACCCGGCGCCGGCGATCACCTTCTTGGCGTGCCTGCCGTCGATGCCCATCCGGTAGACATCGGCGTAGGCGCTCGGGCCTTCGCCGTTCTCGCCGCGGCTGTAGACGACGGTCGTGTTGAGCATGTGGGGCGCGTACTCGTCGAGCCCGGAGGTGCGGGTGAGGCGCCGCATCTTCGCCCCGGAGGGCCGAACCGTGTAGATGTCGTCGTTGGCGCCGCCGCCCGCCGCCGAGGTGCGGACGAAAGCGATCGTGCGCCCGTCGGGCGAGAACGAGGCTTCATGCTCGTCGCCTTCGGAGCTGGCGATCGCGTGCGGGGAGCCGCCGTTGACGCTGACCGTGAAGAGGTCGCGCGGGGCGCCGGCGGCGGTGCGCCGCTCGAAGAGGACGAAGCGGCCGGTCGGCGAGATCAGCGGCCGCGAATCCAGCTCGGAGCCGCTGGTGAGCCGCTTCTCGCCCGAGCCGTCGGCGCGGATCGCGTAGACGTCCCCTTCGCGGACGAAGGCGATCGTGTGGCCGTCGGCCGAGAACGAAGGTTCCGTATCGGCCGGGTTTTCGGTCAGCTGGTTGAGGTGATGGTCTTTGACCGCGAACAGCCCGCCTACCGGCGCTTTCGGCGGCAGCACTTTTTCGTCTTCTTTGTAGATGCGGTGGTCTTCGGTGACCTTCGAGAAGACGATCGCCCCACCGGCGGCAGAGGCACTCGCCGGGATGGCCAGTGCGAGGAGGGCGACGAAGACGGTGAGGATGCTGTTCTTGAAGAAGTTCTTGAACATCGGATGCTCCTTTCGAGCGATCGGTGATTGCGTACACCGATGCTCGGGGCCGGCGCCGTGCCGGCCAATGACAGCCGCTTCACCGACCGGGCCAGGAATGGCTCGGTCCGAGTCATCCGCGAGACCGTAAAAACCCTTCTTGAAGAGGGGCTTTTGCGGTTTCGCGATCAGCGAGGGCGGTCGAGACCCAGTTCGATGACCCGGGCGGCGATTTGGCGGGGGCGGTCGCGACCGCTGTCGCCAGGGACGTCGAGCTTGGCGGCTAGGGCGTCGAGGCGCCGCTGGGCGGTGCGCTCGCTGACGTGGAGCTCGGCGGCGATCTCGGCGCGGGTGGCGGGGCGGCCGGCGAAGGCGCCCTCGCTGCGGTAGGGGGCGACGAGGGCGGCGGCGGTCGCCCGCTCCTCCTCGTTCAGCGCTACCGCGGGCTCGCCCGCGGCGACGGTGGCGCCTACCGGCGTGATGTCGCCGGTCTTCACTTCCAGGCGATGGCCGCCGACGATCAGCGTGTCGCCGTCACGAAGGCGGCGCGGCCGGTCGAGCGGCTCGCCGTTCAGGGCGGTGCCGTTGCGGCTGTCGAGATCGGTCGCCATCAGCACGTCGCCCTTGCGTTCGATCTCCAGGTGGTTCCAGGAGACCGCCTCGTCCTCGAGCGTCACCTCCGCCTCGGGCGAGCGCCCGACCACCGTCCGCTCGCCGCTCAGCGCCACCGAATGCGGCGCCTCACCGCTGGAGGAGATCCAAAGTCGCGGATCCATTGGCCGAGATTAAATCGGGAGGCGGCCGCTGCTAGGACGGATTGGCGGGATTGGCGTGCGTGGCTGGCGAGCGCCGGACCAAGCGGGGCAAGGACGCAGTGCGACCGAATAGCGGCGCTATTCGGTCAACCGAGGACGCCGCACCGCGCAGCGTCCGCCGCCGCCAGACGCGCGCGGGAATCCCGTCCAAGCCGTCCTAGTAGCGGTAGTGGTCCGGCTTGAAGGGGCCCTCGACCGGGACGCCGAGGTAGGCCGACTGCTCGGGGGTCAGCTCCGTGAGCTGTACGCCGAGCGCCGCCAAGTGCAGGCGGGCGACCTTCTCGTCTAGGTGCTTGGGCAGGACGTAGACCGCCGGCTCGCCGGCGTATTTGTCCTCGCGCTTGCCGAAGAGCTCGATCTGGGCGATCACCTGGTTGGTGAACGAGTTCGACATCACGAAGCTCGGGTGGCCGGTCGCATTGCCGAGGTTCAGCAGCCGTCCTTCGGAGAGGACGATGATCGCATTGCCGCCGGGGAACTTCCACTCATCGACCTGCGGCTTGATGTTGATCCGCTCGGCGTCGGACTCTTCCAGCGCCGCCATTTCGATCTCATTGTCGAAGTGGCCGATGTTGCCGACGATCGCGTTGTGCTTCATCCGCTTCATGTGGTCGAGGGTGATGATGTCTTTGTTGCCGGTGGCGGTGACGAAGATGTCGGCGGTCTCGACGACTTCGTCGAGCTTGCGCACCTCGTAGCCCTCCATCGCCGCCTGCAGCGCGCAGATCGGGTCGATCTCGGTGACGATCACCCGCGCCCCCTGGCCGCGCAGCGAGTCCGCGCAGCCCTTGCCGACGTCGCCGTAGCCGCAGATGACCGCGACCTTGCCGCCGATCATCACGTCGGTGCCGCGGTTGATCCCGTCGACCAGCGAGTGGCGGCAGCCGTAGAGGTTGTCGAACTTGGACTTGGTGACCGAGTCGTTGACGTTGATCGCCGGGAACAGCAGGTCGCCGGTCTCGGCCAGCTGGTAGAGCCGGTGGACGCCGGTGGTCGTCTCCTCGGTGACGCCCTTGACGTTGGCCGCAACCTTGGTCCAGCGCTGCGAGTCCTCCTCGAGCGAGCGCTGCAGAGTCCGCAGGACGATCTTGAACTCCTCCGATTCGGCGGCGTCGGGATCGGGGACCGAGCCGGCCTTCTCGAACTCGACGCCTTTATGGAGGAGCAGGGTCGCGTCGCCGCCGTCGTCGAGGATCATGTTCGGACCCTCGCCGTCGGGCCACATCAGCGCCTGCTCGGTGCACCACCAGTACTCCTCCAGGGTCTCGCCTTTCCAGGCGTAGACGGGGACGCCGGCGGCGGCGATCGCGGCGGCGGCGTGGTCCTGGGTAGAGAAGATGTTGCAGCTGGCCCAGCGGACCTCGGCGCCGAGGGCGACCAGGGTCTCGATCAGGACCGCGGTCTGGATCGTCATGTGGAGCGAGCCGGTGATCCGGGCGCCCTTGAGCGGCTGCGCCGCCCCGTACTCCTCGCGCGTCTGCATCAGGCCGGGCATCTCTACCTCGGCGAGAGAGATCTCCTTGCGGCCGAAATCGGCGAGGCCGAGGTCGGCAACTTTGTAGTCCTGAGTTGCGGAAACGGAGGCGGTAGAAGTCATCGGAGCAATGTAGCGTGCCGCTCGTGAACACGCCCGACGACGAGAAGCGACTCGCCGCCGAGGCCGCCGCCGAGCTGGTGCAGAGCGGGATGACGGTCGGCCTGGGGACCGGATCGACGGTCGCCCACCTGCTGCCCGCGATCGCCCGCCGCGGCCTCACCGACGTCCGCTGCGTCGCCACCTCGGTCGCCACCGAGGAACAGGCGCGCGAGCTCGGGATCCCGGTCGAGGAGTTCGACCGCCTGCAGCTGCTCGACATCGCGATCGACGGCACCGACGAGGTGACGCCGGACGGCTGGCTGATCAAGGGCGGCGGCGGCGCCCACCTGCGCGAGAAGATCGTCGCCGCGGCGGCGGAGCGCTTCGTCGTCATCTGCGACTCGAGCAAGCCGGTCGACGCTCTGCGCGGCCCGGTCCCGCTGGAGCTGTTCGGCTTCGGCGCCGCCTCGACCCTGGAGCGGCTCGGCGACGACGTCGAGCTGCGCGACGCACCGCCCTCCCCCGACGGCGGCCTGATCGCCGACTACCGCGGCCCCGGGCTCGATGACCCGGCGGCCCTGGCGGCACGGCTGGAGGCCGATCCCGGCGTCGCCGCCCACGGCCTCTTCCCCCCGGCTATGGTGAGCGAGGTTTTCGTGGCAAAGGGAGACGCCCTGAACCGCACCAGTTTCACCTGATCCGAAGGGAGCTTCATGACCGACTTCAGCGGGCTGGCGATCGCCGGCCGAGTTGCCACTCCGAACGACTCCGACTGGGACCAGGTGCGGATGGCCTGGAACCTCGCCGCCGACCAGCGCCCCGAGGCCGTCGCCTTCGTCGAGAGCGCCGACGACGTCGCCGCGACCGTGCGGTTCGCCGCCGACAACGGCCTGCGGGTGGCGGGGCAGGGGACCGGCCACGGCGCCGTCGCCCTGCGCTCACTCGAAGGCGCGATCCTGATCAAGACCGAGCGCATGCGCGGCATCGAGATCGACGCCGGCGCTCAGACCGCGCGCGTGGAGGCGGGGGTCCTCGTCCTCGAGCTGAGCGAAGCCGCGGGCGCCCACGGGCTCAGCGGGCTGCCCGGCTCCTCTCCCGACGTCGGCGTCACCGGGTTCCACGTCGGCGGCGGCCTGAGCTGGCTCGGCCGCCGCTACGGCTTCGCCTGCAACCGGGTCCGGGCGATCGAGCTGGTCACCGCTGACGGCACGCCGCGGACGGTCGACGGCGATACCGACTCCGACCTCTTCTGGGCGCTGCGGGGAGGCGGCGGCGGCTTCGGCATCGTTACCGCGCTGCACCTCGACCTGGTCCCGGTGCAGACCGCCTACGCCGGCGTCCTGATCTTCCCCGCCGCGGTCGGCGGCGAGGCGGTTCGCCGCTATCGCGACTGGACCGAAGGCGTCTCCGAGGACGTCACCTCGGTGGTCCGGTTCATCACCCCGCCGCCGATCCCCGATGTGCCCGAGCCGCTGCGGGGCACGCCGCTGCTGACGATCGACGCCGCCTGCATCGGCGACAAGGAGGCCGGTGAAGCGGCGATCGCGCCGCTGCGGGAGATCGGCGAGCCGATCATGGATACCTTCGACCAGATCCCGGCCGCCGGCCTCTGCCGGATCCACATGGACCCGGAGAACCCGGTCCCCGGCCTCGGCCACCATCGCGTCCTGCGCGAGCTGCCCGACGAGGCGATCGACGCCTTCGTCGACCTCGCCGGCCCCGATTCGGGCTCGCCGCTGCTGCTGACCGAGATCCGCCACATGGGCGGCGCCCTCGGCCGCCCGGACCCCAAGGGCGGCGCCCTCTCCCACCTCAATGCCAACTGGGTGATGTTCGGCATCGGCATGCCGATGACGCCGGAGCTGGGAGAAGCGATCGAGGGCCAGCTCGACCGCTTCGACGACGCGATGGATCCCTGGGCGGCCGACGGCGGCTACTTCAACTTCGCCGAGCGCCCCTGCGACTCCGACGAAATCCTCCCGCCCGACACCTGCTCCCGCCTCGTCGAGGTAAAGCGCCACTGGGACCCCGACAACCGCATCCTCGGCAACCACGCAGTTTCGCTCGACCCGGCTGCCTGAGCCAAAATCAGGCGACTGCGGGTCGATAGTGGTAAGATTTACCCACTATGGCTTACGTCGTTGCGACCAAGCCAGGTCGATACGAGGTTCGAGAGTCGGTGAGCACCCCGAACGGTCCGCGTAGCCGCACGCTCGTCAGCTTCCGTGAGCTGACCGCCGAGACGATCGCAAGGGTCCGGGACAAATCCGAGAAGCCGCCGACGCCCGAGGAGTTGACGCGGTTGGCACTACGAGCGGGCGCCGCCGTCCGCGGCTCGGAGCTAGATAGCGCAGCGAGCGAGACTCTGCGTCGGCTTGCCGGCGGCGAGCAGCCAGACCCCAAGCTTCGCAGTCTCCTGATCGACGCTCTTTCCCAGGAGCCCGAAGATAAACAAGCAGTCTCCAAGACGATGATCTCCGATGCCGCTCGGGCGGCAACCCAATGGATCGGGGTCTCCTCTGAAGAGCGAGCCGACGCTCTACGTGAACTGCTGGAACTGGCCGATGCCCTGCCGATCAGGCTCCGCTCGCACGAGATCGGCTTTCCCCGCCTGCGATCGATCTAGTCATGATCGCCCGTCAGTCCGACTCCCAAAGTCGTCCTGAGAATTCTCCCTCTCTGCCCGAGAAGGTGACGTTGATCCACCACGCCCTAGACGGAGCCAAGATCCCCCACGCAATTGGTGGCGCCCTGGCTCTCGCCTATTACGCAGAGCCGCGGGCGACGATCGATGTCGACATCAACGTCTTCGTTCCGACGGATCGCTGGCCCGAGATCTGCGAAGCCCTCGCTCCACTTGGCGTCGACGTAGAGGTTGAGGTCGAGAACCTGAACCGGGACGGGCAGGTACGGCTCTGGTGGGGCCGCAACCCGGTCGACCTCTTCTTCTCCTACGACCCCTTCCACGACGCGATGCAGCGCAGCGCCCGCAAGGTCCCGTTCAACCAGGAGACGATCCCGATCCTCTCCCCCGAGCACCTCGCCATCTGCAAGGCGATGTTCGACCGTCCCAAGGACTGGCTCGACATCGAGCAGATCGTCGTTGCTACCGACCCACTCGACGTGGGGGAAATCGAAGACTGGCTGGAGCGGATGGTCGGTGAGGACAACCCTCGGATCGAGAAACTGGCCGAAGTAAAGGCTGGGCTCTCGCTCGACTAGCCGGCGGCGGCTTCGTCGGCGACCACTGTGATGTTGTCGTTGTGGACGCGGGCGGCAGGGGTTGATTCGTCGCCCGCCAGGAGCTTTTGGAGGGCTTCGACCTTGTCGGGCCCGGTGACCAGCCAGACGATCCGCCGGGCCGTGTCGAGGGCCGGATAGGTGAGGGTCATGCGGCGGTGGCCCTGGTAGGCGGTCTCGGTCGTCGCCACGCGGCGGTCGCTGACCTCCAGGACCGGGTCGCCGGGGACCAGGGAGGCGGTGTGACCGTCGGGGCCGAGGCCGAGGTGGACGAGGTCGAGGCGGCCGGGTAGCTGGGCTTCGTAGTTGCGGGCCGCGCCGTCGAGGTCGCGCTGGGTCACCGGCATCGGGCGCAACGCCGCCTGGTGGTCCATCGAGAGCCCGAGGACCATGTGGGTGAGGTTGCGGGCCTCGTCGCCGGGGGCGGCGACCCGCTCGTCGACCTGGAACAGCTCGGTTCGGTCCCAAGGCATCTCGTCGGATTCGCCGAGGATCGCCAGCATCGCCCAGGGACTGCGACCGCCGCTCATCGCGAGGGCGAAGCGGCCGCGCTCGGCAGCGGCCTCCACCCCGGCTGTCGCGATCAGCTCCGCCGCCCGCCGCGAGGCGGCCTTTTCGTCACCGGCCACCTCCAGCTCGATCGGCACGGTCAGTCCTTCTTCTCGTCGTGACCGCCGAATTGTTTGCGCATCGCCGAGAGCACTTTGTCGCCGAAGTCGCCGAGCCCGCGCGAGTAGAAGCGCTCGTGCAGGGCGGTGGTCAGGACCGGCGTCGGCACCCCCTCGTCGATCGCCGCGATCGCCGTCCAGCGGCCCTCGCCGGAGTCCGAGACGCGGCCGGTGAACTCCTCCAGGTCGCCCGATTCCTGCAGCGCCGCCGCGGTCAGGTCGAGCAGCCAGGAGCCGATCACGCTGCCGCGCCGCCAGACCTCGGCGACCTCGGGCAGGTCGAGGTCGTACTGGTAGTACTCGGGATGGTCGAGCGGCGCCGTCTCGGCGTCCGCCTCGCGCTGGACCTTGCCGGCGTTGGCGTTCTTGAGGATGTTGAGGCCCTCGGCGTAGGCGGCCATCACGCCGTACTCGATCCCGTTGTGGACCATCTTCACGAAGTGGCCGGCCCCGTTCGGGCCGCAGTGCAGGTAGCCGTTCTCAGAAGGCGAAGGGTCGCCGTCGCGGCCCGGAGTCCGCTCCGCCGCCTCGACCCCCGGCGCCAGGCTTGCGAAGATCGGGTCGAGCCGCTCGACCGCCCGGTCGGGGCCGCCGATCATCAGGCAGTAGCCGCGCTCCAATCCGAAGACGCCGCCGCTGGTGCCGCAGTCGACATAGTCGATCCCCTGCTCGCCGACTTTCGCGGCGCGGCGGATGTCGTCGCGGTAGTAGGAGTTGCCGCCGTCGATGATCGCGTCGCCCGACTCCAGGACTGCGGCGACCGCGTCGACCGTCTGCTCGGTGATCTCCCCGGCCGGGACCATGATCCAGACCGAGCGCGGCGCGCTCAGCTTGGCGGCCATCTCCTCCAGCGAGGAGGCACCCTCAGCACCCTCCCCCGCCAGCTTCGAGACCGCGTCGGGGTTGACGTCGTAGGCGACGATCTTGTGGCCGTCGCGCATCAGCCGCCGCGCCATGTTGGCTCCCATCCGGCCGAGGCCAACGATTCCAAGTTCCATGAGTCCTCCGCTGTTGGGGTGTGGGGCGGCGCTGCGAGCCCATCGTACTTTCACGAGTCCGCACCGGTGCACCGTAAAGGTGCATTTCCGCGGTCTCGCGTCGCTCGGGTAGCCTGCGGCGATGAGCACCGCCGCCGACGTCCTCGCGATCTTCGGGATCAGCGGCGACCTGGCGAAGAAAATGACCTTCCGGGCGCTCTACCGGCTGGAGGCGGCGGGCAAGCTCGAGGTCCCGATCGTCGGTGTCGCGATCGACGACTGGGACGACGAGAAGCTGCGCGAGCACGCGCATGAAGCGATCGGCGACACCGTCGGCAGCCCCGACGAGGACGTCTTCGACCGCCTCGCCGAGCGCCTCTCCTACGTTCAGGGCGACTACTCGGACGAGGACACCTTCAAGCGCGTCGGCAAGGCGCTCGGCGACGCCGAGCGGCCGGTCTTCTACCTGGAGATCCCGCCCGCCCTCTTCGCCACCGTCGTCCAGCGCCTCGGCAAGGCCGGACTGACCGAGAACGCCCACGTCGTGATCGAGAAGCCGTTCGGGCACGACCTCGAGTCGGCCCGCAAGCTGAACGGCGAAATCGCCGCGGTCTTGCGCGAGGAGCAGATCCTCCGCATCGACCATTACCTCGGCAAGGAGCCGGTGATGGACATCACCTACCTGCGCTTTGCCAACGCGCTGCTGGAGCCGGTCTGGAACCGCGAGCACGTCTCCCACGTCGAGATGACGATCGCCGAGGACTTCGGGGTCGAGGACCGCGGCCGCTTCTACGACGCGGTCGGAGCGATGCGCGACGTGATCCAGAACCACGCGCTGCAGGTTCTGGGCATCGTCGGCATGGAGCCGCCGACCGGCAACCACCCCGACAGCGTCCGCGACAAGAAGCTCGAGTTCTTCAAGGCGGTCTGCGCGGCCGACCCGAAGCGCTACGTGCGCGGCCAGTACGAGGGCTACCTCGACGTCGAGGGAGTGAAAGCGAAGTCGAAGACGGAGACCTTCGCCGCGATCCAGCTCGAGGTTGACAACTGGCGCTGGGCCGGCGTCCCCTTCTTCATCCGCGCCGGCAAGTACCTGCCGGAGAAGGTGAGCGAGGTCTCGGTCTTCTTCAAACGGCCGCCGCGCCTCGGCGTCGGCCACGGCAAGACGCCGGAACCGAACCAGCTGACGATCCGGATCGAGCCGAAGGCCGGCGCCCGGATCCGCCTCTACGCGAAGAAAGCCGCCGAGGAGGCGTTCCAGCCGGCCGACCTCGAGGTCCTCTTCGAGCGGGCGCCGGGCGAAGACCCCGAGCCCTACGAGCGTCTGCTCGGCGACGCGATCACCGGGCAGCACCAGCTCTTCACCCGCCAGAGCTCGATCGAAGAGACCTGGCGCGTGGTCCAGCCGCTGCTTGACGAGCCGGGACCGGTTCATGCCTACGAGCAGGGAACCTGGGGGCCGAAGCAGGCCGATGACCTCGTTCGCGGCACCGGACAGTGGTCACAGCCGTGGCTTCCCTCCACCTGATTCCCTAGCGGCGTGCTAGGTTTTCGGGGCTCCTAATTAGGGCGGCCTAACGGGCTCCCCCGGCACGAGAAGGACCAACCCCGCATGATCCCGACTTTCGTCATCACCTTGCGAGAGGGCGTAGAGGCCTCGCTGATCATCGGCATCATCGCCGCCTTCCTGGTCAAGGAGGGGCGGCGCGACGCGATGCGGCAGATGTGGCTCGGGATCGGGATCGCGGTGGTGCTCTGCGCCGGTGTCGCCGTCGCCCTCAGGGTGATCGGCCAGGACCTGCCGGACAAGGGCCAGGAGGGCCTGGAGACGGTGGTCGGGCTGATCGCGGTCGCCGCGGTGACCTACATGATCGTCTGGATGCGCCGCCACGCCCGTGGGATCAAGGCGCAGCTGCAGGGCGAGGCCGCCTCGGCGCTGGCCGCCGGCTCGACGATCGCGCTGGTCGGGATGGCCTTCCTCGCGGTCCTGCGCGAGGGCTTCGAGACCTCGGTCTTCCTCCTCGCCGCCTTCAACGACTCGACCGACACGACCGCGGCGGGGGCCGGCGCGGTCCTCGGGCTGGTCGCGGCGGTGGCGATCGGCCTCGGCCTCTACCGCGGTGGCGTCCGCATCAACCTCACCCGCTTCTTCCGCTTCACCGGTCTGGTCCTCGTCTTCGTCGCCGCCGGCCTACTCGCGACGGCCGCCCACACCGCCCACGAGGCGGGCTGGATCAACGGCCTCCAAGGCCAGGCGCTCGACCTCTCCTGGCTGGTTCAGCCGGGCACGGTCTCCGGCTCGCTGCTGACCGGGATGCTCGGCCTGCAGCCGTCGCCGACGGCGATCGAGGTCAGCGTCTACCTCCTCTACGCGATCCCGATGGCGGTCTTCGTCCTCTGGCCGCAGGGGATGCGGGTGCGCCCGCGCTTCGACCGCCTCCGCGCGGGCGACCGCATCGGCGGCGCCGAGCCCGCCGCGTAAAACCCCAGCTATGAACCTGAAGATGCTTTGCGCGGGCGCCGCGCTCCTACTCGTTCTCCTCGTCACCGCCTGCGGGTCGAGTGAAGATCCGCCTCCGGGCGCCAAGAAGCTCAGCTTCGAGCTCACGGACGAAGGCTGCCTGCCGCATGCGGCCAAGGCGCCCGCCGGGCCGGTCACCTTCGAAGCCGAAAACACCGGCAGTTCGAAGGTGACGGAGATCGAGGTGATGGAAGGCGAAGAAATCCTCGGCGAGGAGGAGAACCTCACCGAGGGCCTCAGCGGCGGCTTCTCGGTGACGCTTGGGGCGGGCAGATACACGATCTACTGCCCCGGCGGGTCCGACGAACGGGGAACGCTGACGGTGACCGGCGCCAAGCACGTCGAAGGCGCAACCAAGGGCGAGAACGACGGCGACGAGCAGAAGTAGTGCCGCCGGAGCCCTTACCCTGGCTCGTCCATGATCGATGCGGGCGAAAGAGCCGACGAGCTGCTGTGGCAGCTCGGCTACAAGAGCTGGCGGGCAGGCCAGCGTGAGGCAGTGGTCGCGGCCCTGGAGGGCCGCGACTCGCTGATCGTTATGCCCACGGGCGGGGGCAAGAGTCTTTGCTACCAGCTGCCGGGACTGGCTTCGGAGGATCTGACGATCGTGGTCAGTCCTTTGATCGCTTTGATGCGGGATCAGTGGGAGAAGCTGCGGCCGCTGGGACGGCCGGTGGCGATGATCACCTCGGGGATGTCGGACGAGGCGACCTGGGATGCGCTCGATGCGGTGCGGCGGGATGCGCGGATCGTCTACTGCGCGCCGGAGCGGTTCGGGTCGAGCGTCTTCCTCGAAGCGCTGGCCGCGCGGACGGTCGACCTGGTCGCGGTCGACGAGGCGCACTGCGTCTCGGAGTGGGGGCACGACTTCCGGCCCGACTACCTGCGGCTCCCTGAGGTCGTGCAGCGGCTGGGACGGCCGACGGTGATCGCCTGCACGGCGACGGCAACGGTTCCGGTCGCCCGCGAGATCGCCTCCCGCTTCGGGATGAAGGAGCCGCTGCAGGTGCGGTCCGGCTTCGACCGTCCCAACCTCTCCTTCGACGTCGTCGCGCTCGAGGGCAAGGGCTCGACCGCGCGACGGCAGGCGCTGCTGGAGGCGGGGCTGGCCGATCCGGCGAACCGGCCGGCGATCGTCTACTGCGGCACCCGCAAGCAGACCGAGGAGGTGGCGGCCGACCTGCGCGACGCCGACATCGCCGCGGTCGCCTACCACGCCGGCCTCGAGCCCGAGCACCGGACGGCGATCCAGGAGCGCTTCATGGCCACCGACACCGGCGTCATCTGCGCCACCAACGCCTTCGGGATGGGCGTCGACAAGCCCGACGTGCGCTCGGTCTGGCATGTGACGATCCCGACCAGCGTCGAGGCCTACTACCAGGAGGCCGGCCGTGCCGGGCGCGACGGACTGCCCTCGCGGGCGACGATGCTGGCGCTGAAATCCGACCTTGGCCGCCTCGTCCGCTTCAACGAACAGCGGGCCGGCGACCCCGAGCTGGCGGTCGCCCGCGAGCGCGGCTGGCGCGCCTACCACACGATCAAGGAGTTCATCTACGGCGCCGAGTGCCGCCGCCGCGCCCTCCTCGACCACTTCTCGGACCGCACCGCCGGCGCCCCGCTGGAGCGCTGCTGCGACGTCTGCGACATGCTCGACTGGCTGCCGGACCCGGACACCGTCACCATCAACAGGTCTCGGCCCGGGACTAAGGCAGCCGCGAAAGCATCGACTCCGGCGCCCGAGCTCTCTGCCGCAGATGCCCCGCTCTTCGAGGCGCTGAAAGCCTGGCGCCTGCAGGCCGCCGACGGCAACCCCGCCTTCACCGTCGCTCACAACAAGACGCTGACGGCAATCGCCGCCGCCCGCCCCGCCGACGCGGATGCCTTACTCGCGATAAGCGGCGTCGGGCCCAGCTTCATCGAGAAGTATGCGGACGAAGTCCTGGCGCTGGTCGCCGAGCACACGGCCGTGCCCGAGGCTGCCTAGCCAACCCAGCTCGCCGCCTGATTCCGCAACTGGGCTTGCGCGACACTCGTCTGGACCCAGACAGGAGCCGCCCACTTGCAAGCATGGACGCTCCCGCCGTGTTGTCGAAAGCAAAACTCCCGGGGGCCGTCCTCGCCTGCCTCCTGCTGGTCGTCCTCGCGACCGCTCCCGCGGCCTGCGCCTTCTCGCTCCTCAAGCCGCCCGGCAAGAAGGTCTACTTCGGCGTCTCCGACACCGGCGACATGGCCGACTTCGGCCACTTCTCCGAAGCGGTGCACAAGCACCCGGCGGTGATCGAGTCGTTTCGGACCTGGGGGAGCGATTTCCCCGACTCGATCCGGCGCTGGCAGACCGCTCGGGCGCGGCCGATGATCCACATCTCGACCGCCGACAACAACGACGGCCACGAGATCATCAGCCTGCCGCAGATCGCCGCCGGCCGCGGCGACCGCTACCTCGTCCGCCTCAACAAGCTCTTCTTCGAAAAGGAAATGCGCGCCTACGTGCGGCCGCTGGGGGAGCCGAACCGCTGCCTCAACGTCTACGCCGCCTACGACTGCTCGGGCGCCTCGCGCGGTCCCGAACACGGCCCCGACGCCTACAAACGCGCCTTCCGCCGCATCTACGTGATCCTCCACGGCGGCGGCAAGCGGGCGACGATCGACCGCCGCCTGCGCGAAGCGGGGCTGCCGCCGCTGACCGTCGACGTCCGCGCCTTGCCGGCGGCGCCGGTTGCGATCGTCTGGAGCCCGCTGCCCGCCGGCTCCCCCACCACTCCCCAGAACCGCCCGAAACACTTCTACCCAGGCTCCCGCTGGGTCGACTGGGTCGGAACCGACTTCTACTCCGGCTACCCGGAATGGGATGCGCTCACCGGCCTCTACCGCCGCTTCTCCGGCAAGCCTTTCGCGATTGCCGAGTGGGCTGTCGAAGGTGAGGACCCGACCTTCGTGCGCAAGCTCTTTGCCTGGCTCGACAGCCACCGCCGCTGCCGGATGCTCGTCTATTACCAGGACTTCGGGGACTCGAACAGCTACCGGATCCAGAACTACGGCTCGAGCCTGAGCGTGCTGCGCGCGCGCCTGCACTCGGGGCTCTTCCCGGCTTACGCGCGAGGCGCGCCGCACCTACCGCCACCACCGCCCGGTGGGGTTGGAGCGCGGTGATGCTCGAGTACCCGGTCAGGTAGATCCGCCGGCCGTCGGAGATCACCGGCGTGTAGGTCCCCTTCGGGTAGCGGAAGACCCGCTTGCCGCTCCTCATCATGAAGCCGCTCGTCGTTTTGTTGGTGAACTCGGAGACGTAGACGATGTCGCCTACGCCTGAGAGCGCGCCGACCACCTGGCCTCCGGCCGAGCGGCTCCAGCGGAGGCTGCCGTCCTTGGCGTCGAGCGCGTAGACGTTGCCGTCGAAGGAGCCGATGAAGACGGTCGGCGGGCTGTGCCGGGTGTTGGCGACGGCGGGGCCGGAGTAGGCGTAGCCGCCGGTCGAGTAGGACCAGGCGAGGGTGCCGTCGGAGAGGTCGTAGCTGTAGACGCGGCCGTCGTTGTTGCCGGCGTAGACCCGGCCGTAGGCGACCGCGGGGGTCGAGTAGAACTCGCCCGAGCCGCCGAAGCCGGGGCCGAGCGAGCCGCTCTGCCAGACCAGCTTGCCGGTCTTGGCGTCGACCGCGTTCATGTGGCCGCCGTAGTCGCCGACGTAGAGGCGGCCACCGTAATAGGCGGGTCCGGCCTTGATCGCGCCCCCGAGCGGGGTCGACCAGCGGACGTTGCCGCTGATCGTGCTGACCGCGAACAGTTCGCCGTTTTCGCAGCCGAAGTAGACGGTGCGGCCGACCACCACCGGCGAGGACTCCGCCCGGCCGGGCAGCTTCTTTTTCCAGATCGTCCTGCCGGTTTTGGCGTCGAGCTTGACCAGGTGCCCCGGCTCGAGGTTGACGATGTAGAGCCGGTGTTTGTAATAGGCCGGCGAGGAGGCGTTGAGGCGGCCGATCCGCCGTTCCCAGAGGACTTTGCCGGTGTCGGCATCGAGCGCGAAGGCGTAACCGTTGTTGTTGACGAAGTAGAGCTTGCCGCCGACGTAGATCGGCGGGAACTCCTGCAGCGGCTTCTCGGTGAAGCGCCAGAGTTTGTCGAAGGGCGGCTTGATCCCCCGCACCGGCAGGTACTTGGTCCGGGCCGGGTTCTGGCCGAAGAACGGCCAGTTGACAGTGCGTGGCTGCTTCGGCGGCGGCGGCTTCTGCGGCTTGAAGTGCCGGATCGCTTCGGCGTTGTGGACGTCGGCCGGCCGCTTCAGCAGTTCGTAGCCGACGATCGCGCCGCTGACGAGGATCCCGAGCGCCAGCAGCGCCACGGCAAGCCACCGGTTGGAGCGGTGCCAGAGGTGCTTCTCGAGCAGGTCGCTACCGCGCATCCGCGGCGCGGCGCTCGGACTCTTTCGCGACTCCGCCCAGCAGCGTCCTGATCCCCTGCTTCATGAAGGCGATCACGGCGGAGCCGGCGAGCGGGACGGTCGGCGTGGTGCGGACCGCGTAGACGACCTCGGTGCCGCCGTCGCTCGGGCTCAGTTCGACGGTGCCGACGTGGTCGCGAACCGGCAGGCCGGAGAGGAGCGTGTAGGAGAAGCGGCGCGGCCGCTCGTAGGTGAGCACTTCCTCGCGCATCGGCGGGCCGGCGACGCCGAGGACGCGGATCGCCCCGACCCCGTCGGGCTCCGGCTCTCCCTCGCGCTCGAGCTCGGCCCGGCGCAGCGCCGTGATCTCGGTGTAGCGACGGTGGTCGGTGAGGACGTCGAAGACGACCTCGGGCGGGGCGGCCACCTGGCGCACGTAAGTGAAGCTCGCCATCGCCCGACAGGCTACGTGAGCCGCCAGCGCTGAGGGTCCGTGCCGTCCAGCCCCTCGACCTCGCCGGCGATCACGAGGTGGTCGAGGCAGGAGAGGACGATCTGCAGGACCCAGGCGCTGGCCGGGGTCCTGACCATCTCCGGCCCGACGATGTCTTCGACGATTTCGAAGGCGGTGCGCTCCCCCTTGCCGAGCGCCTCGCGGACCTTCCCCAGCAGCTCGTCGACCTGGCGGCGGGACTCGGCGATCTTCGCCTCGGGGTCGCGGAAGGTGCGGCCGTGGCCGGGCAGGACGAGGTCGACCGCGAGCGGCTCGACCCGGTCGAGGCCGGCGCAGAATTCGCCCACCGGGTCGGGGCTGTGGCCGTAGTCGAAGAAGAGGACGGTGCGGCCGAGCAGGTGGTCGCCGGAGATCAGAAGACGCCTCTCCGGCTGGTGGAGGACGACGTGGGACGGCGCGTGCCCCGGCGTCTCGACCACCTGCCAGGTGCCGAGGCCGGTCTCGACCTCGACCCCCGGGACGAGCTCGCGGTCCGGCTCCTTGAGGATGTCGATCCCGGTCTCGGTGTCGCTGCGGTTGGCGCGGTAGCGCTCCAGCGCCGCCGGCGAGACGCCGCTCTGCCGCGCCACCTCGATCCGCGCCTCCAGCGCCGCCTCCGGATCGTCGGCGAGCAGCCGCACATGCTCCCAGTTCCGGTGCATCCAGAGCTCGCAGTCGGCCTCCTCGCAGATTCCGCCGGCGAGGCCGTAATGGTCGGTGTGGGAGTGGGTGCAGACGACGAGCCGCACGTCCTCGACCCCGAATCCCGCCTGCGCCAGCGCCAGGTCGAGCTGCCGCAGCTTCCCCTTGCCGCCGATCCCGGTGTCGAACATGACGACGCCGCCGTCGTGCTCGATCGCCCAGGCGTTCCCGTGCGGCACCCCCGGCCAAGGCAAGGGCAGCCGCAGCCGCCAAACCCCCGGCAGCACTTTCTCCGTACGCGGCGCCTCCGCCTTTCCACCGGCCACGCAGCCAATCCTTTCAAAGCCCTGCCGACGGGACGAAAACCGGTTACATGGAGCGGTTTTCGTCCCGTCGGCGGGTCAGGGTTGCGCGAACTCCTGCATGACGCCGGCGACCGCGAAGCAGGCGGCGCCGGCGAAGGTGCTCCAGTTGGCGATCCCCACCGCCAGCTCGTCGCCCGTGGTGGGACGGACGAAGGCAGCGATCGCGGCGGCCATGAAGAGCGCCGAGCCGACCTGGTTGACGACCGCGATCCACCAGCCCAGGCCGGTGCCGCTCCCCCGCCGCCGTTCCCGCCGCAACTGCACCAACGCCAGGTGACCGGAAACGAGAAAGAGCACGCACCCGATCACTTCCGGCGACCAGACCAACCGGTGCTCCTGGGCGGTGGTGAGATCCCCGATCAGAGCCGCCAGCAGGCTGCCGCCGAAATACAGCGTGCCGACAAAGAGGGCGACGGCACTGCCCAATCGAGCCGCGTCGGTTCCGTTGACCACCAACGCCACTCGCCTCCACCGGCATTAGCGACCAGCAGCACCGAGCTGTAGCCACCGGTAGTGAAGAAGACCCCGCCGGCAAGAAAGACCGCCGCCGCCAACCGCGGTCCCCCAACGTGGGCCTGAGCAAGCAGCGCTCCAAGGCAGAACAGCGAACCACCAACCACAAACGCAGTCGCGGCAATCGCGTTGGTCACCTCCAGCCGCCGCTTAAGAATCACGCGCCCAGCCTATGCAGGTCTGCCGACTACGCCCCTCCGGCGGGTGGCACGGTAGGGGGGACCATCTCCTGGTAGTTCAGGAGATGGTGGGTCCCCTGCCGTGACAGGACCCGCCGGCCGAGCGCCCGCGTCCCGCTACGCCACGTCGAACGAGCCCGGATCCGGCCCGACCCGCTCGCCGGCATCCAGCCGCGCGATCGCCGCCATGTCGTCCTCGCTGAGCGCAAAGTCGAAGAGCTCGAAGTTCTCCCGGATCCGCTCCGGGGTCACCGATTTGGGGATCACGACGTTGCCGACCTGCAGGTGCCAGCGGAGGATCACCTGGGCCGGGGTGCGCTCGCAGTGGGCGGCGATCGTTTCGATCGTCCCGTCTTCGAGCAGTTCGCCCTGTGCGAGCGGGCTCCAGGCCTCGGTCGCGACGTCGTGCTCCTCGTGCCAGGCGCGCAGCTCGGCCTGCTGCAGCCGCGGGTGCAGCTCGATCTGGTTCACGGTCGGGCGCTGCTCGGCCTCCGCCTCCAGCCGTTCGAGGTCCTCGACCCGGAAGTTGGAGACCCCGATCGAGCGGGCGCCGCCTTCCTCCTTGATCCGTTCGAAAGCGCGCCAGGTGTCGAGGAAGAGGTCGCGACTGGGCAGCGGCCAATGGATCAGGTAGAGGTCGACGTGCCCGGTCCCCAGCCGCTCGATGCTCTTCTCGAAGGCGCGCAGGGTCGAGTCGTAGCCCTGCTCGGAGTTCCAGAGCTTGGTGGTGACGAAGACGTCCTCGCGCCCCACCCCGCCGGCCGCGATCGCCGCCCCCACCCCTGCCTCGTTGCGGTAGGCGGCGGCCGTGTCGACGTGCCGATAGCCGGCTCCCAGCGCTTCCTCGACCCGCTCCTGCGTTTCCTCCGGCGGGATCTGGAAGACGCCGAAGCCGAGCTGCGGCATCTCGACGCCGTCGTGAAGGGTAAGGGCAGGAACCTCAGTCGCATTGGTCATGCGACGTGGCTACCCCTGGGACTGAGCGTTTAAGCGGCTAGCTGGTTGCCAGGCCGATAGCTAGAAGAGGAAACGCGGCCATGATCCCGAGGTACGCGCCGATCGCCGCGCCGGTGCGCAGCGACGCGGTGCGCGAGCGGGCGCCGGAGATGCAGCCGACCAGGAAGAAGACGGCGGCGATTCCAAGTCCAAGCCAGAAGACGTCGGGCATTGCGGCGGCGACTTTACCGGAAGGAGAAGCGTGTCGATTTCCTCTCGGATAGCGAGAGGAAAGCGACACGGGAAGGAATCGCCGGGCAGATGGCAAAGGCGCGTGGCATGAACGAAGGCACCGGTCAGAACAGCAAGTTGATCCTCGCGGCGATGATCTTCGCCGTCTCGATGACCTTCATCGACCAGACGATCGTCGCGATCGCGATCCCGACGATCCAGGACGACCTCTCGCTCTCGGCGACCGGCGTGCAGTGGATCGTCAACGGCTACCTGCTCTCGCTCTCGGCGCTCTTCGCCTTCGGCGGCCGCCTCGCCGACATCGCCGGCCACCGGCGCATGGTCACGGTCGGCGTCATCGTCTTCGCGGTCGCCTCCGCCCTCTGCGGCGCCACCCCCACCGGCGCCCTCGACGAGCCCTGGCTGATCACCTTCCGCGTGATCCAGGGCGCCGGCGCGGCGATCATGTTCCCCGCAGCGCTGGCAATCGTCCTCAACGCCTTCCCGGTCCACGAGCGCGGCCGCGCGATGGCGATCTTCTTCGCGATCGCCGGCGGCCTCACCTCGGTCGGCCCCCTGGCCGGCGGCTTCCTCGTCGAATGGACGTGGCGGGCGATCTTCTGGGTCAACATCCCGGTCGCGATCATCGCCCTGATTCTGATCGCGAAATCGAAGCCCGCCGACGAGAAGCACCCGGCGCCGCTCGACTACCGCGGCGCCCTGATGATCACCGCCGGGATGGGCCTCGCCGTACTCGGCCTGCAGCAGTCGAGCGTCTGGCACTGGGACAGCCCGGCGACCTGGGGCACGATCGTCGCCGGGATCGCGATCCTCGCCGCCTTCGTCCGCTACGAGCTGCGGGTCGAGAACCCGCTGCTGCGGCTCTCGGTCTTCCGCGACCGCGCCTTCGCGATCGACAACGTCGTCCTCTTCTTCCTGATGATCGCCTTCGTCCCGCTCTTCTTCTTCGCCAGCATGTACGCGCAGATCTCGCTCGGCGAAAGCGCCTCGGAAACCGGCCTCTACCTGCTGATCTTCTTCGCCGGCTTCGCCACCGCCTCGCAGTGGGGCGGCAAGGTCCTCGACCGGGTCGGGGCCAGGCCCGCGGTCGTAATCGGCTGCGCCGTCGCCGCGGTCGGCTTCTACCTCTGGGGGCACTCGATGACCGAACTCTCGGTCTCCGACCAGTGGTACTACATCGTCATCGCCGGGGCCGGGGTCGGGCTCGTCCTCAGCCCGGCCAACACCGACGCGCTGAACCGGGTGCCGCGCAGCCGCTACGGCGAGGCGACCGGGATCACCCAGACGGTGCGGAACTTCGGTTCCAGCCTCGGCCTCGCCGTCCTCGGCACGATCCTGATCAGCGAGAACCGCTCAAACCTGGAGTCGACCGCCGCCGAAAACGGCGTCCCCAAGCAGGCAGCCGACGGCATCGCCGACGCGATCAGCCAGGGGAGCGGCAACGGCAGCAATTTCCCCGCCCACCTCCACGGCCCGATCGCCAAGGTCGCCGAAAACATCCCCCACGACTTCGCCCTCGCCTCGCGCACGGTCTTCTACGGGATGGCGGCGGCGATGGCGATCGCCTTCGTCGTCTCCCTGGTCGGGATGCCGTCGGGCAAGGTCGAAACCGAGGTCGAAGACTTCGGCGAGCCGACTTCAGCCGGACCGGCCTGACGCTGCGCTGTCATTGAAGCCGAGCCGACCGTCTAGGCTTGACCCGTGCTCGACCCGAGCTTCGGCAAGCTGGCCCAGGTTCGCCGTCTCGCCGTGGAGCTCGGCCCCAGCGTTCCTGCCGGGACAGGATGTACTTCACCGGAGGGCCCACGGCAGTACTGGAAGGGTGGGTGCCTCGACGGTAGATTCGATGTGAGGTTCGAGGCGGACGTCGGCTCGTCTTCGCCCTCTTCATCCCGTACGTGACCGCGGGCCGTTCTCTCCTCTACTGCGACCTGCAAGTCCGCGCCGAAGAAGACGTTCGGCCCCGACCCAGAGCAGGCCTACGAGGAGCACCGGCAAGGCGAAGAAGGCGACCACCCCGAGTCCTGCCGCAAAGCTGAGGGCGAGGGCGGCGATCGCCACCGCCAGCGCGACGTCGACGAGCAGGGCGCGGCGGGCGCGGGCGCCTGGGGTGATCCGCCGTGGGCTCACTGTTCTCCCTTCGATTCCTTGCCGCCGCCCTTGACGTAAACGGCGAAGAAGTCGCGTTCGTCGGGTTCGAGGTAGCGGGTGTCGGGGCGGAACATTTCCGGCAGCAGGTTCGAGGGGTCCTTGGCGCCGGGATAGCGGTAGGTGATGAAGCTGGTCCAGTCTTCGTTGATGTCGAGCTCCATCGCCCGCACCGCCCCGGCCCGTTGCAGGATCTTCGCCAGCGATTCGACCGTCTGGTTGTTGGCAGCCGCGTAGATCAGGTTGCCGTGCTTGTCGACGCCGAGGCCCGAGCGCCAGACCCGGATCGCGTTGTTCACCGTCGCCCCCCATTCGGGGCCGTCGCTGAGGTTCGGGTTGAGCTTGCCTTCGTCGATGACCGGCGGCAGGTTCTGCTTGGCGAAGACGATCTTCGGGTTGATCCGTTCGCCGTTCTGCCAGGGACGGATGTCGACCCGGCCGCCCCTGTACTCGACCAGGGTCGCGATCCCGTTCACCATCGGCGCCAGCACCTGGCCGCGGTAGACGAGGCCGGCGTTCGAGGTTTCCAGCGGGAAGCCGCCGTTGAAGGTGGCGGCGATGCGGTCACGCCTGGAGGGGGGCACCTCCGCCGGCCCGCGGTTTTCCAGTTCCGGCGGCTCGGCCAGCCCGGGGACGTATTCGAGGTGGGTGCGGCCGCTGTCGATCCAGGCGACGCCGGCGACGAACTGCGGGTATTCGGGGTCGCTGCGGAAGGTGGTGAGGAGGACCGGCGGCCGCTTGCCGGCGACCGCGGAGGCGGGCGTCCATACACCCTCCCCCGGCAGCGCCGGGTGGATCAGCGGCTTGACCCGGGGCGGGCGGTAGACGCGGACTGCCGGCGCCGCGCCTTCGGCGTCCGCGGTCGCGACGCCAACCCGCGGCAGCGACTTCAGCGGCGGCCCGCCCTTTGAGGGGGCGTTCAGTTCGTAGTACCAGTTCTCGACCCCGGAGACGAGCGGGTTGCCGCCGTGGGCACGCACCCACTCGACCGTGGCGATGTTCCAGCTGACGTTGCGGGGGCGACTCAGCATCCGGACCCAGGAGACCGCGACGGGGAGGAGGCAGATCAACGCCGCGATCAGGACGACCCGGCGCGCCCGACGCCACAGGGGAATTGCAGGTACTTCGCGGCGGCTCATGCGATCGACAACGGTCGAATGATCCACGTCGGTACTAAAGCGAAGCTTATGAACCCATATGTAAGGGAGCGTGCCCTGGTCTCCGCAGGCAACGGACCCGCTAGGTTTTCGCCGTGCGCATCCTCGCCTTCAGCGATCTCCACCGCGACCTTGGGCAGGGAGCGCGGCTGACCGAGATGGCAGTGGAGGCCGACGTGGTGGTCGGCGCCGGCGATTTCGCCTCGGTCCACGAGGGCCTGAAGGAGACGATCGCCGTCCTCTCGGCGATCGAGATCCCGACCGTGCTGGTCCCCGGCAACAACGAGACGGTCGACGCCCTCCGGGAGGCGGCCGCCAGCTGGAGCGCCGCCACCGTCCTGCACGGCGAAGGCACGACGATCGCGGGCACCGAGTTCTTCGGCCTCGGCGCCGGGATCCCGGTGACGCCCTGGGACTGGAGCTTCGACCTCGACGACGAGGCGGCGACGGCGATGCTCGCGGCCTGCCCCGAGGAAGCGGTCCTCGTCCTCCACTCGCCGCCGAAGGACCACTGCGACAGCGACGGCGCCGGCGGCAACTTCGGCAGCCCCGCCCTGCTCCGCGCGATCGAAGACAGGCGCCCCCGCCTCGCCGTCTGCGGCCACATCCACGAGTCCTGGGGCTGCGAGAGCCAGATCGGCCCCACCCCAGTCCGCAACCTCGGCCCCAAAGGCACCTGGATCGAGGTGTGATGTCGACTTTGTCTCCTATAGAGAGACAAAGTCGACACTGACCATGGCCTACCGCGTGCTCAGAGCGGCCGACGCCTTCTGGCGGCGGTCGAATCAGATGCAGACGCCGAACACGGACATCGGCGGGCAGCTTGAGGCGGCGGCGCTGGGGGCGCGGATGTGGCGGCTGGAGCCGGGGAAAGCCTCGACGTTTCACCGGCACTTCACGCAGGAGGAGCTCTACGTGCTGCTGGAGGGCGAGGGGCGGGTGCGGATCGGCGGCGAGGTGCTGACGCTGCAGCCGCTGGACACGCTCCTGGTCGAGCCCGACACGCCGCGGCAGCTCTTCAACGACACCGACGCCGACCAGCTCTGGCTCGTCGTCGGCGCCCCGCGGGAAGAGATCACCAGCACCCTGGAGATGAGCGAGGAGCAGCTGCGCCACATGTACCCGGGCGGGCCGAAAGCGCTGCCGCCGGAGCTCGGCGGCGGCCAAGCGGACTGACCCGATCGAACTGCATCAACTTCTACTCCCACGAGAAGTAAAAGTTGATGCAGCTCAGAGGGCCAGCGCTACGGGCTCCTCTAGGAGCGCTTTGACCCTGGCGAGGAATTCGGCGCCCTCGGCGCCGTAGAGGATGCGGTGGTCGCAGGCGATCGTCGCCTTCATCAGCCGGGCGGGAACGACCTCGCCGTCGCGGATGGCGGGGGCTTCGCGGATCGCGCCGACCGAGAGGATCGCCGCCTGGCCCATGTTGATCACCGCCTCGAAGGAGTCGATCCCGTACATGCCGAGGTTGGAGACCGTGAAGGTGCCGCCGGAGAGCTCCGGCGGCGTCACCGAGCCGTCGCGGACTTTGGCGGCGACGCCGCGCGCGTCTTCGGCGATCTGCTGCAGGCCCTTCTGGTCAGCGTCGAAGATCGTCGGCACCACCAGCGCCTCCTCGGCGGCCACCGCCACCCCGACGTTGACCCGCGAGTACATCTCAAACCGCCCGTCCCGGTAGGCGCCGTTGGCTTTCGGGAACTCCCGCAGGGCAATTGCGCACGCCTTGACCACCATGTCGTTGAAGGAAGGCACCACCTCCCCCTCCCGCGCCGCCGCCTTCAGCCCCGCCCGAGCCTCGACCGCCTTCCCCATGTCGATCTCGATCGTCAGATAGAAGTGCGGCGCAGTCGCCTTCGACTCCGCCATCCGCCGCGCGATCGTCTGCTGCAACTTGTTCAGCTCGCGGACCTGGGTTTCGCCCTTGGCGGTCTCGATCGAGGGACCGGGCGCCGAGACAACGGGACCTGCCCCCTCAGGCTGGGTAGAGGGGGCAGATCCCGTCGAAGGAGCCGCCCCTTCCACATCCGACTTCACGATCCGTCCCCCAGGTCCAGAACCATGGAGAGAAGCCAACTCAAGTCCCTTCTCCCGAGCGAGTCGTCGAGCTAGCGGCGAGGCTTTGACCCTTCCGGCGTCGGCCCCTGGCGCATCTCCAGCGGGTGGCACGGTAGGGGGGACCGCCTCTGAGGAAGCTTTAGCTACCGGAAGAGGTGGTGGGTCCCCTGCCGTGACAGGACCCGCTGGCCGAGCGCTCTGTCCCTCGGCCGTCCCGCCGTCCCCGTTCTCGCCGATCCGCGCAATCGGGGTCCCGATCGGCAGCGTCTCCCCCTCCTGAGCAAGGATCTCCTTGAGCGTCCCCGCCACGTCTGCTTCGTAGGCCATGTTCGCCTTGTCGGTCTCGATCTCGACCAGCTCGTCGCCGACCGCGACCTCGTCCCCGACCTGCTTCAGCCAGGCGAGGATCGTCCCCTCCTCCATCGAGTCGGAGAGGCGCGGCATCACCACCTCACTCACGGGGCAGCTCCATGCCTACAGGTTGCCACTTCGCCCCGCCGTCCTAGCGCCGGACGAGGAAGGCGCCACGCAGGAGCGAGGCGGCGGCGGCCCGCAGCACGTCGGCGTCGATCGCGCCCAACAGGTCGGCTTGGCGCGCCTGCAGCCGGCCGACGGTCGCGATCGGCTCGACTTCGGGCCGCGGTTCCCCTGCCGCAGGTTCAGGCGGCGCGCTCGCCCGGGCCTGGTCGTAGGCGAGGCAGCCTTCGACGCCCTGGGCGATCAGCTGGGCCCGGTAATCGGCGCCTTCTTCGGTCGGGTGCAGGCCGTCGGACTGCATCAGCTCGGGATGGTGGACGGCGATCGTCGCCCAATCGGGCACCTGGGTCCCCGGCCGCGAGGCGGCGAATTCGGCGACGACCCGATTCTTGCCGGCGTTGTCGACGCCGTTGACGGTGAAGCCGTGGATCGTCGGCACCACCATGCAGCGGTTGCCGACGACGCCGGCGACCTTGGCGAGGTTTCCGGCGAGGATCTCCGGATATTCCGGGTTGTCGTTGGTGCCGGCGTCGAAGACGATCGCGTCGTCGGAGGGTTCGTAGCTTTCCTGGAAGAGGTCGAAGATCTGGAAGCTGTTGTAGCCGCCGACCGCGTTGACGGTGAGTTCGACGCCGGGCAGGTAGCGGCCGAGGTGCGGCGAGGTGAGCTCCTCGAGGCTGTCGCCGACCACCAGCACATGCGGGGCCGGCGCCGCCGGGGCCGCCAGGGCCGCCAGGGCGAGGAGCGCGAGCAGCAGCGCCGGCGCCGTCCTCCCGCAGCTGCCGTTCCGCCACACGAGAGGGGTTTCTACACGACGTAGACTGCCGCCGTGCCCGTCGCCGCCCGCTTCCAGACAGCCGGCTGCGTCGCGCTCGGCGTCCTGCTGCTCGCGGGCTGCGGCGGGAATGGATCCGAAAGCACCGAAACGACCGCCGCCGTCACCAGCGACGCGGTCACCACGGTGCCACAGCAGCCGATCCGAAAGCACGAGAAGCCCGCCGCCGGGCCCTGCCAGATCCAGCTCGGCAGCTTCGTCGCCTCGATGGACTCGCTGCGCCGCCGTCTCGCCGTCGGCCTCACCTACGACCAGTACGTGGCGGAGGTGCGCGGCATCCGCTCCACCTACAAGAAGATCCCGATCGAGGGGGTGAAGATCGAGTGCCTCGCCGCCGTCGGCACCCCGGCCGAGAAGGCGTTCAACCGCTACATCCGGGCGGCCGACGACTGGGGCGAATGCGTCTCCGAAGCCGGCTGCAGCTCCGAAACGGTCGAACCGGTTCTGCAGCGGGGCTGGCGCATCGCCTCTCACTTCCTATCCGCAGCCGACGAAGGCCTTAACGCGAGCGCTCCCTAGGAGGGATTGCCTTGCGGCGTAGGCCACCTTACGGCGGACAGATGCGCGGGAGGCCGCCCTTGCGGGCGGCCTCCCGGCTGGTGCATGGAAACGAACGCGGGAACTGCGATCGGGCGGGACAAGACCCGACTCCCGTCGAAACGCCGGTGCCCGGGGTGGATTCCGCCGGGCGCCCGAACCAGTGCGGCGCCTAGCGGCCCTGCACCTCCAGAGTCCCATCAAGCATGTGATTCAAGTTAGGACCACCTCCTTTCTCTGGTCAGAGGATTGAAGCAAATCTGGAGGTCGGGCTCGGGTGCCTGTTTCCGTAGGCCGAGCGGGATGAGCGAGGTGCCCCGCGCACGTCGCCGCATCCCCAGGCGCGGAACCCAGATAAGGCGGGTTTACCAATCGCTGGAGGGGTATTGAAGGGGCATGTCAATCGGACTGATCATCCTCATCGTCGTGGTCGCAATCGCCATCCTCGCGCTGGTCGCCGTCTTCACCCAGAAAGCGAGGAAGCGCCGTGAAATCGAGCGCATGCGCATGCGCGAACAGGCGGGCGGGCACCGCAACGAGGCCGAGGTCCACGCCTCGAAAGCCCAGGAGCACGAGGAGACCGCTCGCGAGGCCGCCGAACGCGCCGAGCGCGAGCGCCAGCTCGCCGAGCACCACGGGGACAAAGCCGAGAACATCGAGCGCAAGCTCTAGGCGCTACCAAAGCGGCGCGAGAAGGGAAATCGAGTGCTGATCGGAGCCGTCATCGCCATCTGCGTCCTGCTGGCAATCCTGGGGTTCCTCGTCCCCCGGCTCTCAAACCACGCGCGCCGCGGAACCGACAAGGGCTTCTCGGCGGGCCAACGCGCCGGCAGCAAGGCCCCTGGGCCGATCGGCCGCCTGCTGAGCAAATCGTTCGGCAAATCTCAGAGCGCCGCCGACAAGAGCCACTCGGCCGGCAAGTCGGCGCGCGAGAAGCTTCCTTTCTAGCGGTCGCGCGCCGAGGGCTCCACGCTCGTACGATGAGCGGGTGAGCGAGGAGAGCTCGACGGTCGCCTTCTTCCCCGAGGGGGCGTTCGGGCCGACCAACAACTGCGTCGGCATCGGCGACGTCCTCCGCCGGCGCGGACACCGGGTCGTCTTCATCGTCGAGGAGTCGTTTGCCGGGACGCTGGAGGCCCAGGGCTTCGAGGAGCGGCTGATGCGGCTGACGCCGCCGCCGGAGACCGAGGAAGCGCCGGGCCAGTTCTGGAAGGACTTCATCCGCGACACCGCCCCGGTCTTCCGCACCTCCACCCGGCAGCAGCTGGCGGACTTCATCGCTCCCACGTTCCAGGCCCTGATCGACGGCGCGAAGTACGTCGACGAGCGGCTGCGGGAGATCATCGAGGAGCTGCAGCCCGACCTGATCGTCGAGGACAACGTCGTCGCCTTCCCGGCGCTGCCCGCCTGCGGGCGGCCGGGGGCGCGGATCATGTCCTGCAACCCGGCCGAGCTGAAGGATTCCGAGCTGCCGCCGCCGTTCTCGGGGCTGCCCAGCGACGACACCGGCGGCTGGGACGAGTACTGGGCCGCGTATCGCGAGGCGCACCGGAAGATGCACGCCGAGTTCAGCGAGTTCTGCCAGGAGCGCGGGGCTCCGCCGCTGCCCGCCGACGACTTCATCCACGAGAGCCCCTGGCTGAACATGTACCTCTATCCCGAGGAGGTCGACTACCGGCGGGCCCGGCAGCTCGGGCCGACCTGGCACAACCTCCAGACCAGCGTCCGCGCCACCGATCCGGCCTGGGAGCTGCCGGAGGAGCTGCGGGGCGAGGAGCCGCTGGTCTACCTCAGCCTCGGCTCGCTCGGCTCGGCCGACGTGCCGCTGATGGAGAAGCTGGTCGCCGAGCTCGCCGGCGCGCCCTACCGCGCGATCGTCTCCAAGGGTCCCCAGCACACCGAGTTCGAGCTCGCGGACAACATGGCCGGCGAGGAGTTCCTCCCCCAGACGGCAATCCTCCCCCAGGTCGACCTTGTGATCACCCACGGCGGCAATAACACCGTCACCGAGTCCCTCTACTTCGGCAAGCCGATGGTCATCCTGCCGATCTTCTGGGACCAGCACGACAACGCCCAGCGGATCGACGAGACCGGCTTCGGCGTGCGGCTCGACACCTACGGCCACAGCGGCGAGGAGCTGACGGGCGCGATCGAGCGGCTGCTCGGCGACGAGGCGCTGGCGGCGCGCCTCGCGCAGACGTCAGAGCGACTGCAGAGCGCGCCCGGGACCGAGAAGGCCGCCGATCTGATCGAGCAGGTCGTCGCCGCCTGACCTGACGGCAACCGCCCGTACCGGGATACTGCCGCTGCGGATGGCAGCGGATTCGGCAAGAGCGCCCCGGTCGACGCCGCGGCTGATCGGCGAGACCTTCCAGCTCTACCGGCGCTATCCGCTGCTCTTCCTGATCCTGGCAGCGGGCGTCGTTGTCCCCTATTGGCTGATCGTGCTGGCCGCCACCGGGGCCGGGCCGTTCAGCCAGAGCGAACTGGCAGGCGGCGTTTCGTTGTTGCTGACGCTGATCGCCACGGCCGTAGTCGACCCGCTCGTCTCGGCGCTCCACGTGCACGCGGTGGAGGAGGTGGAGGAAGGACGAACGCCGCGGCTCGGCCCTGTTGCCCGACGGGGGCTGATGGTTCTGCCGATGGTCGCCGCCGCGGTGATCATGTCCTGGCTCGCCTTCGCCGGCGGTCTCCTCCTGCTCGTCCTGCCGGGCATCTACGTCTTCTTTCGCCTCACGGTGACGGCGCAGGCGGCTGCGATCGAGCGCCAGGGCTGGTTGCCGGCGCTGCGGCGAAGCTGGGCCCTGACCGAAGGCAACCTGCTCCACGTCGCCTTCTTCTTCGTCTGCGTCTCCCTGATCACGCTTCCCCCGGGGCTGTTGCTCAACCACGTCCTGCGCGGAGAAACCACCGCGCTCACCTTCATCGCAGGCACGGCATGGCAGGTCCTCGTGATCTCGTTCGACGCCCTGGCGACGGCGGTCCTCTACTTCGACCTCCGCGCCCGGCGCCTTCGCGCAGCTGAGGAGTTCAAGGCGATTTCGAATCGCCCCTAGAAACTGGCCAGCTAGCCAGTATGATCGCGACGCGTGCCGGACCAGAGCGAGATCGCCGCGGGGAAGGGGAACGTCGAGGACGCCCTCGTCCTCGACCGCGAGCACTGGGAAGAAGGCCCGCCGCTGGAGCTGTTCAAGCGGATGCGGTCGGAGTGCCCGGTCCACTGGACCTCGCAGGTCACCGAGCTGCCGCAGGCCAAGGGCTTCTGGTCGGTGACCACGGCCGACGACGTCCACGCCGTCAGCCGCGACTGGCAGACCTACTCCTCCGAACGGGGCGGTGTCGTCGTCATCGACGAGGTTTTCCCGATCGACCTGGCGCGGGCGATGTTCATCGGCATGGACCCGCCCAAGCACGACCGCATCAAGGCGCTCTTCCAGGCCGGCTTCACGCCGAAGCGGATCGCCGACCACGAGGAGGAGATCCGCAGGATCGTCGTCGCCGTCCTCGACCGCCTCGAGGGGCGCGAGGGCTGCGACCTCGTCACCGAGGTGGCGCAGCCCGCGGTCTCGCGGGTGATCGGCAGCTTCATGGGCATCCCCGAGGAGGACGACGCCGCCTGGGCCGAGCTGATGAACATGGCCCTGGCCGCCAACGACCCGGACTACAGCCCCTCGGTCTGCGACGTCGAAGCGACGATCCAGGAGGCGATCCAGCAGGTCTTCGCCCGCTGCAGCTCGATGATCGCCGAGCGCCGCGAGAACCCGACCGACGACCTCACCAGCGTCCTCGTCCACGCCGAGGTCGAAGGGCAGCGGCTGGAGGAGCACGAGATCGTGATGGGCTTCTTCCTCCTCGTCGCCGCCGGCAACGACAGCACCAAGGCGACCTACTCGAGCGCGATGCGGGCGCTGATGGAAAACCCCGACCAGCGCCAACTGCTCCTCGACGACCCCTCGCTGATCCCGGGCGCGGTCGAGGAGGCGCTGCGGATGTTCCCCGCCTTCGCCCACTTCCGCCGCACCGCGACGAAGGACGCCGAGCTGGGAGGCCGGGAGATCAAAGAGGGCGACAAGGTGGTCATGTGGTACGCCTCCTCCAACCGCGACGAGAGCCGATACGAGGACCCCGACCGCTTCGACGTCCTCCGCAACCCCGAGCACCAGGCCTTCGGCGCCGGCGGTCGCCACTTCTGCCTCGGCACGGCCCTGGCGCGCCTCGAGCTGAAGATCCTCCTCGAGGAGACCCTCGCCCGTTACCCGAAGACGGAGATCGCGGGTGCCCCCGTCTACGTCGAGTCCGGCTTCCTCAACCAGCTGAAAACGCTTCCGGTCCGGCTCAACCGCTGAGAGGGCTCGCCGCCTAACGCATTTAGGGCAGCGTCACCGGGGTGGCCGGCGGCGCTCCCGCCTTCAGCGGCTCGCCGGGCTCGGGGCGCCGGGGGTGAAAAGTCGCGTCGCCGCCTACACGGAAGCTTCGGTCTCTCTGCCGGAGGCGGAACTTTAGGCCTGAAAGACGATTTGGCCGAATCTACGAGAGAACTCCTCGTACAAATGTGGTGCCATGTAAGGGTGATCGCGATCCCCGCACGCCTCAAAGCCGGATCGGCCCGACTTGCCGCGACCGGCGCTTTGGCGCTCCTCATCCTTCCGGGAGCGGCCTCCGCCGACGCCGGCCCGGCCGCCTCCCCGGAAATCAGCCTTGCCTTCCCCTCCGGGAGGGCGCAACTCGTGGGCTCCCGTGCGGTAGTCCCGGTCGAGTGCCTCGGCGCGGAATACAGCACCTGCAACGGGACGCTGACGCTGACCACGGGCGGCAACAAACACAAGGTCCCGTTCGCGATGATCGGCGGCGCCAGCCAGAACCTCGCCGTCCCCCTCGGCTCGGACGCAGACAAAGCCAAGCGGGCCGTAGCGGTAGCCCGCACCGCCCAGGAAACCGGCGGCTACTCCCGCTCCAGCGAAGTCCTGCGCTTCCGGTAGACGGTTCCAAGCGGGATCGCGTCAACGCGCCTGCAGGATTGAATCTGTGCCCTTCGGTTTCGTAGCCCGAAGCGGTGGCTCGGCTGGGCTACGTGGGGCGAGGGCTCAAGCAGTTTTCGCGAGATCGAGAGTCTGGGTATCTGTGAGGTATGTTGCCCCTGGGGCTGCACAGGACGAGTAGCAGGCTAGGCCAGCGATCCGTCAGGGACCATCCACCGGTGGTGCAGGTCAGTGACGTCAGCGATCCGTTCGTAGTCGCGGTCGTAGTGAACGAGTGGAACCCCTGCCGCCTCCGCTGCGGCGGCAAGCAGCAGGTCGGCCGGCGGGACGCGGCGATGGTCGCCGGCGGGAGCCAGCAGGAGCTGAACCTCGCGCGCGCGATTCCAGAGCGTGTTCGGCATCGGCACGGATTCGAAGGCGTCCAAGCGCTCAGCAACTCCGCGCGCCCGGTCCTCATTCGGGGCAAGGCGCATCAACTCCAGCACCACCAGGTCGCAGGCCAGCACCCGCCCGGCTTCGACCTCAGCGTTGAACCACTCCGCAAGATGAGGGAAGCGACGGTCCCGCGCCCACGTCCAAACACCAGTGTCAAAAAGCGCCGGCCCGTCGAGCTCGACCGGCCTAACCTCGACGGCGCTCAGAGTCGCTCCCGCCCCTCCCGAACCTCCTCGGGAGTCCCATCGATGTCGCGACGCACATCGAAGCCCCGAAGCACCCGCCGCCGCGTCGCCTCCCGTAGGGCGGCGTTGACCGTCTCGCTCAGGCCCTTCGTTCCCAGCTCCCGGCGCGCAGCATCAAGTGCTCGATCATCGACATCAACCGTGGTGCGAGTCATGCGCATCACACTAGCGCATCACCGCATAAACCGTGAGCAATGCAGCCGGGAGACTGAGAGCTTGCCTTCGTCGCTCCCGTGAGCCGAAAGCCCAGAGCGCCGACAGCGGCGATGCCCCGCGGTTCCTTGGGGGACCGAGGATCGCGTCAACGCGCCTGACAGGATTCGAACCTGTGACCTTCGGTTTCGTAGCCCGAACCAGTGGCTCGGCTGGGCTACGTGGAGCTAGGTTTTAAGCCAATTCCGCGATCGAGATCGGCTGAGATCGGCTGGAATCTGTGGGGCATGTTGCCCCATTTGTTGCCCCAGGAAGGTCAGGCGAGCAGTTCCTTGATGCGGTCTCGGACGAGCCGAGCACGCTCGGCTCCAATGGGGCCGTAAGAGGCGGTGGCGCCATCGACTGCGTAATCGAAGTAGGACTCGGCCCGGAGGTCGATCAGCTCCTCCTTGATGTAGGTACCGATTGCCGACGAAGCGGCCTTGATCTCCTCGATCAACTCCGGGCGGCCGTCGATCAGCGTCAGCACGTCATGGACGTCGAGGCTTCGCAGGAGATCTCCTCTGCCGCGGCCCTTCCAGGCGCAGAGCTTGGTCGCCATCAGCAGTACCGGCGTCGCGGCTCGGATCTCAGCACCGGAGTCGAGAGTGATCGTCGCCGCGGTCGCGATCGCTTCCTCATACCAGGGGTTGGAGAAGCCGAGGATGTCGGCGTCGGTCGGCATTACGTCGAGGATCAGGCGTGGCTCGGTGGATTGCCACCGACACAGCACAGGTGCGCCGGCCGCCTCCTGCAGCCCACGCTCGCGCAGCTTCTCGCCGAGCCGGTAGTACTCGGCACGGCTGGCGACCTCGCAGATGACATCGACGTCCTCGGTGGCGCGGGCGGGCGGCGCGCCGGGCTCGGTGAGCCAGAGGTGGACCGTCGCGCCGCCGACGAAGACGACCTCGTCGACCAGCGGACCGAGAATCGCGGCGGCAGCCTCGAGCTGCGGAGCGCTCATCTGTCGACGACCGAAGCGGGCGAGCGAAGCTGCTCGGAGAGGAGGTCGCCAGCCACCTTGCGCACGCGCACATCTCCGGCCCTGAGGCTGTCAAGGAGAGCGAGGAGCTCACCGAGCTCGGGCCAGCTCGCGACCGCTTTGGGCGTCGCTGAATGGAGCGGCTCGATCGCCTGGCCCCGCACAGGCCCCTGGGCGAAGGGCCACACTGGCGGGGGCTCTTCGCCGGAGGACCGGATCGCGCTGGCCATCGGCTCCGCCGCCCAGGCCGCCGGTACGCCGGGCACCAACGGGCCCAATTGCGCCGGCGCGACGAAGCGCAGCGCATGGATGGCGAACTCCTCGAAGTGAGGACGGTGAACCTCACGCCGATCCGGTGAATACAGGTCCGCCGCCTTCGCCCGCGCCAATGCGCGCTGGACGACGGGGTGCGGAACCCGGAGGCGCTCCGCAAGCGATCGGTAGCTCCACGGCTCGGTCTGTGCGAGGAGCCCGGCGAGAACGTAGATGTCTGAATCCTTGACCACGGCCGCAGTGTATCTCGTATCAATACTCAATACAGGCACAGGACTATTACGCCATAGCGGTGCCAAGGACCGCTCGCTCGCTCCTGAGGACAGCCTAGAAAGCGACGAGGGCGAGTGCGAGGACGCACACGCCAACCGCCAAGAGGGCCAGCGATTTTTGCAGCCAGGCATGCTTCTTCCAAGCGACCTGGGCGGTGACGTGCAGCTGGCGGGCGATTTCACGCCGCTCGGCCGCCTCATCGAGGCCGGCCAGGGCTTTGTCGATGTCGTCGACCGAGCGCTGCCTAAGGTGACCGAAGTAGATGAGCCCGGGCTCCGCCTTCGGGCGGCCGACGCGACGCTCGAGTCGCGGGAAGACCACCCAGAGGGCGCAGCCCACGGCGAGGGCGAGCAGTACCACCGCCACGATCGCGACCGCCAGGTGAAGACCATGCGCTTCGTGGAGGACGCCCCCGGAAACCAACAACGACTTCCCTCCTGCCGCGGCCAAGGCGACCTCGACTACGAGGACGATCGAGGCCTTGATGTCGACGCTGGCGGTCCAGGCCTGCTGTGCCTCGTGGACGCGCCAGGCGAAATCGCCGCCGCGGGAATCCTTCGGAGATGGAGGCGACGGCCGGATGCGTCGTCTACGCAGCATCTCGGAGTCGTCCTTCCACGGCGTCGGGGAGGAGATCCCGGATTCCGAGGTCCCCGACCCAAGAAAGATCGTCGACGGCCCTGCGGTGGCAGCGTCCGTAGACCAGGCCCGAGCCGCACGGACAAGCACGGTCGGCGCGCTGCGGTGCACCGAGCAGGACTGGCCAGAGCCGGCGGAAGGATTCAGGGTCGGTCACGAGGAGTTGCTCGATGAGGTGCTGGGCGTAGGCCGCCCGCTTGCCGTGAGGCCACTCGGGTCCGGGCCAGCGACCGAGATCGTCGTAGACGAACTGGTCGTGGAGGAAGACGAGCAGGCGTTTCAGGAACCGGTCGAGGCCGGCAGGAGTGCTGACATCTGGCACGTCGACATGGTCGAGCCAGAGGCAGAACTCGGTGTTTGACATCAGATGGCGATCGTCCTCCGGCAGCCATCGTCGCCCCCGGTCGAAGACACGAGGCGGCTGGTTCGGGTAGTCGCCGTCGAACACGATCCGGAGGTCGACCGGCTCGAAGCAGCCCGCACCAACGTCGACCTCGACCTCGCCCTCCGCCACCGCCCCAGAACCGTCCATGAGGACGACGTGGCGAACGCGCGGGAAGACCTCGCCGAGGACCGACCTGTCCTCCTCGAAGCGCAGCCGCCGCTCCTCACTCAGCGTAGGGCCTGATCGGCCGAACACTCTCGCCTCCGGCGACGGCCGCGCCGCTGCCGATGTGGAATCGCCCGCCGTGACCCGGCGTCACGGTGCGGTCGGACTTCGCGGTCGCGCTCGCCGCCTCCTTGATGCGTGAGAGCTTGGCCGCGTCGAGACCTTCGGCGACGTAGGCGCGCGCCGAGGCGCTCCACTCGAACTGCCCGGCGACGTCCTCTTCGAGCGCCTCGAAGGTGGCCTTGTCGATGCCAGTCTGCTCGGCGACGAGGCGTTGCTGGATCGCCTCCGACCCGCTCGCGGCCGGGCCGATTACGATCGCGTTGCGGCGGCCGTAGGCACCGAGCGACGAGACGACGGTCCGGGCCGACGAGATCCCGACGGCGACGTCGAGCCCGGCAAGGTCGGGGACGATCGCGGGCAGGGTGATGCCCATACTGGACTGCATTGCGGCCGCGACGTCTACGACGGCCGCGGCGATCTTCTCTTCGTCGCTCGCGGGCAGATGAACGAGGCCGATCATGTTGTCGCCCTGGTATTGGATGCGGACGCCTTCGTGATCCGTCTTCAGCACCGAGCGAAGCTCCTGGCGGATTGCGTCGAGCGCAAGGATCGCGTCGCGCTTGACGTCGTCGTCCTCCGCCTGGTCGACGTAGTCACTGAACCCGTCGATATCGACGAGCACGACGGCCGCGTCGACGAGCTTGCTGTTCGAGCGGCCGAGCGACGGCGGGTCGATCAGCCCGGAGGCGCCGCTGACCTTGAACCGGTCGACGGGCCACTTCTCGAGGTCGGCTTCGATCCGCTTCTTCGAGATGTCGACCGACCAGTCAATCCCGTCCTCGGAGGCCTCGTCCTCGACCGTCTTGCGGCTCAGCTTGAGGACCCAGGCGTCGTCCTCGCCCGCCTTCTCCTCCTTTTCGAGCTCGAGCTGGTCGTCGAGGGCGTCGACGAAGCAGCCGGTGGCGGTCAGGATCGAGGCGCCGAGCAGCTTGGCCGGACGGTTGGCGGCGCTGCCGAGGAACAGGAGCTCGGAGTCGCCTCGCGTGCCGCCGCGGGTGGCTACGGTCTCGCCGAGGTCGACGGCGGCCCTGGCCTTGAGGCGCAGATCCTCTTCGAAGAGGGGGTTGAAGGCGAAGTGCGTCATCAACGAGATCGCCCGGCCGAGGAGCGCCGCCTTGCGGGCGATCTCCCCGTCGTCGTCGATCGGGCGGAAGACGAGCAGGTGAACGCGCCCTCCCTGGAAGGCGATGATCGGCACGTCGAAGGAGGAGGCCATCTTCGCCACCTCGCCCTGCCAGAGGGCGACCCGCTGGATCGAACTCGACGCGTGCGCGTCGCTGTCCAAGAGATGCAGCCGCCCGCTGCCGGCGACCGTGGCGTAGAGGTGGGCGCCGCGGATCAGCCGCCCGTTCTTCAGCGTCACGTTCTCCAGGTCCATGTCGCGCTTCAATTTGGTCACCGTGATCTCGGTGTCGCGTGCCTCCCAGCGATCGCGTATCCGCTCTTCCGACCTTGCCTTGTCCCAACCCATGGGTTAGTTCCTTTCTCAGCTCATACCGTCTCAGTCTCTGATCATGCCAAGCGAGGCGGATGGTCTTAATGCAATGCGTTGAACTTCACTCGGTCGGTCGGACGGAACTGCGCCGCCCTGGATTCCATCGCTCGATGCGGCTTCATCGGGCGGGTTCATGCAGAGACGCCCGGTCGGTTTCGTAACCTGGCGGGTGCCAGCCCCCTGCGACCCGAGGAGGAGCGCCGTGGAGACGGAATCCTTCACCTTGCCCGAGCTGTCGAAGGCCTTCGACGTGCATTATCGGACCCTGCATTCATGGGTCGAGCGTGGCCTGCTCGACCCCGGAGTTCACCGTTCCAGGGGAACCGGAACCCCCAATCGGTTCAGCCGCAAGGACGCGGTGATGGTCTGCATCCTCTCCGAACTGCGGGATGCCGGCGTCAAGTTCGACTTACTCACGCAAGCCGCCGAACGGCTGCGAAAGACCGACTCCGCGCTGGAGGGGGAGGCGTTCATGCTCGTCAATGGCGACGTGCGGATTGTCTTCGACAGCGATGACGCAGCCTCTGCTCTCAAGCGCGGGGGGCTGACGCTCGCCTACAACACCGGGGCTGCGCTGGAACGCTGTGAAGTTCTCACTCCCGAACCGTAAAGGCGCTTTTTCCTGCGGGAGCGGAGAGGAGGCGCATCAAGGCTCAAGCGCCGGAGCCTCGTCTCCCGGCAGCAGATGCGTGTAGCGGGTCAGCGTGAAGGCAGGCGAGTGGTGGCCGAGGGCGTGGCTGAGCTGGAGGAGGTTGGTGCCGCGCTTGAGATGGAGCGAGGCGAAGGTGTGGCGGAACGTGTGGAAGCCGGCCCAGGGCGCTCCTGCTTGCCTCACGAGCGGCTTTAAGACGCGCGGCCGCAGGTTGGACGGGTCGAGCGGGGCGCCAGATTCGTTTGGGAAGAGGATCGCCGTCGAGTCCTGATCGGGCTGGGCGGCGAGATGGGCGCGGAGCTTCGCCGCCAGCGCGTCGGGTAGGCGGACCTCACGGCGGCCGTGCTTGGTCTTCGGCGGCTCGATCCGGCCGCGCACGAGGGCGCGGCGGACGCAGACCTCGGGCTCGGGGCCCTCTAGCTGGACGTGGAGGCGCTGGAGGGCGATCGCCTCGCTGATCCGCAGGCCGGTCGCGGCCAGGAGCTCGAGGAGCAGCCGGTGGCGCTCTGGGGCGTGCTCTATGACGGTCGCCAGCTGCTCGGGGGTGAAGACCTTGATCTCGTCACCGTCGAACTGCTGGCGCGGCGGCAGCGCGAGCCCTTGCGCCGGGTTATGGCGGATCAGGCCCTCACGCTTCGCCGTCGCCAGCGCCGCCCGCAGAGGGATCGTCGCGTTGGCGATCGTGCGATCGCCGAGGGCCTTGCCCTGGGTCTCCTCGTCAGCAAGCCAGTCAACGAAGCGCGCCAGCGTGTAGGTGGAGACGTCGACCAGCTTGAGGCGGGCCGGGAAGTAGCGGTGGGCGTAGGCGCCGATCAGGCGCCGGTATTCCTCGCGCGTCGTCTCGCGGAAGCCCCGGCGGCCCTGGCCGCGGTAGCGCCCGACCCACTCGTCGAGATAGCGGCGGAAGGTGATCGCGCTGCGCTCCTGCAGCTCGCCGCGGTCGCGGTCGGTCTCGCTCTCGCGCTTCAACCGCTTCGCCTCCTCGTAGGTGCGGGCGTGGCGCTTTCGCTGCCTGGTGCCGCTGCGGTAGACGCAGGCGTAGCCGATCGTCCGGCCCTTGCCGTCTACGCGCTTGAAGACGCCGGGCGTCTTGGTCTTGACCAGCCGCCGCTTGTCTCCGCAGCCCTGCTCGGCCGCAGGGGCCGTCGTATCCTGGGAAACGCTCATGAGCTTCCACCTCGTGAGCCAGGGGGCGGGCCGTGCAAGCGGTGCCGCCCCGTTTTCGGTTCGCGGACAAAACGTAACAGGACCGGAGACCGGCAGCCGGAGCGCGACCGGTCGGGAGCGCGACGGCAGTCAGGCGAAGGTCAGCAGAGCCACGGCGAGGCTGACGGCGACGGGGCGATCCCGAGCCCTGGCGGCAGCCATGAAGAAGCCCAATTGAAGAGGTAGTCCCGTTCCCTATATAGATGTCAGCGGAAGACGGGTGCCTGAGAGCCAGGCGGGGAGCCATTTGCGGCACATTCCGAAAATGGCTCTACGAACCCCGTTGCGGACCCCAGTGCGGACCCCGTAGCGAACCCCCAGGCGAACCCCGACGCGAACCCCATGTAAACCGCAGCGTCAAGCCCGTGGAAACCCCGGCGACAACTCCGGTGGAAACCCCGAGGACAAGGGCCGTGACCTACTCGACCAGCCGTTCCATGAGCTCACGATCCTTCTCCATCTGCTCCCGCAGGCGGGCCTGAAAGTGATCGTCGGAACGGACAGCCGCGATGTAATCGCCGAGCGCCTCCCGGACGACTTCGGAGATCGTCAGCCCCTGGGCCCGAGCAACCGCAGCCAGTTCGGCCGCCAGCTCCGGGGAGAGGCGAAGGCTCGTCGCCTTCGTCGGCGCTTTCTTTTGCTTGCTCATCGCTTGCCCTCCCCCGTGATACCGAGAGCCGCCCGCCCCCAGGGCACTTCGTCAACCAGGCCGGTCGCCTCGTAGAAGTGCTCGACCGACCCGCGCCGTTGCTGTTCGGCGACGATCTCCACGGCTCCCTGCTCGGCCAGGACGCGGACGTGATAGCCGACGCTCGAGAGGTGCTTCTCGGTGAAGTCGGCGAGTTCCTTCGGGCTCAGCATCCCCTTCTCCTCGACGTAGAGCCTCAGCAGCCGCTTGCGGAGAGGGTGCGCGAGGGCGTGCAGAAGCGCCTCTTCGGGATCGCGTTGTCAGGCGGGACGCCTCCCTCCTCGCTTGCCGGCGGCCATCGCAGGCTCAGCCGCGCTCCGTGGAGTACGGGCCCCAGAGGTCAGCTGCCTCCAGTGCCGTCCTGGAGGCGAAGACGAACTCGCCGCACTGGTGGACGAGCCCGCCGCGCCGCAGCCTCGCCAGGCTGTCCGCGGTCGCGATCTCGCTTCCGATCATCCGCTGCACCTCGCCCGTCGCCCAGGGGCCCCGGTCCTCGACCAGCAGGCCCATGATCGCTTCATCCGTCGCCGCGTCCCGGTCTGCGACCGGGCCAATACCCTCCTCCTGCATGGGAGCTTCGCCTCCTGTGCCACGCCCCCGGCTGTTTGCCCAGCGCGGGGGCACTTTGTTCCGTTGTCGGCGGCGAACGTAGGTGGACGGGAGCACCCGCTCAAGGGCGGGGCCGAACCTCTACCCGGACCTCATGTTGCCCCAGGCGTTGCCCCAGCGCCCTTTTCGGCCTCCCCGGCCGATCCTCGAAACCCCGCAAACCCGCTTCCCAGGCGGGATCGCGTCAACGCGCCTGACAGGATTCGAACCTGTGACCTTCGGTTTCGTAGACCGACGCTCTATCCAACTGAGCTACAGGCGCGGGGTGGCCGGTTGGGGCCGGCGAAGTGACGAGATTAGAGGATGGGGGCGGGTTTTAGGCGGCTAGCCAGGTTGGGACGTGGCGTCTTGCTTGGCGTAGCCGGCCAGGAGCTGGGCTTCCTCGTCTTTGTTGGGGAAGCGGGTCGCCACCAGTAGGGCGCCTAGGAGGATGGCGACGATGCCCGCTATGTAGGCCCAGGAATCTCCGTGGAGGAAGGCGCCGCGGGCTCCTTCGACGATCGATTCTGCGTAGCGGGGGTGCTGTTCGGCTACCGCGGCGGCGCTGGAAAAGGATTTCGTCAGCTCGTTTT
>Ga0207702_10000101_pt1 | contig 99845 bp, 85 predicted proteins | sample KBSCornC62_FD_184302 | JGI IMG/M metagenome (GOLD analysis project Ga0207702, IMG submission 184302) | Corn rhizosphere microbial communities from Kellogg Biological Station, Michigan, USA - KBS Corn C6-2 (SPAdes) (version 2) | ecosystem: Host-associated > Plants > Roots > Rhizosphere > Soil ...
CAGAAATATCAGCTTGACAGGTTTCCGGTGATTTGCCCGTCGGGCTACGTTGCAGCAGGTGACGTTGGAGAGTCGTCATGGAAACTCTGGAACTATGGACAGACCGTTTGCTGCTGCGGACGCCTCAAATCGAGGATGCGGACGCCATCCAGTCGATCGTGGCCGATCCACGCGTGGCTCTGACGACCGCGTCGATCCCGCATCCTTATCCCGAAGGCGGAGCCAAAAGCTTCATCCTGCATGTCCGGAAGGTGGCGAGCCGCGATCGGCAAAATCTCGCGATCATCGTGCGGGACAGCAACGAATTGATCGGCATGGTCGGATATCAAACCAGCGAGATGGGGGCCGAGCTCGCCTACATGGTATCTCCGATCCATTGGGGATTGGGCTACGCCAGCGAGGCTTGCAGGAGGATCATCGCGCATATCTTCTCTTCGACGCGACCGAAGCCAAGGGGGTCATTGCCGGGCGATGACCGATAACAAGGCTTCGGAAGCCGTGCTCCGCAAGGCGGGGCTGCGATGGCTGTCCGAAATGCCGGTGGAGCTTCCGGTGCGCGCCGGCACTTTCCTGACTTCCTGCTGGCGGCTTCGTCGTGAAGTTCGAAAGCCTGTAGGCAGAGCCGTAGAATGGGTAGAGCGAAGCGAAACCCATCATCTCGCATACACGTGTTCCGTCGGGGCCCCGACGAAGCGGCGCCTTCGTCGATCCCGGCCAGCGTCGTGCCTGATATGATGGGTGTCGCTTCGCTCCGGTTTCGCAACAGCTCAAATCGTCGGATCGTCTCGGGCCATCTATCGATCTCTCAGGGTGACAAAGGCCTCCGTCCGTGGGACGTTCGGCGCCGCTGCCGGGCGCGGGATGCGGCAGAAACACAGAGGGACGTCAGCGTGTCCGAAGAAACCTCGTTGCGACGCAAGAGCTCGGTGAAAGCCGAGCGGCGCGCCGATATGATCGACCAGATCCTTGATGCCGCCGAATTTCTCTTTTCCCGGAACGGCCTTCATGGGGTTACGTTAAAGGACGTCGCACAACGCATCGGCGTGCACCATACGCTGATCAACTATTATTTTGAAGACAAGAAGAAATTGTTCGACGCGGTGTTCGCACGACGTGCGGTGATAACGAGCGAGCGACGCATGCGCTTGCTCGATGAATACGACATGGCGACCGCGGGGAAACCCTCGGTCGAAGGCGCGCTGCGCGTGTTCCTGGACAGTGACCTCGATCTCTACATCGAGGGAGGCGAAGGCTGGAGGAACTATGGCGCATTGGGTGCTCAGGTCGCGAACACGCCCGAATGGGGCGCCGAAATGATGGACCAGCATTTCGATCCAGTGGTCCTGCGCCTGATCGCTCTGCTCAGGAAGGCGCTGCCGGACTGCGCGGAAGAGGACATTTTCTGGGGATACCATTTCGTTACGGGGGCATTGATGCTCACCCTCGCGCGTACCGGGCGTATCGACAAGCTTTCGGCCGGCTTGTGCCGGTCCGACGACTACGTTGCGGTCAAGGAGCGGATGGCGACGTTCATGGCGGCGGGGTTCTTGGCCGTCTGCGAGCGTCGAAAAGCCGAACGGCGGAACGGGCGAAAAGGCCTTGCGGGCAGGGATATCTTGTGAATATGATATTCACTCACTAGTGAGCTAATAATAAACTTAAGTCGAACGACGCCGTTATCGCGTTCGGCGGCGGCGCCAAGCAGCCAGGTTTTTCAACCCAAAAAAAACGCCGGCGAACCAGCCTGGCGTGAGCGATCAGCGCCGTCATTCGGGAAATGGTTTCCTGCTTTGAAGGGCGGTTCGGTCCAACAAGGAGGATACCCATGAGAAAGACGTTTGCGGCGACAGTGCTCGGGCTGTCCATGCTCGGCGCGACCGCCATGTCGGCGGCCGCAGAGGACACGGTCAAGATCGGCTATATCGATCCGTTGTCGGGCGGCGGCGCCAGCGTCGGCGAAGGCGGCCTGAAAACCTTCCAGTATCTTGCCGACGAGCTCAACGCCAAGGGCGGCATCCTCGGCCACAAGATCGAAATCGTGCCGATGGACAACAAGACCAATCCGCAGGAAAGCCTGATCCAGGCCCAGAAGGCGGTCGACGCCGGCATTCGCTACATCACCCAGGGCAACGGCTCGTCGGTCGCCGCCGCGCTGGAGGATTTCGTCGCCAAGAACAACGGGCGCAATCCCGGCAAGGAACTGCTGTATTTCAATTATGCCGCGGTCGATCCCAGTCTGACCAACGAGAAGTGCAGCTATTGGCACTTCCGCTGGGATGCCAGCTCGGACATCAAGATGGAAGCGCTCACCAACTACATGAAGGGTGAGAAGTCGATCAAGAAGGTCTACCTGATCAACCAGGACTACTCCTTCGGCCAGTCGGTCCGCACCGAGGCGCGCAAGATGCTCGGCGCGAAGCGGCCGGATATCGAGATCGTCGGCGACGAGCTGCATCCCCTGCTCAAGGTCACCGACTTCTCGCCCTATATCGCCAAGATCAAGGCCTCCGGCGCCGACAGCGTCGTGACCGGCAACTGGGGGCAGGATTTTGCCCTGCTGCTGAAGGCGGCCGCGGACGCCGGTCTCAAGGTCAACTGGTACACCTACTACGCCGGCGGCGCCGGCGGCCCGACCGCGGTCAAGCAAACCGGGCTCGACCACCAGGTGTTCCAGATCTCCGAAGGCATCCCGAACTCCGGCAACAAGACGGCGATGGAATTCGAGAAGGATTTCCGCGCCAAGGAGAACATGTCGCTGTGGTATCCGCGCGCGGTCAACGAGATGCGGATGTTCAAGGCTGCCGCCGAGAAGGCCAACTCGATCGACCCGGTGAAGGTCGCGGCGGCGCTGGAGGGCATGAAGTTCGAGGTGCTCGACGGCGGCGAAGGCATCATGCGCAAGGAGGATCACCAGTTTCTCCAGCCGATCTACATCTCCTCGCTCGGCAGCATCGCCGACAAGGCCAAGGAGCCGTTCGACGAGGAAGGCACGGGCTGGGGCTGGCATCTGGTATCCAGGATCGATACCGCGCAGGCCACGGTGGCGACGACCTGCAACATGAAGCGGCCCTGAGCGGTCGACTTTGACGATCCCCGGTGCGATATCATCGCACCGGGGTTTTCGCGTCCGGCGATTGCCGCGAGCGCCAAGGGCTTTTTTTCTGTGATTGACCTGATCATTCAGCGAGTGCGCCGTGTTTGAGTTGATCGTCATTTCGACGCTCAACGGCGCCCTGTTCGGGATGCTGCTGTTTCTGCTGTCGAGCGGGCTGACGGTCATCTTCAGCATGATGGGCGTGCTCAACTTCGCCCATGCCAGCTTCTACATGCTGGGCGCGTTCTTCGGCTACCAGCTCTCCAGATGGGTCGGGTTCTGGCCGGCGCTGGTGCTGGCGCCGCTTTTGGTCGGCGCCATCGGCATGGCGGTCGAGCGCTATGGCCTGCGCAACACCCATAGACACGGGCACGTCGCGGAGCTGCTGCTGACCTTCGGGCTGGCGTTTGCGATCGAGGAAATCGTCTCGATGATCTGGGGCAAGAGCCCGGTGGATTACCGCGTTCCGGCGGCGCTCGACTTTCCAGCCTTTACGGTGTTTTCCACCAATTATCCCGCCTACAAGATCTTCATGCTGGCGGTGTCGATCGCGATCTTCGTGGCGCTGCTTGTGGTGTTGAAGAAGACCCGCGTCGGCCTGATCGTGCAGGCCGCGCTGACGCATCCGAACATGGTCGGCCATCTCGGCCATAATGTCGGGCGCGTCTTCATGCTGGTGTTCGGCGTCGGCAGTGCGCTCGCGGGTCTTGCCGGCGTGATCGCCGGCCCGTCGCTGGTGACGCAGTCCGACATGGCCTCGCTGCTCGGGCCGATCCTGTTCGTGGTCATCGTATTCGGCGGGCTCGGCTCGCTGCCCGGCGCGTTCATCGCCTCGCTGCTGATCGGGTTGATCCAGACCTTTGCGGTGGCGCTGAACGGTTCGCTGGCCAGCGCCTTCGGGCCGCTCGACCCGAGCCTTGGGCCGTCGGTGCTGACCGACATCTGGAACGTGACCATCGCGCAGATCGCGCCGATCCTGCCCTATGTGCTGCTGGTGCTGATGCTGATCTTCCGCCCCATGGGCCTGCTCGGGGCGCGCGAATCATGAGCGAGGCTCCGACTGCCGCACGCCCCGCGCCGGAAACGCACACAGGCAACCGCGCCGGCTTCTACGGCATCTGGCTGATCGCAGCCGCCGCGCTGATCGTGCTGCCGCTGATCTTTTCGTCGGGCGGCTCGCTGACGTCGTTCAGCCTGATCGGCATCGCGATCGTGTTCGCGCTGTCCTACAACATCCTGCTCGGCCAGACCGGGCTGTTGTCGTTCGGCCACGCCGTTCAATACGGCCTCGGCGGCTTCCTCGCCGTTCATGTCATGAACGCAGTCGCCAGCTATAACTGGCCGCTGCCGCTGCCCCTGATTCCGCTGGCCGGCGGCATCGGCGGGCTCGCCTTCGCGATCTTGATCGGCTGGGTGATGACGAAGCGCGCCGGCACCGTGTTTGCGATGATCTCGCTCGGCATCGGCGAACTGGTGGCGTCCTCGTCGCTGATCCTGCGCAGCGTGTTCGGCGGCGAAGCCGGCATCACCACCGATCGCACGGCCCTGCCGCACATGTTCGGCTGGACTTTCGGCTCGCAGCTTCAAGTTTATTATTTGATCGCGTTCTGGACGATGATTTCGGCAATCGCGATGTACGCGCTGACCCGCACCCCGCTCGGGCGGATCTGCAACGCGGTGCGCGACAATCCGGAACGCGTCGAGTTCATCGGCTATGATCCTCACGTCGTCCGCTATCTCGCCTATGGCTTCTCGGGTTTCTTCGCCGGGGTCGCCGGCGGCCTGGCGGCGATCAATTTCGAGATCGCGAACTCCGCCTATCTGGGCGCGACGCAATCCGGCCTGGTGCTGTTCGCGGCCTTTATCGGCGGCACCAGTCATTTCTTCGGCCCCGTTCTGGGTGCGATCGTCGTCACCTATCTGCAGCTCGACCTGACCGACGTCACCACGGTCTGGCAGCTCTATTTTGGCCTCATCTTCATCGGCATCGTGATGTTCGCACCGGGCGGCATCGCCGGCCTCCTGATGATGCATCGTCCGCTGATCCGCGCCGGCACGCTCGGCAGCGTAATTCCGTCTTACCTCGTGGCGGCGCTGCCGACGCTGGCGCTCGCGCTCGGTGTCATCCTCTCGATCGAGACGGTCGCGCGCTACACCTCGATCGAGGGTGACGGCAACGTCGTCAACCTCTTGGGCGTGCCGTTCAATGCGACGGCACCGACGACATGGCTGGCGGCGGCCGTGCTGGTGATCGGCGGCTTCCTGGTCGCCCGGCTGTCGTGGCGGCGGGTGACCGAGGCGTGGGACCGCGCCGCGACGTCAGCGCGTGACCGGGGGTATCTCGCATGACCCCGTCTCGCATGGTCCCCGCGATCGAAATCAACGCCGTGCAGAAAAACTTCGGCAGCGTGTCGATCATCCGCGACCTCAATCTGAGCGTCGCCAAAGGAGAACGTCACGCCATCATCGGCCCCAACGGGGCCGGCAAGTCGACGACGTTCAACCTGATCAGCGGCCACATCAAGCCGAGCTCGGGCGAGATCCGGCTCAACGGCGACCTCATCTCGGGCCTGCGCCCGTTCGAGATCAACCGCCGCGGGCTGTCGCGTTCGTTCCAGGTCACCAACGTCTTCGCCCACATGACGGTGTGGGAAAACGTCCGCTGCGCGGTGTTGTGGGCGACCGGCCATCGCTACGCGTTCTGGAAGAACGTCGACAATCTGCCGGTGGTCAAGCAACGCACCGCCGAGATCCTCGACGACATCCATCTCGGCCATCGCCGCGACGTGCCCGCGGGACTGCTGACCTATGCCGAGCAGCGCGAGCTCGAGATCGGCGTGACCATCGCGGGTGGCGCCAGCGTCATCCTGCTGGACGAGCCGACCGCCGGCATGAGCCGTGCCGAGACCGAACGCGCCGTCGCCCTGATCCGCCGGCTGACCGAGAACCGCACGCTTGTCATCGTAGAGCACGACATGAGCGTGGTGTTCGGGATCGCCGACCGCATCTCCGTGCTGGTCTATGGGCAGATCATCGCTTCCGGCACGCCCGAGGAAATTCGCGGCAACCGCCAGGTCAAGGAAGCCTATCTCGGCGAGGAGGCGCACTGATGCTGGAGGTCAGGAATCTGCACGCCTATTACGGCAAGAGCCACATCCTGCAGGGCGTCGATCTCGACATCGCCGCCGGCGAGGTCGTGAGCCTGCTGGGACGCAACGGCGTCGGCCGCTCCACTACCGTCAAGGCGATCATGGGCGAGGTGGCGCCGCAGGGCACGATCCGCTTCAAGGGCCAGGACATCGCGGGGCTGCCGAACTACCGGATCGCGCGCTGCGGGCTCGGCTATGTGCCGGAGCATCGCGATATCTTTCCGGGCCTCACCGTCCGGCAGAACCTGCTGCTCGGCGTCAAGGATGTCCGGCGGCCCGGCAAATGGCGGATCGAAGGCATGTTGGAAATGTTTCCGAACCTCGCCGCGCGCGCCGACACCCCGGCGGGGGTCTTGTCAGGCGGCGAGAAACAGATGCTGACGGTTTGCCGGACCCTGATGGGCGATCCCGAGCTGATCATGATCGACGAGCCGACCGAAGGGCTGGCGCCGCTGATCGTGCAACAGGTCGGCGATCTCATCGCGAAAATCGCGCAGGCCGGCGTTTCCATCCTGCTGGTCGAACAGAAGCTGTCGATCGCATTGCGCATTTCCCACCGCGTCTACGTCATGGGCCACGGCCGCATCGTGTTCGAAGGCACGCCGGACCAGCTTCGCGCCAACGACGCGATCCGCAAGGAATGGCTCGAGGTTTGACCTGTCATTCCGCGGCAGCCCCCACGGGGCTGAGCCCGGCATGACCGCTCAGCGCTCCCGGAACGCCCGCATCAGCTGGTCTTTCAGCGGCTTGATCAGATAGGACATCATGGTGCGGTCGCCGGTCTGCACGAAGGCCTCGACCGGCATGCCCGGGATCAGCTTGACTTCGCCGAGCTTGGCGATTTCGTCCGGCGGCATCGAGACGCGGATGGTGTAGTAGGACTGGCCGCTGCGCTGGTCGGTGGTGACGTCGGGCGAGACGCGGATCACCGCGCCGGTCAGTTCCGGCGTGGTGCGCTGGTTGAACGCCGACAGCCGCAGCAGCGTCTTTTCACCGATCTGCAATTTGTCGATGTCCGCCGGATTGACCTTGGCCTCGACCTGGAGGTCGTCGGCCTGCGGCACCACCAGCATGATGGCGTCGCCGGCCTGGATGACGCCGCCGACGGTGTGCACCGTCGATTGCTCGATGATGCCGTCCTGCGGCGCGCGAATATCGACGCGCCGCAACTGGTCCTCGGCGGTGACCTTGCGTTCGATGAATTCGCCGATCTTGTCGTTGGTCTCGCGCAGATCCTTGGACACATCGGAGACCATGTCCTTGTCGATCTGGATGATCTGCAATTCGGTCTCGGTGATCTTGCCCTTGGCCTGCGCCGTCGAGGCGACGTATTGCGCCTTTTCGCCGGCGAGCCGCGCCCCGTCGCGCTCCAGCGTGGTCAGGCGCGTCAGTTGCACCAGATGCTGGTCGTAGAGCTGGCGAACGCCGACCAGCTCCTTGTTGACCAAAGCGACTTCCTGATCCTTGGCCTGGGCCTGGGCCGTGAGGCCCGCGATCTCTTCTTTCAACTGCGTGATGCGCTCGCGCAACTGCGCCGTCTGGCCGGCTCGCCCGGTGGTGCGAACCTCGAACAGCTTGCTCTCGCTCGCCATCACGTCCTTCACATCGGGATCGCTGGCATGATCGAGCAGCGCTGCGGGGAATACGACCTTGTCGAGGCCCTGCTGCTCGGCCTGCAGCCGCGCCGCGCGCGCCAACAGGCCGTTGAGGTTCTTGGTGACGATCGCGAGGTTGGCCTTGGTGACGGTGTCATCGAGCCGCACCACGATGTCGCCGGCCTTGACGTGGTCGCCGTCATGGGCGCGCACCTCGCCGACCACGCCGCCGGTCGGATGCTGCACCTTCTTGACGCTGGATTCGACCACGATCGATCCCGGCGCGATCAGCGCGCCGGAGATTTCCGCGGTCGAAGCCCAGCCGCCGAGCCCGACCAGCAGCAGCGCGGTCACCGACAGGCCGACGATCAGATGCGCCCGGATCGAGGATTGCGCGCCCTTTGCCTCGGCAAGGCCCATCTTTTGGCTGATCATTCCCTGGCTGATCATTCCTTGCGCGGTCACTTCTTCACCCCGCCATCGCTGACGATCTTGATCGGCGTCGGCGGCGCCACCCGCTGGATCACCTGTCCGAGCACGGTTTCCTTCGGGCCGAAGGCCTGCACGCGGCCGTCCTTCAGCACCAGCAACTGGTCGACGCCTTCGATGCCGACCGGCCGATGCGCCACCACCACGACGACGGCGCCGCGCTCGCGCGCGGCGCGGATCGCCCGCGTCAGCGCCTCGTCGCCCTCAGTGTCGAGATTGGAGTTCGGCTCGTCGAGCACGATCAGGAACGGATCGCCGTACAGCGCGCGGGCCAGCGCCACGCGCTGCGCCTGCCCCGCCGACAATGAGGCGCCCTGCTCGCCGACCTGGGTATCGTAGCCGTCGCGCATCTTGATGATGAGCTGGTGCACGCCGGCTTCCTTGGCGGCGGCGATGATCGCGTCCGATGTGGCGTCAGGATCGAACCGGCTGATGTTCTGCGCCACGGTGCCGGCAAACAATTCGACGTCCTGCGGCAGGTAGCCGATGTGGCGGCCGAGCACGTCCGGCGACCATTGATCGAGCGCCGCGCCATCGAGCCTGACCTTGCCGCGGAACGGCTGCCAGACGCCGACCAGCGTGCGCACCAGCGACGACTTGCCCGATCCGCTCGGCCCGATGATGCCCAACCCATGGCCGGCCTCGAGCGCGAAGGTGACTTCCTGGACGATCATCTTCTGGTCGCCCGGCGGCACCACGCTGATGGCTTCGACCGACAGCCGGCTCGACGGATCCTGCAGCAGGGTTTGCTCGCTGCGCACGGGCAGTTGCTCGAGCAGGCGGTTGAGGCGATGCCAGCTCTGCCGCGCGGCGACGAAGCTCCGCCAATGCGCGATCGCAAGGTCGACCGGGGCCAGCGCCCGCGCGCTCAGGATCGAGCCCGCGATGATGACGCCGGCGGTGGCTTCCTGGTGGATCACGAGGTAGGCGCCGACGCCGAGCACCGCCGATTGCAGGGTCATGCGCAGCACCTTGGATATCGCCCCTAACCCGCCGGCGACGTCGCTGGCGCGCTGATGGCCCGCCAGATATTTTTCGTTGGCCGCGCTCCAGCGGTTGGTCAGGCGCTGCGACATTCCCATCGCCACCACCACTTCGGCATTGCGCCGGCTGGTGGCGGCCAGATCGTTGCGGCGCGCGGCAAGGCCGGTCGCCTGTTGCGCCGGTTCGCGCGACAGATATTCGGTGACCAGCGTCAGGCCGACCAGGATGATGGCGCCGACCAGAGCGGTCAGACCGATGACGAAATGAAAGGCAAAGCAGATCGCGAGATAAAACGGCAGCCACGGCAGATCGAAGAAGGCGCCCGGCCCCATGCCCGAAAGAAACGAGCGCACCGCGTCGAGGTCGCGCAGCGGCTGCAGGCCCTCGTTGCGCGCGCCCATGATCAGCGGCAGCCGCACCATGGCGTCGAACACCCGGCGATTGAGGATTTCGTCGAGCGCGGTGCCGACGCGGCCCAAAATCCTTCCGCGGATCAGGTCGAGGATGCCTTGCGTGAGGTACATGCCGCCGGCGAGGATCGCGAGCCCGATCAGGGTCGGCACGCTGCGGCTCGGCAGCACCCGGTCGTAGACCTCCAGCATGAAGATCGAGCCGGTCAGATACAGAACGTTGATGGCGCAGCTCATGACGCCGACGCCAATGAAGGCGTTACGGCACGTGCGCAGCGCCTCGCCGAGTTCGGAACGCCGGACGCCGGGAGCGCCTGCCATCGAGCCTGATCTTTCTTCCACTTAAACGCGGGAACCCTGTTTTACCGCTGTTTGGGCGAATCGTCCATGTAACCGCGGTTTTTAACCTAAACGCCGCGGGCCTGCCCGGCAGCCGCCTATCTACTCGATTCGGAACCAATCAGCGCCCAACCGCTTGTCATGGCGATCTTAATCGACTTTAGGAGTAACCATGATTGGCCGTTTTATCGGAATGACCGCGCTTGCCGTCGCTTTGGCAGCCCCCTCGCTGGCGCAGGCCCAAGGTGTGCCGGGCGGGATCGAGCGGGGCTCGCGGGACGGCGAACGCGCCGCTGGCCCGGTCGGCGCCGTGGTTGGCGGTGTCGTGGGCGGCGTAGTCGGTGGTGTCGCCGGCGTCCTCGGCGTCGACCAGCGCCCGCGGTTCCACAGCTATGTGGTGGAACAGCATCGCCCGTCCTATTCATATCGGGAGGACGTCCGGGTCGGCGCCATTCTGCCCGAGGACGGCGTCACCTATTACGACGTGCCGCCGGAATATGGCGTCCACGATTACCGCTACACCGTCGTGAACGGCCGCGCCGTGCTGGTCGAGCCGCGCAGCCGCCGCGTTGTCGAGATCGTCGAATAACGATCCGATCTGCGAATTGAAAAGGGGCCGTCCTCGCGGACGTCCCCTTTTTTTGGGCGCAAGAGCAGCGTCAGAAGCGACCGCCGGTCCGGATCAGCCGCACGATCAGCAGCAGCAAGATGGCGCCGATTGCGGAAAAGATGATCTCGGAAACGATGCCGACCCCGAGATGGATACCGAGCCGCGGGAACAGCCAGCTCGCGATGAACGCGCCGAGGATACCGACGACGATATCGCCGATGATGCCAAAACCGGTGCCGCGGACGATCTTGCCGGCGAGCCAGCCCGCAACCAGGCCGACGAACAGAATAACGATAAGGCTTTCGCCTGACAGATACATTGGACTTCCCCCCTGTTGTTACGCGCGCCGTCTCTCGCGCTCGAACAGAAACCTAGCGATTATTCGGCGTCCTGACCATTCCAATCTGGGGATTCCGCCGCGGCTGCGACGCGCTTCGGTGCGCGGAATATGTCGGGCTGGCATCGGAAATACGGCGAAACTTTCATTCCCCGCCAACGTTATGTTGATATGACACAACCCGACATCTGGTACGTGGCCTTTGGGCCGGACAAAACAGTGAAAACCGACGACAGCGCGGGCACCAGCATGGTGCGCTCGACCCGGACGTTCAAGACCGAAGTCGACGCCAAGCTGTTCGCGATGCAGATCCTGGCCAAGGGCTGGACCGCCAGCGCCGGCACGCTCAATCCGCATCAGCCCAAGAAGGTCGTCGGCCCCGGCGACGTGGAGCGCTGGGCCGATCCGGGACTCGGTGGGTAGAGCGCCAACCGCACCAACACCCGTCATCGCCCGCGAAAGCGGGCGAACCCGTATTCCAGAGCGCTTGTGAACGAATCGAAAGGCTGCGGCGTACTGGATACCCCGCCTTGGCGGGGTATGACGATCGTGTGTAAGGGGCCACGCTTGCCCGCGATCACGCCGCTTTCGGCACCCGCGCGTGAAAATCGGTCGCGCGCTGGAACGCAGCGCCGATCCGCAATAGCGTCGCCTCATCGAACGAGCGGCCGATCAACTGCAGGCCGACCGGCAGGCCATTCCCGGTAAAGCCTGCGGGAATCGACAGCGCCGGCAGGCCCAGATAATTGACCGGCCGGGTGAAGCGCGTGATCCGCGGCAGCACCGCGTCGGCCTCGGGGCTGTTGCCGACATCGCTTTCGGCAATCGTCGGCGCCGGGATCGGCGATACCGGCGCGATCAGCGCGTCGATGCCGGTGGTCGCCGCCGTGTGCGCCGATAACGCCGGCCCGCGCCAGCGCATCGCCTCGAGATAGGAGATCGCGGGAACCGAAAGGCCATTTTGCAGCCGCATCAAGACCTGGGCGCCGTAGTCCTGCGGCCGCTCGATCATCCACCGCTTGTGGAAGGCGGCGGCTTCGACCGCGAGCACCAACTGGCTCGCCGACGACAACTGGCGCTGATCGGGCAATTCGACCTTTGCGATTGCCGCGCCCTCGCGCTTGAGCGTCGCGATCGTTTCATCCAGCACCCGCGCCACTTCGGAATCGAGATCGTCGACATAGAATGAGGCGGGCACGCCGATGGTGATGCCTTTCATCGATCCCTTCGTCGCCGCCATGTAATCCGGCGGCGGGCCTGCGATCGCTGTGGGGTCTTGGGGATCCGCGCCCGCCATCAGGCCGAGCAGCAGCGCGCAATCCTCCGCCGACTGCGCCAGCGGGCCTACCGTGTCGAGCGACTGCGACAACGGCATCGCGCCGGCGCGGCTGACACGGCCGACCGTGGTCTTTAGTCCCGTGACGCCGCAGAAATGCGCGGGCATCCGCACCGAGCCGCCGGTGTCCGATCCCAGCGCCGCCGAGGTCAGACGCGCCGCGACCGCGGCGCCCGACCCCGACGACGAACCGCCGGTGATGTGGTCGACATTCCAGGGATTATGCACGGCGCCGAAATGCGCATTGTGCCCGGTCGGCCCGTAGGCGAATTCGGCCATCTGCAACGATCCCAACCGGACCATGCCGGCATCCTTGAGCCGTTGCAGCGCGGTCGAGGTCGTGGTGGCGACGAAATCGCGGCGGATCTTCGAGCCGCAGGTCACGACCTTGCCGGCGTCGTAATACATATCCTTGTGCGCCAGCGGCACGCCATGCAGCGCGCCGCGAGACGCGCCCTTTGCCAGCGCCGCGTCGGCCTGATCGGCCGCTTCCAGCGCCTCGTCCTTTTCGATCGCCATGAAGGCGTTGAGACGGGGCTGCCATTGCGCGATCCGATCGAGACAGGACTGCGTCGCCTCGCGCGAGGAAATCTTCTTGTCCGCGATCGCCTTTGCCAGCGCGACCAGCGGCATCAAGGCCGGTTCGGCACTCATTTCGAGCCGCCCTTCTCTGAAAACTCTGAGGTTTGCGCCAGCATGAAGACCGAAGGTTCGAGATCGAACGGCAGCGTGCCCGCGATCGCCGCAAAACCTTCGAAGGCCGGACCGATCGAACCCGCGATGCGCGTCGCGATTTCGTTGCTGACCGGCACGCCGGCGACGTCGGCCATTGCCTTGATTTCCTTGGGACTGGGTTTTGTCATTTTTGCTTCTCCCTTTTTTCGGCGCCTTGCTGGCGGCATCTTTACTTCGTCAACAGCGCGAACGCGCCGTTCCAGTCTTCCGGCGGCGGGTTGTCCTGGTAATCACGGATTCGCGCCTCGTAGAGATTGTAGAGCAATTCCAGCGAATGGGCGTCATCGGTCTTGCGGCCGCGCTCGATCGCCTCGAGCGCGCCGACCCAGTCGCGGCTGCGGTAGCAGGCCAGCATCTCGATGGTCAGATTGCGCAGGCGCTGGAAGCGGCCGGACTGCGCGGTGTCCTCGCGCCCGGCGATGGCGTAGATCACCTCGGGCTCCTTCTTGCCCTTGACCATGATGAAATCGAGCTCGAGGATCGCGAACCTGTCCTTGACCGCGAGCGCGGTTTTCGAGCCGACGATGATCGGAAAACCGTATTCCTTGGACTGGCCCTCCAGCCTTGAGGCCAGATTGACGCTGTCGCCGAGCACCGAATAGTTGAACTTGAGGTCGGATCCCATGTTGCCGACCACGCAGATGCCGGTATTGAGGCCGACGCCGACATTGAGCGGGATGAAGGGGCGGCCGGCTTCCAGCGCCTCCTGCTCGCGCGCCTGGTTGAGTTCTTCGACGCGCTCCAGCATGTCGACCGCGGCTTCGCAGGCATTGAGTTCGTGGCCCTTGTCGTCGAGCGGCGCGTTCCAGAACGCCATGATGGCGTCGCCCATATATTTGTCGATATAGCCCTTGCGCGCCAGGATCGCGTTGGTCAGCGGGGTCAGGAAACGATTCATCAGCGCGGTCAGGCCCTGCGGGTCGTGCTTGTAGGATTCCGAGATCGTGGTGAAGCCGCGGACGTCGGAGAACATGATGGTCAACTCACGCTCCTCGCCGCCGAGCACCAGCTTTTCCGGCGACTGCGCCAGTTGCTCGACCAGCACGGGCGACATGTACTGCGCGAACTGGCCGCGGACCTGCTTGCGCTGTCGCTGCTCGCGCACGAAGCTGGAGAAGATCAGCGTGAGGTAGACCGCGGTGGTCGACAGCAAGGGATAAGTGAGGTCGATCAAGAGCCGCTGCTGGGTGTAGAAATACCAGGAGGTGCCGATCACCAGCGTCGCGAACAGCGCGCCGATGGCGACCAGCCCGACCGGCCCGAACATCGGCGCGAAGATGATGACGAGGATGCCGAGCACGATGGCGGCCAGCAATTCCACCACGATGATCGAATTCGGCCGCGACAGCAGGCTCTTGGTCAGCGCGGCTTCGAGCACCTGGGCGTGGATCTCGACCCCGGGCATCGCCGAGGACACCGGCGTGGTCTTGATGTCGTTCAGGCCTACCGCGGAGGTGCCGATCAGCACCAGCTTGTGGTCGACCTTGTCGACCGAGATGTTGTTGTCGAGCACGTCGGCGGCCGAGACGTAGATCGAGGGATCCTGGCGGGCAAAATGCACCCAGAGCTGGCCGTTGCGGTCGGTCGGCACCTCAAAACCGCGGACGCCGACGCTCTTGATTCCCGCCGCTTCGGACTTGACGATGATGGTCGGCGTACCCGTCACCACTCGCAAGATTTCAAAACTCAGCGACGGCATCATCGCGCCCTGCGCCAATAGCATCATCGGCACCCGGCGGACGATGCCGTCGCGCTCGGTCCGGATGGTGAGCAGGCCGCGCCCGGCCGCCGCTTCCTCGAGCGGCTTGACGTTGCGCAACAGGCCTGGGAAATCGAACATGAAGGGCTGCGGATCGTCGCCCAGCATGGCGATGCCAGTGACCGGAAAGGTCTTGTCGAGCGCCGGATTGACTTCCGCAATGCCGGTTTCGCCCAGCACCACGCGCGAGCGCTTGACGGCGTCGGCCAGGATCTGGTCGTTGCTCGGCAGCGAGCGCAACCGGCTCCGCGTCGCATCGTCGAGATAGCGCATGGTGTCGGCGACGGCGTCGGGATTGAGCCGGTCGGGTTCAGGGAACAGCACGTCGAGCGCGATTGCGGCAGCCCCCAGCCGCGACAGGTTGATGACCATGTCGGCGATGCGGGTGCGCGGCCACGGCCATTGCCCGTACTTGGCCAGGCTCTTCTCGTCGATGTCGATGATGGTGACGGGACGCGCGGTCTTCACCCGCGGCTCGATGCGCTGGAAGGTGTCGAACACCCTGACCCGCAGTTCCTGCACCGGCGCGGGATCGGCGACGCGCAGCACCGCCAAACCGATCAGCAGCGCCAGGCAGATCAGCCTCGCATAACCGAATTTTCTCGCGAACCAGCGTCGCAATCGCCTCAATCGCTTCATGGCGCGTGGATATCAGGTTTTGTCATGCTGATCACGCCTGCGAGGCGACGAAGGCCGGGATTATCAAAGCCGGTCAGACGAAGTGGAAGTCGCTGGCATGCCATTGCGCCTTGGCCGCCGCCGCGGACGGATCGTGGCCGTCGGACGGAATGACCTGCGGGACGGCATGATTATCGTCATGCAGCTTGTTCAGCGCCATTCCGGCGTCCGTGACCAGATGGCTGTCGAACAGATGGGTGTCGGCGGCCGGATGGTTGCCGCCGGTCATGTCGTGACCATTGTCCGCGAAGTTGAACACGAAGCCATGGCCGTTGCTGCTCACCGGCGGCGTGTTGGCTGCCGCGTTCGAGGCGGTGGCGGCCGGAACCGGCGGATCGAACACGATGGTGCCGCCATTGTTGTCGGTCGTGAAGCTGAAATTCTGGGCCTGGTAGGCGCCGGTGAAATGCAGAGTCGTGCTGTGGGTGCCGTCGCTCACGAACAGCGTGTCATTCGCGGCGTTGAAGCTTTCGGTGAACGAAGGCAAATTGTGATCGATGCCTTTGAGGTCGATCTGGTCCGACCCGGCAAGGGTTCCATCACCCGTAAAGCCGGAGATGACGCCGGTAAAGCTCGACGGCGTATCGATCGTCAGCTTTCCGGTCGAGCCCTCGAACACGACGTTTTCGCTGGTCGACGCGCCGGCCTCGAACGCGCCGCCGTTTGCGATCGTGAACTGGAAGTCGCCCGGATTCGCCTTTAGCTGTGCGACGCTGACATGGTCCAGCGTGATCTTGTCACCGGCGCTGTCGGTGATGATGGTGTTGGCGCCGGAAGCGACCGCGCTGTTCAGGAGGGCCGTGACGCTCGTGAACAACGTGCTGCTGATATCGATGACGTCATTGCTGACGTCGAAATCGGTAATCGTCGCACTACCAAAATGCGCTTGGAAATTATAGACGTCATGGCCGCCGCCGCCGGTAATCGTGACTCCGCCGCCAACATCGGTAAACGTGTCGTTATGAGATGTGCCGGTAACGACAGACGAGCCGTTTCCGGTCAGCGTGATGGCGAGCGGTTGAACAGCCGTGGTGGCATGCCCGTCGCTGACGGTCGCATTGAAGGTCAGGGTCAGCGTGTCCCCCGGCTCCAGGAAATCGAGATCGGGGTTGGTGGGATTATAGGTCCAATCCAGCACAACCTGACCACCGGTTGTCGTAACCGTGTCAAACGTAATCGCGCCGGCGGCTATGAGCGCCGAAACGTCGACGCCGGCGGGCAAGGTCGTTGAGCCGTCGTACTCGGCAACGGCATTGCCGGTTACGGACGCCGTTAGCGTATCGCCGATGTCGGCGTCCTTGACGGTAATGGTGCCGGTGATCGGACCGGCAAGCTGGACGTGAGAATCCGAAACAAAGCCTGCGGAAATATTGTCGATCTCGAAGGCGTTCGAGCTGCCGCTCGTCAGCACCACCTTGGTGAAGGGGGCCAGATCCGAGAACTCGACGTAGCCGTTCGCCGAAAACGACCCTTGGTTACCATTGGCGAGAAGCGGCGCAATTGCTGCACCCGTGTAGGTAGCGACCAGTTGGGTACCGTCGTAAAAACTGATCGCGTTGAAGGAGTCGACCGACCCCCAATACAAGCCGAATTCGTTCTGTTCGGTCGCAAAGGTGATCGTCTCGGACCCGTTCGCGCCGATGCTCAGGTAATTCGTGGTGTCCGCGTGGCCCGGCGACGGCCCGACGAACGGAGCCGCGGTGACCGAGGATGAGCCGTGCACGACGCCTGCGTCACCGGTCCCGCTGAATGTGGCATCGAGAGCGGCGCTGGTGAAATTGCCATGGCCGGCACCGTTATTGGACGCGGAGCCCGCGGTAATGCCGGACTCATCGAACGTTTCGGTAGACAAACCGAGCGAGTTCGTCGATATCCCGGCGCCCAGGACGACCGGCGATTTTGTCAGAATGACGGTCTGTGTCACCGGATTGGTTTCGCCTGCAATCGTCGGCGCGTCGTTGCTTCCCGTAACGGTGAATGTCACCGGCTCCATTGAACTGGCGCCGCTGTGGTCGGTGACCGTGATGTCATAGGTGACCGTCAGTGTCGCGCCGGCAGCCAGGAAATCAAACGTGCTATCGGCGGCGCTGTAGGCGAAGCCGACCGACCCGGCGCCGGTGTGCGTGCTGTCGGTCTCCGTCAGCGCCAGGGTGCCGGCAGAGTTCAACGCGCTGATCTGCGTCGGGCGCAGAGTTCCGCCGGACCACACATAGGTCGCGGCGCTCTTGGTGACCGTATGGGTGTCGTCGAGATCGACGTCGGTAAGCGACAGCGTGCCCGACGCGGAGTCGATGTCCGTCGTATCGCCGGTCTTTCCCGCAATTTCGGCGATCGCATGCAAGCCCGTTCCATTGGTGCCGGACGTGTCCGCCGCCAGCACGGGAGCATCGTTACTCCCGGTGACGGTAAAGCTGACCGGCTGCGAGGAGCTCACCCCGCTCTTGTCGGTGACGGTGATGTCGTAGGTGACCGTCAGCGTCTCGCCCGCAGCGAGGAAATCGAACGTGCTGTCGGCGGCGCTATAGGTGAATGCGACCGATCCGGCGCCGGTATGGGTGCTGTCGGTCTCCGTCAAGGCCAGCATGGCGGCGGAAGTCAATGCGTTGGTCTGCGCCGTGGTCAGGCTTCCGCCGGACCAGACATAGGTCGGAACGCTCTCGGCTACCGTGTGAGTATCGGTGAGGTCGACATCGGTAAATGACAGCGAGCCCGATGCGGAGTCGATGTCCGTGGTGTCGCCGGTCTTCCCCGCGAGTTCGGGGATCGCATGCAGGCCCGTTCCATTGGCGCCCGAAGTATCCGCCGCCAGCACGGGCGCGTCGTTGGAGCCGCCGATCGTGACCGTAACGGTGGCCGTATCGGTAATGCCCTGATGGTCGTCAAGCGTGATCGCCGCCGTGACCGTCGCGGTTTCGCCCGCGCCAAGGAAATCCAGCGCGCTGTCAGTGATCTGATACGTCCAGTCGAGCGTCCCGTTATTGGTGTTGCCCGACTGGGTCAGCACGAACGCGCTTTCGAGCGCGCTGATTTCCGTCGGTGTCAATGCAAAATCGGTCGGCCCGTTCGTCCAGATGACGTCCAGCTTGACATCGGCGGTCGGCCGGTCGGTCAAGTCGATATCGGTAAAGTGGATCGCTCCGCTTGCCGCCGGCAACGGATCCAGGGCTGCGGACCCCGTGGTGCTGGCAAGTTCGTTTAAAGTCGCGGTTTCAGCCTTGTCGGCCGCCGCGATAATCGGCGGATCGTCATTGGCGTGCAGCGTAATCAGCAGGTCGCCATTGCTATCGGCCGAACCGGCGAAATGCGCGTCAGTGTAATCACCGACCAGGTGCAGGTCGACGGAGTTGGTGCCGTCGGTGACGGTGAGCGTTCCACCGGTGGCATCGCCGACATAGGTGCCGGTGGTGCCTAGCCCGTAGCCGATCGTGCTGAGGTCGATCTGGTCGCCGGCAACGAGGCCGGCGATGCTGCCGGTGAAGCTGCCGCCTTGATCGATCTGGAGCTTGCCTCCGGCGGCACCAAAAGTAACCGCCTGCGCATCGGCCCCGCCGGCGCCGATTTCCAGCGTGCCGCCATCCAGCGTCGCGGAGCCGGTGCCCGTGACCACGTCGTCGATCACAAGCTTGCCGCCGCTGTTGGCCCCGATGGTCCCGTCGTTGATGAAGGTCGTACCGGTGTCGATCGTCAGCGCGCCGCCGGACGCCACGATCACGCCGCCGGACTCGTTATGCAGCGCCAGGGTCCCGTCGCCGGCATGACCAATGCCGCCGTTGCCGGAAATGGTTTCATAATTGTCGAGCGTGCCACCGCCGGAAGCGGCAATGATCTGATCGCTCGGACCGTCCAGCGTAACCGTGCCGCCGCCATCGAGGGTCACCGTGCCCTGGATTTGCAGCGAACTTAGCGTGGGCGTGCCCGTGGCGGGATCGATATCGATCGTTCCCGAATTGTGGATGGTACCGATCAGTTCGAGATTGGCGCCCGCCTCGACCTGGACATAGCCCGCAACCGAGACCGCGTCGGTCGATCCATCGAGGATGCTGGTGTTGGCACCTGTTGTGGCCTCGACCTGGAACAGGCCGCTATTAGCGTCCGTCAGATCACCGGTGCCGAGCGTCGCGCCGGCGATCGTCGTGTTTTCCAGCAGCACCGACGAACCGGCGTCCATCGCGTCGATAGCGCCGCCATGAATGTTGACGCCGTTCAGCGTCAGGCTGTCGTTGCCGTCAACATGGATCGCGGCGCCGCTGGCGGTATCGTCAAATGTCGTGAGGTTGACCGTGACATTGTCCAGCGTCAGCGTCGCGTTCTCGACCGTCACATTGCCATGGTTCAGCGTGGCGCCGCCGTCGATCTTGCTCGAGCCGGTGACATCGATGGTCCCGCTGCCGCCAGTATCGAAATCATTGATGGTGCCGCCGGTGATCTCGGCGCCCGAGAGAGTCAGCGTGGCATCGCCGTCAACCTGGATGACGCTGCCGCTGCCGGTGCCGGTCAGCGTGACGTCGAGCAAGGCGGCGTCCCCGGCCACCTCGACTGTGCCGGCATTGTCGATCACGCCCTGCACGTCCAACGCGCCCTGGATCGTCGCACTGCCTTCCAGCGTCAGCGAGAAATTGGCATCGATCTGGATAATGCTGTCGGTGGACTCTTCAGTGATCGTGCTGCCATTAACCGTGACATTGTCGAGCGCCAGCGTCGCCTTCTCGACCGTCACATTGCCGTTGTTCAGCGTCGCGCCGCCGTCGATCTTGCTCGAGCCGGTGACGTCGATCGTGCCGCTGCCGCCAGTGTTGAAATCATTGATGGTGCCGCCGGTGATCTCGGCGCCCGAGAGTGTCAGCGTAGCGCCGTTGTCGATCTGGATGATGCTGCCGCTTGCGGTATTGGTCAGCGTGACGTCGAGCAATGTAGCATCACCGGCTACCTCGACCGTGCCTGCATTGTCGATCGCGCCCTGCACGCCCGACGCGCCCTGGATCGTGGCGCTGCCTTCCAACGTCAGCGTGGAATTGGCGTCGATCTGGACGAGGCTGCCCGAAATCTCTTCGGTGATCGTGCTGCCGTCGATCGTGACATTGTCGAGCGTCAGCGTCGCGTTCTCGACCGTCACATTGCCATTGTTCAGCGTCGCGCCGCCGTCGATCTTGCTCGAACCGGTGACATCGATCGTGCCGCTGCCGCCTGCGTCGAAATCATTGATGGTGCCGCCGGTGATTTCGGCATCGTTCAGCGTCAGCTTGCCGGCGCCGTCGACCGCGATCGTGCCGGAGGTGTTATCGACCGAGGTACCGTCATCCAGCGTCAGGACGTTGCCGGCGGTGATCTCGATGGAATGCTTGTTGGTAGCGCCGACATCGTCGAGCGTCGCGTTACCGGCGACCGACAGCGTGCCGCCCGGACCGACCGTCAGCGTGTTGCCGGTAATGCTGGTGACGTCTTCGAGCACCAGCGTGGTCTGCGCCGAAACGTCGACATTGATGGCGCCCGAGCCGGTGACCGTGACGCCGTCGAGCGTCGCGCCCGAGCCTTCGATATCGACGGTGCCGGAATTGGAAAGATTGCCGCCGGTGATCGAGGCGCCGCCCTGCAGCGTCAGTGTACCGGAGCCGTCCTCGGTGCCGTCGACCGTGATAGTGTGGCCGGTATTGGTGACACTGGTAAGCAAATCGAGCGTCAGCGCGCCAAGCGCCAGCACCTCGATGCCACCGGTGTTGGTGACTTGCTCGTTGTCCAGCGCATTGTCCGTTCCACTGACGTTGATCTGGCCGGAATTGCCGAGCGTGCCGTTCTTCACAACCGCGCCGCCGTTGAGCGTCAGCGTGCCGTTGTTGGTGACGATGCCACCGTCGATCGCGGCCGAGGATAGCGTGAGCGCCGCGGCCGGATCGATCTTGACGGTGCCGAGATTGGAAATATCGACATCCACATTGAGCAGGCCGCTCGATACTTCGATCAATGCGCCGGCGACGGTATTCGAAATCGTGCTCTGGCCGCCAAAATCGCCGCCGCCGGCAAGCGTAATCGTGCCGGAGTTCTGCACGGTGCTCTGGTCGAGCGCTTCCATCTTGCCGTTGACGGTGATGGACCCGGCATTGTGGACCACCGCATCGGCATTGAGATTGAACGCACCGCCGATCGTCACCGTACCGGTGCCCTGGTTATCGAATTCAGGCCCGGTGTAGCCGACCGGATTGTCGGTCGAATGGTCGTTGATGTCGAACGTGGTGCCGACCGCCAGCTTGACCTGATTGATCAGCACGGGCGCTGCGCCGCCGAAATTGTCCATCGTGATGCTGTTGGCGGCGGCGCCGAGAGCGCCGACAGCCGAGGTGATGGTCACCGGATAGGTCGGCGTCAGACCTTCCAGCTGGTTGGTGATGATGATCGCATCGCTGCTAGCCGTCGGCGCGAGGCCCGTTTCCCAATTGACGCCCGTGCTCCACAACCCGTCCGGCGTGGAATGCTCTCCCGTGGTGGCGATCCACACCTCCGCCGGAGCGGCGGTGCCGGTGATCGTGACCGTGATGTCCTGGGTCGCGGTCGCGCCCTGCGAATCCGTCACGGTCACCACATAGGTCAGCGTAAGGGTATCGTTTAGCGGAATGAAATCACCCAACCACACCGGCAGGCTAGCTAGACTCCAGTCGATCGAACCCAGACCCGTGCCGGTGCTGTCGGTCGCGAGCGATGCGGTTAGCGCCGATTCGAGCAGTGCTTCCGGGGTCGGCGGCAGAACGTAGGGGGTGGGCGCGCCGCCCGGGCTGGTCAGCGTGACCGTTGCCAGCGTCGGAGTCGAAACCGTGTGGGTATCGGTGAGGTCAGGATCGTCGAACGTGATCTTGCCCGACGTCGGCACGGTCGCAATCAGATTGCCGCCCGGCACATTGGTGCCGGCGTTGAACGCAATGGTCTGCGGCGCCGCGGAGTCGATCTTCGGAACGTCGTTGCTGCCGGTGATCGTGATCGTGATCGGCACCGTGGTGGTCAGGATGCTCTGGGCGTAATTGTTGCTGACGGTCACGTAATAGGTCAGCGTCAGCGTCTCCTTGTTGCCAAGGAAGTCGAACGCCGAGTCGGAAATGCTGTAACTCCAGAGCGCCGTGCCGACGGCCTGGCCGGCCGGATCCTGGGTTATGTTCAGATTGATTTCCACCGCCTTGACCGCCGCCAGCTCCGTCGGCGTCAGGCTCTGGCTGATGTCCACATGCTGGGCGTTCTGGTAGCTGAACGACTTGAAGGCGGCCGATGCGGTCGGCTGGTCACCGAGATTGACGTCGTTAAAGGTGATGAAACCGGTTGCCGTGTCGGTGTGGGAGCTCCCGGTAACGCCAGCCAGTTCGGGGGTAGCGCCGGATGTGGCGCCGACGCTTGGGGCCAGGTCAACGTGCGGTTTGTCCGAGTTCGGGCCCTGAGTTTGGGACGGCCCGTTGTTCTGCGTGTTGACCAGCAGGATGACCGGCGTGACGGTGATGCCGTCAGGCCCCTTGAAACCCTGGAACGGCAGCGGGACGATTGAATCCGTCAGATGGTCGAACGACTTGGTGTTGGTGTCGACGTTGCTGAACTTCTGCGAGAACACATCGCTGATGAGCTTTTGCAGCTCGGGCGTCAGCGGGCTGTTGGAGTAGCTGATGCCGTTCTGGTTGATGTTGACCTGCTGGCCGGCCTTGTTGACGGTCGCGATCGGATCGAGCGTGGTCTTGTCGAACAGGATGTAGGAGCCGGTGGTGCCGTCGGGCTCGACCAGCACCTGGAATTTCGCATCGGGCAGGCCGTTCTGGCCGGGAACGCCGAAGTCGATCTCGACCAGCACCGCGGTGCCGCGGATGCCCATGGTCGCGACCGGCGTGTCGACCTTCATGTCGCCGTGCTTGGCGGTCTCGCCGGCGACAAAGGAGATGGTGCCGGCGACCAGGCTGATCAGCGATGAATTGTTCGACCCGTTGGGGTCGTAGACCATCTCGTTGAGCACCATCCTGGCGTTCGACGACAGGCCGAACACGGTGCCGTCGATGAAGGTGACGCCGAGCGTCGAATCCGAGCCGGTGGCGACCACGTCGCCCTTTTCAACATTGTCGCCGTTATTCAGGATGACCGAAACGCCGTTGCGGACCGCGGTCGCGCTGCCGGTGAGCTTGGTGACGTGGCCGATGACATGGGCGACGGCGTCGGGCGCGCCGGCCTGCGCATATTGCACCTGGCCGGTGAGCGCGTTGACGATGTCGCCGGTGAGATGAGCGCCATCGGGCGACGCCAGCGGATGGCGATGCTCGCCCTTGAAGTAGTCGTGCACGACCAGTTCGCGGTCGGCGTTGGAAAGGATCAGATCGACGCCGGCCCGCTTGAAGTCGGCGCCGAACAACAGATGCGCGTCGGGAACAATGATGGCGTCGGCCGGCGCGTACGCCGTCGGATGCTCGACCTGCACATGGGAATGCGTCGGGAAGCCGTCAGAGGGTAGCTGGGCGTCGAATTTGCCAACGAAATTCAATGGGCCACCGCAAAATGGTTAATACTTGTATAATTTTCTTAGTCTAAGCTTTGCATATCATCAGGCGGTGCAGCGCGAAACCATCTCCTGCTTGTGTATTTGCTGTGTAATGCGGGTCACAGAGCCAAACCCGTGGAACAAATTACGTGTAATTCTGAAGAGCGAGCTTTTCAGTCGTGAATACTCGAATATAGAATTGCGGATAGACGTCACGATCAAGTCCCCGTGAGTAATTAAAAGTATAGAATTGAACGCAAATACCTTCGCTATCTTGGGCTTGCGCTTCTGTGCACGATACTGCGGCGATTTTCGAGTTAAAGCTGTGATCTCGCTTACAAAACCCGCTGTCCGATGCAAATTAGCCATACCCGGCGGAATTTGCCGCAAATACAACCGAAATTTGTGCAGTTCGGTTTTGCCGCCCTCCGCCGCGCCCGAAACGGCCAATCCGTAAAATTTTCAGCAATCCCTCCACACTGATTTGAGTGTGTTTTCCGGTTGTTAGGTTCAAACCGCCGCCGTTAAGCCGAATAAAAGCCCCCTCGCTCATCCTCGCCCCCGCGAAATGATCCGGTCACGAGCAGGCCAACTGGCCTCGCCGATGCCCGGACAAGGGGCGTCAGATGGGGTTTCTCGGCCGCGCGCGTGCGTTGCGCGCCATCATATTTGCGTGCCTGGCCTGGTTCGGACCGGTTGCGGAACTTCGGGCCGTCACGCTGGATTTGCAGGAATCGCCGCAGGCGGCCGGCCGTTCGGCGGAGCCGTTCGGACTCGACGCATCGCTGTTGTCCGAGGGCGGTCTGCGGGAAAAATGGCTCGGCGTCGAGCGCGAGCTGGACGATGAACGGGTGCAGCTCGCCTTGTGCGACGGCGACCGCGACAACTGCGTCTCGCCGGCCGCCTTGCAACTGCTTGCCATCGTCGACATCGGCCGCGCCCGCGAAGGCCGCGCCCGGCTCGGCGAGATCAACCGCGCGATCAATCTGGCGATCCGCCCGATGAGCGATCTCGCGCAATATGGCCAGATCGACGTCTGGAGTTCGCCGCTGGTGACGTTTGCGACCGGCGCCGGCGATTGCGAGGATTACGCGATCGCCAAATATGTCGCGCTGCGGCTCGCCGGCGTTTCCGCCGACGATTTGCGGCTCGTGGTGCTGCACGACACCGTTCGCAGCGAAGACCATGCGGTTGCCGCCGCCCGGCTCGACGGCCATTGGCTGATGCTCGACAACAACCGCATGGCGATGGTCGAGGATGGCTATGTGCGCAACTATCAGCCGCTGTTCGTGCTCGATGAGCGCGGCGTCATGCGCTATGTCGATACGCCGCTGATGGCCGCTCTGCCCGGCCGCGATCCCGCGCTGCTGGCGCTGAACTTCGCCGGCGAGCCGGCGCCGGCCTCTTCACCTAACTAGATTCTTGTTTTGACGCGTTTTCTTCGCGCTAACCAGCGCTCGAAAACGCCATGCCCATTTACTTTGCGTGCGCACCGTTTAGGCTGATCCCCGGCTGGGGGTTGGTTCATGCGCATCTCGTGGCGAGCAATCGCTGTGACATTTATCTGCGGATTGGCGTTTCCGAACGCGCTCGTTGCCGACGAGGCCGAGCACCAGGCGCCCGACATCGACATGTTCGCCTCGATGGCCGGCAAATGCCCCGTGATCAAGGTCGCCGACCATGATTTCGCCTGCACGTCGGTGGCCTTCTTTCACAGCCCGGGCGGCCGCGCCAGCTTCACCGTGCCGCTCAACGACCCCGACGACGACACTCACATCATCACCTTCTCCGGCGAGAAGGCCAGGCGCGACCAGGATGTCTACGAGCTGACCGTCGACCGGATGCTGCTGAAATCCAAGGACAGGCCCAAGATCGACGGACTACCGGTGCCGTCGACTGTGCTCGCCAATGGCGGCTGCAAGCAGGTCGGCAATTTCGCCACGCAAAAAGTGTCGAGCGTTTCCTGCTCGGCGACCGACGCCAACAATGTGAAGTATGAATTCCAGTTCGAATCGGACGGCACGCCGATCCGGGTGATGCTGGTGCGCGCCGCCGATCCGGACGCCGACGACCGTCGCGCCAAGGCGATCGCGGCCCATATCGACCAGATCAAGTGCCGGCAGAAGGCCGACGCCCAGGGCGTGCTGCCGCGGGACCGCACCGACTTCATCCTCAAATGTCTTGACGAATAGCGGGTAGCGCCATGCGATTGCGAACGGCTGGTTGGGTGCTTGGTTTGGCGATCGTTGCGCTGGCTTTCTATGCGCTGAATCGTGGTGTGCTGGTCGGATCGAGGATCGAAGCGGCCAAGCTGAGCGACGATTATCCGGTGCCATTCTACAAGAAGCATTGCCGCTATCTGTTCTTCACCGGCATTCAGCAGGTATGGACCACCTCCGAGTCCACGCGTGAGGAAGCCGAACAGGCATCATGCGCGGCGCTGAAGCGCGATCCGATCATCCACCGGCGGCACAAGGTATCGAATTCCTGAGCTTTTCGGTTCCAGCGCCTTTTGCGCGGATTGCAGTCTCCGACCTTGTGACACGCGCGTGACGACGGCATGCATCTCGCTGCATTGACCGGATTTGCCGTCCGCCGTTCACCGCGCCGAAATCTCTTGGGTTCATGGTCCGCCGGACGATTGCTGTTGCGAACGCAAGGACGGTCCCGAGATGATGCCCGCCGAGCAACCATCCGCCCTCGCGGTGCGAGGGTTAACAAAGCGTTTTGACCGCCCGGCGGTCGACGCGCTCGATCTCACGATTCGCGCGGGCGAATTCTATGCGCTGCTCGGGCCGAACGGCGCCGGCAAGACCACCACCTTGCGCATGGTGGCCGGGCTTTTGAAGCCCGACGCCGGTTCGGTCTCGATCCTCGGCATCGATGCGCTGGAAAATCCGGTCGCCGCCAAGCAGATCATGGCCTGGGTCTCCGACGAGCCGATGATCTACGACAAATTGACCCCGCTGGAATATCTCGCCTTCGTCGCCGGCCTCTGGGGCATCGATCCCGGCAAATCGGAAGCCTCGGCGCGCGAGTTGCTGATGTCGCTCGGGCTGGAGCCGCATCTGCACGAACGCTGCGAAGGATTTTCCAAGGGCATGCGCCAGAAGGTGGCGCTGGCCGGCGCGCTGGTGCACGAGCCTCGCCTGATCATTCTCGACGAGCCGCTGACCGGCCTCGATGCGCTGTCGGCGCGTCACGTCAAGGGACTGCTCGGCGAGCGGGTGCGAGCCGGCTGCACCGTGATCATGACCACGCACATTCTCGAAGTCGCCGAACGCATGGCCGACCGGATCGGCGTCATCGCCTCCGGTAAGTTGGTCGCCGAAGGCACGCTCGCGGAATTGCGCCAGCAGAACGGCAAGAACGACACCAGCCTCGAAGACATGTTCATCGCGCTGGTCGAGGTCGAGGACGCTGCGGCATGAGTTCGGCCGCCGCGCTCGGCTGGTTTGCCCGGCACGAATTCCGCCTCGCCTGGCGCGAATGGCTGGCGATGATGACCGGCGGGCGGCGCAAGCGCAACCGCGCGGTGATCGGCCTCGTCGTGCTTGCGGTGATCCTGCATCTGCCGGCCTATGCCGTGATCGGCCGTTTCACCGGACTGCACATGCCGCTCGATAAATCCTCGCTGATCGTGATGTCGGCGAGCATTTTCCTGGCCTGGGCCTTGATGCTGTCGCAGGCGATCGAATCGGTGACGCGGGTATTTTACGCACGCGCCGACCTCGATCTGATCATGTCGTCGCCGGTCCGGCTCGCCGACATCTTCTCGGTCCGCATCGTCGCCATCGCGCTGTCGGTCACCGGGATGGCGCTGTTGTTGTCGACGCCGTTCGTCGACGTGCTGGTGATAGGCGGCGGCGCAAGATGGTTGGCGGCGTTCGGCGTCGTCATCGCCATCGGGCTATCGGCCTCGGCCGTTGCGATCGCGATCACGCTGGTGCTGTTTCGCCTGATCGGCCCGAGCCGGACCCGGCTGGTATCACAGGTGCTGGCCGCGGTGATCGGCGCCGGCTTCGTCATCGCGCTGCAGATCGCCGCGATCCTGTCCTATGGCACGCTGTCGCGCTTCGCCGTCCTGACTTCGGACGCCGCAGCCGCATTCGCCCCCGGACCCGACAGCATGATCTGGTGGCCGGCGCGCGCGATGCTCGGCGACGGCGAAATCCTCCTGATGCTGCTGGCCTTCGGCCTGACGCTGCTCGGCGTGGTGATGGCGCTGTTTTCCAACCAGTTTGCCGACACCGCCGCGCGCGCCTCCGCCAACGCGGTGCGCGCCGGTTCGGCTTCGCGAAAAACGTCATTCCGGACCGGCTCGCGCCAGCAGGCGCTGCGCTGGAAGGAATTTGCTCTGTTGCGGCGAGATCCATGGCTGGTGTCGCAGACGCTGATGCAGCTGTTGTATCTGGTGCCGCCGGCGCTGATGCTGTGGCGCAGCTTTTCCGACAGCTCGACCGCGATCGTGCTGATCACGCCCGTGATCGTGATGGCGGCGGGACAGTTGTCCGGCGGTCTGGCCTGGCTGACGATCTCGGGCGAGGACGCCGCCGATTTGGTCGCGACCGCGCCGCTGTCGTCCTCGCAAGTGACCCGCGCCAAGATCGAAGTGGTGCTGATCGCGATCGGCATCATGTTCGCCCCGCTGGTCGCAGCGCTGGCCTTTGCCTCGCCATTGCAGGCCGCCATCACCGCGCTCGGTGTCGCGATCGCGACCATCACCGCGACCGCGATCCAGCTCTGGTTCCGGGTACAGGCCAAGCGAAGCCAGTTCCGCCGCCGCCAGACCTCGTCGCGGCTGGCGACATTCGCCGAGGCGTTTTCGTCGATCGGATGGGCCGCGACTTCGGTGCTGATGCTGACGATTCCGCTCATTGCCGTCATCACCGCGCTGATGACCCTGGCGACCGTCGCCGCGACCTGGAAGATCAGCCCGCGGCGCGGGTGAGCGCCTTACCCCTTCACCAGTTCCATCACCGCCGCGACAAAAGCCTCCGGCGCTTCCTGCGGCAGATTGTGGCCGGCGTGCGGAATGACGCGGTGGATGCGACGTCCCGTGAATTTCGCCGCGCTCGCGTTGCCGTCGGTCGCGGGCGCCACGCCGTCGCCATCGCCGTCGAGCGTAATCGTCGGCACGGCGATGGCCGGCAAGGCGGCGAGCCGGCGTTGCAGATCGGCATAGCGTGGATCGCCGTCGGCGAGGCCATAGCGATGGCGGTAGCTGTGGATCACGACATCGACGTAATCAGGGTTATCATGCGCGACCGCGGTGCGCTCGAAGCAGGCGTCGTCGAAATGCCAGTTCGGCGACCATTGCCGCCATAGCAGTTTTGCGATCTCGCGACGGTTGGCGGCGAGCCCGGCCACCCCGCGCTCGATCTGGAAGTAATACTGGTACCAGTATGCGGACTCGAACTTCGCGCTGGCCGGAATCATCGCCCTGGCGATGTTCTGGATCAGGTAGGAATTGACGCTGACGAGCCCAATGCATCGCTCCGGCCAAAGTGCCGCGACCACGCAGGCCGCGCGGCCGCCCCAGTCATAGCCCGCGACCACCGCGCGCTCGATATCGAGCGCATCCATCAGCGCGATCAGGTCGGCGCCGACCGCGGCCTGCTCGCCCGACCGCGGCGTCTTCGCGTCGAGAAATCGCGTCGGTCCGTAGCCGCGGACATAGGGCACGATGACGCGGCAGCCCGAAGCTGCCAGTTGCGGCGCGACGTCGACATAGGAATGGATGTCATAGGGAAAGCCGTGCATCAGCAGCACGGCCGGGCCGCCTTTTGGTCCGTCCTCGTAATAGGCGATGTTGAGCACGCCAGCATCGACATGGCGCAGCGGTTCCAGCCGTTTCGAGGACGGCATACGTGCCAATTTCGATTCCATGGCATTCACTCCGGGGCGAAGCCCTGCACCACGGTCAAGGCAACGCTGACGATCTGTTGATTTCGAACATGATAGTGGCCCGCGGCATTCGGCGATACAGTATCGTTTCCGGCGTCATTGGGGACGGCACCTCGGATGTTGCGATCGCTTTTCGCCATTGTTGCGTTGCTCGGCACCTTTGCCGCGCGGGCGATCGCCGAGGAACCGCCGCGCAGCGAATGCCTGGCGATGGCCAACGCAATGCCACGCGCGAGGCCGGTCAGCCTTCGCGTCGCCGACGCCAAGGCCGACGAGGTCGCGATCACCTATGCCGGCCATTCGACCTATTTCATCGACACGCCCGGTGGCATCAGGATCGCCACCGATTACAGCGGCGCCTACCAGATCGGCCGCCTGCCCGACGTCGTCACCATGAACCGCGCCCATTCGACGCATTACACGCTGTTTCCCGATCCGCGCATTCCCCACGTGCTGCACGGCTGGGGCGACGACGGCGAGCCGGCGCGCATCAATCAGCGCATCGGCGATGTCCTGATCCGCAACGTCACCACCGATATCCGCCGCTACTGGGGCGAAGATAGCGGCGGCGAGATGATCCGGGATGGCAATTCGATCTTCATCTTCGAGGTCGCCGGCCTCTGCATCGGCCATCTCGGGCATCTCCATGTTCCGCTGGACGACAGCCACTTGGCGGCGATCGGCCGACTCGATATCGTGATGGTGCCGATCGACGGCACCTACACCATGTCGCTGGACGGAATATCCGAGATCACCAGGCGGCTGCGCGCGTCGGTGGTGCTGCCGATGCACCGTTTTGCCACGCCGCTGGCGGAATTCATGCAGCGGATCGGCCAGCAATTCGAGACCGACGTTCGCAGCGAGCGCACCTTGCGGATTTCGCGGGATTCGCTGCCGGGCATGCCGACCGTGATTATTCTGGATGGCGTTTGACGCTCCCAGCCGCTAATAATCTTCAACAACAAGAAAAGAAAAACCGGGAGTGACATCATGAGCGTCAGTACGGCCCCCACGACCGCGAGCGGTCTGTACGCCGATCCGCGCGTCGACTGGCTCGCGCAGTACACCGAGGACGTCATCGATCCGAAGCGTCCGATCGTCGATCCGCATCATCATCTGTGGGACCGCGGCGGCCAGCGCTATCTGATCGAGGAATTATCCGGCGATATCGCCTCCGGCCACAACATCATCGCCACCGTCTATGTCGAAGCGCGCTCGATGTATCGCGCCACCGGGCCGGAGGAAATGCGGGTCGTCAACGAGGTCGCATTCGCCAACGGCGCGGCCGCAATGAGCGCCAGCGGCGGTTACGGCCCCGCCGCGATCTGCGCCGGCATCGTCGGCCACGCCAATCTCCTGCTCGGCGACCGCGTCAAGGCGGTGCTGGAGGCGGAGATCGCCGCGGGCCAGGGCCGCTTCCGCGGCATCCGGCATTCGTCGGCGTGGGACGGCGAAGCCGCGGTCGCCAGCATGTACGCGACGCGGCCGAAGGGGCTGTTGCTCGACGCTACCTACCGCAAGGGTTTTGCCTGTCTGGCGCCGCTCGGCCTGACCTTCGATGCCTGGCTGTTTCATCCGCAGCTTGGCGACTTCATCGATCTCGCGCGCGCTTTTCCGGGCCAGCGGATCATTCTCGATCATTGCGGCGGCCCGGTTGGGCTCGGCCGCTTCGCCGGCAAGCGCGAGGAGACCTTTGCGGCCTGGAAAGCCTCGATCCAGGACGTCGCCAAATGCCCGAATGTCGCTGTGAAACTCGGCGGGCTGGCGATGCGGCTGCTCGGTTTTGATTTCCACGAGCGCCCGAAGCCGCCGAGTTCGGAACAGGCGGCGGCCGCGTGGCGTCCCTATATCGAGACCTGCATTGAGGCGTTCGGCCCCGACCGCTGCATGTACGAAAGCAATTTCCCGCCGGACAAGGGCCAGTGCAGCTATCAGGTGATCTTCAACGCGTTCAAACGCATCGCCGCGCAATATAGCGAGACCGAGAAGACCGCGCTGTTCTCGAAGACGGCGACCGACGTCTACAAGCTCAAGCTGGATTGAGTTTTGCGAGAGCCCGGGGAGCGGTCATGCGACCGCTCTCTGCGCGCAAACAATCAGGACGCGAGGCTCGCGGCCTGACGTTCGTCGGCCGGCAGCATGATCTTCTTGAGCTTCAGGAACACCCGCAGGGCAAAACCGAGCCAGGCCGGCTGGGTCTTGCGGCAGAACGCCAGCTTGCGCACGCGGCCCTCGACATGCCATTTGGCGTGCGCGCCGTCCTTGAAGAAAATCACGTCGCCCTTGGTGTAGCGAGTCGGCGGCATGCCGTCGCTTTCCAGCACGATCGAGCCTTCGAGGATCAGCACGGTCTCGTCGAAATCATAATACCAGTTGAAGCGGCCTTCGCTGCATTCCCAGACCATGGTCGAAGCAAGGCCGTCCGCGCTCCGCGACAATACATGCGATTGCGCGACCGGATTGCCCTCGGTGATCCAGGACGGCTCGATCGGGCGCGGCGAAAGCGTGACATCGAGGTTGGTGGTTTCGATCAACGCGCGGGACATCATGGGTGAAAACCTCAAACGGCTGAATTGAAAAACAGCTTGTTATTCAACGGGATGGGATCGCGACAAAGTAGCGGCCGCGGTTTAAGCTTTCCTTACGGAAAACATCTCAATCCGCGCCAACCGATGCGGCAAATCGCACCAGCCACGAGCCGGCGGCAGATCGACACCCCTTGGCTAACGGTCTATTAAAAACGCGATCCAGTTTCTTCGCCGACCGGGGATAGAAAATGACCGCAACCCAGCAAAAAATTGCCGCTCGCGATTCTTCTTCGGCGGTCAAAACATTCACCGCGAAAAATTTTCGTCTTGAGAGCGGCGTGGCGCTGCGTGAGATGACCATCGCGTATCGGACGTTGGGCACGCTCAGCCCCACGCGCGATAACGTCGTGCTGGTCACCCATGGCAACACCAGCGGTCCGCAGATGATCGATCCCGATGGTTCGGTCGCCGAAGGAAGCTGGCAGGAGATCGTCGGTCCCGGCAAGGCGGTCGACACCAACAAATATTTTGCGATCTGCCCGAATATGCTGGGCTCGTCCTACGGATCGACCAATGCGGCGAGCATCGATCCCGCAACGGGCAAGCCCTATGGTTCGCGGTTTCCCGATATCACGGTCGGCGACATCGTCGCGACCCAGCATGCGCTGCTCGCCGATCTCGGCATCGAGCAACTGGTCGCGATCGTCGGCCCTTCCTATGGCGGCTTCCAGGCGTTCCAGTGGGCGGTGAACTATCCCGGCATGATGCGCGGCATCGCCGCCGTCGTCACCGCGCCGGCGATGCCGCGCGAGCGATCGGCAGGCAATGTCGAACGCCTGCTCGCGGCATTGTCCAAAAATCCGAGCTGGAACGGCGGCGACTATTACGATCGCGGCGGCGTGCTGGAGAGCATGATCCAGATCCGCTCGGCGACGCTCAAAACCTACGGCATCGAGACGCGGCTCGGCAAAACCATGTCCGATCCGAAAGAGATCGAGGCCGCGATCCGCGAGGAAGCCGCGCGCTGGGCGACGGGATTCGACGCCAACTCCCTGATCATCCTGGCCAAGGCGTTGCGCGGCTTCGACGTGACGCAGCAACTTGGCAAGATCAAATCGAAAGTTCTCTACGTGCTGTCGCGGACCGACAAGCTGTTTCCGCCGGAACTCGAGCCGATCGTGATGCAGGCGTTCAAGGGCGCCGGTCTCGACGCCGATTATTTCCTGCTCGACAGCGAATATGGCCATACCGCGTCCGGCATCGACGCCGCCAAATGGGCGCCGCGGCTGCGCCAGTTCATGGAAAGCCTTTAATCGAGGCCATTACGAGCCGGCGCCCGCCTTCGCGGGCAACGTGACCTGCTCTTCATCGCCGGCCTCCGGCGGGGTGCCGCGGCCGAAGAAGGCCACGCGATTGACTTCGGCGGATTTGGCGGTGGCGCGGATACGCAACAGATCCTTGCGCGCCACCAGGCCGACCAGCCGCTGGCTGTCGCGATCGACGATCGGCACCCGGCCGATATCGGCCAGCACCATACGGTCAGCCAGATGCGAGACCGGCTCGTCGGCATAGCCGACGGTGAGCGAGCGGTCGGAGACGCGGTCGAACAGGGTTTGATCGTCATGCGCGGCTTCCGCGCTCCAGCGCAACAGGTCGGCACGCGCGACCATGCCGGCAACGCGACCATCCTCGTCGATCAACGGATAGGATCGGCGCCCTTCTCCCGAGAAATTCGACAACGCCTCATCGACCGGCATCGCGGCCGGCAAGGTATCGACCTCGCGCACCATGACGTCGCTGACGCGTAGCAGTTCGAACGGGTCGATGCTGTATTCGCGCACCACGTGCTGGCCGCGGCGCGCGATCTTCTCGGTCAGGATCGAGCGCTTGAGCAGCAGCACCGTCAATGCGTAGGAGGCGCTGGTGGCGATCAGCAGCGGACCGATCAGCGAAAAGTCGCCGGTCAATTCGATGACGAACAGGATCGACGTCAGCGGCGAGCGCATGGTGCCGCCCATCATCGCGGCCATGCCGATCAGCGCCCACGCGCCATGTTCGCCCGGCAGATATTGCCCCTCGAGCCAGCCAACGCAGCCGCCGAAGATCAACAGCGGCGCCAGCACGCCGCCCGACGTTCCCGACGCCAGCGCGATGATCCAGATCGCCGACTTGACCAGCAGGATCGCCACCACCGCCGACAACACGATGTGACCCGAGATCAGGTCGCCGATGATGTCGTAGCCGACGCCGAGCGCGCGCGGCTCGATCAGGCCGCCGAGACCGACGGCAATACCGCCGATCGCCGGCCACCACATCCAGTGCAGCGGGATGTGACTGAACAAATCCTCCATCTTGTAGAGCAGCCCGGTGAGCAGGCCGGACTGCAATCCCGCGACCACGCCGACACCGATGCAGGCGAACAGTCCCCACCACGGCAGATTGAGCTGGCCGGCAAACGGGAACAGCGCGCCGCTGCCGATCAGCAGCGGCCGCAACGCCGAGGCGACCACGCAGGCGCCGATCACCGGAATCAGGCTGCGCGGCTTCCATTCGAACAGCAGCAATTCGACCGCGAGCAGCACGGCGGCGACCGGCGTGCCGAAAATCGCGGTCATGCCGGCGGAGGCGCCGGCGACCAGCAGCGTCTTGCGCTCCGCCGCGCTGAGGCTGAAGCACTGCGCGAACAGCGAGCCGATCGCGCCCCCGGTCATGATGATCGGCCCCTCGGCGCCGAACGGGCCGCCGGTGCCGATCGAGATCGCCGACGACAACGGCTTGAGGATCGCGACCTTCGGCTGCATCCGGCTGCCGCCGATCAAAATGGCCTCGATCGCCTCGGGAATGCCGTGCCCCCGGATCTTCTCCGAGCCGAAGCGGGCCATCAGCCCGATGGCAAGACCGCCGAGCGCCGGGATCGCCACCATCCAGGCGTTCGGCTTGAGGCCCGACAGCGGGAGGCTCTGCGTGCTGTAGGTATGCAGCCAGACCAGATTGGTGGTCAGCGCGATCATGTGCAGCAGCACCCAGGCCGCCACCGTGCCGCCGGCTCCCACCAGCACCGCCATCGCCACCAGCATCAGCACGCGCCAGTCGGTTGTGAAGTCGCCGAGCAGCGGCAAGGAATTGGCGGAAGCAGAACGGGCCATCGTGGTCTTTCGTTTGCGGAAATGCGGGATGGGGATGTGCCGCGCGGTCCGCAAGGACACATCCGCGACGCAGCGTAATTATATCGTACTACGATATAAATCAATAACAGGCCGATCGACGCTGCGCCGCTGGCTACGACAAAGATGCATATCAGCAGCGAATTTCCGGTGAACCGACATGCCCCTCAGTCCAGATGACATCATCGCCAGTGCCGAGGCCGTCGAATTGCTGGGCCAGTGGCACGACTTCCAGTCGGATGCCGGGTCCGGCGAACCGGCATGGTTCGCCGTGGACGGGATTCCGGTCTTCCGGCAGATCGGGCGCGATGGCGCAGGCGGCGTGTTCGCGCTGCTGCCGCCCACGCAGCGCGTGCTGTACGTCTCATCGGACGGTCAGGCCGGGATCATCGCCGCCGATTTCGAGGAGCTTTTCCAATTGATCGTCGCGTGCCCCTACTGGCACGACGTTCTGAAGTTTTCCGGCAACGGCCAGCTTGACGAGAGTTTGCCGACACGATCAACGAAGAGGCGCGACGACTTATCAGCTTCGACATGTCATGCGGCGCCCCCAACCCCGTGCCGGACGCGGTGTATGCCCAATCTTTGCTGGGATTTGCCGAAAATTCAGTGAGCTACGCGACGGTCCGCGCCGGCAAGGATGACGAAGACATTCAGAAACGGCGGCTGAACGATGCCGAGCGTGCGGTAAAGTACGGACTTGCCGTCATCAAGGAGACGGCGCGCAAGGATCAGGAGCGGACCGGCAAGAATTATCTTGAGCTTATTCAGCCCAGCTTCGCAGTACAGATCCAGGAGCTACTCAGGAGACAGTCGAAAAAAATTCAGCAAACCCGTAAGGATCTGGAACTGGAATGACGATGTTGTCGCCAGCCGAGGCGCCCGGGTTACGTGGCGCTTGGTTACGGAGGAGTGACGACCGCAAGCGCCGACGAGACGGCGGCGAGGCTTATCATCAATCCGATCGCCGAGATTGCAAAGATCCGCAGCATGGCTGCTCTCCACTTCCAACATCGGAAATCTAAGCACGGCCTCCGCGAACGGCAAGTGAACACTTCGACATGCGGGCCCCGGGCTTGTGCACCGAGCTCCCGCGCCGGGTCAAACGCTTTTCTCAAGCGCTTCAGGTACACAAGACAGGGACATCAGCGGTTTTAAGCCCACTCGCCCTTGCGGAATACCGGCACGACCCGGCCATCGGGGTGAATGCCGTCGATGTCGATCTGGTCGGACCCGATCATCCAGTCGATGTGGATCAGGCTCTTGTTGCCGCCTTGGGCGGCGATCTGATCCGGCGTCAGCTTGGTGCCGTCGACAAAACATTTCGAGTAGCACTGCCCGAGCGCGATGTGACAGGCGGCGTTCTCGTCGAACAGCGTGTTGAAGAACAGCAGCCCGCTTTTCGAGATCGGCGAGGAATGCGGCACCAGCGCCACTTCGCCAAGCCGGCGCGCGCCCTCGTCGGTGTCGAGCACCTTGTTGAGCACTTCCTCGCCTTTCGAAGCCCTGGCCTCGACGATGCGGCCGCCCTCGAATTTGACGGAGATATTGTCGATCAGCGAGCCCTGATAGGACAGCGGTTTTGAACTGACGACATGGCCCTCGACCCGCCGCGCATGCGGCGTGGTAAAAACTTCCTCGGTCGGAATGTTGGCGTTGCAGGTGATGCCGTTGTTGGCGGTCGAGGCGCCGCCTTCCCACCCGTGCCCGTCGGCCAGTCCTATGGTGAGGTCGGTGCCGGGCCCTGAATATTTCAGCGCGCTGAAGCGCTGGCCGTTCAGCCATTCGGTGCGGAGGCGCAGCGCGGCATTGTGCTTGTTCCAGGCCTCGACGGCGCCATCCTTGTCCACCCGCGAGGCCGCGAAGATCGCATCCGCCAGCTTTGCCACCGCGACGTCCTCTTCGTCGCCGGGGAAAACCTGCTTGGCCCAGGACGGGCTCGGATAGGAGACGATGTTCCAGTTGATGTCGAAGGTGACGATCTTCTCCAGCGCCGGCTTGTAGGCGATCGAGTTGGCCTTGCTGGCGCGCGCGACCTTCGCCGGGTCCTGGCCCGACAGCAGCATCGGGTCGTCGCCGACGATCGCGAGCCGCGCGGTGTTGGCCCCAAAGGCTTTCGACATCCCGTCGTAAAGCCAGTTCGCGGCGCGATCGAAGCTGTGATCCCTACCGAAACGATAGCGCGACAGCGTGATCGCCTCGTCGGAGAAGATCGGCGTCACCAGCCCGGCGCCGGCCTTGTAGGCATGCTCGGCAATCCGGCGCACCAGCGGCAGCGCCACCGTCGGCGCCGTCACCAGCAGATCCTGACCGGCCTGCAATTGTAGGCCCACCTTCACCGCGACCTCGGCCAGGCGGTCGAGTTTGACGGGATCGATCGGCGTCGAAATGTGGCATTGATGTGCGGTCATGACGGATCCTTGCAGGGCATCGGGCGTGCTCCAGAGACAGGCGAACTTGAAATAGGCGAACTTGCCGGCCGGTTCAACGCCTTGGCGCCGCCAGCACCCGATCGACCATTTCGGGCGCAAGGCCGAGATAGTTTTTCGGCGATGTCAGCCGTTCGATGGTCGCGCGGTCGATTCGCGTCGAAACCCTGCTGTCGGCGGACAGCGCATCCGCCAGCGTGATGCCCTTTTCGTTGGCGAGCCGGCAGGAATCGTAGACCACGTCATGCGCCTCCTGGCGGCCGATCTGCGGCGCGAGCCCCATCATCACGGCTTCGGCGACGATCAGCCCGCGGCTGATATCGAGATTTTCCGCCATCTTGTTTTCGTCGACGATCAGGCCGCCCAGCGCGAATTTCGCCTGATGCAGCGCGCCGGCGGTGAGAACAAAACTTTCCGGGATCGCCATCCATTCGGCGTGCCAGGGACCCGTGGCGCGCTCGAAATCCTGCACCATGGCGTCGAGCATCAGGCCGGCATGCTGGCGCACGCCCTTGCATGCCGCAAGCATCAATTCCGACGAGATCGGATTGCGCTTCTGCGGCATGGTCGAGGACGCGCCGCGTCCCTTCACAAAGGGCTCGTAGAGTTCGGCGAATTCGGTCGACGCCATGATCATGACATCGAGCGCGATCTTGCCGAGCGAGCCGGTGACGAGAGCCAGGAAATTCACGGCTTCGGCCAACCCGTCGCGCGCGACATGCCAGGTGACGACGGGAACGCCGAGGCCGAGTTCCTCGCACAACGCCTGCTGCACCTCAAATCCCTTGTCGCCGAGCGAGGCCAGCGTGCCGGCGGCGCCCGCGAACTGGCCGACCAGCACCCGCGGCTTCAATTGCGCCAGCCGCTCGGCGTGACGGTCGAACATCGAAAGCCAGATTGCGGCCTTGTAGCCGAACGTCACCGGCAGGGCCTGCTGCAGATGGGTGCGCCCGGCCATCGGCGTGTCGCGGTATCGGCGCGACAGGCCGGCGAGGATGCCGCGCAGCGCGGCAATGTCGTCTTCGATGATCTTCAGCCCCGCGCGTACCTGCAGCACGACGGCGGTGTCCATGATGTCCTGGGTAGTGGCGCCCCAATGCACATAGCGGCCGGCCTCACCGCATTGCTTCACCATCTGGTGCACCAGCGGCAGGATCGGATAGCCGACCACATCGGTCTCGCGGCGCAACAGGTCGAAATCAAGCTTTGAGACGTCGGTACGCTGAGCGATTTCGACGGCGGCCTCGGGCGGGATCACGCCGCAGCGCGCCTCGGCCCTGGCCAGCGCGACCTCGACCTCGGCATAGCGCGAGACCAGGCTGAAATCGGAAAACGCCTCGCGCATCTGCGGCGTGCCGAAGGCGTCGCGGAACAGGATGGAATCGAGAACGGTGGTCGAGGTCGGAAAGGCAGCCATATCGGTTCCTTGCAATCAATGGCGGGACGATCGACGGCGCGGACGCCACGGTACCGGACCGGTGTTTGCTGCATAGCACAGGTCCGATCCGTGGCCCGCCGGCCGCAGGGACACCGCACGGCCGCTCGCGGACGCCACGCGCGGCTCCCCCCGACATCCCGTAGGTCTCCGGAGAGACAACCTCGTATTGCAAACTATGATAGGGTCGATCCGACCGAGAGTTCGCCGCCGTTTACAGTACATATTTGCAGCTTAATTGTCGCATGCCCGGTCATGCCGGGGTTGTTATGGTATGACCTGAATCATTCATTGGCAGGAACCATGCCTTTCACTGACCTCGTCCCGTCGCAGCATTTGCAGATTTTCAGCTACGAGGACATCGATCATTTCAGGCACGGCATCCGCGATGCCAACGTGGACATCGTGCCGCTCGCCAATTTCAACGGCGACCTCGGCCAGGCGGTGCTCTCGCTTCCCGGGTGCACGGTGTATTTGCTGCGGACCTTTCCGCGCATCGTCCGCTCTGCACTGGAAGGCGCCGGCGCCTTCTTCCTGTTTTCGCTGCGCGACGCGCCGTCCGTCATTTTCAACGGCAAGGAACCGGTGCCCTCCTCCTTTACATTCGCGCGCGGTCCGGCGGAGTACCGCGCGGTGGAACGGGAACCCGGCTACTATGCCGCGATCGCATTCCCTGCGCGGATGGATAGCCGCGGATGGCCGGAAACCCATGGCGAGTTCCTCGCGATTCCGCTGTCGCACGAGATGAAACTGGCGGTACGGGCGCAAATCGCCCGCCTGTTTGAAACCACGTCGCAACATCCCAACCTAAGTTCGATCCCCGGAGCCGACATCGCGCTGGTCGATTCGTTGCTGGAAACGCTCGATTTGGCGTTCGCCGGCCATCCATCCACTGAGGCTTCGAACGGCAAACGGAACGGAATGGGAGCCACCCTGCGCGTGCTGCGGACCATCGATGAGTTCGTCGACGCCAATGCGTCGCGCCCGATCTACAGCGAGGAAATCGCCTCCGCGCTCGGCATATCGGTGCGGACGCTGGCCAACCTGATGATCCGCTCGAACGACATGAGCCTGCAGCGTTACCTGCGGTTGCGCCGCTTGTGGTCGACCAGGCGTCAGTTGCTTGGGGCGCCGCATCTGAAAATCAAGGAGGTCGCGCTGGCGCACGGCTTCTGGCACATGGGCGACTTCGCGGCGCGCTACTACCGGCAATTCGGCGAGCATCCGTCCTCAACCCATCTGCGCGCGCGGGCGGCGCAGGCTTCCGACACGACACTGCGGATGCGATGATTCGCCTGTAACGCGTCGCTTGTAACGCATTGGCGCATCGCCGGCGTCATGCCTGGCAGCCCCTGAGAAACAGCGCCACGCAACGGCGAACCCGTTGCTCGATCTGCCGTTTCGACGGCAGCGGCAGGCCGCCGAACACGGCGGCGCGCTGCGGCGCGAATACGACCATGCCGAGCAGGAAGCCGGCAGCCTCCTCGGCATTGTCGAGCGCGATCAGATCGCGCTTCTGCTGCATCCGCAGCCAGTCCGCCAGCGCCGCGACGTTGCGCGCCATGCCGTTCCGGTAAAACGCGCCCGCCAGATCGGCCTTCCCGGATTCCTGCAACACCATGCGCTGCAGCGCGATGACTTCCTTGTCGAGCGCGAGATCGGCGCAAGCGAGCAGTGCTTCATAGAGCGCCTCGTCGATCTCGGCCTGATCGATCGCCCGCAGATTGACCGCCGACAGGAACCGGTCGAGCCGGTCCGACACCATGCCCTCGAACAGCTCAGCCTTGTTCGGCACCAGACGATACAGCGTCTTGGTGGAGACGCCGGCGCGGCGCGCCACCGTCTCCATACTGGTCGCGGCATAGCCGCTGTCGGCGAATTCGTGCCGCGCCGCTTCATAGACGATCGCGCGCGTCTCATCGTCGGAACGCAATTGCGGGCGGCCCCGGCAGCGGCGCTCCGGGGATCGATCGGGGATCTTTTTGTCGCCGGTCTCAGTCATGCTTTTGTATGATGCCTGTCATTCCTAATGATGCCCGCCGTTCCATTGACAGTTCCAAGCTACGGGCTATTTTGGAAAATATCAAGTTTCCTAAATTCCCCTTTCCGGTAGCCCGCCATGACCCAGCACCCCACCACCTTCGAAATCGAACGTCCGGTTTCTGCCGCCGACGCGGTCGCAGCAACCCTGCCACGCGTCACGGTAGCGCCAGCACCGCCCAAAAAGGTCAATCTACGCAAGATATTGCTGACCGGTGCGGCACTGGTCGCGTTTACCGGCGCGGTCTGGTACGGCTACGATTACTGGACCGTCGGCCAATATCTGGTGTCGACCGACGACGCCTATATAAAGGCTGACAATACCACGATCTCGCCGAAGGTTTCCGGTTACGTCTCTGGCGTGTTGGTCGGCGACAATGAGCGAGTCAAGGCCGGTCAGATCCTGGCCCGCATCGACGACCGCGACTTCAGGGTCGCGCTCGACCAGGCCCAGGCCGACGTCGCCGCGGCGAAGGCCGCGATCGCCAGCAAGCAAGCCCAACTCGACGTGCAACAGACGGTGATCAATGCCGCCAAGGCGACCGTCGGCGTCGACGAGGCCACCGCGACTTTCGCGGCGCAGGAAAACAAGCGTTACACCGACCTCGCCTCGACCGGCTATGGCAGCGTGCAGAACGCGCAGCAGGCGCAGTCGCGCATCGCCAGCGCCCAGGCGGCGATCCTGCGCGACTCCGCCAACCTTGCTTCCGCGGTCAAGCAGGTCGACCTGCTCAAGGCCGAGATCGTTCAGGCCGACGCGGCGCTGGCGCGCGCGCAGGCCTTGCAGAGCCACGCCGAACTCAATCTCAGCTACACCACCATCACAGCCCCGATCGACGGCATTGTCGGCAACCGCACGCTGCGCACCGGCCAGTACGTGCAGGCCGGCACGCAATTGATGTCGCTGGTGCCGGCAACCGGCGCCTATGTCATCGCCAACTACAAGGAAACCCAGCTCACCGACGTGCGTGAAGGCCAGGCCGTCGACATCGAGGTCGATACCTTCCCCGGCCGGCCGGTGCATGGTCACGTCGACAGCATCGCGCCCGCCAGCGGTCAGGAATTCGCATTGCTGCCGCCCGACAACGCCACCGGCAACTTCACCAAGATCGTGCAGCGTGTCCCGGTCAAGATCGTGCTCGATGGCGCCGACAATCCGAGCATCGCACTGCGGCCCGGCATGTCGGTGATCCCGACGATCGCGACCCGCACCGCCGCCCGCGGCAACCAGGCGACCCACCAAGCGCAGATGTAAACCAACCCGCACGGCTTCCTTAAGGAGCGTGTCATGTCTGATCTCGCCACAACCGCCCCGGTATCCGCCCTTCCCGCTTCCGCCGCCGGAACCGCCGACCCGAACCGCGCCAGCACCACCGTTTGGATCGCCGTGCTGGCGGCCATGATCGGCTCGTTCATGGCGATCCTGAACATCCAGATCACCAACGCCTCGCTGCTCAATATCGAAGGCGGCATCGGCACCGGCGTAGACAACGGCTCCTGGATCTCGACCTCCTATCTGATCGGCGAGATCATCGTGATCCCGCTGACCGATTATCTCAGCCGCGTGTTCTCGTTCCGCCGCTATATGCTGGCGAGCGCGGCGCTGTTCGCGGCTTTTTCGGTCGCCTGTGCCTTCACCCATGATCTGCCGTCGATGATCGCGATGCGCGGCCTGCAGGGCTTTGCCGGCGGCGTGCTGATCCCGATGGCGTTCACGTTGGTGCTGACCAAGCTGCCGAAGACCCAGCAGCCGATCGGGCTTGCGATCTTCGCGCTGTCGGTGACCTTTGCGCCGGCGATCGGGCCGACCATCGGCGGCTTTCTCACCGAGAATTACGGCTGGCGCACCATCTTCTTCGTCAACGTGATCCCGACCGCGGTGATGGTGAGCGCGCTCTATCTGACGCTGGAGCGCGCGCCGATGCAGTTCAAGCTCCTCAGGGAAGGCGACTGGGCCGGCGTCGTCACCATGGCGATCGGCCTGTCGGCGCTGCAAACCGTGCTTGAGGAAGGCAACAAGGACGACTGGTTCTCCTCGCCCTTCATCGTGCGGCTGGCGGTGATCGCAGCGGTCAGCCTGTCGCTGTTCGTCTGGATCGAACTCACGGTCGAAAAGCCGCTGATCCGGCTGCGGCTGTTGAAGAACCGCAATTTCGGCATCGGCACCATTTCGGTAACGTTGCTGGGTTTTGCCCTCTTTGGATCGGTCTACATCCTTCCGGCCTATCTCGGCCAGGCGCAAGGCTACAATTCCGAGCAGATCGGCGCCGTGCTGGCCTGGACCGGACTGCCGCAACTGCTGCTGATCCCGCTGATTCCGAAGCTGATGCAGCGCTTCGACACCCGCTACATCGCCTTTGTCGGGCTTTCGATCTTCGCCTATAGCTGCTTCATGAACATCGAGATGTCGCCCGACTATGCCGGCGACCAGTTCTGGATCCCGAACATCGTTCGCGCCATCGGCCAGGCCATGGTGCTGACGCCGCTGACCTCGGTGACGACGAGCGAGATCGCGCCGCAGGATGCGGCGGCGGCTTCCGGCATCAGCAACATGCTGCGCAACCTCGGCGGCGCGATCGGCACCGCGGCGCTCGCCACCGTGATCACCAAGCGCGAGCAGTTCCATTCCAACATCATCGGCCAGTCGGTGACGCCCGGCCGCGGAGAGGTCCAGGATCGGATCACGGAACTGACCAACCACTTCATCGCCCGCGGCGTTACCGATCCGGCGGCGGCGCACCATCAGGCGATCGTTGCGCTCGGCAACGCCGTCAAACACCAGGCGCTGGTGATGGGTTTCGGCGACACCTTTGGCGTGATCGGTGTCGTGCTGGTGATCGCGGCGGTGGCCGTGCTGTTCACCCGCAAGGCAAAAGCAGCCAGCGGCGCCTCGGCCGCGCATTGAAAGCGGGCTAATCGACAATGAAGAGTTTGGCTCCGATGTGAGTCGACGAACGATGCGCGGCATCGCCGTGGTCGGAGACCTGGTAGCTCATGCCGGGCTTGAGCTTGAAAGTTCGGCCATCGCGCAGTTCGGTGTCGAGTTCGCCTTCCAGCACGTAAAGCACGTGACCGCGATCGCACCAGTGATCGGCGAGATAGCCCGGCGAGTATTCGACGTGCCGCACCCGCACGTCGCCGATATTGAACGTCCGCCAGATCGCCTGCCCGGTCTCGCCGGGATAGACCACGGAGGAAATTTTCGCCCAATCCGTCACGGTGAACGGTAACGCCGGGATTTTCATAACGTGGTTCCTTGCAAGGTTTCGTAAACGTGAACGGTCCGGCGCCCACGCTTGCCACAGGCGCGGAATAGTCCGGCGCGCTCGGGGTATCGGCCTAACGCGTACCGCGATGGGCGCGGCGAAACATAGCCAAACGAGGGGAGATATCGATGGTTCGACTTACATATGCCGCCGGGCGCAAGGCACTGGTTTTGGGCGCGCTTTTTCTGATGACCGCGGGTGCGGCTTACGCCGAGACCACGCCGGTGCGGGTGCGCGGCACCGTGGTGAGCCTCGACGGCAACAAGCTCGTCGTTCACCCCAAGACCGGCGATAACATCACCGTGATGCTGAACGACAATTTCGGTGCGATCGCCGTGGTGAAGGCCTCGATGGCCGACATCAAGGAAGGCACTTTCATTGGCACCGCGACCGTCACTCAGCCCGATTCCAGCCTGAAATCCGAGGAAGTGGTGGTGTTCCCGGACAAGATGCGCGGCACCGGCGAGGGCCATTATCCCTGGGACCTCGGTTCCAAGAGCATGATGACCAATGCGACGGTCTCCAATGCGGTGAAGGGCGTCGACGGCCAGACCATCACCGTCACCTACAAGGGCGGCGAGAAGAAGATCGAGGTCCCCGCCAATGTGCCGGTCGTGACCCTGGTGCCGGGCTCCGACAAGGCCGACATCAAGCCCGGTACAATCGTGTTCGTGCCGACGCAAAAGCAGGAAGACGGCACGCTGAAAGCCGGCGCGGTGCTGTTCGGCAAGGACGGTCAGACCCCGCCGATGTGAGGCACCGCGGTCAGATAGCGAAGAAAACTCAAACAACAAAAAAGCCGTGGGTCTGGTCGCGCCGGAGTTGCTCGACCAGACCGTATTCCCAGTCGAGATAGGCCTGCATCGCGCCCATATCGATATTGGTGCCCTCATAGGGCCTCCGGTAGCGATGCGCGGGATCCGGCTTTGGCCAGACCAGCGGCGGCGCAATTTCGAGCGCGCCGTCATAGCCGCCATCGAGCACGTAAACTTCCCACCCCATCTGCGCCAGCCATGACGCCGTCATGTCGGCGCGGACGCTTTTGTCGTCGCTCAGCACGATGCGCGCGCCGCGCACCGGCGCGGCCATGTCGATCTCCTGCACCAGTTGCCCGCCGGCATAATGACGGAAGCCCGCGATGTGGCCGCTGGTGTATTCCGCGGCGTCGCGGACGTCGAAGCGATAGAGCGTGCGGCCGGTTTGTGCCGCAAGCGCCGCGAACTCGTTCGTGTTGAGACGCCGCACACCGGCCCGATAGGCAACGTCGCGCGCATTTACTTCCGCGCCCTTGAACGCGCCGATCTCGCCGCGCCGTTCCGCGCCATGCTCGAGGGTTTGCTTCGCCAGTGTCCAGCCGATGGTGCCGTTGCGCAGCGCCCGCACCTTGTTGGTGACGCCGGCATTGATCAGTGATTGCGCGCCGATGATCGAGCGGGTGCGGCCGGCGCAATTGACGATGATGGTGGTCTCGGGGTCCGGCGCGGCGCGGCCGGCGCGCAGCACCAGTTCGGCGCCGGGCACGCTGATCGAGCCGGGAATGTTCATGGTGGTGTATTCGTCGAACCGTCGGACATCGAGGATTTGTACATTGGCTTTGCCGGCGATCAGGCTTCCGACCTCTTCCGCGCTCAGCGACGGCGTGTGCCGGCGATGCTCGACCAGTTCGCCGAACGCCTTGGCGTAGGAATTGACGTCCTGGAACAGTTCATAGCCGGCCGCCTGCCAGCCCTCCAGGCCGCCGTCGAGCGCACGGACATTGGTAAAACCCGATTGCTTGAGGTGATACGCCGCCAGCGCCACCAGTCCCTCGCCGGCATCGTAGATCACGACCGGCACATCCTTGCGCGGCAACCGCGTCCCGGCCTCGAGCGTGATCCGGTCGGCCGACAGGTTGGCGGCAAACAGCGGATGGCCCGACGCAAAGGCGGCCTCGTGCCGCACATCGAGCAGCGCGATCTCCTCGCGCGCCAGGAGCGCGAGGCGGACATTCGAGGCGGTGATGGTGGGGATAGTCATGAAGGGCCGATGCGTGGGAGGATGCGGTGTCGATCGCACTGTGATCCGAAAAAGCAGCGGCGTTCAAGGGCTCCGCGCTTCGCCTCCCTGGAGGGGGAGGGTCGTCTTGCATCGTTAGATGCAAGACGGGTGGGATGGCGATGCTGTTGGAAACGAGCGGCGCTGCGTTGCGTGGCATCACCCCGCCCCTCCAGGGGAGGGGGGCGGAGTGCGTAGCGTCCCTACTTCGCGAACGCCGGGAACGCCGGCAGTTTCTCGACGTCGCGGGCGTCGTGCTGGATGATGATCTGGCCCTTCAGATTGGCCGCGATCTTCTTCAGCCGCTCGATCGAGGCCACGGTCTGGGCGCGGTCGAAATTGAAGGCGGGGACGCCGTCGGTGTCGAGGTTCTCGCGGAAGTGGACCGCATCGCCCGACAGGATGACGGGGCCCTTCTCGGCCAGCTTGACCAGCAGGCTGGAATGGCCCGGCGTGTGCCCGGGCGTGCGCAGCATGATCACTGAACCGTCGCCGAACACGTCCTTGTCGATCGGCTGCGGCTCGACCTTGCTGTCGCCCTTGATCCAGCTTTCGAACGGCTTGTAGTTGACGCCTTCGGCCGGCTTCGGCGCCGAGATCGCGTCCCATTCCCTGGCGCCGATCAACAGCGTTGCTTTCGGGAACGAGGAGATCTGGCCGGTGTGGTCGGCGTGATAATGGCTGATGCCGACATATTTGATCTGCTCCGGCTTGATGTCGCCCTTGGCGAGCTGATCGACGATGCTGACCTTCGGCGCGACATTGGGCATCGTCATCGCATGGCCGGTGTCCCACAGCAGGTACTCGTCGCCGTGCTTGATGATGTAGCAGCTGAACACGAAGGTCAGCTTCAGGCCGGGAAAGGCGTAAGTATCCGAGAAGCGGTCATTGACGGTGGTCGGCGGCGGCGAGGTGCCGCAATCGAGCCGGGCGATCGAGACCTCGGCCGCTTGCGCCGAGGCCGCAAACGAAACGGCAAGCAGGCTCGCGCCGGCGGCGAGTGTAGTCAGTAATTTGTTCATTGTTTTCTTCCCCGAGATTGGTTGGTTGAAGCGCGTCCCCGTTTGCCCGGCGCGGCCTTCATGCCATGGCGACGCCATCTTCGGGGATCGATGGCGCGAGCAGCATACACGCGTGTGAAGGGTTGCGAAATACGCGCGGGTTATTCCACGAGATTCGGATTGATCTTTTTCGCCGCGGCGATGTCGGCTTCGCCGCCATCCTTGTCGCCATCGAGACGCCGGGCGATGCCCCGGCGGAACAGCGCTCCGGCGTAACCGGGATTTATTCGCAGCGCTTCGGAATATTCCGCGATGGCGCGGGTATAATCTTTCTTGAGCGCAAAAGCCGTGCCGCGGTTATTAAAATCCCTGGCGTTTTTCGGGTAGATGCGGATGGCTTCGTTTAAATCCGCAATGGCGCGGTCGGGATCGTCCTTCTGCAACCAGGCGAAGCCGCGGTTGCCCCACGCCAGCGCGTAGTCCGGCTGCAGCCGGATCGCCTGATCGTTGTCCGCGATGGCGTGGTCGTAGTCTTTCCGGATCAGGTAGATCACGCCGCGATCGAACCAGGCCTGGGCAGACGCCGGATCAAGCTTGATCGCCTGGTCGAGGTCGGCGAGGCCGTGATCCAGATCGCCCTTGCGGGTCCAGGCATTGCCGCGATTGGTGTAGGCCAGCGCGTAATTCGGATCGAGTTTTATGGCCTCGTCGTAGTCGGCAATGGCACGGTCCTGGTCGCCTCTGTTGCCGTACAGGCTGCCGCGGCTTTCCCAGGCGCGGACATATTTCGGATCGAGCCGGATCGCCTCGTCGTAATCGGCGAGCGCATGCTCGGTGTCGCCCTTGATCTGGTAGGCAAAACCGCGATTGCGGCGGGCGATGACGTAGTTCGGATCAAGCTCGATCGCCTTGCTCCAGTCGGCAATGGCGCGGTCGAGATCGCCTTTGGCGTTCCAGGCCAGCGCGCGGCTGTTGCGCGCAATGGCGTTGTCGGGGGCGAGTTCGATGGCGCGGTCGAAATCCGCAAGCGCCCGGTCGTTGTCCTTTTTGGCAAGAAAGGCCGTGCCACGGCCGAAGAAACTCTCCGCCGAATCAGGATCGAGCGCGATGGCCTGATCGAAGTCGGCCCGCGCATGGTCGGGATCGCGCTTGATGATATAGGCCTCGCCGCGCCGGCCGTAGAGCTCCGCGAGATCCTTGCCTGAAAAGCTGCCGGATGCGATGGCGTCGCTGCATCTTTTGATTTTTCCGTCGATCCCCTCAATGGCGTCGGATTTGCCGGGGCAATCGCGATCCGGCAGCGATTGCGCCCGTGCCGGCATCGCGGCGGCAAGCGCCAGGAAAATGAGAGACGCTTCAAACCACGACCGCATTGGCTTGCCTGCTCTCCTTGTTCGACATCGACCATTACACGCGCCTCATGGTGAGGAGGCGCGTCAGCGCCGTCTCGAACCATGGGCTACGCGGCCCATCCTTCGAAACGCGACGAAGACGCCGCTCCTCAGGATGAGGTCGGTATTATGGGTCTCGGCTGATCATACGGCGGTTCAATGGGCAGGTGCCCCACGCTTTCGCGCATGACAGACATCGCTCGCCATCAAGAAAGCACGATGCCGCTCTATCGCCTGTGCTATCGTGGCCGGGCTGCATCGACAGCCAAACAAAACCAATGGGAGGACTCCGATGACGACTTCCGTTAACGGCCTCACAAAAATAGCAGCGCTCGCAACCGCGCTGTTCGTCGACCCATAACGCGAGCTATCATGGGTGTCGCCTCGGCGCGCGACGGCTCGACGCCGTCGCGGCGGCACAACCGGGCCTGGAGGAAAATTTGAAATTCAAGCCGATTTCCGTAAAGACGCCTGACGGGCTGACGATTTCCGCCCAGCAATGGGGCAATCCCAATGGTCCCGAAATCCTCTTCATCCATGGCTTCGCGCAGAGCCATCTGTCGTGGATGCGCCAGGTCAACAGCGAGCTGGCAAAGGAATTCCACATCGTGACCTACGATTTGCGCGGTCACGGCAATTCCGACAAGCCGCTCGATCCGCAGCGCTATCGCGACTCCAGGGCGTGGGGCAACGAAGTGCGGGCGGTGACCGACGCCGCCGGGCTGAAACGCCCGGTATTGTCAGGCTGGTCCTATGCGGGACGGGTGATCTCGGACTATCTCGCCACCCACGGCCCGGAAAAGCTCGCCGGCATCAATTATGTCGGCTCCTCGATCAGGGTCGATCCGGCGACGGTCGGCGATAATATCGTGAACCTGCCGCTGATGGCCTCGGAAGATCTCGTCACCAACATCGAGGCAACGCGCAGCTTCGTGCACGGCTGCTTCTCCAGACAGCCGACCCCTGACGACTTCGAGACCATGCTGGCGTTCAACATGATGGTGCCGCCGGCGGTTCGGGGCGCGATGGGCGGCCGACCGCATGACGCCACGGAGATGCTGTCGAAGCTGAAGATTCCGGTGCTGGTGACGCACGGCGCCGACGACCGCAACATCAAGCTCGGCGCAGCGCAATACACCGCATCGGTGGTTCCCGGGGCAAAACTCTCGGTCTATGAGGGCGTTGGCCATTCCCCGTTCTATGAGGACGCGCCGCGCTTCAACGCCGAATTGGCCGCCTTCGTGCGGATGGCTGCGAAGACGAATTGATCGTTTTCGCTTGTGGCTACCCTCACCCCGTTCTCCCCCTAAACAATCGGAAGAGGGACCGTGCCACCTGCGCGAGCAGTCTTGACCGCGAAAAATTGAGGTATAACATGCCCTTGTCACAAAAGTCAGACTAATAAGACTTATGGGAGGACCACCATGCTGCAGTTCAAGACCGCCGCTGTTGCGGTGTCGCTGATGTTGATGGCTTTCGCAGGCCAGGCACAGGCGCAGGACAAGGGCACGATCGGGATCGCGATGCCCACCAAATCGTCTTCGCGCTGGATCGCGGACGGCGACAACATGGTCAAGGCGTTGCAGGCCAAGGGCTACAAGACCGACCTGCAATATGCCGACAACGACATCCCCAATCAGCTCGCCCAGGTCGAGAACATGATCACCAAGGGCGAAAAGGTGCTGGTGATCGCCGCAATCGACGGCACCACGCTGTCCAACGCGCTGCAGCACGCGGCGGACGCCGGCATCAAGGTGATCTCCTACGACCGCCTGATCCGCGGCTCGGCCAATGTCGACTACTACGCCACCTTCGACAATTTCCAAGTCGGCGTGCAGCAGGCGCAGTCGATCGAAAAGGGCCTCGGCCTCAGGGAGGGCAAGGGTCCGTTCAACATCGAATTGTTCGGCGGCTCGCCCGACGACAACAACGCGTTCTTTTTCTATGACGGCGCAATGAGCGTGCTGAAGCCGTATATCGACAGCGGCAAGCTGGTGGTGCAGAGCAAGCAGATGGGCATGGACAAGGTGTCGACCTTGCGCTGGGAAGCTTCCACGGCCCAGGCGCGGATGGAAAACCTGCTCAGCGCGTTCTACACCAGCAAGCATGTCGACGCGGTGCTGTCGCCCTATGATGGCCTGAGCATCGGCATCATCTCCGCGCTGAAGGGCGTCGGCTACGGCTCCAAGGAAGTGCCGATGCCGATCATTTCCGGCCAGGACGCCGAGGTGCCGTCGGTGAAGTCGATCATCAACCACGAGCAATATTCGACCATCTTCAAGGACACCCGCGACCTCGCCAAGGTCGCCGCCAACATGGTTGACGCGGTGCTGTCCGGCGGCAAGCCGGAAGTCAACGACACCAAGACCTACAACAACGGCGTCAAGGTGGTTCCCTCCTATCTTCTCAAACCGGTCTCGGTCGACATCAGCAACTGGAAGTCCGCTTTGGTCGACACCGGCTATTACAAGGCCGACCAGTTCCAGTGACGAAAGGCGAAATGCGCCAGAGCATGATCAGCATCCGAGCCGAATTGAACCCGGACGCATGAGCAGCTACGCTCGCTTTGCCTGACACATCCGTTCGCTGAGTTCGGTCATGACCGCCATCCTGGAAATGCGGGGAATTTCGAAAAGCTTTCCCGGCGTCAAGGCGCTGCGCAACGTCAATCTGGCGGTCGAGGCCGGCGAAATCCACGCGATCTGCGGCGAGAACGGCGCTGGCAAATCCACTTTGATGAAGGTGCTGAGCGGGGTCTATCCGCACGGCAGCTATGAAGGCGACATCGTCTATCAGGGCGAGGTCAGGCAATTTTCCAACATCGCCGACAGCGAAAAGCTCGGCATCATCATCATCCACCAGGAACTGGCGCTGGTGCCGCTGTTGTCGATCGCCGAAAACATCTTTCTCGGCCACGAGCCCGCGACCTTCGGCGTGATCGACTGGGGGATAGCCTTCAGCCGCACCCGCGAGCTGCTCGCCAAGGTCGGCTTGCACGAACAGCCCAACGCGCTGATCACCAATCTCGGCGTCGGCAAGCAGCAACTGGTCGAAATCGCCAAGGCGCTCGCCAAACGCGTAAAACTGCTGATCCTGGACGAGCCGACCGCGAGCCTGAACGAAAGCGACAGCGACGCGCTGCTAAAACTGCTGCTGGAATTCAAGCAGCAGGGCATCGCCTCGATCCTGATCTCGCACAAGCTCAACGAACTCGCCAGGGTCGCCGACTCCATCACCGTGATGCGCGACGGCACCACGGTGGAGACCATCGACACGCGCGCGGTGCCGATCAGCGAGGCCCGCATCATCAAGAGCATGGTCGGCCGGGAGATGTCGGACCGTTATCCGCCGCGTCAGCCCCATATCGGCGAAAAACTGTTCGAGATCAGCGACTGGCGCGTCGAGCATCCGCTGCATGCCGGCCGCGAGGTGATCAAGGGGGTCAGCCTGCATGTCAACCGCGGCGAGATCGTCGGCATCGCCGGCCTAATGGGCTCCGGCCGCACCGAGCTGGCGATGAGCGTGTTCGGCCGCGCCTATGGCCGCCACCTCGGCGGTAAGGCTTTTATGCAAGGGGCGGAGATCGACCTCAGCTCGATCCAGCACGCGGTGCGCAGCGGGCTCGCCTATGTCACCGAAGACCGCAAGAGCCTCGGGTTGATCCTCAACGAGGACATCAAGAGCAACATCACGCTGGCGCATCTGTCCAGCGTCTCGACCGCCGGCGTGATCGACGAGCACAGGGAAGCGGTCGTCGCCGAGCAATACCGCACAAAACTCAACATCCGCTCCTCCGGCATCCTGCAGAAGACGCTCAATCTCTCCGGCGGCAACCAGCAGAAGGTGGTGCTGAGCAAATGGCTGTTCGCCGACCCGCAGGTGCTGATCCTCGACGAGCCGACCCGCGGCATCGACGTCGGCGCCAAATACGAGATCTACACCATCATCAACGAGCTTGCCGCATCGGGTAAAGGCGTGATCGTGATCTCCTCGGAAATGCCGGAGCTGCTCGGCATCTGCGACCGGCTCTATGTCATGAACGAGGGCCGTCTGATCGACGAGATGCCGGCCAAGGACGCGAGTGCGGAAAAGATCATGGCCGCGATCATGCGGCAACACGGGACCATGCAATGAAACACGAGGCGATCAAGGTCGACGCCGCGACCCGCGCAAGCATCTGGAAGAGCAGCCTGCGCGACTACGGCCTGTTAGGCTCGCTGCTGGTGATCATGGCGCTGTTCGAATACCTCACCGGCGGCGTGCTGCTGGCGCCGGTCAACATCACCAATCTGATCCTGCAGAACAGCTACATCGTGATCATGGCGCTCGGCATGCTCCTGATCATCGTCGGCGGCAATATCGATCTGTCGGTCGGTTCGATCGTCGGCTTCGTCGGCGCGGTCGCCGCCACCATGATGGTCGACTACAAGATGCCGTGGCTGCCGGTGGTCGGCCTCTCGCTGGTGCTCGGCGGCGTGATCGGCGCGGCGCAGGGCTATTTCGTCGCCTACGCACGAATCCCGTCGTTCATCGTCACGCTCGGCGGCATGCTGATCTTTCGCGGCCTGACCGGCAATATCCTGCTCGGCCAATTCGTCGGACCCTTCCCGCCGGATTTCCAGAGCATCAGTTCAGGCTTCATCCCCGACATCTTGAGCGCGCCGCTGAAGGCGGCGTTCGGCAACGGCTTCCTGTTCGGTCCCAACTTCCGCTGGACGTCGATGCTGATCGGCCTGATCGGCGCCGGCCTGTTGATCGCAGCCGGCGTCCGGCGCTGGCGCCGCGACAGCGCCCAGACCATGGAGACTGAGCCGTTCGCGCTGTTCGCCGGCAAGAACGCGATCTTCGCGATCCTGACCATCGGCTTCAGCTATCTCTTGGCGTCCTATCGCGGCCTGCCCAACGTGCTGATCATCATGGGCGCGCTGATCCTGCTCTACATGTTCGTCACCGCGCGCATGACCATCGGCCGGCGCATCTACGCGCTCGGCGGCAACCGGATGGCGGCGCAGCTTTCGGGCATCCGCACCGAGCGGCTGATCTTCCTGACCTTTGCCAACATGGGCGCGCTGGCGGGCCTCGCCGGCCTGATCGTCGCGGCGCGGCTCAATTCGGCGACGCCCAGCGCCGGCAATTCCTTCGAGCTCGACGTCATCGCCGCCTGCTTCATCGGCGGCGCCTCGGCGTCGGGCGGCGTCGGCAAGGTGATGGGCGTCGTAATCGGCGCCTTCGTGATGGGCGTGATGAACAACGGCATGTCGATCCTCGGCATCGGCATCTACTGGCAATATGTCGTCAAGGGACTGGTGCTGCTGGCCGCTGTCTATGTCGACGTCTATCAGAAGAATAATGGGTGACGGGGGAGACCTTACCTCGCCCCTCACCCCAACCCTCTCCCCGTGAAGAACGGGGAGAGGGAGCGCGCCGACCGCGCGGCTTGCGATTGCGCGTCGTCGAAGCTCCGCTTATTGACAATGAAAAAACCGGGAGGAAACACATGCGGCGATTTCGGATCGATCGGGTTGGGTTGCTTGCTGCCATGCTGGCGGGGCTTTCAGCCGCCGCCTCGGCGGCGACATTGGCCGACGACGCCGCCTCCGTCTGCGGCGGACTTGCCGGATCGTCCGGCGCAGTGACTATCGATGCCGCGACGCTGCAGGCGGCCTCGCCGCTTTCGGTCGCCGAGCGCGGACCGACGCCGGCCGGTCGCGTCACGCCGGCCAATCCCGCCTTCTGCAAGGTGCTGGGCTCGATCGCGTCGACCGATCCCAAGGCGCCGCCCATCAAGTTCGAGGTCAATCTGCCGGTCGAATGGAATGGGCGCTCGCTGCAATATGGCGGCGGCGGCTTCAATGGCGTGCTGATCTCGGGGCTCGGGCTGCCGCCGGCCTATCCGTTCGACAAGCCGTCGCCGCTGGCGCTCGGGTTTGTCACCTACGGCACCGATTCCGGCCATGAGAGCAAGCCCGGCGAACCGCCGCAATTGTTTGCGCTCAATGACGAGGCGTTCGAGAATTTCTCGCAATTTTCCTACAAGAAGGTGCGCGATGCCGCCGTGGCCTTGATGGTGCGCGCCTACGGCAAGAAGCCCGAAAAAATGTATTTCATGGGATCGTCCGAAGGCGGCCGCGAGGCGCTGACCATGGCGCAACGCTATCCCGACGATTTCGACGGCATCCTTGCCCGCGTCCCCGTGATCAACTGGGTCGGGCTGCAGCATGCCGGAACGCGTTCGGGCCTCGTGACCATGGGCGATGGCTGGATCGACCCGGCCCAGGTGAAACTGGTCGCCGACGCCGTGCGCAAGGCGTGCGACCAGACCGGCGGCGCGGATAACTCCATCGTGCTCAATCCGGCGGGCTGCCGGGCGAATTTCAAGCCGGAAGCGCTGCATTGCGCGGCCGGCCAGAGCGGCGACCAATGCCTGACCGACAAACAGATCAAGGCGATCGATACGCTGCACGCCACCTACACATTCCCGTTCCCGCTCGCCAACGGTCTCGACGATTATCCGGGCTGGGGCGTCTCGGGCGAAGACACCCCGCCGTTCGGTCCGACCGGCGGCTGGAGGGCCTGGTGGCTGGGCGCGGCGGCGCCCGCGCAGCCGCCGGCGCCGAATAACGGCATCGCCTGGATCTATGGCGCGGGCGGCATTCAATATGTCTTCGCGCGCGATCCGCATCTCGACGTCACCACCTACAGGCCCGAAGACCACAAGGCGCGGCTGCTGCAGGTGTCGCAACTGATGGATTCGACCAACCCCGATCTCAGCGCCTTCCGCGCCCATGGCGGGCGGCTGATCATGCTCGAACACATGTCGGACTATGCGCAGAGCCCCTATGCCGGCATCCGTTATTTTGAAAATGTCGAGAAGAAGCTCGGTAAAACCGAGACCGCGGAATTCGCGCGGCTCTACACCGCGCCCGGCGTCGACCACGTCGGCTCCGGCGCGCCGGCCAATGTCGACATGCTCGGCGTGCTGGTCGATTGGGTCGAGAAGGGAAAGGCGCCCGACACGCTCGAAGTCGTCGAGCAGAAGGTCGAAGCGCCGTCCTTTGCCGTGCTGCGCGCGCTGCCGCTGTGCCGGTGGCCGGCCTGGCCGCATTACAGGCAGGGCGACGTCAAGAGCGCGTCAAGCTACCAGTGCGCGCCGTGATGAGGGCTCGGCACGCACCGCAAAAAGAATGTGAGTTCGCCGGATTGAACCGACTTCGGAAAATTGGCACCAGTCTCTAGAGAAAAACCTCGATAACGCCGACAATATCGGACCTCGACATTCCATCCCCTTGCCGTCGCCAAAGCAACGCTCAAGCGTAATTGCGAAGCGTTGGCAACTGCGCGCACGACTGAAATAGCACGACAAAATTTTGGCCTTGTGCGTCGAAGGCAGCGGATTAGGATATCCAGATCGAGACACCGAAGCCCTGATGGAGTTCGACATGAGCGACCATCCAACGCATGTCGGGACGTGCTTTTGTGGCGCGGTCGAATTCAGCGTCACCGGCAAGCCCGCGGTGATGGGTTATTGCCATTGCGGCTCCTGCCGCGAATGGGCCGCCGCGCCGGTCAATGCGTTCACGTTGTGGCGACCCGACAAGGTCCGGATCACAAAAGGCGCCGACAAGGTCGCCGGCTATCGCAAGACGGCTCAGATCGAGCGCAAGTGGTGCACGATCTGCGGCGGCCATCTGCTCACCGACATTCATCCGTTGCAACTGGTGGATATTTACGCGCCGCTGCTGCCGACCATGGCGTTTGAGCCTAGCATCCACGTGCACTACCAGGAAACCGTATTGCCGATGAAAGACGGTCTGCCCAAGCAAAAGGACTTCCCCAAAGAGCTCGGAGGCTCCGGCACGCTGCTGCCCGACTGATGTCGGCCGCTTGACAAGGGTCGGGGGCGCCCGATCGTCACGGCTTCATCACGCATGGGAGGCTTGATCGGCAATACGAGCGGTTCGATCATTGTCGAGCCATTTTTCCCGCTCCGAGCACTTGGAGCATCAACACCGACGCGAATGACCTCGAGCATTCGCCCCGCAACACCGGAGCCCGGTTTGCCATCCAGGACGCCTTCAAACGCGACCGCCCTGGCCGAGGGTGAGATTTCCTTTGCTTCGTTTCGATTGCGGCCGTCGCAGCAATTGCTGCTCGATGGCGACCGGCCGGCATCGATCGGCGCGCGGGCGCTCGACATCCTCATCACGCTGGTCGAACGCGCCGGAGACCTCGTCTCCAAGGACGAACTGATCGGCCGCGCCTGGCCGAACGTATCGGTCGAGGAGGGCAATCTCAGAACGCAGATGGCGATCATCCGCAAGGCGCTTCGCGACGGCGAAGCGGGCGCCCGCTATATCGTGACGGTACCCGGGCGAGGCTATCGCTTCGTCGCACCGGTCTCACGCGCTGCCGCTCGCCAAAAGACCACCGTCAGCGACGAGTTCGTTTCACCCGCGAGCCACATTCCAACGCGGTTGACCCGGGTGATCGGGCGCGCCGACAGCATCAGCGAAGTGGCCAGCCGGCTCTCGCGACGCCGCTTCACCACGATCGTCGGCCCTGGCGGAATCGGAAAGACCACCGTCGCGCTGGCGGTCGCGGAACAACAGACCGGCTTCTACAAGGACGGCATCTGTTTTGTCGATCTGGCTTCGCTGATCGATCCCGCGACGATGCCGAACACGCTCGCCACGATGCTGGGGGTCGCGATTACCTCGAAAGACACCCTGGTCGACCTGATTGCCCATCTGCGCGACAAGCACTTTCTGCTGGTGCTGGATAGCTGCGAACGATTTGTCGAGGCGGCCGCGGTCCTGGCGGAGAAGCTGTTGAAGGGAACACGCGACCTCCATGTGCTGGCGACCAGCCGCGAACCGCTGCGCGCCGACGGCGAAGCGATCTATCGCCTGACGCCGCTGACGACGCCTTCCGGTTCCGACCGGTTGAGCGCCGAGCAGGCGCTGGGATTTCCGGCCGTCGAACTGTTCGTCGAGCGCGCCACGTCAAGCGCGGACACTTTCGAGCTGATCGACGACGATGTGCCCGTCGTCGCGGATATTTGCCGGCAACTGGACGGCATCGCGCTGGCGATCGAACTCGCCGCCGGCAGGGTCAACACGCTCGGCGTCAAGGGCGTCGCCGGCTATCTGACCGATCGCTTTCGGCTTTTGACGCGCGGCAAGCGTACCGCGTTGCCCCGGCATCAGACGCTGGAGGCGACGCTGGACTGGAGCTACGAGACGCTACCGCCACGCGAGCGCGCCACGTTGCGGCGCCTGTCGGTGTTTCCCGGCAATTTCGCGATGGACGCCGCCTGCGCGATCGTGCCGGACCACGACATCGGCACCGGCGAGGTGCTCGACATCGTCGACGAACTCGTCTCCAAGTCGCTGGTCAGCGCCGACGTCAGGGGCGTGGAGCGCGCCTACCGCCTACTCGACACCACGCGCGCCTACGCCGCCAAGAAGCTGATCGAGAGCGGCGAACCCGGACCGATCGCGCAACGCCATGCCGAATACTGCCTCGGCCTCCTCGGGGTTGCACGCGCCGACCGGGAGCTGTCGCCAACCACCGAATTCCTCACCAACGCCACGCCGCTGATCGACGATATCCGCGCCGCCCTGACCTGGGCGCTCTCGCCCGAAGGTAACGCCGCGACCGCGGTAGCGCTGACCACCGCGGCCATCCCGCTCTGGACGCATCTGTCGCTGAACGCCGAATGCCGGAAATATGTCGAACAGGCACTGTCATATCGGAAGCCCGGAAGCGAGGAAGACATCCGTCATGACATGAAACTCTACGCCGCGCTGGGCGCCACGTTGATATACACCGAGGGCCCCGGCCCCAAGGCGAACGCGGCGTGGGAAAATTCGCTTCGCTTCGCCGAAAGGCTCGGCGATACCGACTATCAGGTGCGCGCGCTATGGGGGTTATTCCAGGTTCGCTTCAACACCGGCCAGTTTCGCGCCGCGCTGGAAATCGGCGGGCAATTGCGGAGGCTCGCGGCCCGTTCCGCCGATCCGGTTGACCGGCTGCTGGGCGACCGTTTGGCAGGGCTCGCCCATTTCTATCTCGGCGATCACGTCAACGGGCGACGGCATATCGAGGCGATGCTCGATGGCTACAGCAAGCTGATCCACGACACGCACATCGTTCGCTTCCAGTTCGACCAGACCATCGTGGCGAAAACCATCCTGGCGCGCATTCTCTGGGCGCTAGGAGAGCCCGATCACGCGATGCGCAGGGTCCATGAGCTGGTCGCGGATGCCCGCGCGACCAACCACGCGATGTCGCTTGCGCTGGGACTGTCGCAGGCTGCATGCCCGATCGCGCTGTGGCGGGGCGATTTTGCCGCGGCGGAAAGCTTCATCAAGCTACTGGTCGAGCACACCGGCAAGCATGGCCTGGACCTCTGGAACAGTTGGGGCCATTGCTTCGAGGGCATGTTGCTGATCGCACGCGGCGACCCTGCATCCGGTCTGCCGCTGCTACGCGCCGCCATCGGCAAATTGCCCCAGCACAACATGCGGTATGGCGGGACCTACGCCTATCTCGCCGAGGCGCTGGGCGCGACAGGCGACGTCTCGGGCGGCCTCGCGGTGATCCAGGAGGCGATCGGGCGCTGCGAGCAGGACGACGAGCGCTGGCATCTCGCCGAATTCCTGCGCATCAAGGGGGAGTTGTTCCGCCTGCAAGGCGGTACTTCCGCGCGGGACGCCGCCGAGGAAAGCTTTCAGCAAGCGCTCGACTGGGCACGGCGGCAGAACGTGCTGTCATGGGAGTTGCGCGCTGCCATGAGCCTGGCGCGATTGCGCCTCGCGCAAGCGCCGGGCGCCGAGACGCGCGAACCCATCGCCTCGATCCTGGCGCGCTTCAGCGAAGGGTTCGAAACCGCCGACCTGATCGCGGCGCGGAATCTTGCCGGACAATGACCCGGCATGAAACCGGCCAAAGCCCCCTCCTCTCTCCGCGCGTCGGTTTGCCAATCTCCGAACCTCGTCAACGCGGCTGCCTCGCTGGATCGATCCGGGGACGATTTTCCCTGAGTTAAAATCCATAATCCATTCATCGGTTTGGACAGCCGCGCGCGGCAATTCATAAGAATTCACAACGATTGATTCGGGAATCGCCGCCGCGGCGCGCAGTGTGCAGGGCGCGATGACCAGAACCCGAAAACGCCGTATCAGCGAAAGTTCAACCCCTTTTGACGGCGAGCCGCAGCAGCCGCCGCTGGAGCCTGTGACCCAGGCCTTCGTCGACGGGCTTGCGCCGGGTGATGGCCCCCACGGCGCACCGTCCATCGATGCAGCGCGCGCCGCGCTGCAGGCGATTCAGTCCAGGCCGACCGCCAGGCCGCTCACCCTCGCGGAAGACGTCATCTCGCCGATCGGTCCCAGCGGATCGCTTCGTTTGCATCTCGTGCGCCCCGCCACAGCGAAACAGTGCCTGCCCATCGTGGTGCTGTTGCATGGCGGCGGCTGGTCGCTCGGCGACGCCATGACCCATGACCGTCTCGCGCGCGAGCTGGCGGTCGGCGCGCGGGCAGCGGTTGCAATCGTCGAATTTTCAAGGTCGCCCGAGAACCGCTTCCCCGTTGCGATCGAGGAGGCCTATGCCGCCACCAAATATCTCGTCGAAAACGCGGCGTCACTATCGCTGGACGGTTCCCGCATCGCGGTCGCCGGCGACGGCAGCGGCGGCAATATCGCGGCCGCCGTGACGCTGCTCTGCAAGCAGCGCGGCGGCCCAAAACTAAGCTTCCAGGTGCTGTTTTACCCGGTCACCGGCGCCGACTTCGACACGCCCTCCTACCGGACATTCGCCGAGGGCCCGTGGCTGACCAAAAAGGCGATGCAGCGATTCTGGACGGCCTACCTTCCGGACCAAGCCCACCGCGGCGCAATCATCGCGACACCCGTCAACGCGACCGTCGATCAGCTTCGGGGGCTTCCTGATGCGATGATCATGACGGTGGAAAGCGACGTCCTGCGTGACGAGGGTGAGACCTACGCGCGAAAACTCGCCGACGCCAATGTGCGCGTGACGTGCCTGCGCTATCTCGGCACCATCCACGATTTCGTGATGCTGAATGCGCTCGCCGACACGCCGGCGGCGCGAAGCGCCGTCGCACAGGCCGTCCACGCACTCAGGGAAGCCCTGGACTGACCATGCAACATCGACACCAAGACCTTGACGACCCGGATACATTGCGCAGCGAGGGGTTATGGACATGACGATATTCGACGGCCAGAAAATGGATGTGCTGCTGACAATGGCGTGGCTCGGCGCGATCAGCGAAAATGACAATGTCGTTGCGGAAGGCGCGCTCGATCCGACACCGAGGGAACAGGAAGCGCTCCGCCGCCTGCGGGCGGTGCTGGCGCGCGCCACGTGGATCTGGAGGCTCGGTGAACTGGCCGGATCGATCTGCCATGAAATGACCGAACCACTCTCCGCGATTCAGTTGAGCAGCCAGACCGCTTTGCGATGGCTCGATGTGGATCAGGCCAACATTGCACGGGCGCGCGTTTCGATCGAACGGATCGTCCATGACTCCGGCCGTGCGCTCGAGATTGTAGAGCTTCTCAGGTCGATCGCGGCGCGCAGCGCGAGTTCGCCCGAGGAATCGGGATAGCGAAGTTCGCCAAAGCCCAAGTTGCCGGCGCCTTGTTACCCGGCAGGACAGACGAGTGAGGCACCGACCGTCGAGCCGGCACCCCGCCCTGGATGTTACTCCGCGCCTAGAGCCTTTCCCGTTCCGATGAAATCGGAACGGAGCTCTAGATTCTTGTTTTGACGCGTTTTCTTCACGCGAACCGGTGTCCACTTCGCTCGAAAACGCTCTAGTTAGTTCGTTTTGTATTCGTCGGTCACGATCGGCCCGAACAGCACCCAGCGCTGGCCGTCGAACTTCATCATCTGGAACTGCTTGTTGATGCGCCAGTCGTCCGGCGTGGTCGAGACCGTCATGCCCGGCAGCGCGAGGTCGGCGGTGAAGCCCTTGATGTTGGTCGCCTGTTTCATGATGTTGGCGCGGGTCAGATCGTCGCCGCATTGCTTGAGGATCTGGATCAAGAGCGCCGCGGTCGAATAGCCGTAGGTCGCAATGCCGCTGTTGGCGTCCTCGGCCGGGGCCCATTTCGCCATGAACGCCTTGTAGCGCTTCATGCCCTCGTCATTATCCCATTGCGGGTCGAGCGGGTCCTTGCCGTAGTTGACCGAGATGATGTTCTTGGCGTTGTCGAGCCCGGCCGGAACCAGCGTCTGGCTGACCGGCGTGGCGTTGATGTCGAGGATTTGCACCGGGTGCCAGTCCATCTCGGCGGCCTTCTTGATCGCCTGGGCGCCGAATTTCGGCGTGGTGATGTTGTAGAACAGGTCGGCGCCCGACGCCTTCAGCGTCACCATCTGCGAGTCGACGGTCGGATCGGACAATTCATAGGATTTTTCCGCGACGATCATCGAGGCCTTGTCGCCCAGCGCATCCTTCAGCCCCTTGACGTAGTCCTTACCGAGATCGTCGTTCTGGTAGAGGATGCCGATCTTGGCGTTCGGATAATTGGCGAGGATGAATTTCGCGTAGATGTGCCCTTCCGACTGGTAGTTGGGATTGAAGGCGATGGTCCACGGGAAATTCTTCGGGTCGGTGAAGCGCGTAGCACCCGTCGAGGCGAGAAGCTGCGGCACCTTGCGCTCGTTGAGATATTTCTGCACCGCGGCGTTCGGCGGCGTGCCGATGATCTGGAACGTGGTCAGGACTTCGTCGCCCTCGACCAGCTTGCGCACCTGCTCGACGGTCTTCGGCGGGCTATAGGCATCGTCGTACTGGATCAGGTTGATCTTGCGCCCGCCGATGCCGCCCTGCTCGTTGATCATTCTGATATAGGCGGCCTGCACCTTGCCGATGCTGCCATAGGCCGAAGCCGGTCCGCTCAGCGGAATGGTCTGGCCGATCTTGATTTCGGTATCGCTGGCGCCGGTGTCGTATTTCTTCTGCGCCAACGCGGGCATCGCAAGCGCCGCGCTGAGCACTGCCGCAACGGCGGCCGTCTTCCCGAACTGAGACATTCCTTCCTCCCGAAAAATGAGCGCGATGCTTTGCCGCGCCCTTGTCCGGAGAGCCTACCGCAAATTAGAGGACAGCGAAACGGGGGATTAGCGCTTCAATACGTCACGCAACATGTTCACAAAGGCGGAGCGCCCGATGACGCGTTCGTTCTCTTCCAGGACCAGGACCTTGACGTCACGCAGCGGCGCCAGGTCGGCGTCGGTCAGATCCAGTTTCCGTACGCGATAGGGCACGCCGCCATAGAGCGCGACCTTGCCGTAATAATAGACGTTGAGTCCGGCAAGACAGTTTTGCTCGATCAGGATGCTGCCGGGCAGATGGCTGAAACTGTCGCCGACGATAGCGATGTTGAGGTTGCGGGCCGGACTGTCCGCGCAGGAAACCGGCTGCACATAATCGACCTTGGGCGTCAGGTAATTCAGCGGCGGAAAGAACACGTTGAGCAGATCGGCCAGTTCGCGGTCCGCGCCCTTCGCCGGGCTTGAAAGCGCGTAACTGAAGCTGAACGGCGGCACGATCTCGCGCCCGGCCTGCCGGTTGATTTCCTCGACCAGCGACGTGGCGGCGAGCGCGCCGCCGACCTCGTTCCAGTGCTCCCCGCCTTCCGGGAACAGGCCGAAGGGATATTTGTCCTTGGCGGCGTGAACGAGGCTTGCGGCATCGATCACGTCGATGCCGCCCGCTTTCAATGCGCCGGCATAGCTCGGAAGCAGCTGCGCCCGCGCCGCCGGCGTGCTCGGGCACGGCATCTGGTCGACGAAATATTCCGGCTCCTGCGCGGCCTTGGAAGGCGACATCATGTAGACGAAGATCCCGCCGCGCGCGCGATAATAATCCTGGATGTCGCGCAGCTTCGGCAGCATGTCGGCGGCCAGGCGTTCGCCCATGCCTGCGGTGCGCGTGCAATATTCCTCGATGTAGTACTTTCCGAACAGTTGCCCCTTGGCGCCGCGCACGACCTCCGGGGCATCGAGTTCACCGAACAACCCATAGCGAATCTGGTTGTTGATGCCGATCAACATCGGGCGGAACAAAAACGCCTTCGTAACCCGCTCGGCGATCGCCTTTTGCAGGCTCCCGTCGCGGAAGGCGGTCCACGACACCGCCAGCGGCAACTCCTGGGTGACGCCGTACAATTTAGGCCCGACCTTGAGAAGACGGTTCGGCGGCGCAACCAGATTCCATACGCTCACCAGCGGCAGCAATATCGCGATCGCAAACATGGCGCGCGGAATTGGAGATTTGTAGTTCAGCAGCCGCACGGTCAGAACCTGAAATAGATAAACGGCTGAAACGGCGCCGCGAAAGCGCGCGCGAGCGCCAGCACATAGATCACCGTCAATGTCGAAAACGCGGGCCAACGCAACCACGCCCGGGACCGAAAGACTTCAACCAGACGCGGATAGAACGGCAACGCCGGCAACAGTGAGATGAAGATTCCAATTAGCGTCAGCAGCGGCACTTCGGGTGGAATCTCCAGCGCCGCGGCCGCAGGCTCGAACCGGAACAGCTCGCCAAGGAAGGGCATGATGTTGGCGGTGTGCTCGCAGCGGAAAAACGCCCAGCCGACCATGACAATCAACAACGTGACGATGGTTGCCGTCACCGCACCGCTTTTCTCCAGCGCCTTGCGCAGGAAGAGGCGGTCGAGCGTCAGGAACAAACCGTTGTAGGCGCCCCACAGCACGAAATTCCAGGCCGCGCCGTGCCACAGCCCCGACGCCAGGAAACAGATCCAGAGATTGAGATAGGTGCGCGTCTCGCCATGCCGGTTGCCGCCGAGCGGCACATAGAGGTAGTCCCGTATCCAGGTCGTCAGCGAGATGTGCCAGCGCCGCCAGAACTCGGTCAGCGATCGCGACACGTAGGGACAATTGAAATTCTCGTTGAGGCGAAAACCGATCATGCGCGCCAGCCCGATCGCCATGTCGGTATAGCCGGCAAAGTCGAAATAGATCTGCACCGTGAAGCAGGCGAGACCGAGCCACGCATATCCGGTGCCGAGCCCATGCGGGTCCTTGGCGAATATCTGGCCAACGAAGCTGCCGAGCGGATCGGCGATCAGCAGTTTTCGGCCGATGCCGCGGGCGAAGCGCAGGAAACCCGCGCCGAGATCGGACCAGAGGATCGCAGGCGGCGCCTCGATCTGGCTTTTCATCTCGTGGTATTTCAGGATCGGTCCGGCCAGCAATTTAGGGAAGAACAGCACGAACAGCAGATAGTCGCGTAACGACGCCGCCGGCCGCGACGTGCCGCGCCAGGTGTCGACCAGATAGGTGATCTTCTCGAACACCACGAACGAAACGCCGATTGGCAGCGCCAGATGCAGCAGATGAAAGGGATGGGCGCCGAACGGCGACATCAGCCGATCGAGATTCTCGACGGCGAAGTCGGCGTATTTGTACACGGCGAGAATACCGAGATTGCAGACAATTCCGGCCGCCAGCGCCAGACGCCGCACCTGAAGCGGCGCCGGCTCACCGAGATGGAACGAGAGCGCGTAATCGATGGCGGCGGAAGCCAGCAGCACCAGCACGAAGACCGGCTCGCCCCACACATAGAAGAGCAGGCTCGCGATCAGCAGCGTCCACTTCTTCGCCGATGCGCCGGCCGCGAGCACATAAAGCGCGAAGAACCCAAGAAAGAACGTGACGAATAGAGGTTCGTAAAACAGCATGTTGAATCAAGGTGATGCAGGGACAGCGCGTTATCCTTCATTGCCCAGAATGACGGACGCCGCAAGGGCTGATCTGTCCGGCGACGCCGGCGGCTCAAGCGCACCGTAAGCGTCGTCGCGCGTGGCGAGGCGTCAGTCCACCCTGGCCGCCGTCGTTTGCTGACCGCGGCCCTTTCGCCATGCGCCGCCTCTCGGACCGGTTGAGCATATCCCGGGAACGAAATTCATGAGACGGCCGTTCATGGAGGGCTCCAGTATTTGTAATGCCAGCCGATCTGCGATAGATGCTCCCTGACCGAAGGGGCGCCTTCCGGTTTCATTGATGGAAGGGACAACATGGCGCGCAACATCCTGATCCTCGGAGCTTCCTACGGCTCGCTACTGGCGACAAAGCTTCTGATGGCCGGTCACAACGTGACCCTGGTGTGCCGGACGAGGACCGCCGAACTGATCAATCGCGACGGCACCGAAGTCCGCATCAAGCTGCGCGACGAGCCGGCGCATCGCTCGATTTTTTCCCGCGACCTTCCAGGCAAGCTCGACGCCGTCACGCCGCAGGACGTCGACACCAAGCGCTACGACCTGGTCGGCCTTGCGATGCAGGAGCCGCAATACACCAACCACACCATCCGGGTTTTGATGATCAAGATCGCCGAGGCGAGACTGCCTTGCCTCTCGATCATGAACATGCCGCCGCTGCCCTATCTGAAGCGAATCCCGGCGCTGGCGGAGATGGATCTGGAGGAAGCCTACACCAACGCGCAAGTGTGGGCGCGCTTCAAGCCGGGGCTGGTGTCGCTGTGTTCACCCGATCCACAGGCTTTCAGGCCGCCGGAAGAAGCGGCCAATGTGCTGCATGTCGGCCTGCCGACCAATTTCAAGGCTGCCGCCTTCGCCGACGAGGCGCACAACAAGCTGCTGCGCGAGCTGGAAGCCGATATCGACGCGGTGACGCTCGACGGCATGGATGTGCCGGTAAAACTCAAGGTGTTTGATTCGCTGTTCGTGCCGCTGGCAAAATGGTCGATGCTGCTGACCGGCAATTACCGCTGCATCACGCTGCACGAACCGAAGGCGATCCGCGAGGCGGTGCATGACGACCTCAAACTCTCGCAGTCGATCTACGACCATGTCGATGCCGTCGCGCGGCGTCTCGGCGCCGACCCGTCCGACCAGGTGCCGTTCGAGAAATACGCCAAAGCCGCGGAAAGCCTGCTAAAGCCGTCGTCGGCGGCGCGTGCGGTCGCCAACGGCGCGCCCTTCATCGAGCGCGTCGATTTGCTGGTGAAGCTGATCTCGTCGCAGATCGGCATGCCGAATGCCGACATCGACCGCACCGTGCAGATCGTCGATCAGCGGCTGAACGAGCGGCTCGAGGCCGGCGAATCCGGCGAGTAGTGTTTGTCGGTTTGGAATTTTCGAGGAAACAATTTTCAGGGGATCAAGGCAAATGGCAACGATACGATCTGGACTTGCTGCAATCGCGGTGCTGCTGCTGTCCGGTTATTCAGTTCAGGCGCAGTCAGGCAATCCCTGCGCCGGCGATATCAAGACGCTGTGCTCCGGCATCCGGCCGGGCGACGCAAGGATCAAGGCCTGCATCAAAACGCACCTCGGCGCGCTGTCGGAGGCCTGCACGGATCGGCTGTTGACGGTGGCGGTGACCGACAAGGTCTGCAAGGGCGACGTCGCAAAGTTGTGCGCCGGCGTTGTGGCGGGCACCGGCGGCATCAGGACTTGTATAAAATCCCACATCGCAGAAGTGAGCGATGCTTGCCAGGACGCGATGGCTGGAACCGCGGCCGGCAAGAAAATCATCGGCGGATATCGCTAACAGCGCGGGCGATGCCGGCCGGGACGGTTCGCCGGATGTGCCGGCCTCGACGCGACAGGCGATGACCGGCGCGCGGCGGCCTGAAGATTATTGCGCTAGCGCCGCCGCGAACAAGACGCCGCGGCGGCTCGCCGGGTTGTGGATGTCATCAACCGATTTCAGCGCGGCGGCGAGATCGCCCTGCTTTGCGGCCGCGACGGCGAGATTTTTGCAGCCCTGGAATTTTAAGTCCTGGAATTTGAAGTCCTGCGGCGCTGCCGGTACATTGTAGAAAAAGGGAGGCGATCGCCATGGCGCTGGAACGGATCCATTTGAGCGTCGCGGATGCGCGCGACCTCGCCGAGGGCGCGCTCCGCGGCATCGGCTACGATGACGAGGAGGCGCGCATCGTTGCCGATCACGCGATCGATGCGGCGTTGTGCGGCTATGAATATTCCGGCCTGCCGAAAATCCTCAATTTGCCGGAGAGCGCGAACTTCAAGCTGCCGCGCCGGCCGATCAGGCTGCTGCGCGAGACCGACCTCTCCGCGGCCTTTGACGGCGGCAACAATGTCGGCATGCTGGCGCTGTTTCATGCCGCGGAGGCCACGATCCGGAAGGCATCGGCGCACGGGATGGCGCTGGTCTCGGTCAACGATGCCTGGATGAGCGGGCGCAGCGCCTACTATGTCGAGATGATCGCCAATGCCGGACTGGTCGCAATCCACACCGCGGCGAGTTCGGGGCTGGTCGCGCCGCCGGGCGGCATCGAGGCGGTGCTCGGCACCAACCCGGTTGCGATTGCTATACCGTCGTCGCGCGGCCCGATCGTGCTCGACATCGGCACGTCAGCCTTCATGATGACCGAAGTGCTGCTCCGCGAGCGGCTGGGCGAGCCGCTTCCCGAGGGTGTCGCCATCGGCCCCGATGGCGAGCCGACCACGGACGCGGCGCTGGCGCGGCGCGGCGCGCTGCTCCCTTTCGGCGGCTACAAGGGTTTTGGGCTGGCGCTGATGGTGCAGGCGTTGGGCGTGCTCGCCGGATCCGGCTCGGAGCACCCGAACGACTACGGCTATCTGTTCATCGCGTTCCGGCCGGACCTGATCGGGCCGGTGGACGTTTTCGAGCGCCGGGTCACCGAACTGATCGAACGCGTCAAGGCGACGCCGCGCCAGCCCGGCGTCGACGACATCCGCATCCCCTCGGAACGGGCATTCCGCGCGCGCGAACGGGCGCTTCGCGAGGGTATCGAGATCGATCGGCGGGTGTTCGATGCGCTGGTCGCGTGGCGCGGGCGCGCGGCGTGATCGCAACAGGGCATCAGAAGCCCATCGATGCAGATGAAGCATCTTCGGATTTTCGTCGTGACGGGCAGACGCAATCTTACCCGATGCTTGACGCGCTCAGGCCGCCTGCTGCTCCGCCAATTGCGTCGCCGGATCGCCCGGCAGCCCCAGCCGTGACTTGATGATCGGCTTCAGCACGAAAAAGCCGAGCAGCGCAGCGATCACGTTCATCCCGCATCCGACGGCATAGACCGCGTGCCAGTTGCCGGTAACGTGGGTCAGAACATTGCCGAGCGGCACCAGCAGCGAGGCGGCGCCCTTGGCGGTGTACATGATGCCGTAATTGGCGGTGACGTATTTGCGGCCGAACGCGTCGCCTACCGTTGCCGCGAACAGGCTGAAGATGTCGCCCCAGAACAGGAACACCAGGGCGTCGGTGATGATGAACGATATCGGCGTCGTACCGAAAAATCCGAACGCCGCAAGGCACAGCGCTTCGATGCCGAACGAGATTCCCATCATGTTGGCGCGACCGATGTGATCCGAAATCCAGCCGTTGAGCGGCCGGCCGACGCCGTTGGTGATGTTGTGCGCCGTGAGCGCCGCGACGATCGCCGGCGTGCTGAACCCGAACAATACGATGATCGTATCGGAAAAGCCTCGTTCCTTTGCGATCGGCGCAAGCTGCGCCGCCGACATCAGGCCGCCGGCCGCGACCAGGAAGAACATCAGGTACATGATCCAGAAGATCGGCGATCGCAAGGCTTCGGATGGCGGCACGTCCCGCGTCCCCTGCAGCACCTTGATCTTGCCGACGGGCGGAAGGTCTTCGGCCGCCGGCGCCTTGATGAAATTGGAAACGATGACCACGATCGCGCCGTAGATGATGCCAAACACCAGGAAGGTGTGCTGATAGCCGCTGGTTTCGATCATCGAACGAATCGGCGCGATGGTGATGGCGGCTCCCGCGCCGAATCCCGCGGCGGTGAGGCCGCCGCATAATCCGCGCTTGTCGGGAAACCATTTGAGCGCATTGCCGACGCAGGTTCCATAGACCGCGCCTCCCGCGAAGCCGGCGATGGCCCCGCCCAGATAAAGCATTCCCAGCGATGACGCCTGCGAATCGACGAACCACGCCAGGAAGGTGCAGACGCCGCCGGCGAGCACCATCCAGCGCGGCCCTATCCGATCGACGATGGCGCCCTCGAACGGCACCAGCCAGGTTTCCAGCAGAATGAAGATCGAGAACGCGACCTGTATCTCGGCCTTGGTCCATCCCGTCTGGTGCTGGATCGGCAGCACGAAAAGCGTCCATCCGTATTGCAAATTGGCCACGCTCGCCATGCAGATGATGCCGAGAACCAACTGGCCCCAACGATTGGTGCTGTTGACGCGAGCGATTGGTGCCGACATCGGTGCGCTCCTTGGGCCGGACGAGCCTTGGGATGGCTCCGGCGGTTCAGGAAACGGTGTGGATGTAAGGCGCAACGGGAACCGCGGCGGCTTGTTCCGCTGTTCTTTAGTCGCATAAGACATTCGGCCGGGCGTCAGGCCGTCGCACTTTTCGCTTCGCGGCAACGCACGCCGCCGGGTTTTTACCCGGCAAACGGGCCGACGAATTGCGAAATGCCAAACACGGCTGCAGCCGAAGAGCCACGGCCCAGGTCGATGCAAGCCAGCGACACGAACAGACCGAGCCCACAGAATATTCCAAGGATCTGCAAGGTTTCGAGATCAGGCCCGGTCAGAAAAAAAGCTCTCGCGACCGCCTTCGCGATGCCGTTGATGTTCAAGCGCAAGATATGCCAAGAGGTTCGATGCGGCTACCGACAGCCGCGAACCGGCAACGCAGCATTTCGGACCGGGTTTCCCGGGGAACGCATCAAAATGGAGTGAGTCAATCACCGACGCCCTCGGGGCCGAAGGCGAAAAGCCGCTACATCGCCAGATAGCGCCGGCGGATATCCTCGTTGCCGGCGAGGCCCGCGGTATCCTGGCGATGCACCACCTTGCCCTTGTCGATCACCAGCGCCTCCTCGGCGATCTTCAGGCAGAAATGCATGTTCTGCTCGGCCAGCAGGATGGTGGCGCCGCTGGCGCCCAATTCGCGCAGAACCTTGCTGATCGTGGCGACCACGATCGGCGCGAGCCCCTCGCTCGGCTCGTCGAGCAGCAGCACCAGCGGATTGCCCATCAGGGCGCGCGCGATCACCAGCAATTGCTGCTCGCCGCCGGACAGCCGGCCGGCGTGGCGCGCGCGCAATTTCGCCAATAGCGGAAAGGTTTCCCAGACTCTCGGCAGCGTCCAGTCGCGCCGTCCATCCGGGCCATCCTTGGCCGCGATCAGGAGATTGTCCTCGACGCTGTGCTCGGGAAATACCTGGCGGTCCTCCGGCACGTACGCGAGCCCGAGTTGCGCGCGCGCATGCGGCGGCGCGGTCGTGATGTCGCGGCCGGCGAAGAAGACGCGACCGCCCTTGGCCGGCAATATCCCGGCGAGTGTCTTCATGGTGGTGCTCTTGCCGGCGCCGTTGCGGCCGAGCAGCGCCAAGGTGCGCTTTTCGGAAAGCGAAAGATCGACATCGAACAGGATCTGGCTCGCGCCATAGCAGGCGCTCAACCCTTCGGCGCGCAACAGGTCGGTCATGTCTGGTGCGCCTCCGTGCCAAGATAGGCTTCGATCACAGCCGGATTATTGCGGATCGCATCCGGCGCGCCTTCGGCCAACACCCGGCCATAGCACAACACGCGAATGGTGTTGGCGACCTGAAACACGATATCCATGTCGTGCTCGATGAACACCAGCGTCAGCTTGCGGCTTTCCCACAGCCCGCGCACCCGTTCGATCATGCGCCAGCGCTCGTCCGGGCCCATGCCGGCGGTCGGCTCGTCCAGCAAAAGCACCCTGGGTTCGAGCGCGAGCGCAATCGCGATATCGAGCAGTTTCTGGTCGCCATGGGAGAGGATCGCGGCCTCGACATTGGCCACGTGGGTCAGGCCGACCAGTTCCATCACCTCATCGGCGCGCTCGCGGACCCCCGGCGGCGGAAAGCGGCGGGAGAGGTTGCCCCACTGCCCGACATGGGCGGTGACCGCGGCCATCAGATTCTCCGACACCGTCATGGTCGGAAAGCAGCTTGCCACCTGGAACGCGCGGCCGATGCCGCGATGCATGCGCTCGGCGCGGGTGAGACGGCCGACATCCTCACCGTCGAGCAGCACCTGGCCGGCATCGGCCGGGAACGCGCCGCTGATCAGATTGAAGAACGTGCTTTTGCCGGCGCCGTTCGGGCCGATCACCGCCGACAGCGAGCCCGACGGAAAATCCAGCGAGACGTCGTCGATCGCCCGTACGCCGCCGAACGCCTTTGTGAGATTTTTGATCTCGAGCTTCATCGCGCGCGTCCGGGAAACGTGAGTTTGATGAAATCGAGCACACCGCGGCGCATGCCGAGAATGACGGCCAGGATCACGATGCCAAGCACCAGTCCCTGATATTCCGTAAAACGGTTCACCACGTCGTTGAGCGCGAGCAGGATCGCCGCGCCCAGCACCGGTCCGAGGAAACTGTTGATGCCGCCCAGCATGACCGCGAAGATCGCCTGGCCGGAATTCGGCCAATCGGCGAGTTCGGGATAGGCGCCGGAGACGAACAACGCGGCCAGCACGCCGCCAAGCCCGGCAAAACCGCCGGCGATGGTGAAGGCCCAGAGCCGCGCCCGCCACAGCACGACGCCGAGGAAACTGGTGCGATCCTCGTTGTCGCGGATCATGCGCAGGGTCTGCCCGAACGGGCTTGCCGAGATGTGGCGCAGCGCCACGAGGCCGAGCACCGCGACGACGGCGCAAAACTGGTAGAGATGAAGCTGCGAAGCCAGTTCGAAACCAAAGATCTCCCGGCGCGGAATGCCGCCGCGCAGACCCTGATCGCCACCGGTCAGCGTCTGCCAGGAGATGATGACGCTGAAGATCAGCATCTGGAACGCCAGCGTGATGAAAGCAAAATAGTCGGTGGAGAGCCGGACGCAGATCGCGCCGACGCATAGCGCGATCAAGGTCGTCCCCAGCACCGCGAGCACGGCGGCGACCGGCAGCGACAGGCTGGTCATCTGCATCGTCAGCGCGAAGATATAGGCGCCGAGCCCGTAGAACATGCCGTGGCCGAACGAGACCATGCCGGTGTTGCCGACCAGAAGATTGAGCGAGGTCGCAAACAGCGCCATCGCGCCGAGGCGGATGATGAAATCCTCGAAGGCGGGGCTGCGATGCAGCAGCGGAATCGCCAGCACGACGATCAGCGCGACGAGGGCGAAGGCGGCATCGCGCCATGCGGGACGGCCCGTCATGCGCGGCGGCCGAACAGGCCCTGCGGCCGCAGCAGGAGGATGGCGATCATCAGGATGTAGATCAGCCCATCGGTGAATTTGGGAAAGCCGATGGTGCCAAAACCGCGGACCATGCCGATCAACAGCGCGGAGACCAGCGCGCCCGCGATCGAACCCATGCCGCCGATCACGGTGACGATGAAGCTCTCGATCAGGATCGAAAACCCCATGCCCGGCGACAGCGAGCGCACGGGAGCCGCGAGTGCGCCGGCCAATCCGGCCAGCCCGCCGCCGACGGCGAACACGATCGCAAACAGCAGCGTGGTGTTGACGCCCAGGGCCGACACCATCTGCGGATTGATCGCGGCGGCGCGCACCGTCTTGCCGAGCCGCGTCAGCGAGAGGCCAAGGCCGAGCACGATCGCGATCAGCGCCGCGATGCCGATCAGCACCGCGTAGAACGGCGGCACCACGCCGCCGGCGATGAACAGCGGCGGCACCTGGAACGCCGTCGGCATTCCCATGGCGTGGAATTCGGGTCCCCACACGATCTTGACGAGATCGTCGAAGATCAGCACCACGGCGTAGCAGATCAACAACTGCATCAGCACGTTGGAGCCATAGACCCGGCTGATCAGGAAACGCTCGAACAGCACGCCGAACAGCGCCATCGCCAGCGTGCCCGACAGCACCGCGAGCGCGTAGCTGTCGGTAACGCCCAACGTCGTGTAGGCCACATAGCCGCCCAGCATGTAGAAGGTGCCATGCGCAAAATTGACGATTTTGAGCACGCCGAAGATCAGCGTCACGCCGGCGGCGACCAAAAACAGCAGCATGCCGACGATCAGCCCGCTGGTGGCCTGGGTGACCACGCAGGCCGACGTCGTGAGGCAGGCGCCGAGCGCGTCGAGGTCCATCTGAAACTCAGATGTACTTCTGCTGCTTCTTCCACTCGGTCTCGAACTCGATGATCTTGCCCCAGTCGGCGGGCTTGATGTCGACCAGGAACGGCTCCTTCGGCGTGGTCTGGCCCCAGCCCAGCGCGTAACCGATCGTGGTGTGGTCCTCCCGCATGGTGATGGTGCCGTCGGCGCCGAACGGCGTGTTGATCTTCAGGCCGGTCAGGGCCTGCGACAGGGCCTTGGCTTCCAGCGTACCGGCCTTCTTGATCGCCGCCTCGTAGAACTGCATCGCGACCGTGCATTCCCACGACCAGTTGGTCGGCCGCTCGTTCCAGCGCTTGAGATAGGCCTGGCCCCATTCCTTGTTGGCGGGGGTGTCGGGGAAGGTCTCCAGATAGCGCGTCGCCGACAGGATGCCGGGCGGCAGGTTCTTGATCGCCGCCATCACGGGATAGTCGACGTTGGGCGTCGCCACCGTCATCTGCGAGAACAGCGCATAGACGTTGGCCTGATTGACGAACGACGAAAGGTCGCCGGCATAAAGCAGCGTGAACAGCGCCTGCGGCTTGGCCTGGATCAGCTTGGTAATGACTTCGGTGAAGTCGGGCTGGCCGAGCTTGGGCCAGGCCTCGGTGACGACCTCGATGTCGGGATCGAACTGCTTGAGGAACTGCAGATATTGCGCTGTGGTGTCGCGGCCATAGGCGTAGTCCGGCGAGCACGTCGCCCACTTGTTGAGCTTCTTTTCCTTGGCGAGACTGGCCAGATAGATGCTGCCGGCGACCGCGTCGTGCACGCCCTGGCGCGCGACGCGGAAGGCGGTCGGCGCGCGGATCTTGGGGTCGGCGGTAAGCGACGAAGTCTCGCTGTTGGTGTGGATGCAGACGACGTTGCCGAGATCGCGCACGACCTCCTGGACCGCGAAGGCGCCGGACGAAGCCTCGGAATCCACCAGCAGCTCGCAACCGGTGCTGTTCACCAGCTCGCGCGCGATACGCGCGGACTCCTGCGGCTGGCCCTTGGAATCGCGGTACACGAATTCGATCTGACGGCCGAGGAAGCCGCCTGATGCGTTGATGCGGTCCTGCTCCATCATCAGCGCGTTGCGCGAGGAAGTGCCGAGCAGCGCGATCGGTCCCGACAGGATGCTCTGCATGCCGATCTTCAGCGTGTTGGCCTCTGCCCTCGCCACCCAGGGGGCGGCCAGACTGGCTGCACCGGCGGCCAATACGGTACGACGCGTAATATGCCTGCTCATCGAACTGCTCCTCCCATGAACTTTTTGTTTCGGCCCGGTCTTGAACGACAGGTGCCTTATTATTGCTATCCGGAACTCTAGGACGCTGACGGCGGCCTGATCAAGCTGGCATTTGCGCGCGGGAGCCCCAAGACACTTTTAAGAGACACTTTTAAGAGACACCTTTAAGAGCCGCCCTTTCCAGCCTTCATGAAGGGCGGCTAGAGTACCCAGATGAAAAAAATCGGCTTCCTTTCGTTCGGGCACTGGACGCCCTCGGCGCAATCGCAAACCCGCTCCGCCGCCGACACGCTGCTGCAATCCATCGAGCTCGCGGTCGCCGCCGAGCAATTGGGGGCGGACGGCGCCTATTTCCGCGTGCACCATTTCGCCCGGCAACTCGCCTCGCCGTTCCCCTTGCTTGCCGCGGTCGGCGCAAAGACCAGCCGGATCGAGATCGGCACCGCCGTGATCGACATGCGTTACGAGAACCCGCTTTACATGATCGAGGACGCGGGCTCCGCCGATCTGATCGCGGGCGGACGCCTGCAGCTCGGCATCTCCAGAGGCTCGCCCGAGCAGGTGATCGATGGCTGGCGCCATTTCGGTTATCAGCCCGGCGAAGGCGAGACCGAGGCCGACATGGGCCGGCGTCATGCGACGATCTTCCTCGAATTGTTGGCGGGCAAAGGTTTTGCAAAACCCAATCCGCAGCCGATGTTTCCCAACCCGCCAGGCCTGCTCCGCCTCGAACCGCATTCGGAAGGTTTGCGCGAGCGGATCTGGTGGGGCGCCGGCTCCAACGCCACGGCGGTCTGGGCCGCACAACTCGGCATGAACTTGCAGAGCTCGACGCTGAAGAACGACGAGACCGGAGAGGCCTTTCACATCCAGCAGGCCAGGCAAATCCGCGCCTACCGCGCCGCCTGGAAGGAAGCCGGCCATGAGCGCGAGCCCCGGGTTTCGGTCAGCCGCAGCATCTTTGCGCTGGTCGACGATCGCGACCGCGCCTATTTCGGGCAGGAGCAGGATGAAGACCAGATCGGCTTCATCGATCCGCGGACGCGGGCGATCTTCGGCCGCAGCTACGCCGCCGAGCCAGACGCGCTGATCGAACAGCTCAAGGCCGATGAAGCGATCGCGGAAGCCGACACGCTATTGCTGACCGTCCCTAATCAACTCGGCGTCGACTACAACGCCCATGTGATCGAGGCGATCCTGACCCACATCGCGCCGGAGTTGGGATGGCGGTAAACGAGGCGATTGCGAAAACACCATCCGTCATCATCGGCCCGTTCGACCAATTCCGGATGCCGCCGTTTCCGCCGTGGGCGGCTATCTATCCTTTATAAATTGCACGTGGGGGTAGTGACATCGTTCCTGATTTGTTCTAAACGTTGACGAGCATTAGTTCAAAGAAACACGTGTTTGTCAGGGGCAGTTTTCAATGAGTGATGGTCAAGTCGATATCCGCCTCCGCGAAATCATCTTTCACCACGACGATAAAACCCCGCTGCCGTTTTTAATCGAATTGCTGCACTCGGTCTTCAAAAAACAACTGGCTGACACGTTCAGATTCACTGAAGCTGTCAGGGAAGCAGGAAAGGCAAGTTGCGGCAGCTATCCCCGCGACGTCGCCGATGAACTGCTGGAAGCCGCCCGGCAACGCATCGATGAAGCCGGTCATCCGCTTCGCATCACCAGCCGGACAAGCGCCGCGGACGACGAGTTGCTCGATAGCCGCTGCAAACTCTGCGGCGATCTGTTCGGCGAAAACTCTCTGTCGGTGAAAGGCGGTGTTGCCCTCGTCGGTGACGGATGCATGGGCAAGATCATGCGCCAGTTGCCCAAGGCGGTCCGCGAGAAGCAATTCGGATTTGCCTGCGATGCGCTCGCCACTCATTTCGCCGGCATTCCGCTCGATCGATTGGTCACGACGTCGCGGACGTTTCTAGGCCACATGCGCGCGGATGTCCAGGCCGGCATCGACAAATTGTTTTCGGCTTCGCCGCTGCGGTTTTTCGGTATCTACGACGAGCACCGCTACGAGACGCTGACGTTCGCGGGACTGAACCGCGACGGCCGAAACGCGTACGCCATCGCGCCGGCGCAGTATCACGAGGTGGATATCGGCGAGAGCGTGCCGGTGAGATGTCTCGACAACGGCCTGTGGCTGCGCCGGGCCGGAAAGATGCGCTACGCCGTCGTGCTGTCTCCGCACCGGGATCACAGACGGGAGTTCCAAGCCGGCGCGGAATATAGAATTCGTTAACACCGTGCCCCTTATCCATGGACGCATGCGAATCCTGGGATGCGGCCGGAACATCGATGAGAGATGAAGCAGACCATGCCGCGGCAGTTCTGTCGGACGCGGCTCGCGCGCGCCTCTACGATCAGGCCTTCAATCTCTCCCGCATCGGCGCCTGGGAATGTGAGCTCGAAACCGAGCGCCTGACCTGGACGCCGGGTGTCCACGACATCTTCGGCTATCCGATCGGCAACCCGCTGCGGCGCGCCGATATCGTCGACCTCTACATCGACGAGTCCCGCCGCGACATGGAACTCGCGCGCGCCGAGGTGATCCGCGGCGGCCGCCTGGTCACGCTCGATGCCGAGATCAGGACCTGGCGCGGCGAAAAACGCTGGATGCGCCTCTCGATCAACGCGGTGAGAGAGGCCGGACGGCCGGTGCGGATCTTCGGCACCAAGCAGGACATCACGTTCGACCGGCAAATCATGGAGAGCCTGCGGCAACAAGCCGAGACCGATCCGCTCACCGGGCTCGCCAACCGCTCGCTGTTCCAGTCCCGTTATCGCGAGATCGTCAGCGACACCCTGAATTACGGCTTCGCGTCGGCGCTCGTCCTGATCGACCTCGATCGCTTCAAGAGCCTCAACGATACGTTCGGCCATTCGGCCGGAGATGCGTGCCTGTGCGAGGTGGCGCGGCGTCTGAAGCAGGCCTTCCACAACGCAGGCCTGATCGCCCGGCTCGGCGGCGACGAATTCGCGCTCATCCTGCATGCTCCGACCAACCCGGCCCGGATCGCGCGCGTGCTGCAGCAGGCCGTCGTGATGCTGAGCCGGCCGCTGTTCTGGAACGGCCTTCGCCTCGAGATCGGCGCCTCGATCGGCGTGGCGCTGGTCGGCCGTCCGCATCGGCGGCGGATCACCGAGTTGTTCGCGGAAGCCGACATCGCGCTCTATGACGCCAAGGCCGGCGGCCGCAACAAGGTGCACCTGTTCGGCGACGAAGGATCCAGCCGGGCGGCCTAGAGCTTCGATTCTGATCGAATCAGAACCGAAGCTCTGGATTCTTGTCTTGACGCGTTTTCTTCACGCGAACCGGCATCCAGCTCGGAGCAAGGCCGAGGGCATGCTTCGCTCGAAAACGCTCTAGGGAGTTAAAATCGGACGCCGGTCAGGAGTCAAAATTGGACGCCGATTGATGGTCCGGGATGCCTCGCGCTCGATGCGGGAGGCCACCAGCGGCGCCTGGTCGGGGGCGATGGGCGGAGACATGACGAAGCCCTGCACCAGATCGCAATCCAGCGCGGTGAGCACGTCCACTTCGGCCGGCAGTTCGGCTCCCTCCGCCACCACCGTCATGCCGAGCCCGTGCGACAAAGCGATGATGCCGGCCAGCAGCTTGCGCTTCTCCGGCGCGGTGGAAATGCCGTCCACGAAGGCGCGGTCCACCTTCAGCCAATCGAACGGCAGACGTGTCAGATAGCCGAGCGAGGAATAGCCCGAGCCAAAATCGTCGAGCGCCAGCCGGAGGCCGAGCGCGGACAGCGCCTTCAGCGTGCGGCTGATCCGCTGCTCGGTATGATCCACGAACAGGCTTTCGGTCAGCTCCAGGCAGAGCAGCTTCGCCGGAAAGCCGGTCTCCGCCAGTACGGTCGCGACCTCTGTCTCGAAATCCAGGTTCCAGATCTGCGCCGGCGAAACGTTGACCGAGATGGAGCGAGGCGGCAACCCGGCGTCCAGCCAGGCGCGGCCCTGCCGGCAGGCCTCGCGAAGCACCCACAGCCCGAGATCGACGATCAGCCCGGAGCTTTCGGCGATGGGGATGAACTCGGCCGGCGAGATTGGCCCGCGATTGGGATGGGTCCAGCGCAGCAGCGCCTCGAAGCTGGCGACACCGCCGGTCCGCAGGTCCACCTGCGGCTGGTAATGGGCCTTGAGGGCGCCGGTTTCCACGGCGTGGCGCAGATGCCGGGCGAGATCGAGCCTTTGATCGACGGCCTGGGCATAGACCGGCTCGAATAGTTGCGCCCGACCGCGCCCGGCCTCCTTGGCCGTGTAGAGCGCCAAATCCGCGTTGCGCGCCGCCGTCTCCGCCGTCGCTCCATGTTCCGGCAGGCGGGCGATGCCGATGGTGGCGCCGACGAAGGCCTCGCCCTCGGTGAGATCCATCGGGCCGGACAGTCTGGCGATGAGCCGATCGGCAAGTGCGATCAGCGAAGCGTCGGACATGCCGCTTCCCTCCGCCAGCACGGCGAATTCGTCGCCGCCGAGCCGGGCGATGAAGGCGCGCGGCCCCATCTCGTCCCGCAACAAAGCCGTCACCTTGATCAGCAATTCGTCGCCGGCGGCGTGGCCGAGGGAATCGTTGACCTCCTTGAAGCGATCGAGATCGATCAGCAGCAGCGCGCCGCTGCGGCCTTCCAGGGCGCAGCTCTCGATCAGGCTGGCGAGCCGCCGCTTGAACAGCGCGCGATTGGCAAGACCGGTCAAAGGGTCGCTATAGGCGAGTTGCTCGAGCCGGCGCTCGGCCTCCTTGCGCTCGGTGACGTCCTGCACGGTGCCGATGATGCCGATGACCTCGTCGTGGGCGACCTCAGCCTTGCAGATCACCGCAAGATCACGGGCGGTGCCGTCCAAGTGCAACACGCGCAGGTCGATGGCCTCGGTCCTGTAGGTGCGCAGCACCCGTTCCTGCACGTCCCGGAAATGGCCGGCGTCGTCGCCCAGGAAATAAGGCCTGGTGTTCTCGTAGGTCGGCTCGAACGCACCGGGTTCGAAACCGAGAAGCTGGTAGAGCTCCGGCGACCAGACTGCGCGGCCGATGTTGCGCCGGTAGCTGAAGGTGCCAATCTTGCCGAGCCGGTGGGCTTCCTCCAGCGCGCGCGTGCGCTGGTCGAGCATCGTCTTGGCCGCCGTGAGCTGCGTGATGTCGCTGGCCGTGCCGCGATAGCCGATAAAGGCGCCATCATTGGCGAAGATCGGTTTGCCGCTGGTGCAAATACTGACGCGCGAGCCGTCCTCGCCAATCACCGTATAGATGAAGTCGCGAAAGGGGCGATGGGCCTCCATGTCGGCCCGGTGCAGCGCCATGGCCTTCTCGTCCTCGGGCGCATAGGCCAGCTCCCAGCGCGCCCTGCCACCGGCGGCGATCGTCTGGAAGGCGGCATTGCCGTCAAGCAACTTGGGATAGGGCAATAGCCGATGTGCGGCGTCGCTCTCCCAGCACCAGTCGGAAGCGGTGCTGACGAAATCGGCCAGCCGTTGCTCGCTCTCCGCCAGGCGCCGTAGCGCGGAGGTTTCCTCCGTGACGTCGCGGACAATGCCGGACACGTGCCGGACCCGACCGCTCGGATCGAATTCCGGCTCGCCATGCACCACGCAGTCGAGCAAGCTGCCATCGGACCGGCGCAGCCTCGCCTGCACCGCATAGGGTTGCCCCCACGCCCAGCAGGCCGCGTAATGCTCTTCCAGAACCTTCCGGCTTTCAGGCAAAAAACGCGCACGCACCGTGGCGATGGGGATGGCGCCGTCATCCGTTTCGAATTCGTAAAGAACGGCGAACTCAGGCGATATCCATATGTCGGTCGCGGTGGCACTCTGCGATTCCCAGTAGCCCATGCGGGCCATCCTGACGGCACATCGCAGCAACCGTTCCTCATGCCAGCGACGACGCGCTACCTGCGCAGGGACGTGCCCTGGCGACAATCCATTAGAGGCCATCGGTCCCCGACCACAACGCTGACATACGCTTACGCAATTACAACGCTAGCATATCGCGCGTTAATCTCGCAGCGACGGCGGTAACAATCGGGGGTTGTTCCGCAAAGTTGGTATATGAATCCTTTTCCGGCTGGCGGAATCCTGACGCCGCGACGAGGTCCGCCGCGAGGCGAGCGTCTTCTGCTGCTCGCTCGGCTTTCGCGAGATTGTGCCGGAACTTGCGCCGTCGTTAGTCTCGCTTGAGCTCGCCCAGGGGAACCCATTGTTCGGGATTTGACGCCGTCCATTCGGCGGTGCCGCCGCAGACCGGAAGCCGGACCAGCATGGTCTTCCAACCCGGAATCTCCGCGCGCGGCGTCAGGTTGAGCAGGTCGATATTGTCGCGCGTGCGCTGGAATTCCCTGAACTCGAACGAGACGACGGTGCCGTCCCATGGATATTCGCGCCAGTTGCCGCCGCCCTCGTTTTTGATCGAGCTCCAGGGCAGGTGGTAGACGCTGGCATAGGAGAGGCAGTCGGGAAGATCGAGCACCCTGAAAATCACCGGCAGGACATTGTTGGCGCTGATGATCAGCCCGAACAGCGTGGTCAAGGCGCCGGCCAGAACGATCAGCCGGTTCGAGCCTAGCCAGGTCCAAAAAGCCGTGAGGGAAGTGCTACGCGCGTCTTCCACGATGACGGTCTCCACGATTTGGTTCTCTGCGAGGGGCGAACCAATTGCGCCCCGACATCCGCACCGCGTTTCCCAGCCGGGAAACAGCCCACCCGGCACACGCGGGATGCTTCTGAAAAACTAGCGCGTCATCGAGAGGCCGCGGTGTGAGGTCGTTCACAATCGCGCCGAATGGAGGCAATTTGCCGCGCCATTCGGCCTAAACAGCAAACTCACATATCATCGAAATCGCTATTCGAGCGCTTCAGGAGTAGAGCTTGCGGGTCGTCGCACTCTTCTCCGAAGCATCAGGTCCGCGAAACGTGCCGAACAAGCCGTCCAGCGAAGGGTTGCTGACGCCGAACCAGTGCTTCTCGCTGATGAAGTGGTGGCGCAGATGATACTGCTTGATCCAGCGCCCGAGGCGCGTCCGCGGCTGATAGGGAATGTGGGCGACGTAATGCACCCATTCGTAATGCAGGATGGCGAGCATCATGCCGAACAACGCCGAGGCGGAAGCCTCCGTGCCGAAGATCAACGCCATCAGGGCGGTGGCGACCGCGAGATTCGGCACCAGAAACCAGATCGGCAGAAACAACAGATCAAGCCGGGTGGGCTCGACATGGTGGTCGTAGTGCAGACGGTGTTGCAGTTTGCGCGCCAGCGGCCATGACAAGGGCGGCGCGTGAAAGGCGAAACGGTGCATGCCGTATTCGCTGAGATAAAACAGCAGCGCTCCGAGCAGGATCAGGGCGGGTTTTATGGCAACCCACCCAAGCAGGAACGCCAGCGCTTCCATCACCACGGCCACCACCAGCGCGGCGACGCTGCCGTGACGAAGAAACACGAGAAGCATTGCAGACCTCCTCTGCTCTGCAGGCGGTCATTACCGACAGACAGACCATGATAGGAAATGTTCACGGCTATGCAAAGAAAATGGCGCGCCACGGCTATGAAGACGGGCACTACTCCCTCGCGATTCCCCCTGATGCTGCGGCCAGCGATGCGCTCCAATTGGCAAGTCTGCGATACGCTGCCATCCAGCACCACGCATCGTGGATTCCGCGATGTTGAGGGGCGGTCCGCTTACCCCTCAATAGCGGTAATCTTGATCAGCCTCCAGGTAGACGCAAGGGGGCCAAGAAGCCACATCAGGCCCATTGCGGGTACACGGGGTAGGATATAGCCTGATGCGAAAGCGACCCGGGACTTGCCGAAGTCCAGTATTTACCGACGGCGCTGATTCCGTCGTCAGGCGTCTTCGCTCTGAGCATTCTCATTTCGAGCATCCACGCGCCGTATCCAGCGAGGATGCCGGGGGCATTTGTGAAACTTCGTCGTCGAAAATTTTTGCATCTGGCAGCGGGCGCTACCGCCCTATCTTCAATCTCACGCTTCGCTTGGGCGCAATCACCTCCGGCCAGTGCCCGAGGGACCGTTCGGGTGGCGACGGGTCTGCTAGCAATGTGGCAAAGCACCGCTTGGCTCGGAGTCGAAGCCGGTCTCTTCAAAAAGCGGGGGATCGATATGACCCTGCCGGCCGTTGCGGTCGGAGGTCCGGAGGCTGCGGCAGGGCTCATCCGGGGCGATTGGGAGTTCGCCCACACCGGATCCGTGCCTGTCGCGGAAGAAGTCCTCAAGGGGCGAGACATCGTCATCCTGGCGATGCCGACATCGGATTTCCCCAAGTCCTTCGTGATGACCAGAAAGGGCATCACCCAATTGGCACAGCTCGCCGGAAAGAAAGTCGGAGTGCTGACCGAGACCGGGCAGACCAGCGTGGCGACCCGGATTACAATCGAGAAAGCGGGCGCCACGGCGATCTACCTACCCTTGGTTAAATTCGATCGAATCTATGCGGCGTTGGCATCCGGAGAGATCGACGCAGGCGCGCTACCGATCGATCTGCGCTTTACCGGCCAAGTTCGCTATGGCTGGAACGCCTTCCCGGTGGATTCCTTCGACGGCCCCTCGATATTCGCTACCACTCGCAAGTTGGTCACTTCTAACCGCGAGCTTGTGATGAACGTCATGCAAGGCTTCGTGGAGACGATCCATTTGTTCGAGACGCGCCCGGACATCGTTGTGCCTTTGCTGAAACGTTACTTGAAGATCGAAGATCAAAAGGCAGTAGAGGAACTGCACGCATTCCATGTGCCGGTATTTCAAAAGGTTCCGCGGCCATCGTTTCCAAGAATGCAGGAATTGCAGGAGTTTCTGGTGGCGAAGTACCCGGCCGCCGCATCGCTGAAGGAATCCGACATTGCTGATTCATCGTTCATCGATGAGCTTGAGCGAAGCGGATTTATAGACCGGCTTTATGCCGCTGATAATAAATAAGCCGCGATCAAAGGAACGAAATTCGTGGCACAACAACGGAAGTAGAACGGCTACACCCATGTCTCGGTTGGGTCATTCACGTCAATATTGCCATGTTCGCTCTTGCGTCCGCCATCCGCCCACACCCACGGCGGGTTTTGGGGTGCCCAGTTTTGTCCCGAAGTGGCGCGCCCGAAGAGATTCGAACTCCTGACCCCCAGATTCGTAGTCTGGTGCTCTATCCAGCTGAGCTACGGGCGCGTTTTTCGCCTGGCATCCGGGGTTGAGAGCCGGATGGATCCGGGGCGGGCCCGGAAACGTCGCGAAAGAGCGCTTTAGCTACCCGCTCCGACCCCGATTGGCAAGTCTGGCGGCCCGGAACGTGGCAACGCCATTAACCGGTAATTTCGCTGCAATCCCCGGCATTTCGGCGGTCCGCAAACCGCGCGGCCGGAACGACGAAACCGCGAATTGTCAGGTAATTTATGCCCGCGCCCGCTCGTTGCGGATCGAGAGCAGTTCCACCGGCCGGTCGGGGATCGCGATCCGGAAGGTGGCGCCGATGGTGCCTTCGACCAGATGGATATCGCCGCCATGGGCGCGCACCAGTTCGGCGGCGATCGCAAGGCCGAGCCCGCTGCCGCCTGGACGGCCGGAGGTCTGGAACGCCTCGAACAGATGGTCTCGCGCCTTCGCCGGCACGCCGGGGCCCGTATCGGACACCTCGACGATGGCGACCGTGCCTTCGCGGCGGCCGGTGATCCGGATTTGCTGGGCCGCGGCATCCTCCTTGGGACGGCCTTCGAGCGCCTGCGCGGCGTTGCGCACCAGATTGAGCAGCACGCGGAACAGTTGATCGGGATCGGCGTCGATGGTCAGCCCGCGTTCGATCGCGCTGATCCAGGTGATCGACGCGTCGGAAGCGAGGCCCGCGGATTCGCGCACCTCGACCACCACGGGCTCGATCAGGATCATGCGGCGGTCGGGGGCTGCTTCCTGGGCGCGGCCATAGGACAGCGTCGACTGGCAGAACGCGATGGCGCGCTCCAGCGAGCGCATCAGTTTCGGGGCAAAGCGCTGCACCCGCGGATCGGGCACGCTGCCGAGCTGGTCCGACAGCAATTGCGACGACGCCAAAAGGTTGCGCAGATCATGGTTGATCTTCGAGACCGCGAGCCCGAGCGCCGCCAGCCGGCTCTTCTGATGCAGCATCGAAACCAGGTCGCGCTGCATGTCGGACAATTCGCGCTCGACCACGCCGATCTCGTCGCCGCGCTGGCTCGGAACGATGATGCGGGCCGAGCTTTCCGGATTCTCGTGGAATTCGACCAGATTGGCGGTCAGCCGCCGCATCGGCCGCACGAACAAATAATGCAGCGCGAGGTAGACCAGCGCCGCGGTCAACACCGAGATCACCAGCGACAGCCAGAACAGGTTGCGCGAGAAACGGTACATCGAGGCGCGCAGCGGCGCCTCGTCGACCACGGTCTCGATGAACTGCGCGCCGCCGGGCGCCGGCCCGACCACGCGGATGGTCTGGTTGCCGGTCTCCAGCATGACCTCGATGGAATCGACGATCGCCGACCATGCCGTCATGGTGCGCATGTCGACGTCGTGGTCGACCGCGGACGGAAGGTCGGCGCTGGCGAGCAGCCGGCGCTGCTGGCCCATCTTGATGGCCACCGCACGCGCGCCGATGCTGCCGAGAATCTGCCGCGCCAGCGAATCCGGCACCATGCCGGACGGGGCGGCATCCAGCACCAGGGCCGCGGTGTTGGCCGCCGCCAGCCGGTCGTTGAGCCGGTTCATGCGGAAATTGGCGATCGCGGGCACGTAGATCAGGATTTCCGCCAGGATCACCAGCGGAATGGTCAAGAGTAGCAGCTTGCCGGACAGCCCGAGCCGGCGCGACGGCTGCGGCCGCGGCGGTTGCTCGGCTGGTGTCTGTTCTTCGCTCGCTGACACGCTATCTGCCTTCACTGGCTGGCGTTTTTGAAGGATGCGGCCTGCCCGGGAGTGGGTCAAATTACAGTTCGATAATGTCGGCGCGATCGCGCATTTCCGCAGAGCGATCGGACAGAAGGGTTCCCTCAGGGGAAAACCCTGCAGCAGCGGATATATGCACCTCAAATGCGCCGTTTCAAATCGGCCGGGCTGCGGCAAGGTGCCCGATCCCCGGCAGCGCCGCGCGGCGGCCTCCCGCCGTCTCCGGAAACCCATGATTCCCATGCGATTTCGCCGGATAAATTCGTTACCCGCGGCAGCCTCGGCCAGATTGACGAAAACAGGTCGCTCCCGTATAAGCCGCGCAATTGTCCGCGATGGCCCGGCGCTTGCCGGTGGCGGCTCGTTTGGGCCGTAAATGGCCGATTTTGGGCTTGCCAGCATCACCGGGCTTATCTCAATTCAACAGGCAAATTGCCCGGTCAGCGGAGAACTACCCGTGAAGCGGACTTATCAACCCAGCAAACTGGTGCGCAAGCGCCGTCACGGCTTCCGCGCCCGTCTCGCGACCACCGGCGGCCGCAAGGTTCTCGCCGCCCGTCGCGCCCGCGGCCGCAAGCGTCTGAGCGCCTGAGCCGGATCTTCCGGAGACCTCGTTATGGATCGGCTAAGGCAGCGGGCGGACTTCCTCGCCGTTGCCGATGGCGCGCGGGTCAACAGCGCTGCCTTTGTGGTGCAGAGCCGTCGCCGCGACGATGACGGCCCGGTCCGGGTCGGCTTCACCGTCACCAGGAAGAACGGCACCGCGACCGAGCGCAATCGCATCCGGCGCCGGCTTCGCGAATTGGTGAAACGGGTCGACGCCGTATCAATGCGACCGCACAGTGATTATGTGCTAGTCGGCCGTCGTGCCGCCCTGAATCGTGATTTTGCGACCATGCTCGACGACCTCCGCTCGGCGCTTCATCGCCTCGACCGGCAGCCCCTTAAAACGCGCGACGCAAGTCGTTAGCCCGAGATGAATGACGAGACCTTGAACGATGCCTGAAAACCGCAACACCATTCTCGCCGTCATTCTGTCCGGCCTCGTCCTGATCGCCTGGCAGTATTTCTACAACGTGCCGCAAATGGAAAAGCGGAAACTCACCGAGCAGGCCCAGAGCGAACTGGTCAAGCCGGCGCAGCCCGCCGACAACGCCGCCTCCCAGGCGGGCTCGGTGCCGCAGGCCAACGCGCCGGCCAATACGCCCGCGACGTCGCAGCCGGCTGCGGCGACCCCCGTGGTGGCGCGTGATGTTGCGATCGGCGCCTCGCCGCGGGTCAAGATCGAGACCCCGAGCATCGTCGGCAGCATCGCCCTGAAGGGCGCGCGCATCGACGACATTTCGCTGGTGAAATTCCGCGAGACCGTCGATCCCAATTCGGCGCCGATCGTGCTGTTTTCTCCCTCCGGCACGACCGAGCCTTATTACAGCGAATTCGGCTGGGTCGCCGCCAGCGGGTCGACCGCCAAGCTGCCCGACCAGGACACGGTGTGGCAGCAGGAAGGCTCCAACAGCCTCGCGCCAAGCAGCCCAGTGATTCTCAAATACGACAATGGCCAGGGGCTGAGCTTCCGGCGCACCATTTCGGTCGACGACCGCTACCTCTTCACCGTCAAGGACGACGTCACCAATACCGGCAACGCGCCGGTCACGTTGTATCCCTACGCGCTGATCTCGCGCGGCGGCACGCCCCCGGTTTCCGGCTATTCGATCCTCCACGAAGGCTTCATCGGCTATCTCGGCGACGAAGGCCTGAAGGAGCTGAGCTACAAGAACGTCGACGAAAAGGCGTACGGCTACAACGATGTCAAGGACGGCTGGCTCGGCATTACCGATAAATACTGGGCCGCGGCGCTGCTGCCCGATCCCAACCAGACCCTGATGCAGGCGCATTTCCGCACCGGCGGACCGAAACGCTACCAGGCGGATTATTTGCTGCCCGCGCAAACGATCAATATCGGGGGCACCGGCTCGGCCAATGCGCGCGTGTTTGCGGGCGCCAAGGAGGCGAGCGTTGTTGGCCTCAACTTTCCGATCTTCGGATTCGGCGGCTACAACAAGGCGCTCGGGCTCAATCATTTCGACTTGCTGATCGACTGGGGCTGGTTCTACTTCATCACCAAGCCGATGTTCCTGGCGCTCGACTTCTTCTACCATCTGGTCGGAAATTTCGGCATCGCGATCCTGCTCGTGACGGTGATCGTGAAGCTCCTGTTCTTCCCGCTCGCCAACAAGTCCTACGCCTCGATGGCGAAGATGAAGTCGGTGCAGCCGCAACTGGCCGCGCTGAAGGAGCGTTATCCCGACGACAAGATGAAGCAGCAGCAGGAGATGATGGATATCTACAAGAAGGAGAAGATCAACCCGATCGCCGGTTGTCTTCCCGTCGCCTGGCAGATCCCGGTGTTCTTCTCGCTCTACAAGGTGCTGTTCGTCACCATCGAAATGCGCCACGCGCCGTTCTACGGCTGGATCAGGGATTTGTCGGCGCCGGATCCGACCAACCTGTTCACGCTGTTCGGACTATTGCATTACGACCCGACCCAGCTGCCGATCATCGGCCACTACCTCGCGCTCGGCATCTGGCCGCTCATCATGGGCATCACGATGTGGTTCCAGATGAAGCTCAATCCGACGCCGCCGGATCCGACCCAGCAGCTGATCTTCGGCTGGATGCCCGTGATCTTCACCTTCATGCTGGCAGGTTTCCCCGCCGGTCTCGTGATCTACTGGGCCTGGAACAACACGCTGTCGGTGCTGCAGCAGAGCTTCATCATGCGCCGCAACGGCGTGAAGGTGGAACTGTTCGACAACATCAAGACCACGTTCGCCTCGAAAAAGGCGACGTAGGCGCGTCGCCGAGCCGCGCCGCCTGCGATCCGCCGCTACACAACGACCTCATCCTGAGGAGCGGCCGCAGGCCGCGTCTCGAAGGATGGGCCACACAACTCATGGTTCGAGACGGCGCCAAGAGGCGCCTCCTCACCGTGAGGGCCTAGCCCGCAGTAACCCGGGAAGCACAGCGGGAATCTTCGCATGACCACCGACACCGATGCGAAGCTGATCGAGCGGGGACGAAAACTGTTCGCCGGCGACTGGCAGTTCTTCTGGGCCTCGCCGTCGGTCGAGACCTTGCCGCCGATGGCGGGCCTGGAGGTCGCGTTTGCCGGCCGCTCCAATGTCGGCAAATCGAGCCTGATCAATGCCCTGACCGGCCGCAACGCGCTGGCGCGCACCTCGCACACGCCGGGCCGCACCCAGGAACTGATCTTCTTCGAGGGCCCCGACAGAGACGGCCTGCGGCTGGTCGACATGCCCGGCTATGGCTATGCGGCGGCGGCGAAATCCAAGGTCGCGTCCTGGACCGCGCTGATCCACAAATTCCTGCAAGGCCGGGTCAATCTGGCGCGAGTCTATGTGCTGATCGATGCACGGCATGGCCTCAAGGAGGTCGACCAGGACGTGCTGAAGACGCTCGACAAATCGGCTGTGAGCTACCAGGTGGTGCTGACCAAGGCCGACCAGGTAAAGCGGGCCGAGCTCGAGGCGACCATCGCTTCCACCGTCACCGCATTGGCAAAGCATCCGGCCGCCTTCCCGGACGTGCTGGTGACATCATCGCGCAACGGCGACGGCATGCCGGAACTGCGTGCCGCGATGATGCGCCTGCTCGACGAGCGCGGCCGATGATGTCCCCGCGCCAATTCCGCATCCTGGCGATCCTCGCCGCGATCATGGGCGCCGACGGCGTCATCCTGGCGGCCGCCGCCGCGCATCAACCCGATGCGGCAAGGCTGGCGTCGGCCTCGTCGATGCTGCTGTTCCACGCGCTCGCCGTGCTCGCGGCTGTGGCGCTGGCCGAACGCGGCATCCTGCATTTGCGGATCGCCATGCTGGCCGCCTGGGGTTTTGTCGTGGCCGCGGCGCTGTTCGCCGGCGATCTCGCCTTGCGGCAATATGCCGGCCACAGCCTGTTTCCGTTTGCCGCACCCACCGGCGGCACGCTCATGATCGCAAGCTGGCTGGCGCTCGCGGTCGCCGCCGCATGGCCGCGACGGGGCGCCTGAAACGCCGCCATGCTTTGCGCCGTGGCCGTCAATCGGATAGAACCCGCCCAGCCCTGCTGACCGCGAGACCCCTTCATGACCGACGCGCCGCACATCACTCCGCTCGATCAGGCCCGCATCCTGTCCGAAGCGCTGCCGCAGATGCAGAAATATGACGAGGAAACCATCGTCATCAAATATGGCGGCCATGCCATGGGCGCCGAGGATCTCGCCAGAGCCTTCGCGCGCGACATCGTGCTCTTGGAGCAGACCGCGATCAATCCGGTGGTGGTGCATGGCGGCGGGCCGCAGATCGCGACCATGCTGAAGCGGCTCGGCATCCAGTCGGAATTCGCCGCCGGCCTGCGCATCACGGATGCTGCGACCATCGAGATCGTCGAGATGGTGCTGGCGGGATCGATCAACAAGCAACTGGTCGGCTACATCAACGAGGCCGGCGGCAAGGCGGTCGGCCTGTGCGGCAAGGACGGCAACATGGTCAGCGCGTCCAAGGCGACGCGCACCATGGTCGATCCGGATTCGCATATCGAAAAGGTGGTCGATCTCGGCTTTGTCGGCGAGCCCGAGAAGGTCGACCTGACGCTGTTGAACCAGTTGATCGGCCATGAGCTGATCCCGGTGCTGGCGCCGCTGGCAACCTCTGCGACCGGCCAGACCTTTAATGTCAACGCCGATACCTTTGCCGGCGCCGTGGCCGGCGCGCTGAAGGCAAAACGGCTGTTGCTGTTGACCGACGTGCCGGGCGTGCTCGACAAGACCAGGAGGCTGATTCCGGAACTGTCGGTGAAGGACGCCCGCAAGCTGATCGCCGACGGCACCATTTCCGGCGGCATGATTCCCAAGGTCGAGACCTGCATCTACGCGCTCGAACAGGGCGTGCAGGGCGTGGTCATCATCGACGGCAAGACGCCGCATGCGGTGCTGCTCGAACTATTCACCAACGAGGGCACGGGCACGCTGATCCACAAGTGATGACGCATGCGCCAGCGCACGTGAGAGCCCTGATGGCCGGATTGATTCCCGCCATCGGGCTGCTCGCGGCCGCCACACCGGCGCACGCCGACCTAAAACTATGCAACCACATGAGCTATGTCGTCGAGGCCGCGATCGGCATCGACGACAAGGCGGCAACCGCGACGCGGGGCTGGTTCCGGATCGATCCCGCCTCCTGCCGCGTCGTGGTGCAGGGCACGCTGACCGCCGACCGCATCCTGCTCAACGCGCGCGCGCTTTCTGTCTACGGCTCCTCGCCGATCCCGCAGAACGGCAACGACACGCTGTGCATCACGCCGGACAATTTCGTCATCGCCGCCGCGCGGCAATGCCGCGCCGGACAGACCCCGGCGCCGTTCACCCAGATCACGCCGACTGCGACCGACGACGGCAATCTGGTGGCCTATCTCGCCGAAGACAGCGACTACGACGATGAGCAGGCGCGACTGGCCGGCATCCAGCGGCTGCTGGTGATCGCGGGCTACGACGCCGCTCCGATCGACGGCGTCGACGGCCCGAAGACGCAAACGGCGCTGGCGGCGTTCCTGAAAAGCCGCGGGCTGACGCCCGAGATCGTGCAGTCGCCGAATTTCTTCGCCACCATGATCGATGCGGTGCAGGCGCCCTCCGCCACGGGACTAACCTGGTGCAACGACACGCCGCATCAGGTGATGGCGGCGGTCGGCACCGACGACGGCAAGACCGTGATCAGCCGCGGCTGGTATCGCATCGCCCCCGGCAAATGCCTGCATCCCGACGTCACCGGCCAGCCCAAGCAGATTTTCAGCTTCGCCGAAGCGGTCGATGCCGACAACCGCACGATAAAACTCAAGGACAAGCCGCTGAACTGGGGCGGCACCAAAGAGCTTTGCACCCGCGAAAGCAAATTCGAGATCAACGAACAGGGCGATTGCGGCAACCGCGGCCTGGCCTCAGCCGGATTTGCGCCCGTCGACATGTCGAGCGGCGGCAAAACGCTGCGTTTTGCAATGCCATGACAGAAGCTCCCCGCACTTTCCGCCATGTCGACACCTGGGTGTTCGATCTCGACAACACGCTGTATCCGCATCACGTCAATCTGTGGCAGCAGGTCGACAAGCGGATCGGCGAATTCGTCGGCAACCATCTGAAGATATCCTCCGACGAAGCGCGCGTGATCCAGAAGGATTACTATCGCCGTTACGGCACCACCATGCGCGGCATGATGACCGAGCACGGCATCAGCGCCGACGACTTCCTCGGTTACGTGCACCTGATCGACCATTCGCCGCTGGCGCCGAACCCGGCGATGGGAGCTGCGATCGCGAAACTTCCCGGGCGCAAGCTGATCCTGACCAACGGTTCGACCGACCACGCCGACGCGGTGCTGGCACGGCTCGGGATCGGCGATCATTTCGAAGCCGTGTTCGACATCATCGCCGCCGAACTGGAGCCGAAGCCCGCGCCGCGGACCTATCAGAAATTTCTGAAACTTCACGGCGTCGACCCGCTGCGGTCGGCGATGTTCGAGGATCTCGCCCGCAACCTCGTGGTGCCGCATCAGCTCGGCATGGTCACCGTGCTGGTGGTGCCCGACGGCACAAAAGAAGTGGTGCGCGAGGACTGGGAACTGGAAGGCCGCGGCGAAGCCCATGTCGATCACGTCACCGATGATCTCACGGGGTTTTTGCAGGGGCTGAGCTAGGCGCTTGCGTCGTCCCTGAGAACGCAGGGACGACGCGGCGAGAGTCTTGACTCTGCGGCTCCAAATCCCGACAAAAGCTCGGATTTCGCCACGCACTCAAGGAAAACTCGATGTCTCTCAGCCATCTCGAATCCACCCTCAACGCCGCTTTCGAAGCCCGTGACGGCATTTCGACCGCGACCAAGGGCGAAGTTCGCGACGCGGTGGATCATGCGCTGGAGCTATTGGATAAAGGCGAGGCGCGGGTTGCCGAGCGCGAAGCCAGCGGCAAATGGAAGGTGCATCAGTGGCTGAAGAAGGCCGTGCTGCTGTCGTTCCGCCTCAACGACATGGGTGCGATTCCCGGCGGTCCCGGCAAGGCGGCGTGGTGGGACAAGGTGCCGTCGAAATTCGAGGGCTGGGGCGAGAACCGGTTTCGCGACGCGGGTTTCCGCGCCGTGCCGGGCTCGATCGTGCGCCGCTCGGCCTTCATCGCCCGCAACGTGGTGCTGATGCCCTCCTTCGTCAATCTCGGCGCCTATGTCGATGAATCCACCATGATCGACACCTGGTCGACGGTCGGCTCCTGCGCGCAGATCGGCAAGCGCGTGCACATTTCCGGCGGCGTCGGCATCGGCGGCGTGCTGGAGCCGCTGCAGGCCGAGCCTGTGATCGTCGAGGACGATTGCTTCATCGGTGCCCGCTCGGAAGTCGCCGAAGGCGTCATCGTGCGCAAGGGCGCGGTGCTGGCGATGGGCGTGTTCCTGGGCGCATCGACCAAGATCGTCGATCGCGACACCGGCGAGGTTTTTGTCGGCGAGGTACCGGAATATTCCGTGGTTGTGCCCGGCACGCTGCCGGCGCGGCCGCTGAAAAACGGCCAGCCCGGCCCGTCCACCACGTGTGCGGTGATCGTGAAGCGCGTCGATGAGCGCACCCGCGCCAAAACCAGCATCAACGAACTGCTGCGGGATTGATGCCTGAAAATTAATCTCGAACCGGGCGGCGTCCACCGCGACCAATATACCGGGTGAAGGGCCTGCTTCGCCCTCCGGAGCGGGCGCGATGGATTTCCTCTGGTATCTCTTCAGCTTCGAAGGCCGTATCAACCGCGCCAAATTCTGGCTGGCGGCGCTGATCATCCTTTGCTGGATGATTTTTCTGGCGATCCTGACGGTCGCTGCGACCGTCAGCCTGGACCACGCCACGCCGATGACGATCAATTTCGACATCGACGACATTTTCGGCATCCTCGACCCCGCCTCGTTCCGCGCGCTGTCTTCGACCAATCCGGCCGCCCTTGTCCTCCATGTGCTGGGAACGCCGTTGTTGGTTTGGGTCTATCTCGCCACCGCGGCTAAGCGGCTGCATGACCGCAACCGCAGCGCCTGGTGGATGGTTTTGTTCTTTGTCATTCCGGGCCTCTACGGCCAATTCCAGGACCGGCTCAGCGATTCGACTTTTGTCGGCTTGCTCGGCCTCGCCGCGGGCTGCCTGACGATATGCGGCGGCATCACGTTGTATTTCCTGAAAGGTGACACGGGGCCCAACCGGTTCGGGTCCGACCCGCTGGAGCCGGTCGAGAGCGGCCCGCGCCGGGATCGGGCCAGCGAGCTGCAATTCGAGCCGCATGGCGCTGGCCCATCGCCGGGAGCCCATGTTAAGCGGGGGCCATGAATGATGCGCTCTCCATCGCCCGCGAACTGCTGCGCTGCCCCTCGGTCACCCCGGCCGACGCCGGCGCGCTCGGCGTCCTCGAAACGATCCTGAAGGCGGCCGGTTTCGAGGTCCATCGCGTCACCTTCAGCGAGCCCGGCGCCGCCGACATCGACAACCTCTATGCAAGGATCGGCAGCTCCGCGCCGCATATCAGCTTCGCCGGCCATACCGACGTGGTACCCGCCGGCGACGAGACCGCGTGGAGCCACGGCGCGTTCGCGGGCGACGTCAAGAATGGCCTGCTCTATGGCCGCGGCGCCGTCGACATGAAGGGCGGCATCGCCTGCAGCGTCGCCGCGGTGCTGGAGTATCTCGCGGCGAACGGCGGCAAGCCGAAGGGGTCGATCTCGTTTTTGATCACCGGCGACGAGGAAGACGTCGCGGTCAACGGCACCATCAAGCTTCTCGAATGGGTGGCCAAGCGCGGCGACACATTCGACCATTGCGTGCTCGGCGAACCCAGCAATGTCGAGGTGCTCGGAGACTGCATCAAGATCGGACGCCGCGGCTCGCAATCCGGCACACTCTATGTCGACGGTGTGCAGGGCCATGTCGCTTATCCGCAGCGCGCCAATAATCCGGTGCCGGACATTGCGCGGCTGATCGTGGCGTTGAGCGATGAGCCGCTCGATCACGACAGCGCGCAATTCCAGGCCTCGAATCTCGAATTCACCTCGGTCGACGTCGGCAACACTGCGACCAACGTGATTCCGGGCCAGGCACGAGCAAAGTTCAACATCCGCTTCAACGACAACCACAACCATGAATCGCTGCGCCAACTGGTCGAGGCGCGGCTGGCCAAGGCGACCGGCAACCGCATTCGCGCGCGCATCGTCTGGGAACCGTCGAACTCCAACGTGTTCGTGACCAAGCCGGGCGCCTTCACCGACCTCGCGGTCGCCGCGATCGAACAAGTCACCGGCCGCAAGCCGGAGCTGAGCACGAGTGGCGGCACTTCCGACGCCCGTTTCATTTCGCGCTACTGCCCGGTGATCGAATTCGGCCTGGTCGGCCAGACCATGCACCAGGTCGACGAACGCACGCCGGTGGCTGATCTGGAGAAGCTGACGAAGATCTATCGCGGCGTGCTGGATCGGTATTTTGCGCAAGCACCCGTCGTCACTCGCGACAGCGGGTAATGGCGGCGGAGTTCAATAATCCACTTTCACCAGATACAACCCATCCGGCGGCGCGACCGGCCCACAGGCGGCTCGGTTACGTGCAGCCAATGCAGCCGCGAGATCGTCGGCGCGCCAACGGCCTTCGCCGACCCAGACCAGCGAGCCCACCATCGAGCGCACCTGGCTGTGCAGGAACGAGCGCGCCGAGGTCACGATGTCGACGGCATCGCCATCGCGGATCACGTCGAGCTGGTCGAGCGTCTTCTCCGGCGATTTGGCCTGGCATTCGGTGTCGCGAAACGTCGTGAAATCGTGCTTGCCGATCAGTCGCTGCGCGGCCGCGTGCATCGCGTCGGTGTCGAGCGTGCGCGGCACGCGCCAGGCGTGGCCGATGTCGATCGCGAGATTGGCGCGGCGGTTGCTGATGCGATAGCGATAGTGCCGCTTTTTCGCCGAGAACCGCGCCTCGAAATCATCTGATACCACGTCCGCCGAGATCACGCCGATCGGGTGCGGCCGCAGATGCGCGTTGAGGCCGTCGCGAAACCGGCCCGGCACGAAGTGTTTTGCGATGTCGCAATGCGCCACCTGCCCCAGCGCATGCACGCCGGCATCGGTACGCCCTGCGCCATGCACCCGCACCGCCTCGCCGCAGATCGCCTTGACCGCGGTTTCCAGCGCGCCCTGGATCGACGAGCCGTTGTCCTGCAACTGCCAGCCGCAGAACGGGCCGCCGTCATATTCGATGAGGAGCTTGTAGCGGGGCATCAGGAAAACCGCATCGGCGGTTTGAGGGGCGTACCGCGCAGAAAATCCTCCGCCTTCATCGGCGCCTTGCCGGCGCGCTGCAGTTCGAGGATGCGGATCGCGCCGTCGCTGCAGGCGATGGCGAGGCGGTCATCGAGCAATTCACCCGGCGCGCCCAAACGATCCACCATCGCGCAGCGCAGGATCTTCAGCCGCGCCGGTGCACCATCGAGCGCGATCTCGCTCCAGGCGCCTGGAAACGGCGACAGCCCGTGGATATGGCGCAGGACGTCGTGAGCAGGCTTGTTCCAGTCGATCCGCGCTTCGGCCTTGTCGATCTTGGCGGCGTAGGTGACGCCCTGCTCGCTCTGTTTGGTCAGTTGCAGCTTGCCGCGCTCTAGCGCGCCCATCGCCCGCGCCATCAGGTCCGCCCCGAGCGGCGCCAGCGCATCATGCAGATCGGCCGCGGTCATTGCATCCGTGATCGCGAGACGCTCGGCCATCGCGACATCGCCAGTGTCGAGGCCGGCATCCATCTTCATCACCATCACGCCGCTCTCGGCGTCACCCACCATGATGGCGCGGTTGATCGGCGCGGCGCCACGCCAGCGCGGCAGCAACGAGCCGTGCAAATTGAAGCAGCCATCGCGCGGCGCATCGAGGATGGCTCGCGGCAGGATCATCCCGTAGGCGACGACCACCGCTGCATCGGCCTTGTGCGCGCGAAATTCCTCGAGCGCTTCCGGCGTCTTCAGCGTCGTCGGCGTCAACACGGTTACGCCGAGCCGCAGCGCTTCCCGCGCCACCGGCGTGGGCAGCAGGTTCATGCCGCGCCCGGCGGGCTTTGCCGCGCGGGTATAGACCGCCGCGATCTCGTGGCCATGGGCTACCAGTTCCAACAGCGTCGGCACCGCGAAATCGGGCGTGCCCATGAAGATCAGACGAAGCGGCATGAAGTGGAGCTACCTGGCAAAGATTCAATTTACTCGTCATGGCCGGGCTTGTCCCGGCCATCCACGTCTTGAAAACACGTCAGCGAGTAAGACGTGGCTGCCCGGCACAACGCCGGGCATGACGCCTGATATAGGCTCACTCAGCCGCGCGCTTGGCGGCTTTGGAGAATTTCTTCAGCACGCGGTCGCGCTTCAGTTTCGACAGATAATCCACGAACAGCACGCCGTTGAGATGATCGATCTCGTGCTGGATGCAGGTGGCGAACAGCCCCTCGGCGTCTTCCTCATGCACCTTGCCGTCGAGATCGGTGAAGCGCACGCGCACCCGCGCCGGCCGCTCGACCTCCTCGTAATATTCGGGGATCGACAGGCAGCCTTCCTCGTAGACCGAGGTTTCTTCAGACGACGAGACGATCTCCGGGTTGATGAAGACGCGCGGCTTCGGCTGGGTTTCGCCGTTCTCATCCGGCTTGGCGAGATCCATGGTGATCAGCCGCAGCGGCTGGGCGACCTGGATCGCGGCAAGCCCAATGCCCGGCGCGTCGTACATGGTCTCGAACATGTCATCGGCGAGCTTGCGGATGTCCGGCGTCACCTTTTCGACGGGTTTGGAGACAAGCCGAAGCTGCTTGTCGGGCAGAACGATGATTTCTCTGATGGCCATGATCGGCGATTTAAGCTGCTGATTTGCCGGGGTCAATCCAGCCGGCCCGCCGGTTTTGGCATTCCGCCGGGGATTTTTGCCGTCGCGCCGTTCGCTGAAATTCATATTCAATTAACCATAAATGTTCCCTCTTCGTTCGCTTAAAGGCTCGAATCGGTTACAAGGGCGGCATGAACGAGATTCTTTTCATGATCGGCGACATGCCGGTTCGCGCCGGCGCCGCCCTGATCGGCTTCGCCGCGCTCGCTTTGTTGTTGCTGCTCGGCATTGCGATTTCGATCGCGCGCTCGGGCCGCCGCGGCGCCGAACTCGCGATGGCGCAAGCGATCCGCGCCGACGAACTCGAGGCGCGCCTTGGCGAAATGCAGCGCGCGCAAAGCGAGGCCACCGGCCGCGTCGATGCGATGGGCCAGCATCTCGCCGGCCGACAGGCCGAGATGGCGCGCGCGGTCAGCGAGCGGCTGGATTCCGTCACCCATCGCGTCGGCCAGTCGATGGAGCAGACCACGCGCAATACCATGGACAGTCTGCGCGTGCTGCACGAGCGGCTCGGCATCATCGACAACGCGCACAAGAACCTCACCGATCTGACCTCGCAGGTCACGACCTTGCGCGACGTGCTCGCCAACAAGCAGTCGCGCGGCGCGTTCGGCCAGGCGCGGATGGAAGCGATCGTCCAGGACGGCATGCCAAAGGGCTCCTACGCATTCCAGCACACGCTTTCCAGCGGCAAGCGGCCGGATTGCGTGATTTTCCTGCCCGATCAGCGCCCGCTCTGCATCGACGCCAAATTTCCGCTCGAAGCCGTCACCGCGCTGCACGACGCGCGCACCGACGAGGAGAAAAAGTTCGCCAGCCAGCGGCTGCGTGCCGATGTGATGAAGCATGTCAGCGACATCGCCGAAAAATACCTGGTTGCCGGCGAGACCCAGGACACCGCGCTGATGTTCGTGCCGTCGGAATCGGTCTATGCCGAAATCCACGACGGATTCGACGACGTGGTGCAGAAGGCCTACCGCGCCAGGGTGGTGCTGGTGTCGCCGTCGCTGTTGATGCTGGCGATCCAGGTGATGCAGCAGATCCTGAAGGACGCGCGGATGCGCGACGCCGCCGACCAGATCCGCACCGAAGTGCTCAATCTGGGCGACGATCTCGGCCGGCTGCGCGATCGCGTGCTGAAACTGCAGAATCATTTTTCGCAGGCCAATGAGGACGTCCGCCAGATCCTGATCTCCGCCGACAAGATCGAAAAGCGCGCCGGCCGGATCGAGGAGCTGGACTTCTCCAAGAGCGATTTGAAGAGCGAGGCGCCGGTGGAAGCGCCCCGCCTCGTCAAACCGGGCGCGCCGGAGACGTTTCCCCTGCCCCGCAAGCTGCAGGCGGGGGAGTAGGGTTAAGAAGCGCGAATCTGCTAGCCTTGCGAGATGAACAGCACACTCAAAGGCCCGCCTGAGGCGCCGACTACGTCCGTACAACCCTC